>PPYE01129930.1_pt1 | contig 69055 bp, 80 predicted proteins | sample 1559881 | NCBI WGS metagenome assembly PPYE01 (sample SAMN08240022, study PRJNA423297) | Human gut metagenome, whole genome shotgun sequencing project. | reverse complement strand
AAAGACGGCATCTCCTACAGAAAAACATCCTCAATACAACTCTCACAACCAACAAATGCAAAATTTAAACAGGCTCTTAGTATATTAGAATAATTAGACTCTCCGGAAGTTGAGGTTTATCGCATTTTCCTGTTTCCCTCAGTTTGGCTGACAAAACGGGGTCGGTAATCGGATAAGCTACCGGTCTTATTGCTCCTTATCTCGGCGATAATACTAAATAACACTCCGTAAGCGAGTGATAACATAGTTTCTCCTTTGAAGTCTTTTCCTTTGCAGTGTTGATAAAAAAACGAATGAAAATGAAACGAATACTTTATTACTCTCTGGTTTTACTTACTGCCGGTAATGGGATGTTACAAGCGCAGAACTGGATTCATGGAAAAGTGGTCGATAAAGAAGAACGACCGGTAGACGGGGTGGCTGTCGTGTTGCAAACATTGGATTCTACTTATATAGATGCAGTCGTTACGGATAGTCTCGGGGCATTCATGTTGAACAAGGAAGCCGGTCCGAACTATCGTTTGTTGTTCCAGCATCTGCTGTACGAGCCGGTTTGTAAAAAAATCTCGACTGCTGATGCCGGTACGATAAGCCTGACTGAAAAAGATTATGAACTGGAAGGCGTTGTGGTAAAAGCCGAACGTCCGCAGGTCAAAGTGGAAAACGGCGCTTTGAGATACGACGTGCCCCAATTGATGAAAGATAAGGCGGTCAGTAATGCGTTCGAGGTGGTGAAACAGATACCCGGTGTGATCAGTACGGACGATGCTGTCCAACTGTTGGGAGCCGGCAGTCCGAGCATTGTGATCAATGGGCAGTTGACCACGATGTCGGTCGATCAGTTAGTCGGTTTGCTGAAGACAATTCCTGCTTCGCGGGTATGTAACGTAGAGATCATGTATAATGCACCAGCCAAGTATAATATCAAAGGAGCTATGATCAATGTCGTATTAGATAAGGAAACTGTCGAAAAGAATACTTTGCAAGGAGAAACCGGTGTCGATTATTTGCAGCGCCATTATGCGGAGGGAAAAGTCCATGGCAACTTGCTTTACTCCACATCCCGTTTCAATATAGATTTCTTAGCCAATGGGGCTAAGGGACGGAACTATATGGGAGAGGAGATCCAGGCCCTCCATACCCTGAAAGATCAGGTAACGGAGGTCAACCAATCGGGACGTGGCACCCGGAGCGGCATAGATGGAACGATGCGTTTAGGTATGGACTATACTTTCAAAAATGACGACAGGCTCTCTGCCGCCTACTATCTTACGGCCGGCAAATCCGATCTTGAGCGGACGGCCGTTACAACCTTCCAGGCATTGAAATCCGGACAGCCGGTGGAAGAACGCCTGAGCCGTACATACATAGAGGGAAACAGTGCGTTGCACAATGTCCGTATTCAATATGACGGTAACTCCGGACTGATGGCGGGTGCGGATTTTACACGTTATCATTCACCCGGCTTCCAGACATTTGTCGATCAAAGCCATGAAACGACAGTGACGGATATGCAGAATAATTCCAAGCAGGATATTTCACAAGGAGCACTATTTATTAACCATAGCCACACTTTTGAAACCGGGTGGGCACTGAATTACGGTGTCCACGGCGGTTTCACCTCTTCGAAGACTTATATCGATTATCTATATAATAAAGGTAACGGCTATGAATCGGCTCTTGATGAACTTGAAAATAACCGCCAGAAAGAGTATAGTGGAAATGCCTTCTTGGAGGTGTCCAAGGATTTCGGTTCGCATTTCTCTGCAACAGCTTCTCTGAAAGTTGAATACTTTAAATCGGATTATACCTCTAACGGGATGAAATCCACACTTTGGAATGATTGGACCTTATTCCCGAATGCGACACTCAGCTATACGGTCAATCCGATGCACATCATCCAATTGGACATAAGCAGCGACAAAACCTATCCGTCCTATTGGGATGTGACGCCGCAGGAAAGCCCGATCAACTCTTATTCCGTTATCTTAGGCAATCCTTCCCTGAAGCCTTACCGTTCTTATAGCGGGCAGTTGATTTATATCCTGAAGCAGAAATATACGATTCTGGCTTTTTGTGACTATGTGCCCGATTATTTCGCCCAGTTGCCTTATCAGAATACCTCGGAACTGAAAAACGTTTTCCGGTATGAGAACATGGACTACCAGTTGCAATTCGGTGTAGGGGTGATCGTTCCTTTCCGGGTCGGCGAGTTCTGGAACAGCCAAGTGACTTTGTCCGGTCAGCGTATGCAGGAGAAGTTGGACCATTTTCATGATCTGTCTTTCCATAATGAGAAATACACCGGGCAGTTCAAGATGGATAATACGTTTACCCTTTCCAAGTCTCGTCCGAATTTGAAGCTGGATTTGAATGGCTATTTCGTTACCGGAGCCGTGCAGGGAATCTATGATCTCGGTCATCTCTATGATGTGTCTTCTGCATTGAAATGGCAGTTTGCCGACGATCGTGCTACTCTGATTCTGAAATGTAACAACATCTTCCGTAGCAATATGCCTCATACGATGGAAATCAACCAGTCCGGCCAATACAGCCGCCTCTGGAAACTGGACGACCAACGTTGTGTAACGGTTTCTTTTGTCTGGAAGTTCGGCGGTTATAAGAAAAAGCAACATGAAGCGGTGGATGCTTCCCGATTCGGCAAATCGATGTGATCTGTTCTTTTGACATTTAGATAGGGAAAAGAGGGTTGAACATGCTTGTGTATTATTGTCGTATTCTAATTTGAGTGTCTCTCAAATAGCCTACGAATCAGGCTATGGTAATGTTCCATACTTTATCAAGCAATTTGAAAGTATAACCCGGCAAACTCCAAAGGAGTATCGTATTTCTCTTTTGCAAGGTTCGGAGAACCGGATAAAAAGTAGTACATTTGATGCCCGATAACAATTAGAACAAATGGCAGAAAGAGGAAAAAATACAGGAGGAAAAGGGAGGCAGAAACAGGTTGTAGTACCCGATATGGGACGTTTGCAACCACAAGCCCGCGAGTTGGAAGAGGCGGTGTTAGGTGCTCTGATGCTTGAAAAGGATGCTTACTCCATCGTTAGTGAAATATTGAAACCGGAGAGTTTCTATGAGAAGGCACATGAGAAAATTTATGCAGCTATCGTAGATCTGGCGATCAGCCAGCGTCCGGTGGATATGCTGACCGTCACTGAGCAACTGAAGAAGCGAGGCGAATTGGAAGAGGTAGGTGGCCCGTTCTATATTTCCCAGCTGACCAGCAAGGTTGCCAGTAGTGCCCATATCGAATATCATGCTCGTATCATCGCCCAAAAATATCTGGCGCGTGAGTTGATCTCCTTCACTGCTATGATACAGGGCAAGGCTTTTGATGAGTCGATCGATGTGGAAGACCTTATGCAGGAAGCGGAAGGAAAGCTCTTTGAGATTTCTCAGCGCAATGTGAAGAAAGATGTTACCCAGATCAATCCTGTCATCAAGGAAGCGATGGTTATGCTTGAGAAGGCTGCCAATCAAAAAGAAGGGTTGAGCGGTCTGCGCACTGGTTTCGAAGGATTGGACAAAATGACGTCCGGATGGCAGAATTCCGATCTTATCATCATTGCCGCCCGTCCTGCGATGGGTAAGACGGCTTTTGTCCTTTCGATGGCTAAGAATATGGCGGTAAACCATAACACGCCGGTGGCTCTGTTCTCTCTTGAAATGAGTAACGTCCAGCTTGTTAACCGTCTGATCGTGAACGTATGTGAGATTCCGGGCGAGAAGATCAAGAGCGGGCGTTTGGAAAACTATGAATGGGAACAGTTGGACTTTAAGATAAAAGAATTGTATGATGCACCGATTTATGTAGACGATACGCCGAGTCTTTCGGTGTTCGAACTGCGTACGAAGGCTCGTCGTCTGGTGCGTGAGCATGGTATTAAGATCATCATTATCGACTACCTTCAGTTGATGAATGCAAGCGGTATGAGCTTCGGCAGCCGTGAACAGGAAGTAAGTACTATTTCACGGTCGTTGAAAGGATTGGCGAAGGAACTGAACATTCCGATCATTGCCTTGTCTCAGTTGAACCGTGGTGTCGAGGCACGTCAAGGAGCGGAAGGAAAACGCCCGCAGTTGGCCGACTTGCGTGAGTCCGGTGCTATCGAACAGGATGCGGATATGGTTTGTTTTATCCACCGTCCTGAATATTATAAGATAACGGAAGACGAACGTGGTAATTCCTTGATCGGTTTGGCGGAGATTATTATCGCCAAGCATCGTAACGGTGCGGTCGGAGATGTACGTCTTCGTTTCAAGAGCGAGTTCGCCAAGTTCATGAATGTGGACGAAGATGTTCCGGTTCGCGAGTTCTCCTCTAATATGAATAGTTCAGGCCCGATGGAAACAATGCCGCCCATACCACCGGCCGGTACCGATTTCTTGGCTCCCGGCAATAATGAGGTTCCGTTTTAATAATTCTATCCTCTTTTCAAAACATAGGTGTTTAGTATAAATAATTATTTAGTTTAATGGAGTGATATGGCAATTTGTGTTTTCAGCAATTTAATGCCTTTTTATTCTCTTCATTAACCGGGTTCTTTCCTTCCGGTGTGTAGAGATGGTCGATGCGAGAGGCATATGCTTTTTCTATTTTCCCGCGGACGATCTTCATCGTGCTGTTGACCATGCCGTTCTGTTCGGTGAAAGGCTCCGGCAGGATAGCAAAAGCTGCAGGCAGCCAGCGATCGGGGAAAAGGGCGGACAGGTCGCCTCCCTTGCGGAAACGGTCTATCTGGGATTGGATGATCCGGATTGCCTCTTCGCGTCCTTTATCGGATGAAAGATCAAGATACTGGTGCGTCAGATGCTTCTTCAGCCGGTCTTTGTTAGGGACGACGAGGGCAACGGTATAGGGACTCTGGTTGTTATACAGGATCAGCTGGTCGATGCAGGAAGAATGTTCGACGAGTGCCTCCTCGATCCCTTCCGGACTGTATTTTTCCCCGTCACTACCGATCAGCAGACTTTTGAAACGTCCGAGGACGTAGAGCAGACCGTCATGCCCCATATATCCCATATCCCCAGTGTAGAGCCACCCGTCGCGTACGGTTTCGGCAGTTGATACCGGGTTCTTCCAGTAGCCGGCCATCACATTCTCGCCCCGTATGACGATCTCTCCTTTTTCGCCTGCCGGGAGTTCTTTTCCGTCGGCATCGCATATTTTTAGGTCGAGCGGACGGACCAACATACCGCTGCTGCCGAAGGTATGCCGGTGCGGGCCGTTGGTGGAAATTACGGGAGTCGCTTCGCTTAGTCCGTACCCTTGGTACATAGGAAGTCCGATTGCGTAGTAGAACTTTTGCAAGTCTTTATCGAGCAGTGCGCCACCGCCGATGAAAAACTTCAATTGTCCGCCGAAGTTTTCACGGACTTTCGTGAAAAGCATGTGGTCGAACAGGCTCACGAGCGGTTTCAGCAGGAATCGGACACCACGTCCCTTGTCTTCTCCGCCGTCTCCGTTATAGATGTAAGCCACTTTGAGGGCAAAGTCGAACAAACGGGTTATATTCTTGCCCTGGGCACGGATACCTTGTTCGATATTCTTTTTGAAATTCTTGGCCAGTGCCGGGACGCTCAGGATCAAGTAGGGCTTGAACTCTTTGATGTTGACCGGAATGTTCTTTAATGTTTCCAGCCCTGTCCGTCCGACTTGTACTGTTGCTACGGATGCTCCTTTCGACATGAAGATATAAAAACCGACCACATGCGCGAAACAATGGTCGAGTGGGAGGATTATTAATGTGCGCCATGTATCGTCGATATCGACACAAGATAGGGCTTGCTCCACATTCGCCGTATAGTTACGGTGCGTCAGGATGACACCTTTCGGGTCGGCCGTCGTGCCTGAGGTATAGGTAATCGTCGCATAGTCGTTATTCTGTAAGGATTGTCCGACAGCAAGGAAGTCTTCCAGAGAATGAGATGCCAGATATTCTTTCCCCATCCGGAATACTTCGGACCAGGATATTTCTTTTTCTTTATATTCCGGCAGTTCGTCTATCACAATTATTTTTTCGGCTAAAGGCAATTTATCCATGATAGCCCGTATCTTTTTGAGCTGGTTGCCGGAAACCAGGATATATTTCACATCGGCATGCACAAGACGGAACAGCAGGTCGTTCGCTTCTTCGAGCTTGATGGAAAGCGGGACGTTGGTCGCGCCGGCATAGAACATGGCCAGTTCGCCGATGATCCAAGCATTACGGCCTTCCGAAAGGAGCGCCATATTGTCGCCCTTCTTCACTCCGAGAGCTATCAGTCCGGCACCGGCAGCGTAGACTTGTTGCTGAACTTCCTTGTAAGTGGTCGGTTCGAAGGCATCCTTGGTTTTTTCCCACAGGAAGGGATTGTCGGGATATTGTTTTACCGAATTTTCGAAAAGGTCTATAATTGTCTTTTTCATATTATTTATTTTTGTATTTGTACTTTCCCGATTTCATCCAGGTAATTACAAGCCACCTCTACCGTTGGTACATTCTTGATCACGATACTGCGTTTTCCGTTCTGTTCGCGAAGCGTGCATTCGCGTGGATGCTTTTGGATGAAGCCGAGCAGCTTGTCGAAGGCCTCGCTTTCGTAGTAAGGACTTTCGGGATTAGTGACGAGAAAAATGCTCATCTGTCCTTTTTTCAGAATGACTTTTTCCATACCTAACGTCTTTGCCATACGGCGAAGGCGAACGACACGGATCAGTTCTTTCCCTTCTTTCGGCACTTTTCCGAAACGGTCTTTCAGACGCTCGGTAAAAGCAAGTATATCACGCTCTTCCTCCATCTTGTCCAGTTCACGATAGAGGGAGACACGTTCGGAGTCATTCGGGATGTAGGTCGGAGGGAACATCAGTTCCAAATCGCTTTCGATATAGGTTTCACGGACATATTCGCTACCGGTGTCGGGGCGATTTTCGGTAGCGTTGGAATACAGGTCGGCAAATTCTTCCGCTTTCAGTTCGTCAACGGCTTCTTCCAGGATTTTCTGGTACGTTTCGTAGCCCAAGTCGGCGATGAAACCGCTTTGTTCGGCACCTAACATATTACCGGCACCCCGGATGTCAAGGTCCTGCATGGCGATATGGATGCCGCTTCCCAACTCTGAAAAATTCTCGATCGCCTGCAGACGGCGGCGTGCTTCCTGCGTAAGACTTGACAAGGGTGGAGAGAGGAGATAACAGAAGGCTTTCCGGTTACTTCGCCCGACACGACCGCGTAGTTGATGCAGATCGGACAATCCGAACTGTTGTGCATTATTGATGATGATCGTATTTGCATTCGGTACGTCGATGCCACTCTCCACAATGCTCGTGGCGATCAGTACATCGTATTCGTAATTGACGAAATCCAGAATGATCTTTTCCAGCTTCTCCGGTTCCATCTGCCCGTGACCGACAGCGATACGGGCATCCGGCACTTCACGTTTGACAAGCGCTTCCATTTCATAAATATTTTGGATGCGATTGTTGATGAAAAAAACCTGTCCGTTACGGCTCATCTCGAAATTGATGGCTTCTCGGATGATGTCCGGGTTAAAACGTTCTACCTCTGTTTGAACCGGATAGCGGTTGGGTGGGGGAGTCGTGATGCTCGACAAGTCACGGGCTCCCATCAACGAGAATTGCAGGGTACGAGGAATCGGAGTGGCGGTCATGGTGAGCGTGTCGACGTTGGCTTTCAGCTGGCGTAGCTTCTCTTTGACGGATACGCCGAATTTCTGTTCCTCGTCGATAATCAGCAGACCGAGATCTTTGAATGTGACATCTTTTCCGACGATTCGATGGGTGCCGATGATAATGTTGATATTTCCTTCTTTCAAGTCTTTCAAAGTTTCCCTTATCTCTTTCGCCGTACGTGCCCGGCTGATATATTCGATTCGGCAGGGAAAATCTTTCAACCGTTCGGAAAATGTTTGATAGTGCTGGAATGCTAATACTGTAGTCGGGACCAGCACGGCAACTTGCTTGTTGTCCGAAACGGCTTTGAAAGCGGCACGAATGGCTACCTCCGTTTTCCCGAAGCCTACATCTCCGCAAATCAGTCGGTCCATCGGACGGTCGTTCTCCATATCGGCTTTGACATCGGCTGTTGCTTTCATCTGGTCAGGGGTATCTTCGTAGATAAAGCTGGCTTCCAGTTCGTGCTGCATGAAACTGTCTGGACTGTAAGCGAAACCTTTTTCCTGTTTTCGTTTGGAGTAGAGGAGAATCAAATCGCGGGCGATATCTTTTACTTTTGACTTGGTGCGTTCTTTCATCTTCTCCCAGGCTCCTGTTCCGAGTTTACTCAGCTTGGGCGGTTCCCCACTGTCCTTGCCTTTATACTTGGATAGCTTATGGAGAGAGTGAATGCTGACGAATATAATGTCGTTGTTCTGGTAGATCAGTCTGATGGCTTCCTGCATTTTTCCGTTTACTTCCGTACGGACTAGCCCGCCGAATTGTCCGATACCATGATCGATATGTACGATATAATCGCCGGTCGTGAATTGGTTCAACTCCTTCAACGACAGAGAGAGTTTTCCACTTCTTGCTTTATCGCTTTTCAAGTTGAATTTATGAAAGCGGTCGAACAACTGGTGATCCGTGAAAAGGCAGACACGCAAGGTCTCGTCGGCAAAACCTTCATGGATGGTCTTGTTGACGGAGGTAAAAGGTATGTCGTCTCCCCGATCCTCAAAAATGGCCCTGATACGGGTTGCTTGCTTTTCTACATCGCTCAGTATATATAATGTATAGCCGTCTTCTAAATATTTATGGAAAGACTCGCTTACCAAATCGAAATTTTTATGATAGATCGGTTGTGCTTCCATTGAGAAAGTCAGGGTGGCATCGGCTACTCCTGTAGGCCGCGTACCAAAATGGAGCCGGCAGAAACCAAGTGCCGCATGTAGAAAATCCTCTCCGGTAATTAATTTGGCCCGCAGTTGCTCGATGTTGGCAAACGATTCTTCGTCCCCGGTGATTGGTTCTTCATTCCAGATACTGCCGATACGTTCTTTTACCCATGCCATGTCTTTGCTAGCGAGCAGTGTCTCGGATGGCAATGAATCTAGTAAGGATGAGTTGGTCCGGTTTCCTTTTGTCATTTCGGGCACGATATAGATGCTGTCCAGTTTTTCTTTGGATAGCTGTGTTTCCACATCGAACGAACGGATCGTCTCTACTTCGTTTCCAAAGAAGTCGATACGATAGGGAAATTCATACGAGAACGAGAACACATCTAAGATACTGCCGCGCATCGCATACTGCCCTGGCTCATAAACATAATCTACCTGCTCGAAGCCGTATTCGTCCAGTACGTCAGAAACAAACATATTGTCCAACCTTTCGCTGACACTGATCTTCAGCGTGTTTTCTTTCAAGATCTCCCGTGAAATTACTTTCTCCGCCAATGCTTCCGGATAGGTGACAATGATGAAGGGAGCAGTCGGATCCTGCAGCGTGCTGAGAACTTCTGTCCGCAGGATTTCGTTGGCTGGATCCACATGTCCGTACTTGATAGCACGTCGGTAAGCGGAAGGAAAGAAATAGATTCCGTCACCTCCTGTGAGTTGCACCAGATCGTGATAAAAGTAGCCGGCATCCTCTAGGTCATTCAACACACACACATAACTTCCTCTTCTTTTTGAAAAAAGAGAAGCTATTATCATTGCGGCCCCTGAACCGTTCAGTCCTTTCAGAAATATATTGCGGGACGTTTTGTTTTTTAACAGGGTATTTAATGCCGCCACTTGCGGATGGGCGGCATATTGTTTTAGTAAATCTTGTACCTCCAACGGATGAATTGAAAATTGATAATTATATATGCGCAAAATTACGGAAAATGTTACAATAATCTTCCTAAAATCAATGAAAATATCTACCTTCGCGCTTGGGTTGTCAATTGAAATGAGCAGGATCTTCTCATTTTCAATTCTCAATTCTCATTTTTCAATTAAACAGTGGATTATGTCAGACAGTATTGTTAACTGAAGCATATTCTTTGTAATGCTAATCTCCCATAACTGATTATTAAAAAGGTTATTGTGGCTGTTTGAGATATAATGACTTAGGACTATTTGACCAGTTTTTACCTCCTTACATTGCTGGTTTAACATGGAAGTCTTGCCAGAATAAAAGGCTCCGTTTACAAATAGTTTACAGTGATGGCTTATTTCAAAGTTTGTGTCAGGGGGAAAAGAAAAGATAATACATATCCTATTTATATCAGGGTAACTCACCTTCGTCAAGTAGGATATATCAAGACAAATAAGGTATGCAAAGCTAAGTTTGTTCGGAATGGTGATATAACAGACCCTTATATCATTAAAGATGTGTATGTCCAAATAGAAACTTATTTGGATCGTTTGAATCGTGTCAATACGGAAGGATGGGGTTTGGAGAGGGTTATGAATTTTCTTAAGAATGACCGGGACTCTATTTCGTTTTCTGACTTTGGCCGAGAGTTTATCTTGAAAATGGAGAATGAAGGCCGGGGAAGAAGTGCGAAAAACTATCTGTTAGCTCTTAAGAGCATGGAGAGTTACTTTGGTAACCCAAATATATCTTTTTCCGATATAACGTCCTTTTTTCTGAAGGATTGGATTTCTTCTATGAAAAACAGCAGGCAGAAAAAGAATGCCTATCCGAATTGCGTGAAAACCATGTTTAGGGCCGGATGTGATAAATTTAATGACTACGATACCGGTGAGATGCGCATTAGGCATGATCCGTTTCGTGTGGTAAAGATACCTCCTAAGAATATTGCAGACAAGAAGGCGCTGCCGGTAGATGTTCTCAGGCGTTTTTTTGATGTTGATATTACCTCTTTGAAACCAAGTAAGCGAGGTATGCCACCAAGAGCATATATCGCCAAAGATGTATCATTGTTGGTGTTTTGCCTGGTTGGAATAAATACGGTGGATCTTTACAATTTGGGTAAAGGTTGTTATAAGGATGGAAAACTCTGCTATAATAGAATGAAGACAAAGGGGCGGAGAGCTGATGAGGCCTATATTGAGATAGAGGTTCCGGATTTAGTAAAACCTTTGTTTCTTAAATATCAAGGAAGAGGGGACTGGCTGTTTAATTTCAATGAAATATATGCTTCGGATAAAACTTTTAATGATTGCGTGAATAGAGGAATAAAGGATATTGTGAGGTTGGGTGGTTTGCCTCCTGTTTCTACATATTCATTCCGGCATTCTTGGGCTACAATAGCTCAGGTTGTTTTTGAAGCTGGGTTAGATGTTGTTGGGTTATGTCTAAATCATGCGTCTCCGCTCCGGGTTACGGCTGGTTATGTAAAAACAGACTTTAGTATCATTGATCGTTTAAATATTAAGATACTGAGGTATGTCTTTGAAGAAAAAATAAAAAAAGGCGGAAATAATTTGTAGATTAAGAAAAAGCCTCTATATTTGCAGTTGAAATAGCGAGTTGGATTTTGAATGAAAGTTTGAGATCCAACTTTTTGTGTTTATATATATTGTCTTAAACTTTCTTGTAAATATCCGATAAATAACCACTTACCTGGTGCCTTCCATAAAATTAGGCACAATGACAATATCTGTTTCAAAAAATATGTTGCTTGCGAAATTGCAGCAACTTTCTCGAATAATTCCGTCGAAATCTACGACTCCGATAGTATGCAACTACCTGTTCGAAATAAAAGATGGACGGTTGTTTATTACGACTGCCAATGACGAAGGCAGGATTACGGCCAGTTTGGAATGTATGGCTGAGGAAGATCTTTCAATCTGTGTTCCTGCCTCCATTCTTGATGGGCTGAAAACATTGCCGGAGCAGCCTCTTGATATTTATATCAATCCGGACAATAAATCGATTCTTATTAAATATTATGGAGGTAAATTCGAGGTCGTCGGATATGATTCGAAGCCTTTCCCACAAAAGAAAAAGACAGAGATTCTTGACGAAATCCGGACTACGGCGGAAGAATTCAATAACGGTATCTCCAAAGTGATCAATTTTGCAGCTGCAGACGAACTGCGCCCTATTATGAACTCCGTATCTATTGAAACGGCTCCGGGAGAAATCATCTTTGTTTCTTCTAATGGACATGGGCTTGGTTTGTTTAAGAGAAAAAAACAATGTTGCACAGAGACCTGTTCGGTAATCATCAGCCGACAGATCGCATCTGTTTTGAAAGGGCTGATTCCGTTATCTGAAGAAGAACTAACAATTAAAGTAGGAAGCGATTGGTCGGAAATCTCTTTCGAGGATTACGAAATTTCTTTTCGTAATGTGGAAGGTCGTTATCCCAATTGGCGGGCTGTTGTTCCGAAATCCAACAATCTTGAACTGAAAACGGATACCAAATTACTATTGGGAGCCATAAAGCGCACTTCTGTATTTTCAAGTAAAGTATCATGCCTTATAAAGTTGAGTGCCCGTTATGATAAGCTTGTTGTATCGGCCCAGGACTTGGATTATTCCACTTCTGCGGAAGAAACCATTCCGGTAGAATTTGGAGAAAGGGAGTTTATTATCGGTGTGAAAGCGACTTTGATACAAGATATGATTTCTTGTATTGACGGCGATCGTTCGATACTTTCTTTCGGCACTCCCAGTACCGCTATTCTCATTGCCCCAGAGAAGCAAGCCGAGGGCGAAGAACTTACCTATTTATTAATGCCTATGACAATCCAGTAAGTTATGAAAGAGTTCAAAGATACAATACAGAAATATTTGGATCAACGAGTTGCAGAAGATCCCTTGTTTGCTCCCAAGTTTGAAAATCCTAAAAAGAATATAGATGAATGCTGTCGTTACATTTTAGGAGAAGCCCGTAAACGGGGAACTTCCGTCGTAATGAGTGATGCAGAAGTCTTTGGGATGGCCGTACATTATTATGACGAAGAGAATATCAAGATAGAAAAAGTTTCTTCCGGTTGCTCTATTTCTTCCAATCAAAAGGTAGAGTTGACGGAGGAGGACAAGAATGCGGCCCGTGAAGCGGCTATCAAACGGTTGGCCGAAGAGCAATACCGATTGCTCAAAAAGAAGCCTGCAAAGAAAAAAGCAGATGCAAATGTCCAACAAATGAGTCTGTTTTAATATGAAGCCGAGAACGAAATTGGAAAAACGGGTGACGGAGTTAAGTGGAAAGCTGCCTGCCATCACGAAGGAACAGGAAGACTGGGCCAAAGAGCATCTGTTTGACCATTTTGCCTACAAATGTAAGGATGAGCTATGGTGTTCCGAATGTGGTAAGATGTGGGTCAATACGAGTAAAGATAAATTGGGTGACAAAATCGAATGCCCTTATTGCCATCATCAATTGGACGTAAAGGTTAGCCGGAAGCAGAAGATCCGTGAAGAGGCGTATATGTCCATCCTGCAAGTGAAAGGCGGGTTCCAGGTGATCCGGCATATACTATGCTGGAAAAATGTTCGGAAGGAAACTTCTCCGGTGTATTATGATTTTACAGAAGTGGTTCAAGAGTGGATTCGTGAAGACGGAAAACGTACAATCATAGCCCGACCGATTAATATGGGAGGTAACGGATTTGCGTATAGTTCACCTCTCAGCATCAAAGGAGAATATGGAAGTAATCCATATAACTATTACGGTGATTTGTATGCGATATATGGAGAGCTTTATCCAAGGAAAGAGCTGCTGCCGGAATTGAAAAAACGGGGACTGAATCGATGGTTCCCAGATGTAATCCCGTCAAAATTGATACGTGACTTGTTGAAAGGCGGAAATGATGTGGAACTGTGTCTCAAGACCGGGCAAATATCCATGTTGAAGCACATGTATAAAAACGGCTTCTGTCAACTTCGCTATAAACCGTCGTTCAACATCTGCAACCGCAACCATTACATCATTAAGGACGCTTCTATGTGGGAAGATTATATGTCTTTACTATCTTATTTTGGCAAGGACTTGCATAACGCGCATTATGTCTGTCCCAAGAACCTGAAAGTTGCACATGATAGGCTCTTGAAAAAGAAAACGGCAATAGAAGCCAAGTTGAGACAGGAAAGGAACCGTATAGCAGCTATCCGTAGGCGTGAAAAGCTCATGAAGGATATAGCCGGCTTCTACGAACGGATGAAAAAGTTCTTTGGGATGAAAATCACGGATGGCAACATAGTCATTTGCCCGTTGGAGAGTATAACCCAGTTTTATCAGGAAGGAAAGGCGATGCACCATTGCGTGTATAGTAATGGGTATTATAAACGGTCGGATTGTTTGATTCTGTCTGCCAAAGATACCGACGGAAAGCGTATCGAGACGATAGAGGTGAACTTGAAGACGCTGAATATCGTCCAATCCCGATCCGTCTGCAATGGTGTAAGCGAGTACCACGACCAGATAGTAAAACTGGTGAAGAAGAATATGAACCTGATTCGTCAGAAATTGATAGCGTAAATTTACAAGGATGACTTACATTGAACTTATAAATAATTTTTGGGAATTGGATGAAGACTGGCAATTTACCTGCTGTGAAACGAGGCTTTATTTTTATTTGTTGAAAACAGCGAATCGTTTAGGCTGGGTGGATAGCTGGACGCGTAGCGATGCAAAGGTGTCGTCTGACGTGGGAGTGTCAGTCAATTCGATGAAAACAGCCCGTAATAGATTAGTTCAAGCAGGTCTGATAGAATTTAAATCGGGAGGAAATGGACAGCGGGATAAAACGAGGTATATCGTTAGGTGTCAGTTTAGGTGTCAAAATTTGATACCTAAACTACAACCTAAACATGAACCTAATCTTATACCTAACCGTGAACCTAAACCGCAACCATATATTAATAAGACTAAGATAAAGACTAAGAATATTAATATACCCCCCACACCCCCCAAGGGGGTTGACAAAGCAAAAGAAAAAGAGCTTTTGGAAAAGGAGGAGGCTTTACGTGTTTTGGAAGAAGAGTTGAAGAAACGGGAGGCGGAACTGGGTGCACAATCGGACAATCCACCATCCAAACCGAAAAAGCGTCCTAATCCGTTGAACTCAGAAGCAAGGAAACTTTTCGAGGAACGCTATCAGGCTCTTTTCTCATCCAACTATTACTGGAGTGCGAAAGATGCGGGAAATATGTCTTCTTTGCTCAAGAAGTTGAAATTTCAACGGGAGAAGAAGAATTTACCTATTGACGACCAAGGCGTGTTGAATGCTTTGAAGTACTTATTGGATTCAATCACTGACGGTTGGATATTGGAAAACTTCAGTGTGACGAATATTAATTCGAAGTTTAATGAAATTGTCTCACAGATAATGGCAAGGAAACAAGAACATGGAAATACTAAACATACAGACGGAGCGAAAGCCCGTGAACAACAAACCGATAGAGAAATCATGGAATATGCCCGTAGTGCCTTCAGAAAAGACGTATTCGGTGATTCGTAGATATGGGGATGGGGAAAGCTTTGCGAAGACATTCAACCCATCTTTACAGACGATATGTGCCCAAAACATAGAACGGTCCTTTTTGGGCGATGCTCCATCATTGGCATTGCTGTCGCAAACTTATCCAAATGAGCAGGTAAACACTTGGATTATTGCTCATTTGATGGACCTATACAAATTCGCAGGGGTTAAGGAGAAGCCTTCGTTTCAGCAAGTCTTGGAACTAGCTGTGATGATACGGGTTGAATATTATTATTTTAAAGCTTCTGAACTGCTGTTGTTTTTCTTCAAGCTCAAGTCAGGGGAATATGGTACGTTCTATGGTGTGGTCGATCCGATGGTGATTATGGCAGCCTTGATCGAATTCAAGGCATATCGTCGGCATCAGCGGGAGATCTACGACCGTGAGATACAACGCAAAATACGGGAGGAAAAATGGGCGGAATGGGAGAGGAAGTCTGTTCCTTGCCCAGCGTATTTGAAATTGGCGAAAGCGTTTGTGGAGGAGGTGCAGGATGCGGAATGAGGAATCGAAGCTCCAACAATCCTGTATTACTTGGTTCCGGTTGCAATATCCTCGGTTGGCGAAGTTGCTGTTCGCCGTTCCGAACGGTTCTCGGCGGGATGTTGTCACCGGAGCCATCTTCAAACGGGAGGGCGTGGTTACTGGTGTTGCCGACCTGATCCTGTTGATCCCAAAGAAAGACTATGCCAGCCTATGCATCGAAATGAAGTACGGCAGGAACGGGCAAAGCGAAAGCCAGAAAGAATGACAACAGCTGGCAGAGGCTGCAGGGAACAAGTATGTGGTGTGCAGGTCGCTGGAGGAGTTTATGAAATATATTAATTAATATCTGACTAAAAGTAATAATTTGTATGGATCTCAAAATGTGTAGACTGATTTCTCGTTTGCATATTTTGAGGTATATTGGCTATATAGGAAATAGAAAAACTCTATATTTGCATAAAATACAATGTAATATGGAAAATAAAAGCTTCTCACTGAGCCGGATAAAGATAAAAAGACTTTTTGGTAACAAAAATATAGACTGGAAGTTGTATCAGGATGTTAATATTCTTGGAGGAATTAACGGAAGTGGTAAATCTACTATCTTGAAGTGTGTAAATTCTATATTGCAGAATGAGTTTTTAGAGGAAGACACGTTGAAACTTGTAGACTCTATTGAACTTTTTTTTGCAAATGATATAGTTGTGAAATGGAATAAATTTGTTTGTAACAGAAAAGAATTTATACCTGAAAAAGACTGTAGTTATAGTTATTCAGGCCTTAATAAGGAAGGACTTGTAACTATTCAAAAGATTCAAGTTGAACAAAATGGCGAAAAGATAGATTTTGAGGATTTGAAAAAAAAATTGAATGTCTACTTTATAAGTACATTTGATACCATTATTTTAAAGGATGTGTCTGATATCTTGGAGAATAAAGATATTAAAACCAATTTAGACTTAATGATACATAATCAGATTGTAAAAAGAAACGGATTGATCGTTGAGTCTGTCTCTATGTATCGCGATGAAATAAAAAAAGAATCGATAGATGAGTTTGCTAAGAACTATAAAGAATTGTTCTTGGAAAAAGTAATAGATGACGTTTTAGCTAAAAAAGACATAAATGTATTGACTAAAATAAACGATAAGGATAAGCTAAAGCAATTTGTTTTAGATCTTTTTAAGGATGAAGAAAATAGTGTTAGAACTTTCTTTGAAGAAAAAATGAGAGAAATAGTAAAAAAGAAAGTTATAAGTGAAATATATGAATATTTGGATTCTTTCTTTGTTGACAAAACAAGCATAAAAGATACAGGTTCTTTTGATTTTTTGATAAATAATTCAAGAATTAATTATCTACAATTATCAACAGGAGAAAAGCAACTTCTATATATTCTTCTTGTTGTTTTTAATACCAATAAGAAAACATGTATTTTATTAATGGATGAACCTGATTTGGGACTTCATGTTATTTGGAAAGAGAAATTTGTTTCTATTCTTAGAAAAATTAATCCTAATGCCCAAATTATTTTAACAACGCACGCACCAAGCATGGTTAGAGGATGGGTAGAACATGTAAAGGAAGTTAAACAAATTACAGTGAAATGATTTTATTATGGCGGAAGGTCTTGTTGAAAATCTTGGAGGTGACTTTTCAGAAAATGAAGGGGTTCTAAGAGGAAATCCTAATATTGTTAAAGTTTGGGTTGAAGATGAATTTGATGTTTCTTTTTGGTATGATTTATTAACTTCATTTGGTTCAGTGTATGAGTTTGAAATAACACCTTATGACAATGGGGAAATTCAGAAAGGAAAGTCAAATATTATATCTCATATTGATAGCTTGAGTAATAGATTTATAGCATGTGTTGATAGCGATAATGATTATTTGATTGATTCAACAGATGAAGCTCGAGCTATTATATCATCGCCTTATATACTTCATACATATGTTTATTCGATAGAAAATTATTTATGTCATCCTAAAACTTTAAAAGAGTTATGTATAAAAGCAACAAAGGTTACTGTTGGATATGATGATTTTGAATTGTTTCTTACAAAGTATTCCCAGACAATATATCCTATATTGTTGTGGCATTTATTTTGGTTAGAAACTTCGCTTGGAGAGCCCATTAACTTAGATGATTTAAGAGAATGTCTTCATGTAGGAAAACAGATAACAACAGAATATAAATTAGATGATTATTTGAGGGATTTAAAGAGAAATGTTTTGAAAAAAGATAATGCTCTTTTGTATCTAAATAGGGCTTATTCTAGTAAATTGATTAATTTGGAAAGAAAATTTAGAAATAAAGGACTCACACCTGAAAACTGTTATTTGTTTTTACAAGGACATTTGATTTATGACAATTTAGAACATGATATATTAACACCAATATCTATGAGAGTTAAAAATCAGCATGTTAATTATTTGTATAGATTGAATGGGGAATTTACAGAGAAGGAACAACGTGTACAACAATATAAAAATAACACGAAAAATTCTTTATCCGTTTTGTTATGCTGTAATTATGAATATAAGAATCATTGTGAAATATATAAAACAAAATTGAAGATTGATATTGAACGTTTGTTGTCAGTTACATTGTCATAAAATGACTATGTAACTGATATTTGGTATTTGGAAAATGGTAAATAGCTTATTTTTTCATTTTTTCTTGTATATTCCAAAATAACTCCTCATATTTGCACCGTCCTAATTTATCAGCGTGGCGGGTGACCGCCGAACATATTTTTGTGTCGGCATTTTTTATGCCCATACATGAACGTATTAATAAAGTATAACGGTTTCGTACCCCCATGATACGGCTTAATGGCCGTAACTGCCGCGCTGGTGTAGGACAATGGGACAGGCGAAACCGTTTTTGTCTATCCACTTATAACAAACAATGTTGTATTATGTCCAAACAGCGTAACATTGATTTGTCGGGGAATAATAGTACCCAACAACCAACGGCTCAACCCTCCGAAATGGGTAAGTACTCCACACTAGAACTGCAAGCCGCATTCGATGCCGGCCGTGCTCTCGGTAGAACTGAAGGTATGCTCTCTTACCAACGCCACATCATGAACCAGCTCTTTGCAGAGAATCAGAAGCTCAATCGGAAACTTCAGGAACAGAAAGGAGGCCGGTCATGAGAGAACAATATGTAAGAATACTAGTTCCCAATTATAATCCGGATCCTCTTAGCGTGAAGCAATTCTTCCAAATGCAGAGCTTTGCCAAAGACGTGCAAACCTATTTACCTTATCAAAGCACCACTTTGCTCGATTTCATGTCTATTGCCTACAACTATTGCTTGAAGACTCGGCAAAATTCGTTGGATAATATGGCCTGTTATCGTGACGACTTTAGGCACAAGGTTATGCTATTCCTGACGAAGTATTATCCTAATGGATTCAAGAAAAACAAGAAAGGTTTGTCAGATACCTGCTACAAAGAACTTTTGAAATATCGCAAGCCTCGCTTCAAACGTGATTTCCTTGGTGAGTATGAGCCAATAGAGCGCATTTGGTTTATCCTCGCGTTACGTGCCTGCCACAGCTTTTTATTGTCCGGACATCTAATCGGCGATATAAATCAATTTGCCTACAAACTTGAGAAAATAGCTTTAATGATGAAAGGAGATATCTAAGGACTAAATAGTTAATAGATATTTTATTTCTCGGAAGATGTTCTTCTATTTTGAGGAACATCTTTCTTTTCTTATATATCTTAGTTAAAATAGGATATGAAGGAACATTGTTGTATCATCTGTAACAAGAAAACAGTATCAGTAATCAATACAGAAGAAGGACCAGTTTGCTATAATTGCTACTCTGATAAAAAGAACCCTCCAAAACAAAAGCAACACCATGATAACGAAGAAGCTCGGATTCAGTCGGAGTTTTTCAATAAGGTTCCTTTATTCTTCCCGAACCTACCGGATCGGCTCCTTTTTGCAGTCCCGAACGGTGGTAGCCGGCATAAAATAGAAGCGGCTAATATGAAGCGCCAAGGCGTTAAACGAGGTGTAGCTGATGTGATCCTTCAGATACCGAAAAAGGGGTATGCTTCCCTTTGTTTGGAGTTCAAGACATCGACGGGAAAACAATCTCCCGATCAAAAAGAATACCAACGCCAGGTTGAGATGGCGGGTAGTAAGTATGTGATTGTTCGGAGCGTGGAACAGGCTATCCGGGAACTGCAACTGTATTTAGGTTAATAGATTTCTCTGTTATATTTTAGAATAAAAGTTATGGCTGAATTGAAGTATGACCCTCGGAATTATCGTATCCACACGGATAAGAATAAAAGACTTATTAAAAAGAGCCTGGAGGACTGTGGAACCGGTCGTTCTATTCTTCTGGATAAGAACGATGTTATTATTGCCGGGAATGGCGTTTATGAGCAGGCTTTAGAACTGGGGTTGAAAGTCCGAATTGTAGAGTCTGATGGAAATGAATTGATAGCGATCAGAAGAACGGATTTGTCTACAGAGGATGAAAAAAGAAAGCTTTTGGCTCTGGCTGATAACCATACATCAGATACTTCTATGTTCGATTTTGCAACTGTAGTTGAAGATTTTGGTATTGACGAGCTTGGTGATTGGGAGTTGGAGCTTCCATTTGATGATATACCGACAGATGTAGACCGCTTCTTTGAGGGAGCAGATAAGGTTGAGAATAAAAGAAAGACGATGGTTTGCCCTCATTGTGGAAAGGAAATAGAGCTATGATCCTATATTTAGCCAGTTATAAAACATGTGCCAAGCGGTGGAATTTAGATACAAAAGATATTTATCTTTTAAGTTCTTTCTGGGAGCATAAGTCAGGAAATTGCGATAGTTTCGTCTACCAGGATAGACATATTTTGGATAGTGGGGCTTTTTCCGCGTTCTCCGGGAAGAACAATAATTTCGATTGGGATGGATATGTAAGGAAATACGCGGATTTTGTCTACAAAAACAATATAAGGCTATTTTTTGAGCTTGATATAGATATTGTTGTTGGGATTGATAAGGTTGAGTATTACCGAGAATACCTCAAGGATAGGACTGGCAGGAACCCTATCCCGGTTTGGCATTCCAATAGGGGAAAGGATTATTTTGTCAAGATGTGCGAGGATTATCCTTATGTAGCTATTGGTACGACATTGGCCACCGATGAGGGCAGAAAGATAAGAAAGAACCCGATGATCCTTAAATGGTTCATAGACCAGGCGCACACGGCCGGTTCCCGTATCCATGGGCTTGGGTTCACGAATACGACATACCTTAAGTATTTAAGGTTTGACAGTGTAGATAGCACGACTTGGTTATCTGGTGCAAGATTCGGGCAGATTTACTCATTCGATGGTGAAAAGATGATATATCAAGATCCGCCGAAAGGTATGAGGGTAAAAGATCACGATCTGGCTAATAGGCGTAATTTTAGTGAGTGGGTGAAGTATCAGAGATACGTCGAAAGGTATTTATAATAGATAATTTAATAAGATAATATGAAAGATAGTTTGATAATTTTATCGGGAGGTATGGATTCTGTTACCCTTCTGTATGAGAAAATAGAGAGAATATCACTGGCTATCACGTTCGACTACGGAAGCAGCCATAACAAAATGGAAATCGGGTTTGCATCATATCATTGTGAGAGGTTAAGGGTTGAGCATATCGTGATACCGTTGAGGTTTATACACAACTATTTCAAAAGCGCACTATTGGAAGGGGCAGAGGCTATTCCTGATGGGCGGTACGAGATCGAGAATATGGTATCGACCGTTGTGCCTTTCCGTAACGGAATCATGTTATCCATAGCGTGCGGTATTGCTGAGAGCCGAGGATTGGGAAAAGTCTTTATAGCGAATCATTCAGGCGATCATTCGTTATATCCGGATTGTACGGACGCTTTTATAACAGCTATGTCAACTGCTATGCGTAATGGAACGTATGGTGGGATCACGATTGATGCCCCGTACACTAATATAACGAAGTCGGATATAGCTACTCATGGAAAGAAATTAGATATTGATTACTCAAAGACGTATTCTTGCTATAAGGGAGGAAAGAAACATTGCGGAAAATGTGCCACATGCTTAGAACGCAAGGAGGCGTTATGGGAAGCTGGAATAATTGATACCACCATATATGAGGACGATTAATTTAAAATATACTAAGATAAATGGTTATGTATTACGTATCAAAAAAAATGGAGATTGCAGGTTGTCACAGGTTAACCCTCTCCTACAAAAGTAAATGTGAGAATTTACACGGTCATAATTGGATTGTTACCGTATTTTGTAAGGCAAAGGAAGTCAATGCGGACGGGATGGTGGTGGATTTCAAGCACATCAAAGAAAAGATTCATTCCTGGCTTGACCATGGCAATTTCAATGAACTATTACCATTCAATCCAACTGCAGAAAATATCGCTAAATGGATTACAGAACAGATTCCAGAGTGTTACAAAACAAAAGTGCAGGAAAGCGAAGGTAATATTGCTGTTTATGTAAAAGATAAAGAAGAGGAGGAAGAATTATGAAAGTAAATGAGATTTTCTACTCCATTCAAGGAGAGGGACGGTTTACAGGAACTCCATCCGTGTTTATTCGTTTTGCTGGATGTAATTTGGCTTGCGATTTTTGCGATACAGATCATAAATCATACAAAGAGCTTACCGAAGATGAGATAATGCAGGAAATAGAAAAATATCCGGCAAAACATATCGTAATCACAGGTGGAGAACCAACAATGCAACTCTCAGCTTCACTTATTTATAAAATGCACGAAGCGAAAAAGTATGTACAGATTGAAACCAACGGAACGTTGTTGCTCAGAGATGGTTTGGAATCTATGATAGACTGGATCACATGCAGCCCCAAATATAAGGAAGTCAGAATCCAGCGTATAGATGAGCTGAAAGTGGTATATCGAGGACAAGATATGAGTCAATATGACAATTTGTCAACCACTTATGAAGATAGCTATTATTTGCAACCGTGCGATGTCAAAGACAAAGCCAAGAACGCAGAAATTTTGAATAAAACAATCAATTTTATCAAAACAAACTCAAAATGGAAGTTAAGCTTACAAACACACAAGATATTGAATGTGCGATAAGAACGATCCTTTCTTTTATCGGTGAGGACCCTTGTAGAGAAGGATTAAAAGGAACACCGGATCGTATCATAAGAATGTGGAAAGAGATCTTTCGTGGATATGATCTGGCACTGGTGCCTAAAATAACGGTTTTTCCTAATGGAGTGGATGGTCTTTCTTGTAATAGTGTTATCGCAGATTCAGGTGGATTTTATTCAATGTGTGAACATCACATGATGCCTTTCTTTGGGAAGTATTGGTTTGCTTATATTCCTAATCCCAAAGGTAAGATATTGGGCATATCGAAAGTTGGTCGTGTTGTTGATTATTGTGCGGCACGATTACAGGTACAAGAGCGATTGGCGAAAGATATCATTGTGATGATTCAAGAAGCGTTAGGTTCGGAATATCCACCTTTGGCAATGGGTATAGTGCTAGAAGGAGAACATTTGTGTAAGTCAATGCGTGGTGTAAAGAAAGAAGGTAAAATGTGCTCTTCTTTCTATTTAGATAATGGAAGTTTACCTGAGTTGAAGGCGGAATTGTCCCGATTCGTTAGTTTTGGTTAGGTATGTCAGAGAAGAATGAAGTAAAAAAGAAAAGTAGGGGGCGTAAGTCTGAATATAGAGAAGAATATGCAGAGCAGGCTCTAAAACTTTGTCTGTTAGGTGCAACAGATAAGGAGATTGCTGAATTCTTCTCTGTTTCGGAACAAACGTTGAATAGTTGGAAGAAGAAGTTTCCTCAATTTCTTGAGTCCTTAAAAAAGGGAAAAGCTGTAGCAGATGCAAATGTAGCATCGAGACTTTATAGCCGTGCGATTGGTTACGATGCCAGAGCGACGAAGTTCGCTACCAACGAGGGTAAGATTACGGATAAGGTGGAGTATATCGAACATTACCCTCCGGACACAACTGCCGCCATTTTCTGGCTGAAGAACCGGCAACCTGGCAAGTGGCGTGATAAGAAAGAAGTGGAGAACCAGGTCAAACTGGGTGATGAATTGGAATCGATGTCAGATGAAGAACTAGCAGCAATTATCCGTGGCGAAAAGGAGTAAGAGAGAAATATTGATCAGACAGGCGAAGGCTGCGACCATATTGCGCAAACGGGAGGCTCGGAATGATTTCTGGGCCTATTGTTTATATCATGATCCTAAGTTCTTCGCTAAGCGTTTGTTTTTGAAGAAGGTGGCGGACGCTTTTACGCGGGTGTACGAATCGTATTTGTCGGGTGTGATTCGTCGGCTGGCCGTCTCCATGCCGCCACGTGCCGGGAAGTCCTATATATCATCCTTGTTCATTTCGTGGATGCTTGGCCATTTCCCGGAAGAGTCGGTCATGCGCAACTGTTGTTCCGATACACTGTATAATAAACTATCTTATGATACACGCGACATTGTCCGCTCTTCCCGGTTCAAAGAGATATTCCCGGATGTGCAATTGCGAGGGGATAAACAGAATGTGCACGGCTGGAACTTGGAAGTTGCCCGACAGGTGAGTTACTTCGGGGCCGGTGTAGGCGGTACGGTAATCGGTTTCGGTGCGTCTATGTTGGCCATGACCGACGACTTGTATAAGAGTTTGGAAGATGCACTATCTGACACCAATAACGAAAAGGTCTGGTCTTGGAAGCAGGGAACACATGATTCCCGTATCGAGGGGAACTGTTGTTCGATCGACATCGGTACCCGTTGGTCGGCTACGGATGTTCTTGGTCGTATGGAGGAAATGGGGAAGTATGACGAGATTATCCGTATTGCCGCATTGGATGAGAACGATTGTTCTTTCTGTGAGGATGTGCATACAACGGAGTATTATCACGAATTGCGGGAGGAAACGGACGATTCCATCTGGTGTGCCGAGTATATGCAGGAACCGATCGAGGCTATTGGGTTGTTGTTCCCAAAATCAGAATTGAACCGCTTCAAGCTGGCAGATATCGAAGGTAAACAGCCGGATGGCGTGATCGGTGCTACCGATGTGGCCGACGAAGGAGACGACGATTTCTGTGCACCGATTGCCAAAGTATTCGGTACAAAGTATTTCATTACCGATGTCCTGTTTACGAAAGACAATGTCGAGATTACCGAACCGAAGTTGGTTTCCTTGATTCTTGACACCCGCTGCGACAATATGCGTATCGAAAGCAATAACGGCGGCCGTCTGTTTGCTCTGAATGTCCGTAAGGCTGTAAAGGCAAAGAATGAAAAATGTATCATTCAGGCGAAACCGACAACAGCCAATAAGGATACACGTATCTTGTTGAAGTCTGGTTGGATTAAGAAGCATTGTTATTTCCTGGAAGAATGTGAGTATAAGAAAGGTTCGGACTATGACCGATTTATGAAAGCGCTTACCAGCTATAAGAAAGAAGGTGGCAACAAGCATGATGATGCACCGGACGGTATGACGATCCTTGCCGAGAATGTAGAGTTCATCGGGTTATGTAAGGCTAACTCTGTACGTCGGGTCGCAAGAGGACGATAAGTGGCAAAATGAAAGTGTTTTTCCGATATTTGTAACACGTATTAGATAAAATCCCGATATTTTTCTATCACATACTTGCGTTTTGATATCTGTTCTCGGTTTTTACATTTCAAAGTGAACTTGTTTAGACTGGCCGTATTGACAGCGAAAAAACATTTGCTTTTATATTTTAGCATAAAACGATTATGCCAAGTATAAACGACATTCTTGCAAATGAAGATTTCGGGCAGGTAGTCAGTACGTTATGTGTCGATACGATTGAATACCGGGAACCAAGAGAATATTACAGAGAATACCACGGTGAGCGCCGGCGACGTAAAACCTCTGTCGGTTGGCGTGAACCGAAACGGTTGGCTGTCTATTCGGAAACCTTGAAAGATAAGAATGGTGAGCCGTTACGACTGGAAGATAAGATCGTAGATGTAGCACGTATCGTTACCAACTTCCCGAAAAAGGAGGTGCGTACCTCTGTCGCTTTCTTGTTTGGCGGGCAAATGACGATTACGGGAACTGATCAGAACGATGGTTTTCAAGAATTCAAACGTGTATGGGAACGCCGATTAAAAATGCAATCCGTCTTGAAGTCGTTCGCTCGTAAGGTGCTTTCTGAAAGTAAGGCTGCTCTTGTATTCTATCCGTATACTTCCAAAGGATTAGACGGCAACTTGATTACGGAGTTGAAGGTGAAAACGCTTTCCGTTCCCCGTAATGAAAATACTTTCTCTGAATTTTATCCCCACTTCGATGATAACGACGATATGGATGCCTTTATTCATCGTTACCAAGTGAACTCTAATGGTATGATCCGGAACAGTTGTACAATCTGGACAGTAGATAAGATTATTACGGCTATCGATGAAATGGGTGGCTGGGTAATAAAAGAGGTTCCCAATCTATTCGGAAAGATTCCGGTCGTGTATGCAGATGTTTTCCAACCAGAATGGGACGAGGTTGCCGGTATCATGGATGCGCGGGAAATGCGTTTGTCCCGTATGGCCGACACTAACGACTACTTTGCGGAACCAATCTTGAAAACGTATGGCGATTCCGATTTACCTTCTAAGGAAACAACCGGGAAAGACCTTAATTTCCCCATTAAGGTCGATGAAGTATCTGGCAAGGAATATCATGGCGATGCCGATTATTTGACATGGACTGGCTCCCAGCCATCTGTAGATAAAGAATTGGAAGAAACGAAAAACGAACAATTTGCTGGTACATCTACGCCGGATCTTTCTTTTGATAACTTGAAAGGCATTGGCAACCTGTCCGGTGTCGCTCGTAAATTCATGCTGATGGATGCAACTATCAAGGCGAGTGAGAACATGGAAACGTTCGGTCCGGTGGTTCAGCGTTGCGTGTCGGTCGTGTTGGCTGGGATATGCAATATTACCAACATCAAGTACCGTCCTCAATTGGTGAACAACCTGATCGATGTGGAATTTGGTTCCATTTTGCCGGAAGATTTGGCTGAAACCCTGCAAACCCTATCTATTGCCAATGGTGGCAAACCGATTAACGCTCAGCGCACGGTTACGGCTCATTCTCCGCTAACAGAAGACTTGGACGAAGAAATGAAGCTGATGAAGGAAGAGGAGGATACGGCTGCGCAACGTAATAACATGGTTGGTCTGACAATGGGATATGGAGAATGAAAGAACTATCATTTCATGAGCGACAATTCCTGCAACGTCTGTTCCGGCAACAAGGCAGCATAAAGTATTCGTTTGACGAGTTTGTTCGTAGGGTAGGACCTCTTCTGGCTAAATGGTCGGATCATGGCGGCGACCGTGTATGGATAGGTAATGCTACTATTGAGAGGCAAATCGAACGGCTATTGGATGATTTACACACGCAGCTCGTAAGCAATATATCCAATACAGTTACCGATGTATGGAATTTAGGCAATAGGAAAGCGGATGAATTGGTAACGGGCTATATTAAGGATATGGCTATCTCCACTACGCTAAGGGAAAAATTGTTTTCCCGGAATGCCGATGCGCTGAATACTTTATTGAAACGTAAAGATGAATTTGGTAAAACCATATCCTCCCGTGTCTGGGACATAACGGATGGGGCCATGGACAATCTGGAGTATTACCTTTCTTCCGGATTGTCTTCCGGTCGTCCGTCGGCGTTGATCAGCCAAGATATACGGCAATTGCTAAACGAACCCAACCGTCGTTTCCGACGGGTAAGGGATGCGAATGGGAAGCTGGTTCTATCCCAGCCAATGAAAGACTATCATCCAGGACAGGGTGTTTATCGTTCGTCTTACAAAAACGCCCTACGTTTAGCAGCAACGGAGACCAATAAGGCTTTTCGAACTGCCGATTACGAACGTTGGCAGAAAATGGACTTCGTGACTGGTTATGAGGTGGAACGTTCACCATCGAATCATGGTCCGTGTCCTGTGTGTGATGCAAAGGCGGGGCAATACTCAAAAGATTTCAAGTTTACGGGCTGGCATCCGTTCTGCATCTGTATAGCTACGCCGGTCATGATGGATCATGGGGAGTTTGCGGAATGGTTGCTGGGGGATGGAAAGGTTGAAAGAGATAGTATTTCAATCCAATATTCAAAAGATAGAACGAAAGAGCTGCAAAATTGGGCAAAGCAGTCTTTATTGAATGGCTCATTCTCTCATAAAGATTTTCCGGTACGAGTTAAAATGACAGGAAAGTCTATCAAAGAGTTCTTGAATCAGCCTCATAAGTTCAAGAAAGAGAAGAACGAATTGATAAAAAATATAGGAGCGATATTTGCCGGTTCGGATTACAAGGGGTATACTGAATACCATAAGGATAATCCTATGATTAAATATTCTCATGTTTTTGAAATTGAGTTGAACGGAGAGAAAAGTTGGATTATTGTTAGAGAAGATATAACCGGGAATGCCGTCCTTTATAGTATATCGGATAGTGATAAGGTCTTGACTGGCATAAAAAAGAAGTAGCCCGATAGACCATCACCGTAGAACTACAATCCACGGCTGAATCTATCAGACTACTTTATGTTTTTAGAAGAATGATTTTCAAATAGCCCCCTTGGAACTGCAATCCAAGGACTTGTTTGTAAACCACTTCTTTCTGCAAAAATATAAATTATCTCCTAATTGTCTAACGATTTCGGATTTTTAATTGTCAAAGTCGAGAATAAGCTGTTTCCCGTTGGCCTTCCATTGCTCAAATGAGTAGTCTACCGTCATGTTCATTTGCTTTGTAGCTTTGGCTAGTTTGTTCTTCGCTTCATGGAACTCCTTTTTGAGGATTTGGATACGGGCCCAGTCTTCTGCTTGTCGTTTCTGCTTTTGATTGACGAAGCTGGCGTAAGAGGCGAAATGATCATACAATGTATCGTAACACTGCATTTTGTATTTAATGACGGAAGGTCTTACTTCTTCATCAACTCGATTAGTATCAATTGAAAATAACCATCCAAAAACGTATCGGATAGGAATGCAGTACATTTCACGTTCTTTCCCGTCTGCGGCAACCGAGGTCATGATGACCCCGGTTGAACTTAATATTTCATCACGATCAATTCTATTACGTTGAGCTTTGGCGTCTATGCCAAGAGCATCACAAATAGGTTTGATGGGAACTAGTTGATTAGGAGCATTACTAGCCATGATAGCCACATTGTTTACTTTCGCAATCTCTTTTACGTTAAATGATAAATTTTTCATATTTCCGAAAAAAGCGAGGGCAAAGGGGATTCTGTAGTAAAGTGGCAGTTTACAGAATACACCCAATGCCCTCTAAATTTCCTATTGACGCAACTGCCACGTAACGTCTTTCTGAGATAATATATAAATCAGAAAAACTTTTTCTGGAAGCAGATGGCGATACCTTCTATACTTTCGCTTTTTGCGTCTGCAATTTCGAATTTAATTTCTCAGCTTCCTTTTGCATATTTTCGGAAGCATGTTTGATGTAGTATAGCATTCCTTCGGTTCTTCCGATTTCTCGGCCGGTATTGAATGCGGCTTGTAGTTCAGGAGTGGAGTACTTACCCATTTCGGAGGGTTTGGCCGTTGGTTGTTGGGTACTATTATTCCCCGACAAACAAATGTTTTGCTGTTTGGACATAACTAACATTGTTTGTTATAGAGGATAGACAAAAAAACGGTTTCGCCTGTCCCATTGTCCTACACCAGCAAAGGCAGTTACGGCCATTAAGCCGTATCATGGGGGTACGAAACCGTTATACTTTATAATACGTTCATATATGGGCATAAAAAATGCCGACACAAAAATATGTTCGACGGTCACCCGCCTTTGCTGATAAAATAGGACACCACAAAGATGAACACTTATTCTGAATCCTGCAAGAAAAAACTTTCCCTCCCTTATATTTTAAACAGAAAACTCTTATGACAATTTTAGATTTAATCAAGGCGGCATGTAAGACGAAAGGCGTGCCGGAGAAGTATGCGGAACGTATTCAGAAGACGTTCAAAATAGAGAAAGCTGAAGGAATGGAGGCTTTTGTGGACCTGTTCAAAGAAAATATCCTTCCGGCTATCCAGGAGGCAGAGAATGAAGCTAAGACTACGGCTGAAACGGCTGCGGTCGCTGCATACGAAGCAAAACATGGATTAAAAGACGGTAAACCGGTGGAAGATCCGGATAAGAATAAGAAAACGGAAGAAGATCTGTTGAAGGATCTTAGCCCGGAAGTAAAAGCTTATCTGGAAAGTATGAAGAAGAGTGTCGATGATATGGCTAAAAAGGTGGGTGATTCCATTACTAACTCGGCAAACGAAGCCAAAAAAGAAACAGTTCGGAAGCAGTTGAAAGATGCCGGTCTTCCGGACAGCTGGCTGGGACGTGTGGATTTGGCTTCTGAAACGTCTATCGAGGATCAGATCAAGACACTATCCGAAGAATATACCGGAATCCAGCAAAAGGCGATCGATGATGCTGTGGCTCGTGGCGATTACGCTCCCGGTTCCGTAAATCTTCAGGACCGTTCCGAAGCGGATTGGGCGAAGCTGATGGATCAGGACGTCGATAATAGTGCAAATAATCCCGGTGTGGTAAACCTGGGTATTGAATAATCAAATAAAGTGTAGCATTATGTACAGAAAGAGAGAAAGAGAATTCCAGTATCCTCCCGGAATTGAAAAGATTATTGAGGATGTGATCGGTGGTGGGACGATTGATCGCAGAGACTTGCAGAACGCTTTGTTCAATGGCAAGGCGTTGGACGAACTGCCTCCGATTGTAATAGTAGTAAAAGATCCGGAAACAGGGCTGTATCATGTATTGAAGACGGCAATGGCTTCCGATGCAGGTAGTGAAACAACTTATAAGGTGGCCAAGAATCATCTGTTCGGTGTGGGTGACTTCGTGACGATTGGTGGCGCTTTGACTGGCGCTTCCGATAAGATCACAGCTATTGATAAGAGTAATGCGGATTTCGATACGATTACGCTGGCAGCAACGATTGGGGCTGCAACAAAAGGTCAAGTATTGGTTCAGGCTAAAGACAAGCAGGCTGCGAAAGCCGCCAAGTTACCTTATGATGGCGAATTGGTCGTCACGATGAATAAAGTCGACTTGACTGTAGCTAACCAGCAGTCCGGGTTATTGGTAAGAGGTACGGTAAACGAATCCTGTATGCCGTTCCCGGTAGATAAGGACTTAAAGGCATTAATGTCGTTTATCCGTTTTGTGTAATCCATTAAAATCTGATATATGGAAAGAAGTTTAATTAAACAGGTGAATAAAAAGAACATGGCGGCTCGTTTGAATACCCGCCATGTGAAACCAGTCGTTTTCCCGAACTTCTTCGGGGTGAAAAGAAAGACTTCGTTGAAGTGGGAGACACTGACCGGCGAGAAGGGTGCTCCGGTAATGGCAGATGTGATCTCTTTTGACGCTTCCGCTCCGCAGAAGACGCGCGAGGTAATCAGCAAGTTGTCCGGTGATATTCCAAAGACAGCCGTTAAGCGTGGTATGAACGAAAGTGATTACAACGAGTACAAACAGTTGGAACGTGACGCACAGGGTGACGCAGACCAATTGGCATTGCTGAACCTGGCTTTCAAGGATCAGGATTTCGTGTATAACTCTGTCCGTGCCCGTTTCGAATGGTGGTGTATGCAGCTCATGAGCCGTGCGGGTTTCCATTTGTCGGCAAAGAATAATAGCGGTGTCGTTACGGCTGAGTTTGTTGGTTGTGGTATGCCGAAGAAGAACCAGCGTAAATCTTCTGTAGATTGGAGCAACGCTTCAACGGCCAACGGCTTGCAGGATATCGAAGATACGGTTGTTGCTGCTTCTGCCGAGGGAGTAACGATTCGCTATGTAGTGATGCACGTGGCTGACTTCTCTTTGTTGAAGAAGCAGAAATCAACATTCGACACATTGAAGGCATGGGTTAATTCGTCTTCAAAAATATTGGTGACGAAAAATCTTATCAACGAGTATCTGGCCGAACAGGAAATCCCAGTGAAGATCATTACTGTGAATCCGTCTGTCCGTATCGAGGACAAGGCTCATCGTCGTAAGACGATCAATCCGTGGGAGCGTAAACGTGTATGCTTCCTGGAGGATCTGAAGGTTGGTGATATCCAGCACGGACCGATTGCAGCCGAATCTTCCGCTACCTTGCAGAAGATTGCCCTCATGGTAAAACAGGATTGGGTATTGGTTACCAAATGGTCTGAACTGGAACCGTTCAAGGAATGGACGAAAGCAGAAGCAAATGCTATCCCTGTCGTAAACGATCCGGATGCCATGTTCATCATGAAGGTGGATGGCAAGGATTGGAGCGCATCTGAAGATACTGAAGGTACGGATGATATCCCGGCAACATTCTTAGGTGAAACTGTTGAACCGGAAGATCAAACGATTCAGGACACTGAAAACGGAGAATAACAATCATGGCTAAGACGATTCGAGATACAATACTAGCTTATCCAGGTCTCGCGGATTGTGAAGATTTTTTGGATAACGTCGTTTTGCCGGGACGCGGTTTTGAAGGTACAGAAGATAGTAAGACGATCGATATTCAAAAACAAAAGCTGGTGGCTGCCGACCTGTATTCAATGGTCGGTGGTCTACCGGACTTCACAGAAAACAAACTCTCTATCACTTATCCTCGTTCCTGGTATGACGCTACGGCAAAACGGCTGTATAGGGAAGGTGGAGAACCGGAGAAAGCAGAACTGATCGGGAATAAGATTGAAGTTCCAAAAGGAAGGGCACGAAACAGATGGTAAGACGGTATTCACATAAAGCGATAGTAACAATCCAATCCGGACAATTGGTAAAAGGGGAATGGGTTGCCGGAGAACCGACGGAAATAGAGGTTACAGGGCAATACTTTCCATCCAATAGCGGACAGCAATTGAAGCGGAATGTCGATGGGAAGGAATTTATCGTACACGGTGAGTTCTCGACAAAGGCCCGTCCTGTGGAAAATGCGAAGCATATCCGGATTGATAGTATCGCTCTCGATGTGGATATCATCTGTTGGGAGCCGTTTCAGACTCACTCTGTAATTTATGTATAGCGATGGCAAGGAAAGGTGGTTTGACTCCGATGTGGAGCGACAAGGAGGTCGAGCGTTGGTTTGATTATTATGTGGACCGGGCGGAAGAGCGGATATACAAATTATTGCAACGTGCCGGGGAAGAGTTCGTGAAGATTGCTCGCAAAAAAAAGAGTTATCAAGACCAAACCGGCAATCTCCGCAGTTCTATAGGTTATGTGATTGTCAAGGATGGCGATATACTGACAGAGGATTACCAACAGTCTGCAGAAGGAACCGATAAACAGACCGGTATCCGGGAAGCGAAACGGCTAGTTTCCGAACTGGCTAAATCTTATTCGGATGGATGGGTGTTGATCGGTGTCGCAGCTATGCCATACGCTGTCTATGTAGAGGGGATCTATAATTTGGATGTGGTATCCGGTGCTTCCGACCATACCGAAGAATGGATTAAGAAACAGAGTCGGATATTATTCAACAAACTAGCGGAGAAAGGATATTGATATGGCTGATCAGTTTGATATAGTAGATATCGTGTATGATGCGGTTGAACCGATCAGTACGAGCTTTATTCTGTACAAAGATCGCTCTGGTGATGGTGAGACAAAGAATCATATCACAATCCGGATGCTCACGTTAAATGAAACAGAGGTTGTGAATAAAGGTTCGGTTAATATCAACGTATTTGTGAAGAATCAAGCGAAAGGCAGGCCTGATCGACAGCTAATGAAAGGAGTGACACGAAAAGTTAAGTCTGCACTACGAAATATCACACCTCCTTTCGGCATGTATTGGAAATCTCGGATCGTATGGTCCGAACCTCTTGGCGAAGCAAAAGAAGGCTTCGATTGTACGAATATAAGATTTGAAGTAATAACAGAAATAGATTAAGAATATGGCTAATGAAAGAAGTTTGGCGGTAGGCGTATCCTTCTTAGGATATGGTGACCCCGGTGATGGTGTTCCGGCCTCTATTTATACACAGTGTCCGATCGTTCATGAAGGCTCAGTTGCTTTCAATTTCAATGAAGCGACCTCTGTCGATTTCCGTGCGGAAGGGATGAAAGATCCTTGGGAGTCATTCGATAAGGCTGGCGACCCGGATAGTTTTGAATTTGCTATCCCGTCGCCGACAGCTCAGGAGATGCTCGCGTTTTGTGGTGGTTCTGTAAGTGGTGGTAAGTGGAATGCTCCGATTGATATTCCAAATATCCGCAAATCGTTCAAGATACAGACAACACCGTACAAAGGTAAGTATACGGAATATACATTTGCCATTTGTAAAGTCAGTGCCCGCTTGAGTCAGGCTCCGTCTTCAGAACAAACAGACCTTTTGCTAGTTAAATGTACCCGTTTGGCAGCAATTACCTCTGCTGGGCAGCAACGATCTTCGTTCGGTCGGGCGGTGATGAATGTAACCCTTACTCCGGTAACGGCAGTTGCAATCACCGGTACACCCAAAGTTGGTGAAACGCTTATGGCCACCTTGACACCAGCGGAAGCGACTGGTGATTTCCAATGGCAACGTAAAGTGGATGGCCAGGGAGAAGCCCAAGATATTGAGGGGGCTATTGGTGACAGTTATATGATCCAGCCGGAAAATGAAGGCGATAAAATCCTTGTCAAGTTTATGGCAAACGGTTTGTATTCCGGAGAGAAGACAAGCGCAGAAACAGAAGCCGTACAAGCAGCAGAATAATTAAGGACTGTTGTTTAGGTTATCGAAAGCCTCGGAACTATCCGGGGCTTTTATATTTTAATCGAAAATATGAGTGTAAAACAAGTACTCCAGTTAGAAAGTGAATCCGTTTCTTGTCAGCCGGTAACCATTCCGTTTGAATTTACCCGGCTTGAATCATTACCGGAAGGAAAGACGGTAGGGGATAGTATCGCCATAACCCCGATCACTGTCCGCACCTGGTTTCGAATAAAGCCTCTTTTGCTTTATATCGATAAAGAGGATAGAGAGGTTTTGATTGCTGATAAGAATAAAGGATTTTCCAATCAGGTCGCCGAACTGATAGCCAAATATGACGAACTTATCTTTGAAATCGTATGTCTTGGCATTCATAATAAGAAAGGTGATATGCCGGCCTGGTTCCGGGAAGTTCTGAAAGACAACTGTACATGGGAGGATATCTATATCCTTCTGAATGCCGTCTTGTACCGGATAGGCTGTAACCCTTTTTCTCGTACTATCATAGCGCTGGAAGCTGTGAGCCCGTTAAGCGAAGTGGAGATAATAGCCCTTCAGAAAAACAGCGAGACATGGAAGAAGAAGGCCCTCAAAGCAGCTTCATGTTCTTAGTGACCTGCAACGAGGCTTTCGGCTATTCTCATGAACAAATATTGGATAGCAGCTTTGTTTTGTTGGTCGGCATGCTTCGTGAACGTGGTTATTTGATTAATCGAAGGGCCAAAGATTTTCATTCGGAAGATACGTCAATTAAAGAGGAAGATGGAGAATGGGTTGAAATGGTTGATTTCGATACTGGCCATGTGAAACGGATAAAGAAAGTTTTATCTGCATGACTATATATTATATTGAGAGTAGAGAAAAGGGTTTGTCATAGTGATAAATTTTGATTTGTTTGGTAGTAAGAAAGCCCTGCGGACTGTGAAGTTAGCAGGGCTTTGTTCGTTAAAAAGATATCGGGTAACGTTCCGGATGAATTATGCTGTCGATCTCAAGATCCACATCGATTGCATCCCAACGCAACGATTCTTCATCCGGCATGGTTACATCCAATACATCCGAAACTTTTGCATTTCTAAACCAAGGATATCTGTCATACGATAGATAATATTCCTTTCCTCCTACGAAAAGGAGGATACCGCGTGCATTAATCATTGTTACTTCCGCGGTGGTTGTTCCATTTTTCTCTAATAATGTGCTCATGTTTTTGTACCTCCTTTAGTATGTTTGAAATTTCAGTTGAAGAAAAACCTTTATTCTCAGCTAAAGAAATAGAAGGTTCTATCCAAATTTTAGCCTTTTTTTCTGCCTGTCTGATATGTATATGCATTCTGTTTTCTTCTAAAGAGAAGAAAAAGAAACGCATTCCATTTTTATAAAAAACCGTTGGACTCATACAGCAAATATACAAAAGATTCCTGAATACAAATGCTTTTAGTTTATATTTTACCATAAACGCATTATGGGAATTAGAAATAGGGAGGGAGCGCTATATGTTGCGACAGGATTTGATAACTCTGGCTTTTACGAGGGGAAACGCGAGGCTATGGGAATTATCAAGACTCTGGCAAGTGAGATTACCTCTTTTGATATATTCAGTGGTATCGGTATCAGTGCGGCAACTGCTTTTGCACAAGCTGCAAAAAGCTCATACGACTTTGAAAAAGAGTTCCGGAAGAACATGCTGGAAGTGGCAACCATTTCCACACAGGTGACGGATGATATGACCGGTTTTATGAATCAGGTTATGTCCATAACCCAAGAGATACCGATTAAGGCTCCGGAGGCCGCCAAAGCACTCTATAGTATCGTTTCTGCCGGTCATGATGGGGCAGATGGTATGAAGATTCTAGAAGTTTCGGCTAAAGCAGCCGTGGGAGGGCTTACAGAAACCGAGACGGCAGCCGATGCTGTTACAACGATCCTGAATGCTTATAAGATGTCAGCAGAGGAGGCTGGTACAGTCTCGGATCAGCTTTTTACAACTGTCCGATTGGGTAAGACTACATTTGGCGAATTAGGAGCCTCCATAGCCCAGGTTGCGCCTATTGCGGCCGCATACGGGATCAGTATTGATCAGGTGTTGGGTGCAGTCGCTTCATTGACCAAACAGGGTACGCCGACAGCGCAGGCAATGACCCAAATCCGGGCTGCTATCCAGGGTACTGCCGGAGAACTTGGGGATGCCGCTTTTCAAGGGCGTACTTTCCAGGAAGCATTGCAGTTGATTAACGAGAAGGCTGGCGGTTCTGCTTCTAAGATGAAGGAAATGCTCGGTACGGATGAAGGATTGGCTGCAACATTGGCTTTGACCGGAAAGAATGCTAAGTCGGCAGCGAGTGATCTCGGAGAGTTACAGAACTCTTTAGGAGCTACGGAAGCCGCGTTTGAGAAGATGAAAGATGCTGCAGACAATCAGCTTACATTGTTGGCTAATAATGTACAGGCCTATTTGCGTCCTTTGGGAGAGAAGATTCTGAAAGAAGTCTCCGATATTGCCAAGGCTTTTAATGAAGCATTTGAGAATAACGATATAGAAGGTACAATATCAAACCTTGAATCGTTGGTAAAAAATGCAGCTGGAGCTTTTCTTTCATATAAAACAGCTATTCTATTAGTTCAGGTAGCTCAACATTCGTATGTAAAATCATCTGCTCTAAGCCGATTAGCGACAATTCAACATACGACAGCTACAGCATTACTTACCGGTGCTTTAAGAAAACAGGCTGTTGCTATGTTGGCGGCAGGAAAGGCAGCTCTTGCAAATCCATATGTATTAGCTGTGGCAAGTGTTACCGCATTGGGATATGCAATATTCAAACTTGCGACACAGGCTACAGCTTCGGAAAAGGCATTGGCTGCTCATAATAAGAGAGTCGCAGAAATGAGAGAATGGTCTGACGGAATGAGAAGTCAGACGGAAGAAATGTTGGGTGTGTTGCAAGATGAAAATAAGTCCACTTTGCAAAAGGTTGAAGCTTATAAAAAGTTACAAGAGCTTTATCCGAATGAATTGAAGAATCTTTCTCTACAGAAATTCCTTTTAATGGATATGGTTGAAGTCAACAAGATGTTGTCCAAGTCGATAGATGATCGTATGATGGCACAACAACGTGCAACTGTGAATTCCATTGAAGAAGAGATTGAGAAAAATAATAAACAAATTGCAGAACTTGAGAAGTTGCAAATTGGTGCAACATCATTTGCTTCTGCACTTATGATAGATAAATTGCGAAAACGGAATGAGCAGCTAAAGATAGAACATGAGAAAGCAGTAGAGATTGTTGTACAAGGATTAAAAGATCGTACAAAAGCAGAGGCTTTGGTAAATAGCCAATCAAAACAAGAAGAGACGAAGTTTGCAAAACCTGTAGATCAGAAAGAACTTGAGAAACAGAAAAAACTTCAAAAGGAACTTTTATCCCTTCGTCGTCAAAACCAGCAATCCGAAATTGACCTGATGAAAGAAGGTTTCGACAAGAAGATCGCCCAGTTGAATCTTGACTATGACAGAGAGTTGGATACTATCCGTGCAAGAGAAAAAGAATGGAGAGAGGCACAAGGCGGAAAGTTGACTAAAGAGCAGACGATTGAGATCCGAATGGCAAAAGTCAATGCTGGGGCCAAATTAGGAAATGCGACATCTGATGTTATCCATGAGCAGATTGAAGCAGAAGAACGCGCCATGAACGAATACTTGAAAGAATATGGTTCATATTTGGAAAAGCGTCAGGCTATCACGGAGCTTTATAATGAGAAGATAGCAAAGGCCACAACGGAAGGTGAACGGCTTTCCCTTGCAGAAGGTATGAAGAAAGATCTGGCGGACGTGGATAATGAAGCCCAAAAGAGTACCTCCATTATCACCCGGCTGTTTGATGATATGAGTAAAAAGAATATCACCTCTATTCGTGCCATTGCGGATGAAGCGGAAAAATTCTTGTCTTTTCTTGAAAGAGGGGAATATTCATCTGATAATTCATTCGGTATTACCAAAGAACAGTTTGATGTGCTTCGCAAATCACCGGATCAGTTGAAGGCCATCAAGGATGAAATAGCCAATGTCCGCCGTGAAGCCGACCAAATGGAAACCTCTTTTAATAAAGTTTCAAATGGCCTAAAAAAAGTCTTTACCTCTGAAAGTGATGCCAGGAAGTTAAAAGAAGGTTTGGCAGAAATAGAAGAGGGCATGAGTGAAATTATGCAGACCGGGCAGTTCCTCTCTGACACGTTTTCGAAGCTCGGAGATTCGTTTGGTGGTGTATTCGGTGGGATAGCTGAAGGTTTCAGTGTGGCTATGGACACTGTAAGTTCTGCAATGAACGGTGCGAAAGCCGGTTCCATGTTCGGTCCGATCGGTGCGTCTGCCGGTGCTGCCATTGGCGTTGTTACATCTTTGGCCGGTGCCATCGCCAAAATCCATGACAAGAAGAACGAAAAACGTATTCAGCGGTTGCAGGATCAGATCGACACATTGGATAAATCATACGAAAAATTGGATAAATCCATTCAGAAGGCTTATTCGAATGATGCTTCCCGATTGATCGATCAGCAGAACAAACTGTTGGAACAACAGAAAGTTTTAATCCAACAACAAATCCGTGAAGAACAGGATAAAAAGAATACCGATAAGGATAGGATAAAAGAATGGCAAAGCCAAATTGACGAGATAAACGAAGCCATAGCGGACAACAAGGAGAAGGCCAAAGATGCCATCTTCGGGGAAGACTTGAAATCCGCCATTGACAACTTCGCTAACGCACAAGCCGAAGCATGGGCTTCCGGTGAAGACCGGGCAGAATCGGCGAAAGATACCGTCAAGAAGATGATGCGGCAGATGGTCACAGAATCCATCAAGGCAGCAACGGAATCTTCCGGTGCGATGAAGAAGATTCGTGACAAACTGAAGGAGTTCTATGCCGACAATGTCCTTTCCGGCTGGGAACAGGATTATATCTATAACATGGCGGAAGAACTGCAAAAGGAGATTGACAGGCAGTTCGGTTGGGCTGATAGCCTGATGAAAGATAAGGTGGAAGAGCCGGAGAAAGAAGAAGATATATCCGAAAATACCCTGAAAGGCGCATATGCCAAAGCCTCTCAAGAAAGCATAAACTTGTTGGCCGGTCAGACCGGGGCCGTCCGTGCCCTGTTGGAAGACATCCGCGGCAGTATGCAACCGATCCGGGAACAAATGAAGCTGATCTATGATATGCAATCCAGAGGTTGGGAAGATGTGAAGGCCATCCGCGAACTATCAGATAAAGTGGAAAAGAATACCGATCGGATCGCCGAGAATACGAGAGAGATCAAAGAGGTTGCCGGTAAGATATCGGAAAACACTAGAGGCACGGTTGATGCCCTGGAAGGTACTATTAACGTAAAAGTAAAAATGTAACATGATGGACAAAGAGTTTTTTGAGATAGCAAACCGGTTAGGTGCCTGCCGGTTGTTGCATGGCACGGAAAACAAAGAAGAGCTTATGCGCCTTCTGCTGACACCGCAGGGTACGGAGTTCTGCACGAAGAATAATTTCCCGTCTATGGAACAATTACGAGAGTTCCGGGGCAAGAAGGCCGAAAGCATGGGAATCTATATCGAGACGGACGTGAAACTGACGAATCCGGTGAAGGTATTCCTGGCCGGTTCCAAGGCAATCCTTCATTTTGATACGATCGGCCGCTACAACGTGATCCTGATGCACGGGGCGGAAGCCGAGATCCATGCGAGTAACTATGCCGTGGTGTTCGTAAAGAACGCTGGCGGTAAGGTAATAACTCATAAAGACCATACAGCACGTGTATTATGACAATAGACGGAAAAGACGTATATACTGAATGGGGATGTAAATTATTGGAAGGTTCTTTTGATGATCTTCTGAAATACCCCAAACGTAAGGCAGTCAAATATAACAACTGGGCGGAAGCCGACGGAATCGATCCCGATCTCTCGGTTGTGGAGTTCGAACCTAAGACCGTCAAGTTGAAATTCCTCATGAAGGCAGAAACGCTTGAGCAGTTCTGGTCTGGGTATAGAAAGTTTGTTGCTGATCTGTCCGCACCGGGCTATCGGGAATTCAATCTTATTGCCGGTATGACCAACCGCTTACGCTTCAATGTCTGCTCTTCTCACGAACAGCCTGTGCCATTTAATGCAGGGGAGAACGTATCTGTGTTTGAACTTTCTTTTGTCGAGGACAATCATGCCATTTATCCGGCAACTCCGGCCGGCGGTATCGGGCTTCGCGGGCAGTATGCGATTAATGGGATAGACTTTGCAGACTTCGGTATAGGATCGGATGATAACCAGGAGGACATCTTGAAATATCCTGCGGTTAAGGCGCCGTTCACCGATGGCCGTACGGTAGACCTTTCGACAATCAAAACCCAGCATAGGGAAATAAAACTGTCCCTTTGGATGTTGGCCGGCAGTGTGGAAGAGTTTCTGAATAATTATCGGGCATTCTTTAGCCAGATATCCGGTGTAGGAAATCAGGAATTATATATTAAGACATTGGATGGTATCATTCAGGTGTACTATACGGATTGCCCGTCCTTTTCTGTGGAAGTCTGGCTGGAGAACCGGATAGGGGCAAGATTCACTATTTCTGTTGTTGCTCCCGTAGTGAGTTGGATAGATGCCGGCGGTGATGTTCGTTACCGTGTGCTGAAGGATCCGGATTTGGGGTTATTGGCAGACGAGCAAGGTAGAATAATAGTTTTCAATTGATATGGCAGAAGAATTTGAAATAATCAGGGCTAATTTGCTTCCGGCAGCCGGAACAATAACCGATAATGATATGATCCTGATCATTCAGGGTGGGAGACCTAAGCGTGCTTTGCCCTCTGCAATGAAAGGTAAACAGGGCGATCCCGGCCTTAGTGCGTTTTTAGGGATAAACGATAAATACATCCTTTGGAAACAAGGAGCTAATGGTGCTTGGCAGAATCTGTTGGAAATTGAGAAAATTCGTGGGCCGAAAGGAGAGAAGCCGGTTTTTCGAAAGTTGAACGGTACGCTTCAAATGAAATACGAAGGTGAGCCGGATAGTGCATATGTGGATATTTTCGACCGTGAAGAATTGAAAATGAAGTTTTCCGATCTGACACCAGCAGAAGTGGATCAATTGAAACTGCATTTTTCTGATCTGACAGAGACTGATAAGGCCGAACTTATGAAGCCGGCAACGGATGCGGCAAAAGAGGTTCGTGAACAGATGTCCCAAATTAAGGAGGAAGCTAATACTGCTATATCGAATGTAAACACCGCAAAAGTGAGCGCAGAGGCGGCAACCAAGGCTGCAAATGATGCCGCAGCTTTAGCAAATGCCGCAGCTGGTCAAGCAACTCAATCTGCCGGAGATGCTGATGCAGCGACCAAATTGGCTGTTGCTGCCGCTGCATTGGCGGAGGAAAAAGCCGGTATAGCCAATACCGCAGCCGAGAATGCCGATACCGCAGCAGCTTCAGCCAATATGGCAAAGGAAGAAGCAGATAAAGCAACTGTTGAAGCCAATATAGCCGCAGGAAAGGCCAATGATGCAGCAGCAAAGGCTGACACGGCAACATTAAATACCAATACCGCAACGGATAAAGCGAATGAAGCAGCATCCTCGGCTACAACTGCCGCCGAAAATGCTAATGCGGCTGTAGAGCGTGCGGATGATACCATAGCTTCTGCCGAGACTGCTACAAAATCGGCGACGGATGCAGCTTTGGCCGCAAACACGGCAAAAGAAAATGCAGACAAGGCGGCAAATACAGCCAATGTTGCCGCTACTCTGGCCAATGAAAAGGCAGGACTGGCGGATACGGCTGCTTTGGCTGCTAATGCAGCAAAGGAAGATGCCATAGTCGCAACCGGCAAGGCCAACACAGCCGCCGACCGCGCCAATCGTGCAGCCGAAGCCGCCGAAGGAGTCATCAGTGGACTACAACCCGACTGGAACGTTACCGATCCTGTCAATAAGAACTACATCAAGAACAAACCGGAGATCCCGACGTTGGAGGCTATCCCGGACGAAAATACATTGAGCTATGTCAATACCGACGGTACAACCATCAATTTTCGTATCGGTGATGATGTGCGTGTAGCGGAAGATGGCGAATATGTATTCTACCGGCTTTATGATCTTGCCGGGGGAAAAGCTTCGTGGCAGGAATCCGGCAGCGGTACAGCCTTGCCCGGTAATGTTTATCTGACAGGAGCCAATTATTACAATGAATCAGTACGAACGATAAAACAAGGATATTTAAGCAATGAGTAAGAAAGGAGCATTTATTTATCAACAGATCGAACTGACGACGGCTGAATGGGCAAGCAATACGACGGTCTATCCGGCATCGGTGTGGCTGTTCGAACGGTTGGATAATGGCAAGTTCAACATGAAGCTGGCTGATGGAGCGCATACGTTTGCAGATCTTCCAGCTGTTTTGCAGGACATGCAGGTCAGTGTCAAAACCAATAACGAAACGACATATATCCTCCAGATAACGACCGCAGCCGGAACATTCGACACACCGAACCTTAAAGGTGCAAAAGGTGATAAGGGAGATAAGGGCGAAACAGGCGCAAAGGGTGAAACCGGAGCCAAAGGAGAACAGGGTTTGCAGGGTGTCCCCGGTCCTCAAGGCGAACGGGGCGAACAAGGTCCCCAAGGAGAAACAGGCGCACAGGGTCCGAAGGGCGAACGAGGCGAACAAGGTCCGCAGGGCTTGCAGGGCGAGAAAGGCGAAACGGGTCCACAGGGCGAACAGGGTCTGCAGGGCATACAGGGCGTTCCCGGCAAGGATGGGGCAATCACTGTAGATGCTCCGTCCGACACATCTGCGTATGGCAGGAAAGCCGGTGGATGGGTGAAAGTCGTTGAAGCTGTAACGGGAAAAGGTCTTTCAACCAATGACTACAGCAACGAAGAGAAAACAAAGGTATCCGATTCCTTGCGGCTCAAAGAGTATGTCGATGTTAGTTCTTTGTCATCGCTTCCCTCTTCGCCCTACAACCTGCGTTTTGCCTATTCGAGTACATCTGTGCAGGCGATCAACTTTGCGAATATAGGAAGCGTTCCTGAGATGCAGGAGTTTTATCTGTCCATTAAGAACAACACCGGATCAACGATTAACCAACCGATCCCAAACGGTTCGGGCTGGCAATCGGAGGAAACAAGCGTTAAACTGCCAGCTGGTAAAGCCACAGGGGTATCGCTGAAAAAAGAACATGGGATAATTGTCGTGAGAGTATAATGAAAGGAGGTGAGAGATGAAGAGAAGGGTGATGACGGGAAAAGATACCGAATCCGATTTTTCCAATCAGTGGAATGCTAAGTATTACTTTCCATTGAACGGTGATTCGTATGAATGTGTCAATGGGGTATTAGGCGAGCTAAAAAACAATGTACAATGGAAAGACGATAGCATTTTTACAGGAAATAAATCTGCGTATTTTATAAACGATTCTGGAATTAGGATACCGACAACGGGATATGTAAAGAAAAACGCATATAGTATTTCCCTGTGGGCTAAAAAGTATAACGAATCAGTAGACCGATACAGAGGAATTATAGTAAGCCGAATAAAAGACGGAGAAGGATATGGACTTGAAATGAGGTATAAGAACATTCAAAATATTAATGATGGAATTAATATTACAACCAATAAATTCAATGTTTGGTGTCATTATGTGGTAACTTACGATAATAACACGATGAGTGTTTACGAAAATGCTACACTTGTTAAGACAATAAATGATCCATTCTACGAAGGTTCTCACTTCTACATAGGTCTGGATGATATATTTTTCACATCAGTAACCGAACGATCATATAATGGACTTATATGTGAAGTCTCCATATTTGAACGCATATTATCCAGAAGTGAGATAAATCAATTATACAATGGCGGTAAAGGATTAAAATTAAATTGATTATGCTATACATCCAAAAAGAAATCCAATTCTGGGAGACCGACGCTCCCCTTCCTGACTCCTACAAGGTAGGCACAATGGAAGAAGAATATAACGACGGCGCATATCTCTTGTTAGACGCCGAACAGGAACAGTTCCACACCGACCATCCGGAGGCAAGTCCGCTGGAATGTTGGCGGAAGGAACTCACTCCGGAACCTGAACCGACTCCGGAAGAATTGCTCTGGCGTGCCCGTGATGCCAAACGGCAGGAAATCTACGACAAAGACATCCATCATTACTACATCGACGAACAGGATGCCTATGCCGGTGATACGCTTCGTCTGAAAGATAAGTGTGGCCGGCAGGAAGAAGTCGAAGTAGGCGGTCATCTTTACGCCTCGAATATCTTAACGGTTGCTCTTGACGAAATAGCGGACTATTCGGAGCAGTGCGCCAAGGTGACAGACGGCTTGCTATCCCGTATCGATGCCGCCCAAACAGCCGAGGAGGTCGAAGCTATCGTGGTGGAAGGCTATCCTGAAATGATCCATACAACAACGGCAGCCTTGCAAACTAAAGCAGATAAGGCAATCGCTAAATCCCCGGAAGCGCAGGCAGTGACCTTTGCCCGTGCGATGATGAACAGCGTGTCTCTCACAGCCAGCCAAGCGTTGGAGATGCAGGTCTTATTCCCCATTTGGGGTGAGAAAGATGCAGAGTTTGGCAAGGAAGTTGAAATAGGCTTCCGGCTTCGAGTAGTGGAAGGAGAAAGCGACACTTTGTTTGAAGTGATACAAAAGCACAAGCTGCAAGCCGACTGGAAACCGGGCATAGAAACTGCTTCACTGTATAAGATCGTTGAAGCTGAGCACGCAGGCACGCTTGATGATCCTATTCCATACGTGCAGGGTATGGCATTCGAGAAAGACAAATATTATGAACAATACGGTGTGATCTATCTCTGCATTCTGACAACCGTTACAGGTTATCCGAACGACTTGAAAGACTTGCCCACAATTGTACAGGAGGTAAAGCAATGAAACAGGTTATGTTATTAAAAGTTAAACGGGGGGGGGTAAAATGCTCTCTAAATAAAGAAGTTACGACCTCTTATCGTAAGAAAGGAGGGCGTAGATGAGACGGTCGATGATGGGACGGAAGAAGTTGCAGTTGTTCACCAAGAGGTTCTATCCTGCCGGGAATTATACCTGGATCGTACCTAAAGGATGTAGGGAGGTTGATGTGTTTCTTGTCGGAGGAGGGGGTGCAGGACATAATGGAAGCGGTGGAGGTGGCGGCTATACTAAAACCTTCAAAAAAGATACATCCGGATGGAGAGACGGTGATGCTATCTCTGTTGCACCGGGTCAGTCAATTCCGATAACAGTTGGGAAAGGAGGAATTGGAGGGTATTCTGAAGTTGCCCCCAACGGTGGATACTCTCAATTCTTAAATTCAAGTTATAGAGCTAATGGCGGAAATGGTGCGGGTAATGGTTATCCAGGCGGAAGTAATGCCGGAGCATATACTGGTGGCAACGGCGGAAGTGGCGGAGCAGGAGATGATTCAGATACGGCTAAAGCGGGTTCTGATGGATCTAACGGAATCGGCAGCCGCAATGAAAATGGCTCTCTCTATCCAGCTGGTTCCCTATATGGCGGAGGAAAGGGTCAAAGGCATACAACCCGCGATTTTGGCGAACCTACTGGGAAACGAAATGCCGGAGGTGGTGGTTCAGACAGAAATATAAATGGGGGCATGGGTGGAGAATCCGATTACGACAAAGGATGCGGAACTGGAAATGGCAATAGAAAAAGTGGCGGTTACGGTGGTGGCGGTTGTGGTACTTACGGTAACGGCGGTGATGGCACTGTCCTGATCCGCTATTGGGCTTACGAAGAATGATCTGCCGTTGAAAAAGATGAAACAAGATATTAACGACTAAAAAATAGGAGATAAAATCATGAGAAATAATTGTTTACAAATGTTAATGGGGGGGGGTAAACACCTCTTAACTCAAGTATCTGACCGACTTTCGGTGGAAAGGAGGTTGGTATGATAAGATCGATGATGGGACGGAAGAAAGTAGACAAGAATACTTTGTTGTTGCTACATTTTGATGGATCATTGAAAGATGATGTCTCAGGCAAGCCTTATGTTGGTAGTAATATATCCTATGTAGTGGGAAAATTCAAGAATTGCGTTTCGTTTTCAGGAAACGGGTATGTAAAGGTAAGTGGAACGAATGCCATAAACGAGTCCCTATATCCAAACTATACCGTCGATTTTTGGATTAAACTGAAAAGTGGTGTGAGAAACGGTATAATGTCAAAAGGCAATGGTGGTGGAAATTATAGCTTTGATATAATGGAGGAATCTGACGGACGCATTTTCTTTGGATTGCAGTATGGTGGAACCCGAGGGGATGCAATATGCTATTTTACGATGCCACGAGATCAGTGGGTTCATCTTGCGATCGTCAGGTCACAATCTCGATATTGGAAAGTGTATGTAAATGGAGTGTATGCGTCTGGTTTCACATCAACGATGGTTTCAGGGTACTATAGTTCTTTAATGATCGGAAAATATCGAGATTATGGATTGTATCTGAACGGTATGATTGACGAGTTTCGCATCAGTAATATTGCCCGTTGGACATCAAACTTCACTCCGCCTGCAAGGCCGTATTAATAAATTAGTGACACTGTCTTTGGGCTGTCACAGCAGAAAGACAGCAAATGTATATTCAGAAAAAATTATTGAAATCGCCAACCCCAGGTTGGGTATTTTCTTTTAAAACAAATGGAGATATAAAATGTTCGGTGGCGAAAGAATAATAAAACAGCCTCCAGGCTATCACAGATTGGAGGCTGTAAAAAAAAGAAAATTAGGGGACCGAGGGTCTCCGGAAACAAAGTTAAACATTAAAGTTTGAAAATCATGTTATTATTAATTATTTCTTTTTTGGTTATAGCAGTTTATACGGCAGCAGTTTGTATAAAGGCAAAAGGTGTACCGTACTCAATTAGTGCGACGTATTATACTCTTGATCATAAATTGATCTTTGGAGCAAGCATGGCACTGACGGCTATGTTCCTATTCCCGGTCATTTGGGAAATGAGTACAACCTTTACTATGCGGTTGCTGGCGATCGCAGCCTGTATCGGTTTGATTGGTGTCGGTTTGGCTCCTGATTTCAAAGACGCTTGGATAAACCGCATTCATTGTGGATCGGCGGCATTGACGTTGCTTTCTTCTCAGCTATGGGTTGGCTGCACGTCTTTCTGGTGGGTTCTTATTCCGGTGTGGCTGGCTTTTATCGTTTACACGGTAATAGGCATGAGTAAACGGTTGAGTGGTAATATATGGCAGGACTTTGTATCAACGAAGCCGATGTTCTGGTGTGAGATTGCAGCGTTGTCTACGACTTTTGGCGCGTGTGGACTTGCGCTTTAGAAATCTACCATAAACAGAACATCTACCTTATATATTAAAACACGACAACCGGTAAAATGTCATATATCCGGTTGCCGTGTTTTTTATTGCCTAAAAATAAGTAGGTTATTTAGCAGTATGGAAATAAAGCGCGGAAATACGGTAGTCTGTGATGTCTATCTGAAAGATAACAGTTATACGGTCGAAGAGATCATGGGAGAGGACACTCTTATCCTGAATTTTCTTTCCCGTAATGTGGTAGAGCTTCAGATCAATGACTATATAGACTTTGAAGGGACAAAATACAAGGTCCGGCATAACGAGAAGGTGACGAAAAGGGAGACATCTCTTGGTTGGGAATATACCGTTCAGTTCTATTCAAGTCGGTATGACCTTTTGGATGCAGAGTTTTTCCTTCATGGTACACCGGAGCGGAAAAAGAACTTCGACTATTACACCGGTACCGCCCGTGACTGGCTAACCCTATTTGTCAAAAACATGAACCGTACAGGATCTGGTTGGGTGGCCGGATCCTGTATCGAATCCCGGATGATTACCCTTTCTTTCAAAGATAAGAAAGTCGGGATGGTACTTGACGAACTCATTAAAGAATTGGATACGGAATACTGGATATCCGGCCAGACAATAAATATCGGCAGGAGGGAGTATTCAAGCAACGGCCTTGTCTTGGCACAGGGCGAAGGAATGGGTTTTACCGAACTGGAAGTGTCCGCTGTTGATGATACGCCACCAGTAACGGTTCTTTATCCATACGGTTCAGACAAGAATCTCGGTCCTGATTATGGCACTGATTATCTTCTTCTGCCTGATGGCCGGCTTTCTATCGAAAAGAATGTAGAGAAGTACGGCCGGATAGAAAAGTCCATGCAATTCGACCATATCTTTCCGAAAGGAGAGTTTGCCGTAACAGAAAAGATCGACGATTACACTCTGAGAGCTTCCGGTATGGATTTCAATCTTACCGATTGCCTGTTGGACGGGGTGGAAGTGATCGTTACATTCCAGGATGGCGGCTTGGCTGGCTATGACCTTGCAATCGTTGAAGACAGTTGGGACAATGACTTGAAACAGTTCAAACTAAAGCAGAATGACCAGGAAAACGCCTTGAAAGTCCCCGGTGACATTAATTTTTCTGTCGGTGACAAGTTTATCCTTACCGGCCTGAAAATGCCGCAAAGCTACAGGGATAACGCTTCATTACAGCTACAGGAAGAGGCGCAAGCATGGTTGGATGGCAAGTGCGAGAAACGCATCCAGTTACGAGGAAAATGTGATGAAATTGTTTTTCGTTTGCAAAACATCTTTATCGCCTGTGGCCAGATGGTTGGCGTATATTCCGAACAGTTGGATATCGATCGAGAGATTCGTGTTACCAAAATAAAAAGGTATATCGAGAAAGACGGTACACCTTCATACCGGTATGAACTTACCTTGTCCGATTTCCTTGAATCGAATGGTTTTAAGGATCTGGTGGATGATGTGAATAAAGTGCCGGAAGAGATTGAGGATGCGGTTAAGCCGGTTCGGGAACATACGAAACGCTCATGGCGGGACGTGATGGAAACTTTGGGCATGATGTTTGACCCGGAAGGGGATTATTTTACCGAACTTATCAAGCCGTTGGCCGTGCATACGGCGCAACTTATCGTCGGTACCAATTCCCAGCAGATGGAGCTTATAGGAATGAAGTTTATTCCGAATGCGGACAATGATGCCAACTATTTCAAGAATACGACAGGAAAGTTAGTACACTTTACCGTTAGCGAGGAAATCCGCGAATGGGCTATTCCGGCGGCTTCTTTCCGGCTGAATAATTCGCTTGCCTATTATGTTTATGCCAAATGTCCAAAAGAAGGAACAAATGGCTCAATATATGTCAGTGAACGGCAGATAAAGTTAGAGGATGAAACAGGGTTCTATCATTTCTGGGTAGGGGTGCTCAATACTCCGGAGGATGGCGTACGCTCTTGGCTTCCGAATTATGGATACACTGAGATTGCCGGCCAGACGATCACGACAGGATTGATAAAGGACAAGTTAGCCCGATTGGTGATTGATCTGGTGAATGGGACTATAACCGGACCAGTGATATTCAAATCCGGAACATCCGGTTATAATAACATTACTGACCGTCCTAACCTTCAACCGTTGTATGATGGGGTAAATGATGCCCTGACAGATGCAGAGAATGCGTCGAATGCAGCCAACAACGCCCAATTGACTGCAAATAACAAGGCAAGGGTATTTTATCAAACGACGGCTCCAACATCGGGTATGCGGACAAATGACTTATGGGTGGATGGGGAGAATATCTATAGATATAGCGGTTCTAAATGGGTTCTTGCCTCAAAATATGACAATACAATAACGGAGATCAATGGCGGACTCATAACTACGGGTGCGATCGCTTTTGGAAGCACAGGTGGAATGTCGGCGTCTGGTACAATCCGTATTTGGTCGGGAGGAACAGCCGGGGCGAAAGGGCAACCACCCACTGATCCGACATTTAGCGTTGATAGCTCAGGTAACGTGATTTCAAATGGGACTATTACAGCAAATGATGCCATTTTACTAAGAAATGGACAAGCTGGGATTACAGGATATGGCACATCTAATAGTTCTATAAGATTTTGGGCTGGAGGTTTAGTTCCAGAAAGTGCAGATTTTAGAGTTGACCAAAGTGGAGATGTTAATGTTAGAATGTTAAATGCTATAAGTCTCAATGGAGGCACATCTAATTTTTCAAGCATTTATTTAACCGACAAATCGTGGAATAATAACTATGTTAATCTGTTTGCAGCAAGAGAAGCTCAAGGTATGGAAATTCAAAGAACTTATCAAGGTATTTTAGGTAATATCGGAAAATTTATTGTAATGAAATACAATCCTGATGCAACGGCTTATCGGGAAATAAGTTTTTTTGTCAGACATTTTAAATCTGATGCCTCATGGGTATTTAGGACTTGTGTAAAAGCAAGTTTCTTACCAACGTTAACCCAGATTAATGATTTAGATACATCTGGAACAAAATATAATGTAAAATGGGATAGTGCAACAGGTTTATTATATATAGAATAAGAAGATGAATTTAACATTGAAAGACAGAGTATTAATACTCAACACCGTGTTACCACAGTTTGACACGAGAAAAAACATGGAACTGAAAGTATCGATAGACAGTAAGATAGCGATCTCGGAGGTTGATCAGAAGCGTATCGTTATCAAGGATATGGGGAGTGGTCAAATCAACATCGGATTTACTGATGCAACGGCCATAACGGAAACAACAGATATAGCTTTGACTGATGAAGAACTTCAATACCTCAAACAACGTGTTGACTTCATAGATCGCAACGGCATGTTCTCTGAGTTCACGATGCCGACGTATGTCAAAATTTTGGATGAACCGCTAAAAGAGGGGCAACAGGCCGAATAATATAAAAATCCGCCTCCCATCTATCACAGACTGGAGGCGGAGAAATAACAAACACTGCCTTATGGCAATGAAAAAACTCGTAACAAAGATGATCAAATAAAAACGGAAGGAGGTGTAAAGTGAATGTAGAATTAACCGATATACTAACAATAATCGGGACGTTAGGAGGATTCGAGGCGATAAAATGGGGGATTAGCTTCTATACGAACCGGAAGACAAACGCCCGTATCGAGGACGCTCATGCCGATGTGGAGGAGTTCAAGGCTTTACGTGAGTATAACGAGTTCCTGCAAAAACAGCTATCAGAAAAAGAAGAACGTTTTGTAGAACAAACCGGAAGGCTTCGACAGGTACAGGATGAGCTTTTTACTTTGAAAGAGAGCTATTCGGATGTCAAGCTTGAACTTGCACTGAAGAGATGTGAGAGAAAGAAGTGCGGTGATCGTGAACCGCAGAATGGGTATTAATATAGGAGGATAAAAATGAAAAAGATAGATACAATAATTATCCATTGTTCTGCAACACGTATAACATCCGATTATACAGTTGAGCAATTGGATGCCGGTCATAAAGCCAGAGGATTTAAGCGTCCTGTTCAGACGGAACCTCTAAAACATATTGGATATCAGTATTACATTCGGAAAGATGGTACTGTTTATCCTGGCCGCCATGAAGATGAAGTCGGGGCGCACTGTAAAGGATGGAATAGTAGAAGTATTGGCATTTGCTACGAAGGAGGTTTGGATGCTTCCGGTAAGGCGGCAGACACCCGGACACCTGAGCAAAAAGATGCTATCAATAGCTTGGTGAATGGTATTTGCCGTCGATGGAAAATTGTGCAGGTGATCGGGCACCGGGACACTTCACCTGATACTAACAATAACGGAGTGATCGACCCTTTTGAGCGTATCAAGGAGTGTCCTTGTTATGATGTTATTCCAGAATATCCATCTTTTATCCCTAATATAGTCGTACAGCCATGAAGATAATATTTCATTTTATAGTATGTTTCCTGATCCTGTTTACCGGTTGCCGGAGCAGGGTTCAGTATGTTCCGATTGAAAGTAAGGCAGAAACTAGTGATTCTGTTGTAATCCATGATTCAACAATTATCAGGGAGAAAATAGAAATTCGTGATTCGACTGTAACCCGTGATTCAACTGTGATTGTTCTTGACGACAAAGGAAATGTGATCCGGACCGAACTTTACCGGGAAAAAGAACGGTTTCGAGAATTGAATAGTGATCATATATTACTGCAGGCCAAGTATGATTCATTATTGAATGCTAAACAAAAGGTGGTACAGGTTCCTTGTCCGGTAGAAAGAGAGTTAACCAATTGGGAAGAGGCTAAGATGAACGTAGGCGGTTGGGCAATCAGTGTCCTCTCTGGATTATTATTGTTGGGGATTGGTTATGTGATTATTTGGTTGATAAAGAAACGCAGATGAACTATGCTTTATCACAGAGACATTAAAATAGATCGCTTCGCCCGTGAGGGTGGAGCGGTTTTATTGATTCAAACTTTGAAAGAAGAGCTTTTTGACTCTTTTTACGAAATGGTCAATAGTTATTTATGTTGTAATATTTAATATGAAGAAAGTTGGATGGCATAATTAAGCCTCGGGATTAGAGTAGTCTGTATAAGGATCTGTATATTTTATTCTTGATGTGTAGATAAAATTTATATATATAAAAAGAATTGTTAGATTTGAAAAATGTAGTATCTTGCGGCAAATTTCTGGAAGATATGAAGAAACTCTATACAACACCTGAATATAAACGTTGGAATAAAAGAAGAAGCGAAAGACAAGTTCGGTTGTTGAGAAAGAGAAAGAACTCAGAGTATTCAGATACGTATTCAAATAGGCTAGGACGTCATTTGGATATGATTGATGCTCCAAGTGATTTTCGATTGTTAGAAAATACAGATGAGTGTTTGTCTTTCTTTAGAGAGATAAGAGATTGTAGAAATTTTAGTGCTCTTTCGAATGGTGTAAGACATGTTAAGATTTCTTTATTGAGTGTTCAGCAGATTGATTATGCCGCAATAAGTGTTCTCTCTGCAATTGGTGATGGACTTAAGTTAAGTAGAGTTAACATGCAAGGCAATTTCCCAAAGGATAAGATATGTCGAGACATGATTATAGAATCAGGCTTCTTAAGTCAAATGTATGACGATAAAAATAGGAGATATAGTGTTAAATCAAAATCATCTCTTATCTTTTTTGAGAAAGGAATGGACAGGCTTTCTCGAAAAGATAATGAGAATTTATCCAAATTGATTAACCAGGTTGTCAGGCATTTAACAGGCATTGATGGTAATTTTGCTTCTTTAAAAACAATATTACTGGAAATTTGCGGAAATTCAATAGAACATGCTTATTCGGAAAACAGACATTGGTTATTAGGTATTAAATATGAGAACGAAAAGGTCATTTTTACGGTTACAGATATAGGTAAAGGAATTTTAGATACCTTGTATAGAAAGTTTAGAATTAAGCTTTATGATACATTTATGTTTAATAGTCGATTAGATATATTGAAAGGTGCATTTGATAAGAAGTACGGTTCAAGTACAAAAGAAGTAAATAGGAATAAAGGACTTCCTGCTGTTAAAAGCATGATGGATGATGGAGCTATTTTAGACTTAGTTGTACTAACAAATGATGTGATTTGGTTTTGTAATAATGAACAACGGTCACGTAATTTTGATAAAGGCAAAGCTCGATTTAGAGGTACATTGTATCAGTGGACTATTACAAAGGATTGTATAACATATAATAAATGAAACAATGATAACTATTTCAATAGTAAATGATTTTGATGAATATCCTGGCCTCAGAAATTGCAGTATTAGTGAAGCTTCAGGAGAGGAGTTTTATCATAAGATTTTGAATAAAAAGTTTGTTGAAGCTTATAATACTAATGATAAGCTTGAAGTTATATTAGATGGTACAGGAGGATTTGCTTCATCTTTTTTGGATGAAGCGTTTGGTAATCTTGTTTATGATTTTACATTACCAGTAGTAAAACAACGGTTAATAATTATATCTAATGAGGAACCTCATTGGAAAGATATGATAGAAAGTCAAACAATGCCTCAGTGGGAAGAAAGACGTAAAAGGAATGAAAATGTAAAGACTACAGCTAAGCATGACGTTTGGGGTAGATTGTTGAATGGTAAAATCGAATTAAAAAGATGGAGTACGCCTGTGTGATAACGACAGCTGACTGGATAAATATAGCTTCTGTCATAGTTAACATTTGTATAGCAATCTGGATAACTCATATACTTCAAAATAAGTTTACCAATAATAGAACCCTTAAAGATCATTTTATTAATGAAATAAAAGATGTTCGAGCTGAGTATAAAGGATTTCTTAATCGCTTGTATTCAAATTCTACTAATCCTAAGGAACTTTTACCTTGGTTTAAGTTGATGAATATTCGAGTTAAGGACTTGGTAATGTTGATGAACAATCGGTATGAAGTTGCCGAAGATTTTCTAAATCCTTATCAAAATGACCTTAGAGAGCTTATAACAGAAAGTGATGATTTTAATAGATGTTATAGAAATCGTCAATTGATTTTAACTGAAAATTTAAAACGGGACCTGATGCGCTTTCAACAAGAACATCAACGTCTTTTTAATGAATTGATAATAAAAATCAATGATTCAAATAGATAAATTAGCCTAAGGGTGACTCTATAAAAATCGGCTCTATCTTTCTCTCTTAAGCATGAAGGGTATGAGTAATCTGTAAAAAATGTAAATTATCTTATAGTTAAGGTTAGCGCTCGGAATAGTTATATTTCGGGCGTTTTTTCTTATAGTTGTAAGTGTTAAATATATTATTAGATAATGGAAGAATTTTATGAAGAACTAAGAAAGTTAATGCCTTTAAAGAATTGGAGTGATTTGATTTCAGAAGAAAGAGAAAAGCAAGATTTTAGAGAAGGTTTGTCATGTACTTTGGATGCTTATGTTTCTTTATTGAAAAAGTATAAGGCTATTTTGGGACCAGATATAGATGATATTATAATAAAGGTCGAAGAATGTAATAACTATCTAAAGGAGTCTGTGAATTATTATTATGAAGGGATGTATAGCTTAGCATATGAGTCTATAGCAAAAATTTTATCGGACTCTCTTTATAAGGCCTCATATCTCCCGATTCAACCAGGATATGTTTTATATAAAGCAAGGACTATTGAAAAATATCAAAAACTTACTTTTGAAGAAATGTTTCATATACCTTTAAATCAAAGGGGAATAGTGAAGACTCAACGTTATAGTGCTCCTGGATATCCTTGTTTATATTTAGGAAAAAGTATTAACGTTTGCAGGGAAGAGCTTGGACGTCCTCGTTTTGATGATCTAATGATTTCTCGTTTTGTGGTTAAAAATGAATTTCAGGTATTAGATTTGAGGGTTCCACAAAAAGATGAGTTGGAAAGTGATAGGTTGGCGGAGGTATTGAAAAAAATACCGCTTATTATGAGTGTATCAATAGTTGTAATAGATACAGATGCCTCTTTTAAGCCAGAGTATATTATTCCACAACTTATAATAGAATATATTATTACGAATAATCGGAATGAATATAAAGAAGGTAAGCATGATCTTTTTAGTTTTATATTGGGAGTATACTATATGTCTACTCATGTAAATGGAGAATTAGAATTCCCAGAAGATATTTTTTATAATTTAGCATTACCGGTTGTGGTTGTCAGTGGTAAAGAAACCTATTGTCGGCTATTATCTTCTTGCTTTGATTGGACGGATCCTACTTCTTATTATTATGAAGATATAAAAGAAAAATTTGATAGTGTTTTCAGAGATGAGGATATTGATTCAAAATTGTCACAGAAAGAAGTTCATTACAAATATTCAAAAATGGGAGAATTAGAAAGTCGTATGTCTAAATTATCATTAAAGGGGCATAAGTCTATCATTATGAATACGGATGTGGTTCATTTGGACTCTGATGGTAAAATGCTAAGTAATTTTGAAATACGCGCTGACCATGATGTAAAATGGACGATTAAGGAAGTAAAATAACTTATATATGGGGGGCAGAAGAAGCCCCCCAGCCGTTAGTAAAATCTCTAACCTTCCTACTAACGCAAACACGTGACGAACCCGTATGGGCAGGCTGAAAAACCTCTTCCATGCTACGATTGTTCTTGTATCGTAGCATGGAAGAGGTCTTAAATATCACAACAATAACCTCCCATTCTTCTTATCCATTACCGCATTGAAAACACTTTTATAGGTTTCATATAAATCTTTCCTATTTTCTGGTCCTGGCCAATCAGCGAAAGACTCTCCTGCAAAGAATTTCCAAGCAAAGATCCGTTTGGCTTTTTCGGATAAGCTTAATTGATCGATTATGTTCCGGATATCCTGCATACGTTCCCGGATATATTCGGTATGATCCGGGCTGTCATCGGGTTCGTCGATGATATTCAGCCGTCGCCAATCCACATTCTCATCTACCGGAATAGGCTTGTATTTATGCCGGTATGGAGACGTGTCCGAGGTAACGTTTAGTTTTATCATTTGCAGGATATAGAAGTCAAGTTCAGTATATTTACCCTTTTTGGCTTCCATTAGCCGGGAGAGATGCTCGGGGGGCTTTTGAAGCAGCATACACATTACCTCGTTCAATACGTCAATAGCTTCGTCTGTCATTCCGGCAAGTGAGCAGTGATACTTAGCGTAATCCAGCCACCTGTCGTAACGTTTCTCAATATATTTATTCAATGCCTCACTTGCCATAGTCGTCTTTATTTGATATATTTGTTTCCGGTTGCAAGGGGGTGGCGCTGTGAGGCGCTGCCTTTCTTATTCCTCCTCTTCGTTCGTATCAAAAAGATTTGCCATCATATCAACAATATTCGTCTGGATATTATCTTCAGCCCCCAATACGGCATTACTGATATGCTTCTTTTCTTCAATGATCCTGTAGAGCTTCTGGTCAATCGTCCGACGGCCGAGCAGGTAGTAGCAATTCACTGAGTCTTTCTGCCCGATGCGATGGGCACGGCTTTCTGCCTGATCACAATCTGCATACGTCCAAGGTAGCTCAATAAAGGCGACATCACTGGCTGCTGTGAGCGTAATACCGGCACTGGCCGCTTTAATGGAACAGATGATAACGTCCGTCTTCGGGTTCTTTTGAAAGGCATCGACAGAAGCCTGCTTCTCCTGCATATTCTGTCGTCCGGTGACGCAGACGGCGGAAGGAAAAGCTATCATCAGGCGGTCTACAATTTCATGCAGGTTACAGAACAGGATGATCTTTTTCCCATTCTCCCGAAAGTCCTTCACGAAGTCGATAACCTCTTTCAGTTTTCCGCGTGCGGTAATATCTTTCAGAATACCGATACGAACCATAACTTCCCCTTTCAGTGACTTTTGAATCTTTTCGTCGTCCGCTTCCTTGTAGCGTTTCAGATAATCGATCAAGTCGCGTTCGGCATCCATATATTCTTTTCGGTTCGTGATTTCACAGGAAACGATCTGACGGACTTTATCCGGTAACTGGGTGAGTACTTTCGATTTTTCCCTGCGGAAGAAACAGTGTTTCCAAAGCCTGTAGTTTAGCTCTTTCAGATTGCTTGCCTGGTTGGGACCGGAACAGTACCGAAGCATGAAACCTTTCCATCCACCCATATCGATCATGCGGTCCATGATACCCAATTGTGCAACCAGATCTTTTGGTTTGTTGACAACGGGCGTACCGGTCAGCAAGATGATATATTCTTTCCCGGAAGCAATGCCTTTGCAAAACTTGGTCTGTTGGGTGGCCGTTGATTTGACTTTGTGCGATTCGTCGATTATCACGGACTTGAACAGTTTGATCGTGTTGTGAAACTCGACATCTTTCAGTGTCCATTTCTCTGCTTTCGTGATCCGCCGGACAAAGTATTTTCGTAGGCTTTCGTAGTTTACGATAAAAACCTGGTTCATGCCTGTCTGCCAGAAGAAAGGCCAGCTATCGCGGACGGAATCGGTTAATACCATCGCTTTCTTGTCTGTAAACTTATGCCATTCCCTTTGCCAATTGATCTTGACAACATTCGGACAGATTACCAGGCAGGGGAAGGCGTCGGCCTTGTTGATAGTGGCGATACTCTCTAATGATTTGCCCAAGCCCATATCGTCCCCATTGATAAACCGTTTCAGTTGTAAGCCTCGTGCGATTCCTTGCAGTTGGTAGGGGTAAGGCTGTACTTTCAATCCATGATCTCCGTCCAGTTCCGGCATTTCCGGTATTTGGAATGCAACATCTTCCTCTGTCTGTAATTGGGCAACCGTTCCCCACTGTACCGGTTCGAAATGGCGGACATAATAAGTCAATTGATCCAATTCTGCTTTGCATTTGTTGGTTGCCGGAATTAGCCATGCGCCCGTTTGTTTGTCCCACCAGCGGATGGAAACAGAGCTTTTCAGCTTGTCTACAACCTGCTGGCGGTATCTGTCAAACTTCACCGCATAACATTGTCCTTTCTCTGTATTTTGCAGTGTAATTGTCATAGTGGTAGGTGTTATGCAAATTCGTCAAACGCTTTTGTATCTTCGGCGACTTCCTCCATTTCTGCTTTTTTCTTGCGGCCGCGTTTCTTCGGCTTCGGCTCTGCTTCTCCGGTAATATCGGATTCTTCAGGAACATCGAAATCGAACGATTCTTGTTTGATTCCATATTTTCCGCCGAACAAGTAAGCGTCCACTTCGTAGTCAAGTCGGCTGACCGCCTGTTTTAAAGCATCCCCATACGGATATCCTTCGCCGGATTCGTCTTCGAATTTTGTAAACGGGACGGAAAGGTTAAGGACTTGTCCGCTTTTCAATAGCTTTTGTGCCTGGATGGAAACACCGGCCGATTCGTCTGATCCACCTTTGCTATACCCCGTGACAACGATATTTTTCAGTTTCTCGTTCAGATCATCATCCGAAGGATTTTCGATATTTACAACTCCGGCTTCTTGCATTTCGCAAATCTTGACGGCATGAGTCTTTAACAAACTCATAGCATATAACAGGTCCGGATGAGCGAATTGCTGGGATGATTTGGTTACTTCGTTCTTGTAGTTTGCTTCTACAAATCGCTCTGTGTAGTCAGCTGTTACCTGATTGTTTTTAAGTTTGACTTTCTGAATTTCATACACAGGTTGTTCTTTTACTAATTCATCTTCCATACTTTTTAAAATTTAGGATTGTTATAACTTTGGGGCGCTAAGGCCATTTCTGCTTTTGCTTTACTGATTACAGTGCGACACCATTCCAGTTGATGAGTCGCGGTCCGGTTCAAACGCTCACACCAATCGACAAGATATTGTTCATCTTTGCACAGACTGTCAATGATAGCATTTACTGCCTTGGAGGTAGCCCCGGCACGTGAGGCTGTTTCCCGTAACGTATCGAAGACTTCCGATTTCTTTTTCCCGTTCAGATGGTATTTGGCATCTGCTAACAGTTTCCCGGTCCGGGCGATATAGACGGCAAGGTCGTTTCCACGTAGGACAGCTTCTTGGACTTCTTCACTCATGGTAATATTCAGATAGGAATTAATGGCTGCCAACTCGTTGGATATTTTATCTATGGGTGTGATGTTTAAATTCATGTCTGTTTGTCTTTAAAATATATCTTCCGAAAAAAGGATATCCTATTTATTTTCAACCGAACAGCATCCACCACCGGAAGGCAAGTTCTTCGTACTTTTCTTTACCTTTCTGGTAAATCGTATCGCCTCGTTTAATGAATGCTTTGAACACTTTTTGATTTTTCTTGGAGATACCATAGATGAAATCCTGCCGACTGCCTGCGATATCCATATACCAGGCGCGGGAACGGTCCCAATCGAAAAAGTCAATAGCTTCATCGAATTGTTTTTGTGTGCTGGCAAAAGTGCTTTTCAGGTCTCCCCCAAATCCGTAGGTCGGAAGCCACCAGTCCCATTTGCACCGGGTATCGAGCGTGTATTTGAAGTTGCCATATTGGAAACATTGGTTCTTATTGACCATGAATCGTTGAGTTTCCGCCTTAGCAAGCACTTGGGCCAGGAAAGGATCGTGTCGGGCTTCCATGCGGAGGGACTTCTTCATGGCTTCTGCCAGTTCCCAATCCTCGCCGGAATACAATATATCGTCCACCATGCGTTTGTCATACCTGACCCTTTCCGGTTCGGTAATCATCGCATCGATTAGGCTGCCGAATTTGAAGGCTTTCTCCTTATCCCCGTATTGGGTACGGGGATAGAGGAGGTTCTTTAGTTCCGTAAGGTCCGAGTTGCTAACCTCCGACCGTTGGTAATACATATCTTGCATCTTCTTCCTTGAGTTTTAGATATTCAATGACTGCAAAGTCAAATTCGAAATTGTAGGTGTTATCCATCAGCCACCGGAACCATTTGCGGCCCTCTTCCGTATCGAGAATCTTTTTCAGAATACTTGGCTCGCGTCTGTATTTTCCGAAGTTTATCCATGAGGACAGATAGAGTTTCTTTTTCATATCATTTGGCTGTTACATCATCGATATACTTTACATATGCGGACTGGATTTGCTCTCCGTCCTTATTCACAACTTTCTCGCAGTAGGTAATCATCTTCTTATGTACCTTCTCTAGATCCTCCATGCTCATATTGATTCCTTCGCGCATGAACCACATCTGATATACCTGCATGAATCCTTGTGGATTGGTTATCTGGATCTTCTTCTTGACCTTGGCTTTCGTTGGAGTAGGGGACATGCTGGCTGCTGAGAAATCAAATGCTGCCTGTACTTCGGCAGCAGACTTTTCAGCAGCCGCTTTGGCCTTAGCCTCTTCTTCCCGGCGTTTGCGTTCTTCTTCCTGCTTTTTTCTTTCTTCCGCTTCCTGTTGTTTTCGCTCTTCTTCCATACGGGCAGCTTCAACCGCATTGGTACGGCGTAGCTCTTCCTGTTCTTCCAGTTGTTTGCGGAGGCTGGGGAGTTTGTCGATCAAATCCTGCTTTGTACCCTCTATTTCAAAACGGTAACGTTCTGTAAAATCTTTCTTCTTTTGTATAGCGACTTCATTTTTTATTGCCTTACGGGTTTCTGCGTCCATATAGAAGGTTTGTTTGTTGTCAGAAACGTTTTCAACAAAAGCACTCCAGGAGAAATTTATACTTGTTTCGGATATTCGTCGGCATACATCGTTGTAGGTAGCGAGAGTAGCGCGGTTGAACATGCTGTTTAGTGCATTGATATGCTTTTCAACGTATGCGGCATACGCTGTATCCAACATGACAGAGATATCCGATCGGTATTGAGCCTTTTCGTTCTCCAACATCTGTTTACGGCGAGCTTCCTCTTCCCGTCGTTTTTGTTCGGCAATCTTCTTGGCCGCGTATTTGTTACGGGCCTGTTGGAGCTTATAAGGAATAGTGGTGACCGATTTGACGTCGATAGCCGATTCCAAAGAGGTAAAAGACTTGCTGACCGTAGCCAGAAGTTGCGTCAATGGTTTACGACGCTTGTTCATGTTTTCTATTGTTATTTTCGTCTTTGTCAAATACTCTGAGACCTTCGCATCCAGTTCATCCGAGCTAATACCTCCTTCCGCTTCAATGGTGTCCAGAAGTGTTTGTCCGGCTTGGTTACATGTCGATACGGAAGTTTGGTTGCGTTGCAAGGTGGCAGGAGCCGATTGCATGATCTGATTGAATTCTTCCACTTTAATAAGAGAATTGTTAGCTTGTGTATCCATTGTGATAAATTTTTAAGTGATTGATCGAGTTTATTAAAATCCGGCGTCTTCATCTTCCTGTGATATTGGGGTTGTTATACCTGATGCGGGTACCGGTTCCGCTTGTGGTTGCTCTCCGAATTCCTGTAAAGGGTTTTCCGATTGAGGTTGGAGGGCTTGTGGCTGCTGTCCGGGTTGATTGGGCTGAATAACGGTTGTTTGTTCTAATCCGTAGTCAATATCCTGCGGTTCTTCTTGAGTTTCGAATACAGTAAACTTTCCGGTCCGGACTTTGGGATATCCGTCGAATGCGTGTTTAATCAGTTTGCTTTCCAAGAACCCAGGATCGATACCGCCTTCGTTTGAAGTATAGAGGGCATTCGCCTTACCTTCTTTTTGACGGGTTTGCGGATTCCAACGTTGGTTGTTTTTGTAGCTGTACGCCTCTAAGCGTTTGATATCACCCTCCATCATCCAATGCCAGTCTACAGTCCCATCGGCGCGGACAATACGGATAAAACCACCGATCACCTTATTTGATTTGCGGGGACAGGCCGCCTGGTAGGTCACGGTCTTTACTCCGTCAACCAATCCCGGTGAGAATGTGTCACCTTCATAGCAAACAACCGGATTATCTACATACCGGACCTGTCCGGCACGCTGGCGCATAACCAATTCCCCATAACCGGTGATGGAAAGGTAAGCACGCAGTTCATAGATGTCGTTGCCATTGTTGTCTTTATAGCCGGTCTTCGTGCTGCGGGGGAGAATATAGCAGTGGGGGCGTCCTGTGGGATCAAGAGACAGGCCGTTTACGGCAATATCTAAGAAACAGCCGTACAGGGACAGTGGAGAACATCTTTGCAGTTCCGGCTTGTCTTGTAAGATTTTCCGGAAGTTGAATTTTTCCTTTTCATAAATCTGTGTTCCTTGGCCGGTTCCCCAGATCGCATTGTACATGAGTATGAACTTCTGTTCAACCCGGCTATCATCCGCTATCATGAGCGGATTTAGCTGATTTAGTTCAGCTACTTTAATTTGAATTTGATTTGACATGATTCTATTGTTTAAAAATTAATTACCAATGTTTCTTTATCGTGTAAACCATTGCCACGCAACCAGATGCCGTAACTATATGCTGGAAATACCCCAAGCAAATAGCGATAATACCAAGTATGGCAAGCGTTCCAAACAGGATGTAAAATCCCCACCTCGCTACTTGAGCGAGTTTCCAGTAATTTGTTTTCATACATCAATGATTAATTGGCAAAAGCCGTTTACTTGTCTTTGAAATAGCGAGTTGGATTTATATTGTAAACATCCTCCGATAACCCTTTACCTGGAGTGCCTTGCCGTGTTAATAATTCATTTAGTAATCGTATGGATCCAGGGCGCATTTATACAAGTCTTCCAACCTGTATTCGATTTTGCCCGGCCGTTTGTAACGCTGTAAAGTACCTTCCGAGACCCATCGCTCCACATTCTGCCGTCCAAAGCGGATATGTGCTTCCTTTTGTCCGATAAACTCTCTGGTTCCGGCTTGTATCTTGGTGATTTGCCAAGCGAGGTATTCAAGTTCGATTTTCCGAAAAGAAGGAATATCTGGATAGGTTGTGTCGGTCTGCATGATTATTCGCTTTTAAAAAGATTCTTTTCGTTTGCATATCGCATAAACTCCGCCATAGAGTGTATTGAGAGTTTTCGGAACACGTTCTTCCGATGATTCTTTACGGTGTGGGACGATATAAAAAGCGCTTCCGCAATCTCTTCGTCTTTCTTGCCATAGTAGCAAAGCTCCATCACCCTAAGTTGGCTGTCTGAAAGTGTGCTATTGAACTTCGGTTCACAGATTTTCTTGAAGCCATCGCATTCTCCACGCAGCGGACAACCGACAAATTCAAACTTGAAGTTCCAGTTCTCATCAATATCGATCATATTGTCATACAACCCGAAGTTGCATTTGATAAATCGGCGTACAGCCAAGAAATCCCGATAGCATTTATTTCCATCGTAACGGGCGTAATATTTACGGAGTGCCGTGTAAGCTTCCGGATAGAACTCTTCCAGCACCTCTAGAAAACGCTGAATAAAGTCGGTATCCGATTCCTTTAACTGGCGCTCCGGCTGTCCCTGTTCTTTGATGATTACTTCACCGGATGGAGTGGTATAGAATTCTATTGCATGCATGATTCTCCCTCCGGAAAAAGAATTTCTATAGGTGCGCCTAATTCTTTAGATATAGCCTTTTTGCAAAGCTTATCGGGGCTGAATGTGCCTCTTAACCAATTGTAAACAGTTTGTTCTGTACGCTCTGTCGCATTAGCAATCCGGCGAACGAACTCCTGCTTGGGCGTTGGGATTTTATCAAGTGCTTCATACCTGTCTTTGAAAGACAGCTCACTTGCTCCATGACTTTGTAGGGTTAATTTTTCCATTTTTTACCTCCTTACATTATTATATATATACTAATTTCTTTACCTTTGATGTTGTATTAATTATTACAGGTGCAAATATATACTATAATATTTTAGTATATGTGGTTTTGTGCTAAAATATTATAGTAATTAAGGTTATTTAAGATTTATGACAAATAAGATATCTTTGGCTATTTCTGGACTATCGCTGATTATCAGTCTGATTTCTGTATCATGTGTGCTTTTGCGCTGTGAACCAATGACTGTGGATTGGATGGGTGTATTGGTCGGTGTTTTGTCTTTGTTGGTAGCATCTCTTGCGGTATTTTTTGCGGTTAGTTATTTGACAGTTGAGAAAAGGATAAGGAGTGCTTTTGAATTAAAAATGAAAGAGTCTTTTGAAGACTTTGAAACCAAAACAGTTAAAGGTATAATTAGTGAACAACATAAGATAATAGACATGCTAAGAGATTATTTTCTTGCAAAGAAAGATCTTAGCTCCTATGTAACATCTCTTATCTATAGTTTAGATATGGCGGTTAGAGTTAACCAACAAGATACAATAGATTTAGTTATAGGTTGTCTTATTGATGTATACTCAGAAGTTAATGTGGCTAAAACATTGAATATAAAACAACATAATATTGATAAGCTGTTTTTATTACTTGATGATCTATCTGGAAGGAATACTCATATTTTGTTGAGCAAGCTTGAGTTCGTTTATGATCGTCCTTGCGGTGATACGCCCAAGACGTAATCCATCATTGAAGGACTTGATGTCTTTTTCTATATACTTGTAATATTCATGTAGAAAGATGGTATCACAAGCTGTTCTAACTTCTTGTGGAAGTCCAGATGATTGTCTGATATAATCTTTGTTTGTCATAATGGCAAGTATTAAATGTTTTCGCAAATATACTAAAATATTAAAGTATGCAATTATGTAAAGCTGAAATAGTGCAGAAAGCGATAGAGCTGATTTCTAATTCAACCTTATCAAATTATAAGATTGCTAAAGATACGGGTATAACGGAAGCTTCTATAGGAAATTATAGAAACGGAAATACAAGACCGACTTTGGCGAATGCTAATATCATAATAGATTATTTCAATAAAAAGGAATTGGAATTGTCTGGTTCTAACTTAGTTATTAATACCGAAACAGAATATAAAGAAGCTATGGAGAAAGGATTAAAGTTATTGCCAGAGGTTGATTTCAAGTTCTCAGGCGGAAATGCAGAGTTGTTAGGAAGTACAGACTCTGTAAAGCGATATTGGTATTTACCTGATTGTAAAGATTGCGAAGCAATTGCCCAAGTCGCAGGTAATTCGATGGCTCCGGCCTATCCATCCGGTTGCTGGATTGCTTTGAAACGTTTCAGCTTTGAGAAAGAGTTCCCTAATCAAATTCCGTTTGGGAATGTATTCGGAATTGTTGTCGAAGATAAGCAGACCGGAGATTATCATGGTCATATTAAGATCTTGCGTCGCTATAGTGATCCCTCTTTGGCCAAGCGATTTTGGATAGCCCGGTCTGTAGATCGGGAGAACCATGATGATTTTGATATCGATATTGAACAGGTGCGTGGTTTGTGGATTGTGAAGCAGCATGTGGTTGCGGATGTAATATTGTAGACTTATCCTTTCACAAGGAAATAGTAAACATAATAACTGTGATCGCAGAGGTAATATTGCTACGGCGTTGGGGTTGTTTAAATAAAAAAGAGTTATGGAGATACATCATTATACATCAATTGAGAATTTAGCTCTCATATTGAAAAATAAAACGATACGTTTTACAAGACTTGATAAGGTTGATGATAGCGAAGAAGCAGGATTATCCTGTAAAAATATCCAACTTAGTTATTATACTTTCGTGTCATGTTGGACCGATAGTGAAGAGGAAAGTATTCCTTTATGGAAAATGTATGCTGGTAAAGAGATGCACGGAATAAGAATTAGCCTAGATAGTGATATGTTCTTAAAGTATCATATTCCTAGTGGAAGGTTTTATGGAGTTGATGTATATTCGAAGAATGAAAAAAGTTCAATACTGCCGATTGAAAAGATAGTAACGAAAGATTACTTAGTAGTTCCTTCATTTAATGATTCGGAAATGTTCTTTAAGAAAGTATTATATGTGGATAATCCATTTTCTGAAATGAGAGATGTTGTGCAAATACAAGATATGGGAAATGGGGAAGGAGCAATGAAAATGAATCTAAAAAAGATAGGCTTATATAAACGAAAATGTTGGGCTTTTCAAAAAGAACATCGTTTCACATTGACTATTTTACCTAATATTTGGGGAGATATAGACATAAACCAGATGCCAAAACGAATTATGCAGGCTGTATATGATAGAATCCCTCCCAAGCTTTCTTTTTTTGATTTAGAAATAAATCCTGAATTATTATCAAAAATGAAAATAACACTTAGCCCTATCTGTTCGGAGGCAGAAAAGGTGATAGTTGAGTCTATAGTTCAGAAATTTGCACCTAAAGCCATAATTAGAGCATAATGGTATTTGAGTGATAAATAATATGAATGATGAAATAAGTAACGATAGTAAGCTTCATTAGCAAAAAATCCTCTCATTAATAAATTGAAACTAAGCGAGTTTACTAAAATTGATTTTCTGGAATCTATTAATGTACAGATGAGAGTTTGATAATGATCATCTATTGCATTAAAGCAATCATATAAGATACAATTTTTTGTCATAACTTTTAATTTAAAATATAAATAGATGGAAGATAAAGACAAAATAATAGCCTCACTCCGGAAGCAGCTCAAGGAAGCTGTTAGCCGGTGTAATGCCTTAGAGCAAGAAAATGCTCTATTGTCATATCAACTTGAAAAGATGGAGGAAAGATGTCCGGAATCACATTAAAGATAGACAAAGGTCAATCTTCCGCTTTCTCCGAGATTATGGGATTGCTCCAGTCTTTTCCTGGATTAAAGGAATGCAAGAAACATTATTCGGTAAAGCTGACGGAAGAAGAGGTTTTCCGGTTCCGGAATGAACTGGATCAGATTATGCAACTATTGCCGCAATTGAGGGAAAAGGAGTGGTTCGATATTCCGGCTTACGGGACGGATGAATGGGCTAACTGGATGATAGATTTACACAGAAAAAATATGTAACTTTGGAGGGTGGTTTACAAATAGTTTACAGTCATATATGTAAATGATTAGAAATTAATAGATTAAAATATATGTCAGACAGTATTGTTATTATTCCCACGTATAACGAAAAGGAGAATATAGAAAATATTATTCGGGTTGTATTTGGGTTGGAGAAAGAATTTCATATTTTGATTATAGATGATGGATCGCCCGATGGTACGGCAGGTATTGTAAAACGGCTGCAAAAAGAGTTCCCCGAACGCCTTTTCATGGTGGAACGTAAAGGTAAGTTAGGATTGGGTACGGCTTATATCTGCGGATTTAAATGGGCAATAGAACATAAATATGATTTTATATTCGAAATGGATGCAGACTTCAGTCATAACCCGAATGATCTTCCCAAATTATATGCGGCCTGTATGGAACAGGGTGGTGATGTCGCAGTCGGTTCCCGCTACTGTAACGGTGTGAATGTCGTGAACTGGCCATTGGGACGTGTGTTGATGTCCTATTATGCTTCCGTATATGTTCGTTTTATTACTGGAATGAAAGTACAGGATACGACAGCCGGTTTCAAATGCTATCGTCGTGAGGTGCTTGAGACGATCGATCTGGATCGTATCCATTTCAAAGGATATGCGTTCCAGATAGAAATGAAGTTTACGGCATATAAGTGTGGTTATAAAATCGTGGAAGTCCCCATTATTTTTATCAATCGTGTATTAGGCACTTCCAAGATGAACTCCTCTATCTTCGGGGAAGCACTGTTTGGCGTATTGAAATTGAAATGGTGGAGTCTGTTTCGTAAATATCCCCAAAAAGGGAATCGAAAAGCGATTGCCGGATAATGCCATTATTGTAAAAAGCAATAAAAAGGGATATTCAGTAAATGTCTCCACATAATACCATGGCATATGAAGATGATAGAGTATAATCACTTCATATGCCATTATTATTGTCATTTTTCTGTATATTCTCATATACTCTTATCGGGCAAGACATGAAGCTCCGGAAGAAGTCTGATGACCTCTTCTGATTCTATCTGTAAATTCATGTCATGCAGCTTTCCCCGTTCTGTTCCTGATCTTGTCAATCATCAGTATGGCATTTGCCGTATGTATTCCGAGGAAAATCAACAGGATTTCCGTATTCCTGTTCCTAGCTTTTATTCTTGAGAGCGAGTAATGTTGCTTTTGAGTGCCGAAGCTTCCTTCAAGCCGGGTGGCCCTTTCTTTTGAGAGTTCGCATCTAAGCACCTTCCTCAAAGGCTCATCTTGGGCCGCCCTTCCCTTGCGCACAAAGGATGTGGATATCCCATATTTTGTA
>PPYE01661823.1_pt1 | contig 69073 bp, 59 predicted proteins | sample 1559881 | NCBI WGS metagenome assembly PPYE01 (sample SAMN08240022, study PRJNA423297) | Human gut metagenome, whole genome shotgun sequencing project. | reverse complement strand
AAACAATATTCACGCCTCCCTCCGGCTCTTATAATTTCTTTACACGGAACAGAGGCTGTCCATATTCCACCTTCTGCTCGTTGCTTACCAGAACTGCCTCGATCTCACAGTCAAAATCGCTCTGGATCTCATTCATCAGCTTCATTGCTTCAAGAATACATACGGTCTGTCCGTTTTTCACCTGATCACCCACTTTTACAAATGCCGGTGCATCCGGTGCCGGTGCAGAATAAAAAGTACCAACAATCGGAGAAGTGATAAAAAGCTTTTCATCCTCCTCTTTCACCTCTGCTGCCGGCGCTTCTGCAGGTGCTGCAGGAGCCGGTGCAACAGGCATGCCTGCCGCCACAACCGGAGGATGATCCAGCTTACTCATAGTGATCTTCAGGTCGCCTTCTTTTAATGTGAACTCTGTCAGAGAAGAATTCTCAATGATCTTAACCAGTCCTTCAATCTTTTCTAAATCCATTCCTGTATCTCCTTTTCTATCCTGTTTTTGCAAAAACTCTTTTTATTCAAATAATTTCATCAGTCTCTTGGCAACCAGACGGCAGTCCAGAACCTCTTTACATGGCTGATGGATGACAGTTCTCATGGCATCCAGTTCTTTAATCTCTTTCAGATACAGATTCTGAGCCTCCTGTACGGTGATCGCCCGGAAGCGGAGCTTATGGTCCGTCTTCCTCTGGACAACTTTTGGGATATCCACCGATGCCACTGTTGCGATCTTTGCATATCCACCTGTGGTCTGACGGTCTGAAAGAAGGATGATCGGTTTTCCGTGAGAAGGAACCTGAACAGAACCAAAAGCAATTCCGTCAGATATAATATCCGAAGTTTCCTTTGGAGCAATAAACGGTCCTTCCAGTCTGCATCCCATTCTGTCAAAATCACTGGTCACAGTATATTCCTGATTCAGAAATGTTTCAATCCCCTGTTTGCTGAACAGATCGTCCTGCGGTCCCATGACAACGCGGATCTCCGCAGAATCCTGATCAAAGTTCTCCGGCTCCAGCTTTCTGGAAAGGAAGAACGGAAGATAACGTCTCTTTATCCGGAAGTTCATATAATCGCCGGCCTGCAGCTTTCTTCCCTTAAATCCTCCGATACTGCTCTTCATATTGGTACAGCGGCTTCCCATGACTACCGGGATCTCCAGGTAGCTGGAAAATGCAATATAGCCTCTGCTTCCGGTTCTGGCGCTTCCAAATTTCAGGATATCTCCTTTATTCATATACAGAGCCGTATACATGGGTACCGGCTCTCCATTGACCTGCGGCTGAAAATCTCCGCCTGTAATGGCTATAATGGTAGCAGAAGTAAATTCCAGGGTAGGTCCGATGAGCGTGAACTCCAGAACCGCCTCATTTTCCGGGTTATCCAGAAGAAGGTTTGCGATTTTAAAGGAACGCACATCCATAACTCCTGCCACAGAAAATCCCTGGCTCTGATATCCGGTACGGCCCAGATCCTGCACGGTGGTCATCATACCGCCTTTTAAAATACGAATTCCCATTTTACACCTCTTCCTCGTGGACTTTACACTGATATTCTCCACGGTTTGCCGCTTCTTTTATACGGAGATATTCCGCCTCATCCACCGGAACAAACCGGATGTAATCCCCGGCTTCCACAAGGATCGGCGTCTCTCTGGAAGGATCGTAGGTTTTTACAGGAGTCATTCCCATAAGCTGCCATCCCCCCGGAGAATCCAAAGGATAGATTCCCGTCTGGGAACCTCCTATTCCCACGCTTCCTGCCGGAATACGAATTCGGGGATTTGCCAGACGCGGCGTATGAAGTCTCTCATCCAGACCGCCCAGATAAGTAAATCCCGGAAGAAATCCCAGCATATAGATCAGGTAATCTCTGGAAGAATGGATCCGGATCACCTCTTCCTCGGAAAGACCTGCATGTTCTGCAATATTGGCGATATCCGGTCCGTATTCTCCGCCATAGCATACCGGGATCTCAAAGATCCTCTTTCTGGTTTCTCCGGCCCTGGCGTCTACCCGCACCAGAGCCTGCATTCTTTCCCGGATCTCCTCATAAGAGATCACACGCGGATCATAATTGATCAGAAGGGAGCAGAAAGCCGGAATCATGTCCACCACACCTTCAATATGCTGCTCCTTCATAAGCTGAATAGTGGCAGCGATCTTGCGGTTGATCTCCGGACTGATCTCCTTTCCGAATTCAATCAAAAGGGAGGAGTCTCCCGCTGTTAAAATTCTGATGTTCTGCATATTTTTCTCCTAAAAATTACTTGTTAACAGAAAAAGGTGCAATCCTTCTCTGATCACACCTTTCTCCCTCCTTACGCTTCTCAGAACAGACTTCCCAGATTTGATACAAAGGTTGTGATTCCAAGATAAGCAGAAATAATGACTACAATGATTCCAAGTACCAGAAGCCAGGTAGGATGATGATAATTCTCACCCATGATTGACTTCTTCTTTGATGCGATCAGGCAGATTCCTAACGTGATCGGAAGGATCAGACCATTCAGCGCTCCCGCTACAACAAGAAGGGTTGCCGGACTTCCAAGAAGCAGCATAACCAGTGTGGATACTGCAATAAATCCGATGATCACCCAGTTCTCGTTCTTTTCAATGGCCGGATGGAACGTCTTCAAAAATGAAACTGATGTATAGGCTGCCCCGATGATGGAAGTAATGGCTGCACAAAGAAGTACAAGACCTGCAAAGCGGTATCCCAGCTGTCCTGCCCCCTGCTTAAACGCATCTGCCGCCGGGTTTGCCGAATCCAGGGTAACACCTTTTACAACAACGCCAAGGACTGCAAGGAACAGGAAAATACGCACGATAGTGGCAATTCCGATACCCATAACAGAACTTTTGTTGATCTCTTTGAGATTCTTTTCTCCTGTGATGCCTGCATCGATCAGACGGTGCGCACCGGCAAAAGTAATATATCCTCCGACGGTTCCTCCCAGCAGTGTGATGATCGCCGGGATCAGAGCCTGTACGCCTGCATCCGGAACAAAGGTGTTCTTAATGGCTGAGCCTACCGGCGGTTTTACAACGATGATCACAATAAAGATTACCACGATCATGATCGCTCCAAGGATTTTGGTAAGCGTATCCATAACACCTTTGGCATTTTTTGAAAGGAATACCAGGATCGCTGCCGCACCTGCAAGCACATAACCAACTTTTGTAGGAATACCAAGCAGGGTATTAAATCCAAGGGCGCCTCCGCCTACATTTCCGATATTAAATACAAGACCGCCTAAAACAACCATAAATGCAACCAGGTATCCCAGACCCGGAAGCACTTTATTGGCGACTTCCTGTCCTCTCAGGCCGGTCACACAAAGTACTCTCCAGATATTCATCTGAGCCACTGCTGCCAGGATAATGGATACCAGGATAACGAAACCAAAGCTTGCCTGAAAGTCACTGGTAAATTTGGATGTCTGAGTCAGGAATCCGGGGCCGATCGCAGAGGTTGCCATCAGGAAAGCAGCACCTAAAAGGGCTCCCCCGTTTTTCTTTTTGTCACTCATCTTCTTTCCTCCTCTTTGTTTTGATTTTTATAAAAAAAGGCACTCTGCCTATGCAGAGTGCCTTCTTTACCAAACTGCTATACTATTATAACATAATTCTTATTATCGAACAAGATTTTTTTGTTCAACCTGCCAGTGGGTATTTGTCTGTCAGCGATTTCACAAGTGCTTTTGCCTGTTCCTTATTGTCACGGCTTTTCAGCATCAGAGAAATTGCTTCTGCGATCACATCCATATCCTCCGGCTTCATTCCTCTGGAAGTAACTGCAGGAGTACCCAGACGGACACCGCTTGTCACAAACGGAGACTGCGGGTCATTGGGGATCGTATTTTTATTGCAGGTGATGTTCACCTCATCCAGAAAGTTTTCCATTTCTTTACCGGTAACACCCAGGTTTTTCAGATCCACCAGCATCAGATGGTTATCCGTTCCTCCGGATACGATATCCACGCCTCTCTTCTGAAGTCCGGCGCACAATGCCTTTGCATTTTCTACAACAAGGCGGGCATATTCCTTGAATTCCGGCTGAAGCGCTTCTTTTAAACATACGGCCTTGGCTGCGATCACATGCATCAGAGGGCCGCCCTGGATTCCCGGGAATACCGCTTTATTGAAATTAAATTTCTTTGCGTTTTCCGCATTGCTTAAGATCAGGCCTCCTCTTGGTCCCCGTAAGGTTTTATGGGTCGTGGTTGTCACAACGTCAGCATATGGAATAGGGCTTGGGTGCTGTCCGCCTGCCACAAGACCTGCAATATGCGCCATATCCACCATAAGATAAGAACCTGCCTCATCTGCGATCTCACGGAATTTTTTGAAATCAATGGTTCTTGCATAAGCGCTGGCGCCTGCAACGATCAGCTTCGGCTTACATTCCAGAGCAATTCGTCTGATCTCCTCATAGTCAAGGACACCGTCATCATTGACTCCATAGGATACTGCGTTAAAATACATACCGGACATGTTTGCCGGGCTTCCGTGTGTCAGATGTCCGCCATGTGCCAGATTCATTCCCAGAACGGTATCTCCCGGTTTCAGCATGGCGAAAAACACAGCCATATTTGCCTGAGCACCGGAATGTGGCTGCACGTTTGCATATTCACAGCCAAACAGTTCTTTGGCTCTTTCAATGGCAAGCTTCTCTACCTCATCCACACAACCGCAGCCACCGTAAAATCTTTTGCCCGGATAGCCTTCTGCGTATTTATTTGTCAGCGGGCTTCCCATCGCAGCCATAACCGCCTTGCTTACCCAGTTTTCTGATGCGATCAGTTCAATGTGTGAGTTCTGGCGTTCTACCTCTGCCTCGATCAGTTCCGCAATGTCTTTATCAACTTTTTCAATTTCTCCTAATGAATACATGATCCATCCTCCTTGTATGCAGCTTTTGCTTTTCCCTTTCCTCAGGAAAATCACTAAATGGAATTATACCTGAATTCCGCCCGTATGTCAACGTACAAAAGACATTTGTCCGCACCAGAAAAATTTTTGTGATGTTTTTGCAATTTTGTTAAGTTTTTTTTGACTATTTGTGATATATTCCCTATAATAAAAAGAAGTATTAAAAATCAAGGAGAAAAATACTATGAGAGGCTTTGAATATTACACCCCCACCAGGGTGATCTTCGGAAAAGATACACATCTTCAGGCCGGTACTCTTCTGAAAGAATATGGCTGTAAAAAAGTTCTGATACATTATGGAAGCAACAGTGCTGTTTCTTCCGGGCTTCTGGACGAGATCTGCGCAAGCCTGAAAGAAGCCGGCGTAGACTATGTCACACTGGGAGGAGTCGTCTCCAATCCCCGCCTCAGCAAAGTCCGGGAAGGAATCCGGCTCTGTCAGGAAGAACAGGTGGATTTTATTCTTGCCGTAGGAGGCGGAAGTGTCATTGACTCCTCCAAGGCCATCGGCTACGGAGTTGCCAATCCCTGGACAGATGTCTGGAACTTTTTCCTGAAGACAGAAGTCCCCAAAGACTGTCTTCCTATTGCCGCCATTCCCACTATTGCCGCTTCCGGCAGTGAAATGAGCGGTTCCTGCGTAATCACAAATGAAGACGGCTGGCTGAAAAGAGGCTCCACCAGAAGCGATCTCTGCCGTCCCAGATTTGCACTGCTGAATCCAAGGCTTACCTACACCCTGCCTCAGTATCAGACCGAAAGCGGCTGTGTAGATATCCTTCTTCACACTATGGAACGTTATTTTGTCAACCTGGAAACCATGGAGATCACAGACAGTATCAGTGAATCTCTTATGCAGACAGTCATCTATAATGCAAGAATCCTCATGAAAGAACCGGGAAATTACAATGCCCGTGCAGAGGTCATGTGGGCCGGAAGCCTTTCCCATAACGGACTGACCGGCTGCGGAACCGGCGGAGGAGACTGGGCATGTCACCAGCTCGAACATGAACTGGGCGGTCTTTATGATGTAGCTCACGGCGCAGGTCTTGCAGCCATCTGGGGAAGCTGGGCACGATATGTCTATCAGGAAAACCCGGAGCGTTTTGCCCAGTTTGCCACCAATGTATTTGACATTCCCTGCTTTGCCGATTTTGAAAGCACTGCCCTTGCTGGGATTGAAGCAATGGAGGACTTTTTCCGTTCCATCAAAATGCCGACCAGTCTCCATGAGCTTGGACTTGATCTGGATGAAAAGCAGATCCATGAGCTGGCCTTTAAGTGCAGCTTTGAAGATACCAGAACCATTGGTGTGTTTAAACAGCTGAATATGAAGGATATGGAAAAAATATATCTTATGGCCCGCTGATACAGAGGTATCTCATCGTTCCCGTACAAAAAAGCCTGACGGTTTCACAACAGTGAATGAATACCGTCAGGCTTTCTTTATTTCAGAAACTTTTTCTGAAAATATGTTTAGTGCTCGCCGCACTCATGTGCATGTTCATGCTCATGGCAGATAGAACCGGTAGAGATCAGTTCTCCTTTTAAGTAAGCTTCTACTGCTGCAGCCGCATCTCCCTGAGCACCTACGATCACTTCTACGCCGCGCTCATTAAAAATATCTACAGCTCCGCCGCCCATTCCGCCGGAAATGATCACTTCCGCACCGTGGTCAGCCAGGAAGTTCGGAAGGAATCCCGGGCGATGTCCCGGATTCGGAACGCTGTTTTCTGCAACAATCTTATCTCCTTCTGTATCGAAGAAAATAAAATTCTCACAATGACCAAAATGACCTGCAACTTCTTTTCCCATAGCAGCAACTACAATTTTCATAACTATTATCTCCTTTTTGTTTATTATATTTTTAATTCATTTCTGACATTTTTATAGATCTGCAATAATGCAGTACGCGCCGGACAGTCAACGGCCGCAACGCTTTTGCCTGCATTAACCGCCTTCGACACTTCTTTATCATAGGGAATCCTGCCCATAAAAGGAATTCCCTGTTCATCGCACCATTCCTCAATTTCTTTTGTTTTTTCCGGACTGGTGTCCCATTTGTTTACACATACTCCCATTTTCATCTGGAAGGACTCTGCTGTTTTTATCAGTCTCTCCAGATCATTTTTTCCGGAAACCGATGGTTCCGCAACGATCAGGACCAGATCCATCCCGCTCATGGAAGCGATCACCGGGCAGCCAATGCCAGGAGAACCATCGATCACAGCAAGATCCGTCTCCGGCGCTGCTTTCAGCATGGCAAGCTTTACCGCTGTTACCAGCTTACCTGAGTTTCCTCGTCCCATTTTTAATGCAGCAGTGGAAAAAACAGTTTCCCCTTTATAAAGCTCCTGTCTGCCTGCCACATCCTCTTTCATGGTAACTGCAGACCGGGGACATACATATTCACAGATACCGCAGCCCTCACAGGCGTAATCCAGGATCTGATAAACCTCTCCGCAGCTTTTGACTGCACCAAACCTGCAGTGCTCTGCACACTGTCCGCAGCCAACACATTTTTCCGGATCGATCTCTGCTTTTTCTGCCCCCAAAAAATCAGATACTTCCGGCTGAACTTCCATTTTTGTGATAAGATGAAGATTGGGCGCATCCACATCACAGTCCGCAATAGCCCTTGCCTGTGCAAATTCAATAAAGGAAGAGGACACCGTCGTTTTTCCGGTTCCGCCCTTTCCGCTTAATACCAGAAGACGTTTCATGCCTGTCCACCTCCTGTTTTTTTCAGAAGCTCCTGAAAGATTTTTCTGTATTCCGGAACTTCTTCTACAAGAATCTTTCCGGAAGAAACAATTTCTGCAATTCTTTCTTCATAAGGGATTCTGAGAAGGATTGGAAGTTTCTTCTCCTTACAGTATTCTTCCAGAGGCTCATACAGCCCTTCCCACTTATTGATCACAACACCGCAGGGCTTCCCAAGAAGCGCAGCCAGTTCATGGACCATACAGAAATTATGGAACCCAAAAGCAGTCGGTTCCGCCACCAGGATACAGAAATCTGCATCTGAAATACTTTCCACCACAGGGCAGGCGCTTCCCGGAGGGCAGTCGATCAGAACAGGAACATTCTGTCTCTCCGCTTCCTTCAGGGCTTCCTGAATCACAGGCACACCAGAAGCCTCTCCCAGATTCAGGATTCCTGTAACCACCCGGGTCTCCCCGTGATGACCGGTTTCTACCCTGCCAATGACCTTTTCCCTTTCTGTCACTGCCTGATCGGGACATACAAGAGAACAGCCTCCACAGGAATGACAGACTTCCGCAAACACCTTAGGCTTGTCTTTGATATAGACCAGAGCATGAAACCGGCAGAAATCCACACAGGTACGGCAGCCGGTGCACTTCTCCGGGTCAAACTCCGGAAGGGCAGTGGTCACTTCTGTTGCGCTCACATCCTGCGGTTTCAGAAACAGACGGCCGTTTGGTTCCTCCACATCACAGTCAATATAAACTGCCTGTCCGGCAGCCGCAGCAAGATTCACTGCTGTCAGTGTTTTTCCGGCTCCGCCTTTTCCGCTTAAAACTGCAATTTTCATCTTATTCCCTGATAACCTCCATGGAAATGAGTTAAGACAGATAATTTTCCTTCTTTAAAAGCCTCAATATTCTGGCTGACTCCCATTCCTTCTGATTTGTAGATTTTGACATCTGCAGCCTGAAGAACTTCTGCAGAGTTTGTACCGCAGCGTGGTGTGATCAGCGCCTCTGCCTGGCAGTCCAGGACAAACTGGGCAGCCTTAAGTCCGGCTCCTCCCTGAACCTGGGATGCAGGGTTGTTCTTTATTTCCGTTGTTCCGGTTTCGGTATCATGAACCGCGAAATAAGGTGCTCTTCCAAATGTCACGCAGATCACATCTTTCTCTTCATCTACCGGTAAAATCACTCTCATTGTTTTTTCCTCCTTGTTCCTTATTTTCGAAATACCTTTTTTTGCATCCACCGCATCTGAAATAGTTTCTTCCGCCTTCACAGATCTGATAATTGCCGCCCTGGATCCGTATGGGGAGTCCGTCTACTATTGCTGTGGCGATTTTTTTTCTGGCACATGTGTAGATCTGCTGGACCGTAGTTCGTGCCACCTGCATATACTCTCCGCATTCTTCCTGGGAAAATCCCTCTCTGTCTATCAGACGGATGGTTTCATATTCATCCACCGTCAGGATCACACCTCCGGCATCTTCACCGGATTCCCCGGGAACAAAGGATAGGGTTCCCGGAAGTCTGCATACCTTCCTGCATTTTGTAGGTCTTGGCATCTCCACACCTCCTTTTTCTGACATATGTCATTTAATCTTATTATAAAACAAATATGGCATATGTCAATAACTTTTTTGACATATGCCATAAATATATACCTTTTTTCTTTTTCTGTTTTATGATACCATAAACTCACACTCTGTTACAAAAATATATACAGAAACAGGAGAATCTAAAATGAACAACTCAGTCGCAAGATTAAAAGATCACATGAAAAAGATCGAACAGTACCAGACCATAGAAAACCTTCTCTACTGGGATCTGGCCACTATGACTCCGGAAAAAGGAGTGAACTCCAAAGCAGAGGCCATCGGATTTTTCTCTACGGAAGCCTTCCGCCTTTCCACTTCAGAAGAATACGGCAGCCTTTTAAAAGAACTTTCTGCCCCGGAAAATTATAATACACTGGAACCTGCCATAAAGGTCACAGTCAGACGGGAGCTTCGGGATTATGAACGCTTCTGCCGTGTCCCGGAGGATTTTTATACAGAGTATGTAACTCTGAAGGCCCGCTCCCAGAGAGCCTGGGAAACAGCAAAAAAAGCAAGTGATTTTTCTGTTTATGCTCCTTATCTGGATAAGATTATCCAGATGACCAAGCAGTATGTCCGTTATATGGAGCCGGATCAGAAACCCTATGAAGTTCTTCTGGACATGTTTGAAGAAGGCATGGACAGCCAGACAATTGACCGTGTATTTGAGGAATTAAAAGAAGGACTCCGCCCTCTTCTGAAAAAAATCCGTGAAGCAGAACAGCCGGATCTTTCTGCCCTGAAAGGTATCTATCCGATTTCCGGTCAGAAAAAACTGCAGGATATGCTGCTTTCCTATATGGGTTTTGACTTTACAAAAGGTACCACAGCAGAAAGTGAGCATCCATTTACCTCCGAAATTGGTTCCGGAGATATCCGTATCACCAATCATTTCAGAGAAGAAGATCCTCTGGCAGCCATCTTCAGTGCCATCCATGAAGGAGGACATGCCATTTTTGATCAGAATATCGATTCTTCCTATGCGCACACCTCTGTTATGCAGGTAAATATGATGGGACTTCATGAAAGTCAGTCCAGATTTTACGAAAATATCCTTGGAAGAAACCCGGGTTTCTGGTCTCCCATTTATACAAAGCTTGGCGAGCTTCTTCCTCATTTCCAGGAAGTACCTTTTGATACCTTCTTAAAAGCCATTAACCATGTGGAGCCAAGTATGATCCGTATTGATGCAGACGAAGTCACCTATTGTCTTCATATTATTTTGCGTTATGAAATTGAACGCGCCATTTTTAACGATGAGGTGACAACAGAAGAACTTCCTGCACTGTGGAATGACAAGATGGAAGAACTGCTCGGCATCCGTCCTGCCACTGATGCAGAAGGCGTTCTTCAGGACACCCACTGGTCTGACGGTTCCTTTGGCTATTTTCCCTCCTATCTTCTTGGGTCTGTCTATGACGGCATGTTTCTGGAGGCAATAGAAAAGGAACTTGGAAGTATTGAGGAGATCATGTCAAAAGGCGAAATCATGAAGATCACCAAATGGCTGAACACCAATATCCATCAGAACGGCAGTCTTTATACTTCCCGTGAGGTCATCCAGCGCCTCTGCGGCAAAGAAATTTCTGCCAGACCGCTTCTGGATTACTTTAATAAAAAATATTCGGAAATTTATTCTTTCTGACTCAGATTAGCAGTTTTTTGGGAAAGAATCTGATACTGGTCCCTTCCTTTATCCTTTGCCATATAGAGGGCTTTATCTGCCAGCTGATACAGTTCCTCAAAAGAGGATTCCTCTGTCCATACCGCAACTCCCATAGATGCACTTATGGCAACGTTTCTCGTTCCTGTGCCATAGGTGCATCTGAGGACGCGGTTGATTTTTTCAGCACAAATATGAACGGAAGACACATCCTTTACATTTTTGATGAACAATACAAATTCATCTCCGCCCAGTCTTCCGGCCAGGTCTGTCTCCCGGATCACAGCTCTGAGCTTTCGTCCACACTCTTTCAATATCTGATCCCCTGTCATATGTCCAAGCGTATCATTTGCCAGCTTGAAATGATCCAGATCCAGCAGAAACAATGCCGATACTTTTCCATCGGCTGGATGCTTCCCATCTTTTATACATCTGACGCACTCCCTTACAAAGTATTCTCTGTTATACAGTCCGGTAAGAGAATCTGTCTGACTTTTTACGCGGATTTCCTCCATCCTCTATTCCTGTACCATCTGCTCATTATAATCTTCCAGAAAACCGATCACTCTTTCCTGACTGACTGTTTTGATGTGGATCTTATGGTAATCCCACTTCCCATTTATTTTAAATTTAAAAACGACCGGTTCCGTTTTCTGCCCTGTAGTCAGATGAGCAAATATCTCTTTGTATGTCGGATATTCTCCGGAAGCAATCCATCCACGGGCAAGCATATTTTCCGGCGTATAATAATCAATTTCCCGGACCAGGATTTCTTCTGCGCCTGTATTTCTGTATATCGTCAATGTATTATCTGAAAAATTGATTTCAAAAGGAATATCATTTGTATGCTTTACTACCATAATTCTGGAGATCGAAGCATGTCCCCAGATCACGCCTTCCACTCTATTGTCCCGGTAAAACGGAACAGCTAAAAGCATGATATCAGAAACATTCATCACATTTGAAATATATTTCTGTTTGTTCCGGATTTCTCTGAACATTTTGTCATCATTCAGTTTTTCTCTTTTTCCCGTATTGTCCAGACTGTTTCCTTCCAGATCGGATATTCCCACTTTTTCAAACCCAAATTTCTTTTGGATATCATTCAGATAGCCCACAGACTTTTCATCCTGAACATCATCCGTCTGGAGAAATAAACGCTGACTGGAATCTAATGCTGCCTGCAGGTTTTCAATCTCCGTACTGATCAGTTTCGTAACAAAACCGGAGGTGGATCTTACCTGCTCCATGTCTTTTTCCAGCAGCAAGCCATATATCTTATTAACTCAAACTTCCCACACCGATAAGGTGTACTGTACCTTGAAAATTCAATATTTCAGCCAATAAAAAGGGCATAAATAACGCTCTTTTGATATAATGGAATTGTCCAGAAACCACTTTACAAAGGAGGATTTATGCCATGTCCATTATATCACGGAACAACGAGAATGAGGTAGCTATTTTAGATTGCGTTCAGAGATTTTTCTCTTCTTACAAGGTAGGCAACCTTTTAAAGCAATGCAACGGCACCAAGGAAAAAGGCGTCCCCGCTATCTCGCTCCTCAGATATAAACTCAGTAACGTTTTTACAGGAAGAAGCATGTATATGCAGCAGAGAACCGGATCTTTCAAAGAAGGATTCTCAAAGAACACTTTTTATCGTTTCCTGAATTCTTCAAAAACTAATTGGCTCCGCTTTACTTCTTCTCTAGCATCAGAGATCATTAACGGTGACATCAAAAATCTTACTGATGAAAAGCGTGTCAATGTGTTCATAGTCGATGACACTCTCTTTAATCGCACCAGCTGCAAGAAGACTGAACTGGGTTCCAGAGTCTTTGATCACGTTGGAATGAAATTTCGCAAAGGATTCCGTCTGTTGACGCTTGGATGGAGCGATGGCAATACATTTATGCCTGTTAACAGTTGTCTTATCGCATCCTCCAAAGAATCAAATATCATTGGCCCGACGAAAGATTTCGACAAGAGATCTATTGCCGGTAAGCGTAGAAAACTGGCACAGACGAAGGCACCGGAGGTTATGATTCACCTTCTTGATACAGCCGTTTCAAACGGTATTTCTGCCGATTATGTGCTGTTTGACTGCTGGTTTGCTAATCCGGCTCAGATTACGGCTATCAAATCCAAAGGGATGGATGTGATTGCAATGATCAAGAAAAGCAGCCGCATTCAATATCAGTATGAAGGACAGAAACTGAACATCAAACAGATTTATGCAAAAAACAAGAAGCGTCGCGGCAGATCCAAATATCTTCTTTCTGTCGATGTCATGGTTGGAAAAGAAAATCCAATTCCGGCAAAAATCGTATGTGTCAGAAACAAGGCGAATCGTAAGGATTGGCTTGCTTTTATCTGCACAAATCTAACTCTGTCAGAAGAAGAAATCATTCGTATCTATGGAAAGCGCTGGCAGATTGAGGTATTTTTCAAGACCTGCAAATCTACACTTAATCTCATTGGCGAATGCCACAGTCTCTCTTACGATGCATTGACAGCACATGTAGCCATTGTATTTGCCAGATATATGCTTTTGGCATTAGAACAACGAAAAAATGAAGACCAACGAACCTTAGGAGAGTTATTCTTCTTCCTGGTAGATGAGATGGCAGACATCACTTTCACACGGTCTCTTTGGTCCCTGATGGATGCTTTGATGGCAAGTCTTAAGGAGATTCTGAATCTGAGTGAAGAACAGCTTGCTGTATTTACTGCAGATTTTGTATCCAGACTACCGCAATATCTGCAAAATGCACTTGATTCGCGGGCATCTAAAGCATAAATCGCTATTTTGTTAGCTGAAATATTGAATTTTCAAGGTACGAAGCCTATTTTTGATATGGGAAGTCTTAGTTATTAAAATTAATGGTAAATGCAATAAAAATCACAAGCATCATAATCACAGAAACAGCTCCGATGCCGATCATCCTTTTCCATTTTTCTTCTGACTTCCTGTCTTTTTTCTTCATCCTGCTCACCTGACAGTCTCCCTGTTTCCATTGTTTTCGTTTCTCCTGTTATTACTGTACCTGATTTGTCACCATTTTACAATGACTCATATTAAGTATTCTTTCTTCTGTTTTTTTATGCTGAGATAATTGTAAGAACTCTTTTTTTGTGCTATGATATGTCCATATTGATTCTTCACCTGTTCACAGCAGTACATCACTGCTCCTGAACAGAATCCAGCATACAGAAAGGACAAAATCATGAGCGATTACAGACTGGAAACCAAATGCCTCCACGCAGGCTATACTCCTGCCAAAGGAGAACCGTGCGCGCTCCCTATCTATCAGAGCACCACGTTTAAATACGATACCACCGATGAAATGGGACAGCTTTTTGATCTGAAAGCGGAAGGATATTTTTATACCCGTCTTCAGAATCCCACCAACGATGCCGTAGCTGCCAAGATTGCAGAGCTTGAAGGCGGTGTTGCCGCACTTCTTACCTCTTCCGGACAGGCTGCCAATTTCTACGCTGTCTTTAACATCTGTGAAGCCGGAGATCATATCGTTGCGGCTTCCACAATCTATGGCGGAACCTTCAATCTTCTTGCAGTCACCTTTAAAAAGCTTGGAATCGAATGTACTTTTGTGGATACCGATTCTTCTGCTGAAGAAATTGCAGCTGCTTTCCGCCCCAATACCAAGGCACTTTTTGCAGAGACCATCGCCAATCCGGCACTGGTTGTTCTGGATATCGAAAAATATGCAAAGGTTGCCCATGAACACGGAGTACCGCTGATCGTAGACAACACCTTTGCCACTCCTGTCAACTGCCGTCCATTTGAATGGGGCGCTGATATTGTCACCCATTCCACAACCAAATATATGGATGGACACGGTCTGCAGGTAGGCGGCGCCATCATTGACAGCGGCAATTTCGACTGGGAGGCATACGGACACAAGTACCATGGTCTGACAGAACCGGATGAATCCTATCACGGAGTGGTATACACCAAACAGTTTGGCAAAAAAGCCTACATCACCAAGGCAACCTCTCAGCTGATGAGGGATCTTGGTTCTATCCCGTCCCCGAATAACTGCTTCCTGCTGAATATCGGACTGGAAACCCTTCCTCTGCGTATGGAGCGTCACTGTTTCAACGCACAGAAAACAGCAGAATTCCTTGCTTCCCACGAAAAAGTTTCCAGAGTGATCTTCCCGGGACTTCCGGGAGATAAATATCATGCACTTGCAGAAAAATATCTTCCTAACGGCTCCTGCGGCGTTATTTCCTTTGAACTAGAGGGTGGACGCGAGGCGGCTGTACGTTTCATGGACAGCCTGGAAATGGCTAATATCTGCACGCATGTGGCTGCATCCAAAACTATGGTTCTTCATCCGGCAAGCCATACACACCGCCAGATGAATGACGAACAGCTGAGAGAAGCAGGCGTTTCTCCGGGAATGATCCGTCTTTCTGTAGGAATCGAGCACATTGACGATATCCTGGCAGATCTTGAAAAAGCTTTGAAAAATGCATAAAAAATAACAAAAAAAGGACCGCCAGCCGCTGTAAACATACAGCCTGTTCCCTGCTGACGGTTCTTTTTTTACTGGATCAGATAAACATCCGTGTAATAAACGCCCTTGGACTCTCCCTCTTCATGCGTTGCCACATAAATATCAATGCAGTTGGTCTTAATGGCGCCTCCGCAGTCTTCTGCCACATAAACCTGACCGTTGATCACCACCTGGCTGCCATAGGGAATCTGGGACGGATCCACTGCAATGGTATGATTGGTCGTTGCAGTCACACCGGTAGATGTGATACCGTTTGCCCAGGGGCCGCAGCAGATACTGCACGGACAGTAGTGGGTGATCCGGAATTTTCCCAGCGGTTTGAGATTTGCATCAGAGGAAGCCGCAACCGGAGTTCCCACAAGAACACCATTTTCCTCATTTACAGTAGTCCCCGCCTCTATCGCCTCTGCAAAAACGCCCTCTCCGCTGCTTTTATGAAGCGTGCCTGCATTCAGTTCTTTATCAATACTGGCGTCTGCCGTCTGTACGGATTCCGGAAGATCCAGTACACTGGTAGGAATGTACCCGGTCTGTTCTTCTCCGCTTTCATCCTGATAGACGATACGGCTCCATACCTCATTGACAGTTCCGGTACGCTTCACCTCATCCAGTTCCAGAACCTCTCCTACCACTTCACCGTCCTTACGCCCCGGATAATCCAGAATACTGCAGTCAGTCCTGACTTCTGCCTGGTCCTCTATGGGTTGGATCTGGATATCGTCGCTGAGCATCTGGTTCTGTATGTAGCCATTCACTTTATTGCCGTCTCGTTCCAAAGAGATTTTGCTCCAGTTGTTGTCACAGACTGCACTTCTCACAACTTCTTCTCCCAGACCTGCCTGAGCCAGCTCCGCTCCGTTTTCGCCGGGGGTTGCACGTATCACCGCAGTCTTTGCCGTTACATATAAACGATCACTGCAGGCAGCTACCTTTACTGTATTGCCGCTTCCATCATCTGTAGAAAAAATCTGTACGGTTTTCCCATCTGTCTCTGTTGCCGTCTGATAATCTGTCACTCCTGCGTACACCGGAATCCCCTGCAGCACAAGAGTCGCAGCCAAACATATGGGACAGAAAATTTTTTTCATATAAATGCACCTCTTTCATGCTGATCGTCACATTTCCATAAAATCATAACATATGAAAAACACTTTTTCAATTTTCTGCAGACAGTTCACTGTTTTTTTAGATTTTTTTATCATTCTTCCCTTTTCAAAAAACACCTTTCCCTGTACAATGGATTTATGAATACACAAAAGACAATCCCCTCAAAAATACAACCAGACAACCTTTCCGGGAAGGAAAGACTGGCTCTCCGCCGGAAACGTCTCCGTCAGAAGCAGGTGCGGCGTCAGAAGCTTCTCCTTGTCATATTGGGCGCTTTTTTTCTGACCGGAATTTTTATTGTAAGCTTTTTTATCCGCCAGAAGCATCCGGAACAGTTTTCCATTAATTCTGCCTGTGAATCTTATCGTTCCCATGTAGAAAGCGTTTCTGCCCAGTATGAGATGTCCGAATACACAGATCTGATTCTTGCCCTTATGATGCAGGAAAGCTCCGGCCGGGGTCCGGATGTCCTTCAGTCCTCTGAAGGCGCCTATAACAAAAAATATCCGCAGGTTCCCAATGGAATACAGGATACAGACTATTCCATTGCATGTGGAATACAGGAATTAAAATATGCCATGGACAAAGCAGGCGTCACCGGTCCAACAGATATGCCAAGGATCCGCCTTGCCCTTCAGGGCTACAATTTTGGTGCAGACGCGTATTTCTCTTATCTGGAAAAGAACGGGATTTCCACCTGGTCGGAAGCATCTTCGGAAGCTTTCGCGCAGATGGCAAGCGGAAATACACCACGGTCAGAAGATAATCCGCTGTATGCCACTGCCGGGCCCTGGGACTATGGAGATCAGAAATATCCGGAACATGTATTAAGATATTATCATCCATAAACTCTTTGTACATCAGAAAAGGGAAAACCGCCATGGGTTTTCCCTTTCCTGCTGTACAGGCTTATAAAAGTCTTTCTTTCGCATCTCTTAAATAAATTCTTGCATTCAGGTGATGAGGATCCAATTTTAAAGTTTCCCCAAAATAGTAAGCTGCTTTTTCCATATTTTTCAGTCCCAGATTTCCAAGACCCATCAGATAATAGCAGTGCGCCTTGTTCTTTTGGGTAAGGTCTTCTTCAAAAATCTGGAGGTCCGGATAGGAAACTGCAAAATAATCCATTTTTACTTTATCGTAAATATGTGCTTCTCCATAGCTGATCAGTTTCTGGAATCTGGATTTGGACGGAGTACTCTTATGAAGCTTCTCCAGCGCAAATCCCTGATACATGATCATATCTGCCGGCTGATCATAATAAAACATCATTCCTGCAGGCTCGTCTGTGCCCACTACAGCCTGCTCCAGAAGCTGTTCTGCACATTCTTTCTTTCCAAGAGCTTCTTTTGCCAGCGCGAGATAGTAGTTGATATGGTTGTCCTTGGTTCCCTCCAGTTTTCCTTCTCCAAGATTTTCCGGATAAACCAGTGCCTTTTCCAGAAGTTCTTCTGAAGTTTCATACTTTTCTTCTGCAAGGGCTTTTTTTGCCATTCCTACCAGTGCAGTGGTATACTGGGTCGTTGCCTTTCCTTCCCCGCCTTCCCATGGATGGAATTTTCTTCCCATCAGAAGCTCATAGGCGGTTTCGTATTCACCTGTAAAGTTTTTGAGAGTGATATATTCAATAAACAGATCGTCTCTCTTTACGAAGGTTTCCTTATGTTTCTCATAAAAAGCAAGTCTGTCCTCTGCAGACATTTTTAATTTCTTATACAGCTGATCAAGCTCCAGGAATACTCTTGCATCGGAAGGATCCAGTGCAAACGCTTTTTCCAGAACAAGGCGGGCGCGGCTGGGATCATTGACTTTATTGTAATATACAAGAGCAAGATTACGGAGAGTGGTCGGGTATTCCGGATCCAGCCCGGCAGCCTTTTCCCAGTTTTCCTGTGCTTCCTGATACTGACGCTTGTCATACCAGATATTTCCGAGATAGTAATAAGCTTTCGGACACTGCGGAGTTACTTCTGCCGCCATTTGCAGTACATGGATATCCTCCAGTCGATTCGGGAAGCAGCAATAGGGGTCTGCTTTGTCTGCAAGACAGAACATCTCTTTTGCAGCCTCGATATCTCCCATCTTTTTAAGGGCAGCGCCGCGATAGTAATAAAGCATCGGCCACTGTGCGTCACAGATATTCAGTATTTCCAGCGCTTCCTGATAAAATCCGCCTTCCATATAATCGATGGCTGCCTGGATAAAGTTCTGATGGAAGTTTCTCATTTGCACTTTCAGATATTCTTTTTTGTTTTCCTTCTCATCAGGATCTGCAAGAAGAATTTCTTCGTAAGAAGACACATAGTCAAAGCAGTCGATCTGCAGGCTTTCTGCAATCCATTTCTCTGCTTTTTCTGTTTCTCCCAGTTTTCTGAGGATAGCCGCTTTCAGCCCTCTTGCCTTAATGTTATGACTGTTTTTCACCAGTCCTTTTTCAATCAGCTCGAGAGCAAGTCTGTATTCTTTTTTTATGGATGCGATCGCCGCCAGGAAATAGAAGGACATTTCCTGCTGCTCGTTTGTCCAGGTTGCTTTAAAGAATGCATCGTATGCCTCGTCATATCGTTCCTGATAAAAGAGAGTCAGACCCAGATCATAATACGCTTCACTGTTATATGGATTCGGATTTTTCCAGGTCATTCTCTTTAATGCCCTGCGGAAATATTTTTCGCTTTCTTTCAGCTGTCCCCTTCTGAAAAGAAGCATTCCATAAGCAGTATTCAGACGGATATCTCCCTCATCTCTTTTCAGACCTTCCAGATAATATGGATCCGGGAGATAGGTAGCATGACGATACTGTTCAATATGCTGTCCTGTCAGATATAATTCTTCGCAGGTAAGGATTTCTTCCGGATCCTTTGCTGCTTCTGCCGGTTTTGGAAGTTCCGGGATTTTTTCTTCCAGAGGTGTGAAGTTGACAAGTTCTTTTCCCTGTGCATTCACAACACGAACTGTCAGATCTGTTTTCTTTTCTGCGGAAACCGGAATTTCTTTTTCATAAATTTTTACCGGTGAAATATCTGTTGTATCGCAGAAAACCTTCTCTCCTGATTTTTCCAGATAGACACTTACGTCTTTTTCTTCTCCTGTGGTATATACACAGACAGATACTTTTCCATCCTCAATTTCCATGTTTACCATAGCGTCGATGGAGGCATTCTTTACATAGCCAACCTTTTTGTAAGGCATAAAATACTGCTTAAAGTTTTTTTCCTCAAAAGGCTTCAGCCAGGTAAAGTCAGGCTGGTTATCTGTATAAACGCCAGTCATCAGTTCTATGTACGGACCGTCCTCATCTGTAAGATTGCGGTCCCATGCTTTTCCAAAATCACCGCAGCCCCAGGTCCACTGTTTTTTGCCCGGAGAGATATGATGATCCGCCACATGAAGGATACCTGCTTCTTTCCCGTAGTCATAGCCTCCCACAAAATCAAACTCTGACTTTTCCGCCATGTAGGAAGTCGGCACCGGGATATTTTTATATCTGGAAATATCTACGCCTTCACTGTAGTCATGTTTATAATAAACTCCGGTGGCAATCGGGAATTTCGATACGTCTCTCTTGCCATGATCCATCACAGCATGGACATCCGGCGGAAATACAGACTGTGTGTTGTCATTTACCGGAACTGCCGGATTTGCCCACCAGAGGAAAGTCTGAGGCATTGGAGTCCGGTTGTAAAGCTGTCCGCGGATTTCAATATAGGCCTTGTCCGGATAAAGCGTAAAGGATGCAATTCCCTTTGTTCCGTACATCTGATCCACATCATTGACCATAACAGTTTTGCTTCCGTCCTCATGGTCAGAAACTGCATAATCTACAGGGAGATATGTAGTCGGTCTGTGATGCTGCGGCCAGTTGAACTCAATACCGCCGGAGATCCAGGGTCCGGTGAGTCCCACCAGAGCCGGTTTGATCACATGATTGTAGTATACAAAATCATAATCATTTGTTTTATCATAGGCTCTTAAAATCCTTCCTCCAAGCTGGGGCAGGATTGTAACACGAATATACTGATTCTCCAGGATCACAGCCTTCCATGCTTTGTCAATCTTTTCGTCCCGGATCTTTTCTGTAACAGGATACGGATAAACTCTTCCCGAACTTCCCTGATAAACACGTTTTTCAGAAAAAATAGGATTTTTTTCTGCTTCTCCTATTTCATATGTTGGAAGAATCAACTCTTCTTCCCAAACCTTTACCTCGTTCATAGTTACCTCCCATACATTTTTATTGCTTTGACTTTATGTTTTTGATATTATAATTATACCAGTCTCTTTCCTGTGAATCATTCATTTAACTTGCTTAAAAGTTTCAAAAAATTGCTCTATAATCTTATAAAAAGCAGAAAGGTGATCACCATGCGTTCAAAAGAAGCGAAAGTAAAAGAACACTCTCACTATTATCTCTATCAGCCCAGCGCTACGGCTTCCAGGCTTTATCTTTATCCCATAGCCCTTGGATATTTTGAATACGAGGCCGGATACTCTCTCTGGAGGAACAGCTACGACAGTTTTCTTCTTATGTATCTGATCAAAGGTTCCTGCCTGATCCAGTATCAGAATGAAGAACTTCGGGTCTCTTCCGGAAATTTTATCCTTCTGGACTGCTATCAGCCCCATGGATATCGTTTTGATGAAGATTCGGATGTCCTCTGGCTTCATTTTGACGGTTCTCTTGCCCGTTCCTACTATGAACTGATCTCTGTTCAGGGAATTGTTTTTTCCCCCTCCAATCCGTCTCCGGTTATCCACAATATGGAAAAACTTGTTGACCTTTTCAAAAAAGCAATGCCCATTAAAGAGTATATGGTATCTGACCGCATTACCCAGATTCTCAATGCGCTCCTGAATTCCCGTTCTCAGGCAAAAACCACCTTTTCCCATTCTGAGGTAATTGAAAATTCTCTGATCTACATCAGCAAGCATTTCAGCGAACATCTGACCATGGAGGCACTGGCTGCTAATTCCAATATGAGCCTGTTTCATTTTACCCGGATCTTTTCCGCTGAAACCGGCTATACTCCATATCAGTATCTCATTGCAACACGGATCAATTCCGCCAAATATCTTTTGCGCACACCGGACCTCCCCATAAAGGATATCGCTTTTTCCTCCGGTTTCAGCAGTGAAAGCAGTTTCTGCTCTACCTTTAAAAAATGGGAGCATATGACTCCCAGCCAGTTCCGTTCCAGCATTTTTTCAGATTCTTCTCTTTAAGCATAAAAAACCGACGGCAAAGACTATAAAAGAGTCTCAGCCATCGGTTTTTTCTTATCTGGTATAATATTCCTTTACGGCGTCAAAGAATGCCTGAATATTTTCAAGAGGTGCAGCCGGAGGAATATCGCATCCGCTGGAGATCACAAAGTTCGGATACTTTCCGCATCGATTTAAAAGCTCCAGCGTCTCTTTCCTGATTTTTTCCGGCGTGCCGCTGCGAATCGTTCCTGCAGGATCGATGTTGCCGATCACTATACGGTCTTCCGGAATCACTTTCAGAACTTTTTCCACATCAACCGCATTTCCAATACTGTATGCCTGCATATCCAATGCCCGGATACGATCCAGAAGAGGAGAAATATTTCCACAATTGTGATACATAAAAATAAAGTTTTCATCTTCCACTGCTTCCCTTACCTTCTGTACATAGGGAGTAGAAAATTCATCCATCAGCGTGGGAGACAGAAGTCCCGCCGCCGGTTCCGCCATACAGATTCCATTGGCTCCCGCTTCTTTAAACGCCTTTGCATACTGGATCAAAAAGGCAGTTGCTTTTTCCAGTATCATTTCTACCATTTCCGGTTCGTCAAAACAGAGAAGCATAATTTCTGACATATCCAGAAGTCTTCCCGCAAGAGAATAGGGTCCGATGATTCCGGCAAGAACCGGTTTATTCCTGATTCGTTCACATGCTTTGCGGATTCCCTCCACACATTCTCCGGTCCTTCCTGCCCCTACTTCAGGAATCTTCAGTGCTTCCGCTTCCTCTTCATCATGGATCAGGATCCCATGAACCGTAGGTACATCGTCTTCGCTGTAGCATACCGGCGCGCCAAAAGCCTCTGCCTCCACAGACAGATCCATAAGGCTGAATGCCGCACCTGTGTCAAAGCGTTCCGAGACAGCCTGCATACATTGCGCCTGCAGTTCTCCGCTTCTTACCAGCTGGTCTACTGTATGGCCAATGATCTGAACACCCGGGAAAGAAAGTATCGGCATGGCCTTCTTTTCTGGTGCATGAATATAGTCATAAGCCCATTGCTTCATATTTCTCTTCATAATAATTGCCCCCATTATCTGAATTTTCTCTATTATTTACTCTCTACTGCTTTTTTTGCCGCCTCTGCTGCTGACGCTGCATCCGGTGTATAATAATCCGCACCGATCTCTTCTGCAAATTCGTTGGTGATCGGCGCGCCTCCGATCATAACAATATACTTGTCACGAAGATTCTTTTCTTTCAGAAGATCAATGACCTCTTTCATCTGTGACATCGTTGTGGATAAAAGAGCGGACAGTCCGATAATATCCGCATTGACTTCTTCCGCTTTTTCCAGAAATGCCTCTGCGCTGACGTCAACTCCCATATCATAAATTTCAAAACCGGCTCCCTTTAAAAGCATGGCAGTAAGGTTCTTTCCGATATCGTGAAGATCTCCCTGCACAGTACCGATCACCACTCGTCCAATCGGCTCATTTCCCGCTTCCACCAGCTTTGGTTCCAGAATACTCAGACCCACATTCATAGCCCGGGCCGCCATCATGACATCCGGTACAAAAACTTCCTCTCTTTTAAATTTTCCGCCAATGATGCTCATTCCTGACATCAGGCCTTCCTTCAGGATCATTTTGGGATCTATTCCCTCTTCCAGTGCCTGTTCGATCAGAGCCTTTACGTTTTTTCTTTTCCCTTTCTGTAAAAACTCGGATATTTCTTCTAAAATTGACATGATGCTCCTCCTTTATCTATTACTGTTTAAGATCTTCGATATGTCCGGCATGCTTCTACATAGGCCAGTATGTTTTCAAGAGGCACTTCCGGTTCCAGCATATGTGTAGGCGCTACAAAAAGCCCGCCTTTTTCCCCTGCGATATCCAGGTTTTTCCACACAGCTTCTTTCACTTCTTCCGGTGTGCCTTTCGGCATTACTGTCTGTGTTCCGATGGTTCCGTGGAAAGAGATTTTATCTCCGTATTTCTGATAAATTTCCCCAAAATCCATACACTCACTCTGAATCGGATTCAGCACATCTACACCTGCTTCGATAAGATGAGGAATCATAGGCTCTATAAATCCGCAGGAATGATAAAAAATAATGATCTCCGGATTAATCCGTTTTACTTCATCAATGATTTTTTTCAGTCTTGGCTTGATCCACCGGCAGTACAGTTCTTCGCTCATCATGATGGTATGCTGCATTCCGATGTCATCGCCCAGAAACAGAACGTCCACGCCTGCATTCGCGTAGGCTTTTGCACGTATCAGTGACAGCTCTGTTACCTTATCAAAAAGGAATTCCGCGATCTCATTTTCGTCACCCATATCACAGAACAATTCTTCCATACTTCTCATGTACCAGGCACATTCCCAGATTGTCATCTGCATATCGCCCAAAGCCACAAGATCCTGCTCTTTTATTTTTTTCACCTGCTCTGGCTGATGAGATCCGTCTGCATGTGCAAAATCCGGGAAGGGATATTCCATAACTTCTTCCAGAGTTTCCATATCTTCCATCGGATGGCGCATATAAGTCATATGCATGCTGTTGGGTGATTTTTCATGTCCTACTCCCCAGAGATCAATATCCGCTCCTTCCGCCAGCGGTCTTTCATAAAATTTCCTGAATTTCTCCACATCCTGGTCTGCAAGCTTCAGGTCGTCCACTCTGCGCCATGGAAATCCAAAGTATTCCTCATAATCCTCTGCTCCCAGTTTCTCTTTACACAGCTCCTGTAAATGTGGACAAAGTACAAATTCTACAGGTACATGTTCATAGCCCTGTCTGCGCAGCAGCGACAGAAAATTCTCCCGGTTTGTCATTTCTTTTCCTCCTTGATCTGATTCTTTTTTTCAGGTTCAGAGCTTTGTCCTGGAAAGCCCTTTCGGTTCCTGTTTTTTCCATAAATTTCTGTATTCCATAGGAGCCATATGTTCATGCTTCTGAAATACTCTGCAAAAATACTGTGAACTGCCAAATCCTGTATCCATGGCAATCTCTGTAACCGATTTGGATGTAAACCACAAAAGTTCCTTTGCCTTTCCAAGCCGCAGGGTACAGATGTATTGCTGACAGCTCATTCCTGTTTCCTGCTGAAAACATTTGCGGATGTAACGGGAACTGATTTCAAATCTTTCAGCGATCTCTTCAATACAGATATCGTTTCTCCAGTTCTCGTTGATGTACTGAATGATTTTATCAATTTTCTCTATTTTCCCTTTTTTCTGAGATCCCCTGTCAGCACAGCCGATTTTTTCGGAAAGTTCAATAAAAAGCTGAAAATATCCCAGCTGCACCAGCATTTCTCTGTTTGCATTATCTTTTTCATACCGCCGGATCCTGCAAAGGCTTTCCATATATTCGCATACATCCTCACACCCTCGAAGCCGGATATAGGGATTGTCCATACGAAAAAAGCACATTTCCTTTGCTTTTTCAGGAAGATTAACCACTTCAAATTCCAGCTGTGTGATTCTGCAGTTTTCTTTATCCTCCACAATAAACAAATGCTTTACTCCTGCATATACAATGATGCAGTCACCTCGCTTCAGTGGAACAAAAACGCCTTCCACTCCCATGATGCAGGATCCGCTGTTTATATAATTGATCTCAATTTCACAGTGTGCATGGGCTTCGTACCGATAGGCGGCCGGAAACCGGAATACCCCTGCATTTCTGGTACGGATATCAAACGAATCACTGACAACCATTGATAAAATACTTTCTTTTATCCTGTTCATATACTCCTCCGGATATGTTATTCTCTTTTTTCTATTTTAACATAATTCGGAATTATTTTTTATTAGCCTGATTCTTTTTCAGTGTATTTCTTTTCCTTGTTATACATTGATTTTAGCACTGGAAATACAATATTACTTTCTCTTAACGGTATTTATCGGTTTATTATTTGTACATTTCGGAACACAGTTTTGTCAAAAAGAAAACTGTGCCGGAGATTCCCCCGGCACAGCCTTCTTTATTTCTTATGATCTGCCCTGCGGTCTGTCTCTTTATTCCGCGTAGCTTCCCATTTCTTCTTTGTAGTTTTCCGGTGTTACAACAACTGCGTCAACTGCGGTTTCCATCTCCGGCTCATTGCCTTCGATCATATCAAGAAGAACTTCTACAGAGCCTGCTCCAACCTGATCTGCGGAGAAGTATGCAGATGCTTTCACACAGGTACCGTCTGCACCTTTGTTGTTCCACTCATCTTTTGCCATATAAGCGCCAAGGCCTACTACACATGCGTCTGCATCAAGTCCTGCACTCTCCAGCGCACGTGCCGCACCAATACATCCTTCTTCGTTGGCGCCTGTTACCAGCCATGTCTTGATCTGTGGATTTGCTGTGATAACTGCTGCTGCAGCGGTATTTCCTTTATCGGTTGTTCCGTCATAGTCTGCTTTAAATACGTTTGCTTCCGGGAAATCCGGGCACAGCTCTGTAAATTTATCAAGTTCGCCCTCTGCACGGGGAACACAGCTGGAAACCGTATCCATAGTCATAAGAAGAAGTCCTACATCCTCTTTTCCTACAAGTTCATTTTCATTTGCATAGTTTGCCAGCCATTCGCCGTTTGCAGCGCCAATGTTATAAGCGTCGATTCCTACCCATGGAGCAAGCTTATTTCCTTCTGCATCCTGAAGCGCATCATCTGCTGCTACGATCGGGATTCCAGCTTCTTCTGCTTTGTCAATCGCTGCCTGAGACATTGTCTGGTCCGGGATACAGGTTACGATACCGGAAGCCTTGTTTGCAATGGCATTGTCAATCGCTTTCAGATATTCTTCCGGATTCATCTTTGCGTCTACATATACAAATTCTCCGCCTGCTTCTTCGACTGCCTTCTGAGCTGCTGCACCCTCGTCGATAAACCATGTCTGATCGCCGGCTTTATAGATACCATAAACCACCAGTTTATCCTCAGCGCTTACAGTCACTGCACCTCCTGCCAGAACACCTGCTGTCATTGCTGCACATAATGCCACGCTCACCATTTTTCGTTTCATGTTTGTTCCTCCTTGCGTTTTTTCATTTTTATTTCCATCACACAGTTCGTGTGAAAGAGTTCCATTTTTTATTTCACATTTCTCATGCTTGCTTCCAGAAGTTCTTTTTCTCTTCTCTGCTTACGGATATAGTCGGATGTAAGAGCGAACAGAAGAAGGGCGCCTCTTGCCACATACTGCCAGAAAGTAGGCACGTTTACCATAATAAGACCAGTATTAAAAGCCTGGATCAGAATTACTCCGAGTACCGTACCGAACATACTTCCCACACCGCCTGCAAAGGAAACGCCGCCAAGAATAACTGCAGTAATGGCATCAAACTCCAGGTTGATATTGGCTGCCGGCTGTCCGGAATTCATACGGGCTGCAAAAATGATGCCGCCTAAGGAGGTCAGAACACCGATCAGTATAAAGCACAGTGTAATGATTCTCTGTGGGTTCAGTCCGGCAAGACGCGCTGCCTCTGAGCTGCCGCCAATGGCATATACGCTTCTTCCGAATTTTGTTCTTGCAAGAATAAATCCAAAGATCACAAATGCCAGGATCATCAGCCATACAGTGAGAGGAAGTCCCAGGAATCTTGCTTTTCCAAGAGCAATAAAGGTTTTGTTACTGATGGCAATGGGTTTTCCATCACAGATGATATAGGCAAGACCTCTGATCACGGACTGGGTTACCAATGTAGCGATAAAGGCTTCCAGTTTGATCTTATTTACCATCCAGGCATTAAAAAGTCCTACTGCAACGCCTGCAAGTAAAGTGATCACAATAGAAACTCCCGCCGGCATCCCAAAGGAAAGAAGAAGGGCTGCCAGGGTACCGCTGAAGGCTGCCAGAGAGCCTGGGGACAAGTCGTTCTGTCCTGCAATGATCAGATATGTATGACCTACGGCAACGATTCCTACCAGGGATGCTGCCACAAGAAGATTCACCATATTCTGCCAGGTAAGGAAATTCCTGTTCAGACAGGTAAATAATGCAAATACCACTACAATTGCTCCCAGCAGGATCAGTTTATCTCCGCCGATCAGATTTAACAGTTTATGTTCTTTTTTATTTTTCTGGTTACTCATGTGTATCCTCCCCTATCATTCCAAGCTGCAGCAGCCGGTCTTCTGTTGCCTCTTCTCTCATTACCTCACCGGAAATCCTTAAGGATTTCATAACAATGATCCTGTCTGAAAGACCGATGACCTCCGGAAGCTCGGAGGAGATCAGAATGACTCCCAGCCCCTGTTTTGCAAATTCACAGATCATATTATAGAATTCTGACTTGGCGCCTACGTCAATACCCTTGGTAGGCTCATCCAGTATCAGAACCTTGGGATTGGTGGCAATTCCCCGGGCAACAATACACTTCTGCTGATTACCGCCGGAAAGCTCTACGATTTTTTTGTCCGGAGACGGTGTCTTGACCTTAAAATCACGGATTCCTTTTTCTACCGCTTCCTTTTCCTTTTCAGGATCTATGATCCCTAACCGGTTGGCGTTCTGATCCATCAGTGCAATGTTGATGTTTCCGCTGACACTTAAATTGCTCAGGATTCCCTGCATTTTCCGGTCCTCCGGAACCAGGACGATACCATTGTCCATGGCTTCCTTCGGAGAACGGTTTTCAATTTTTTTGCCCTCCAGGAATATCTCTCCTGTCTTCCTCTTATCTGCGCCAATAATTGCCCGCATCACTTCTGTACGGCCTGCACCTACCAGACCGGAGAATCCCAGAACCTCTCCTTTATGAAGAGTAAAGGACACTTCTTTTACATAATCAGAGGAAACATTTCTGACATCAAGAAGAACATCTCCGATTTCCTTTTCGCGATCCAGGTTATTAAAAATGTCTCCCAGATCACGGCCAACCATCATTTTGATCAGCTGCTGCTCCGGCACTTCTTTTGTCACTACCGTATCTATGTAATGTCCGTCCTTAAAGATCGCCACCTTGTCTGCGATCTGTTGGATTTCCTTCATACGATGGGATACATAAATAATGATCTTTCCCTGTTCTTTCAGCTTCTGGATCACTTCAAACAGACAGTCGATCTCCGCGTCACTGAGGCTTGCCGTAGGCTCGTCAAAGCAGATTACTTTCAGGTTTTCCCTGCTGTATGCTTTCATGATCTCCACCATCTGCTGGTAGGCAATGCTCAGATCCTTTACCTTGGTGGTCGGCTGGATCGGAAGTCCAAAATCCCGGATGATCTCCGCAGCCATCTTATTCGCCTTGCCTGTATCAATTACGCCAAACCTGTTTGACGGCATACGTCCCAGATAAATGTTTTCTGCCACACTCAGTTCCAGAAGGATCTGTCTCTCCTGATAGATCACGCTGATTCCTTCCTGAATTGCCTCATGAGGAGAGTGGAAATGTTTCTGGACTCCGTCCAGCAGGTATTCTCCCTTTGTAGGCTGATAATCACCGTTCAGCACCTTCAAAAGTGTGGATTTTCCGGCTCCGTTCTCACCTAAAAATGCCAGGACCTCACCGCCATATGCTTTAAAGCAGATATTGTCCAATGCCTTTACACCCGGGAAATACTTGGAGATACCTTTAAATTCCAATACACTGCTCATATCTCTTTCCTCCCTTGCTTTTCTCTGATATTGATTATAACCTTCCTCTTTTTCTTTTTCATTAGCTTAAATTGCTATGGAGTTTCAAATTCTTGCTATTTTATACATATTTACGGATTTCTCGCAAGTTATTTCTTCCATACTTGTTATTATACACAAATACCAGACTGTCTTCTTATGTGTTTCGGAAATACCGCCAATATTTATTACATAATTCGGAATTTTTGTTTTCTGTTCTTAAGCATTTTGCACATTCCTCCTTGATTTTGAATCGAAATTACGTTATATTTAGTGAAAAAACAAGGAGTATTTATCATGAACATTACTTTTTTGCACCGGTCTGCACAATATACTCTCTTATCTCTCACCTGCAAAGATTCTTTTCAGGTAACGCTTAATTCCATCGGCGCTTCTGTCCGTTCTGTCGGATATACAGATTCCGCAGATAAATTTAAAAATATTGCTTTTTCATTTGCCTCTGACTCTGACTATACCGGAAACCCTATGTATGCAGGCGCTACTCTTGGTCCCTGTGCCGGAAGAATCTCCGGAGGATCGCTTTCCTTGCCTGAAAAAAACTATTCCCTTACCAGAAATGAAAAGAACAGGCATTGCCTGCATAGCGGTATTCATAGTGTTTCCTTTATAAACTGGACTCTTGTTTCCATCCGGGAAGAGGATACCAGTGCCGAAGTGCTTTTTCAATGTACTCTTCCGGACGGATGTGACGGTTTTCCGGGGAATCGGACTTTTTCTGTTTCTTACCTGTTAAATGAAGCCCATGAGCTTACAGTCAGGTATCGTGCGGTCTCTGATAAAACATCTTATTTTAATATAAGCAATCATTCTTATTTTAATTTATCCGGGAATTTTGAAGAAAGTGTTTATGACCATCTGCTTCAGATCCATGCAGATTCCTATATATATAATGATGATGAATTTATCCCTGAAGGTATTGCTCCTGTAGAAAACAGTCCTTTTGATTTTCGTAAGCCTGTTTCACTGGCCCGGCAAATGAAGGCTTTTCCGGATCATCCCCAGCTTACAGTCAGCCGTGGATATAATCACGCCTTTCTTTTAAATAAAAACAACGAGCTTCCTCAACTGGTCTTTGCCAGCCCTGACAACGCCCAAAAGCTTTTTGTTTCTTCGGATGCTCCCTGCGTAGTTGTATATTCCGGAGGTTTTATCGAAAGCGGGCTCCGTCTTGCCGGAAATCAGATTTCCTGCCCCGGCTGTGCTGCCGCCTTTGAATTTCAGGATTATCCTGATGCTCCCGGCAATCACGGATTTCCATTTCACTATACAGAAGCCGGAAAAGAATCGATAGTGGCGTAGTTGGTAACGCGCGACCTTGCCAAGGTCGAGACCGCGGGTTCGAGCCCCGTCTATCGCTCTTAAGACCAGAACAGTTTTTGTTCTGGTTTTTTATATATGTATCATGGCAAAAATTTTCATTACGGAATCTGTTATCATCCCAGTGTCATAAATGCATATCTGAAAATAAACACGATGGAAATGATCCAGGTCAGAACCTTTACGTCTGATGCTTTTGCAGTAAAAAGTTTGATCAGACAATACATGATCAGTCCAACAGCCACACCGTTTGCGATAGAATAAGCAAATGGCATAAATACCGCTGTACAGAATGCAGGAAGGGCGATTGTCATATCGCTGAAATCAATGTCCTTGATATTGCTGAGCATCAGGATTCCCACAAAAATCAGCGCCGGTGCAGTTGCCGCTCCCGGTACGATACCTACGATCGGAGCAAAGATAATAGATGCCAGAAACAGAACTGCTGTGACCAGACTGGTCATTCCGGACTGTTTCGCAGCACCCATCAAAGTTCCGATAGAGTCAAACATATTTACAAGTGAAAAGCTGATTACCAGCATAACGACTGTCAGAATCGTATCTACAGGATTTTTTCCGGAAAACATTCCGCCAAAGTCCATTTTCAAAAAAGATACTTCTGCAAAATCATGGAATTTTGCACCAATATTCATATCAAATGCAGACAGCTTGGTTACTCCCAGAGGAATTCCTACGATCGTAGCCGCTGCGATACCATATAAAATAGAACCTTTTACATTACGGGAATGAAGTACACCGATTACAATCAGTCCCACCAGAGCAACCAGAGCTCCACAGATCAAGGTTACGTTTCCGTCTTCACTTCTCCACTGGGAAAAATCCACCATGCTGACCAGGGTTGCCTGATTTCCTACTACAAGTCCGGCATTTTTCAGTCCGATGATGGTGATAAACAAGCCTATTCCCGGGGTAATCGCCATCTTTACCGCATCCGGTATGGACCGGATGATTGCTTCTCTCAGCCCTACCGCTGTAATAACAATAAAGAAAATACCGGAAATAAATACAATAACAAGGGCTTCATTATAAGTATAGCCCATTCCCAGTACAACCGTGTATGCAAAAAAATGCATTCAGTCCCATTCCGGGTGCCTGGGCAAAAGGAACCTTTGCATACAGCGCACAAAGAATCGTTCCGATAAAAGCACCGATACATGTTCCGATAAATACACCATTTGAGATTTTCTCTGCCATTGCTGCGTCGCCCATGATCATATATGGGTCTGCAAGAATCTGCGGATTTAAAATCAGAATATATGCAATCGTGATAAAAGTTGTTACACCTGCCAGTATCTCAATCCGCATCGTAGAGCCATTTTTTGAAATCCCCAAAAAAACGTTCAAAAAATCCATCCTTTTTTTCCATTACTACATAGTCCTCTCTTTCAAAAAATTTCTGCTGCCTTGTGTTTTTGAATCCTTCTGCTGTTCACAGACAGATCAATTACAAAGCCCGGCCGCGGCTTTTTCAGGGAGGCTGCTCTTTCCTTTAAATCTTTTTGATTCAAATGAGAATTTTCAGACAATAAAAAAAGAGCGACCACACAAGATTATGTAGTCAACTCTTTACGGTAGTTGGTAGAAACACTGGGCCAATCCCCAGCATATACATAATTAGCAGTGCTATATTCAGCTAAAAAATATTTTTGGTCTATTGATGAAGTCCACAATTTTTTTGCTGCTATTTATGCACTATTACCAATTATTTTCACTCATATTCACTTTTTTATTGATTTTGTATATTTTTTTAATGATGGAACAGTCTGATTCCCGTAAATGCCATTGCCATTCCATATTTATTGCAGGTTGCAATCACATCCTCATCTCTTACAGATCCGCCCGGCTGTGCAATATATTTCACACCACTCTTATGTGCTCTTTCAATATTATCACTGAACGGGAAGAACGCATCCGATCCCAGAGTTACCTCGGTAAGTTGATCCAGCCATGCACGTTTTGCCTCTCTTGTAAACACCTCCGGCTTCTCTGTAAAAATCCGTTCCCACGCACCGTCTGCAAGGACATCCATGTATTCCTCACCAATGTATACGTCAATAGCATTGTCTCTCTCTGCACGGCTGATTCCCTCTTTAAATGGAAGATTCAGAACCTGCGGACTCTGACGGAGGAACCAGTTGTCAGCCTTCTGTCCGGCCAGTCTGGTACAGTGTACACGAGACTGCTGTCCGGCGCCTACACCAATGGCCTGTCCGTCCTTTACAAAGCATACAGAGTTAGACTGTGTATATTTCAGAACGATCAGAGCAATCTTCATATCTCGTTTCGCTTCCTCTGAAAGCTCTTTATTTTCTGTTACCATGTTCGAGATCAGTTCGTCATTGATCTCAAGCTCCTGTCTTCCCTGCTCGAAGGTCACGCCAAATACTTCCTTATGCTCTAACGGAGCCGGAACAAAATCCGGATCGATCTGGATCACATTATAATTGCCTTTCTTTTTGGCTTTCAGGATTTCAAGAGCCTCCTCTGTATAGCCAGGCGCGATCACACCATCAGAAACCTCTCTCTTGATCAGAAGAGCGGTGTCCTTATCACATACATCTGAAAGGGAGATAAAATCTCCAAAGGAAGACATACGGTCAGCGCCTCTTGCTCTCGCATACGCACATGCAATCGGAGAAAACTCTTTCCAGTTCATATCATCTACCCAGTAGATCTTTGCAAGTGTTTCGCTGAGAGGAAGCCCTACAGAAGCACCTGCAGGAGAAACATGTTTAAAAGAAGTAGCGGCTGCAAGTCCGGTTGCTTTTTTCAGGTCTCTTACCAGCTGCCATCCGTTAAATGCATCCAGAAAATTGATATATCCCGGTCTGCCGGAAAGTACTTTGATCGGAAGCTCACTTCCGTCATTCATAAAGATCCTGGACGGCTTCTGATTTGGGTTACATCCGTATTTTAACTGTAATTCGTTCATTGCCTGCATCCTCCTTATTTGTTTTTATTTACAATTGCAGTTTCATATTCTCCGGTAGCAATATCAATGTAGCGTACAAAAAGGGAAACCTTATTTTCTTCGTTCAGGCTGTTCCACAGAAGGTCTGTAAACTCCTTCATATCGTCCGGAATACTTACCAGCTTAGGCTCTCCTTCAAAGCTCGGAAGCGGATTTCCGTCACATTTATAAGTATGGATAAAGCGTCCTTCTCCTGCTGCTGCTTTTTCATAAGCATAGGTATAACGGAGACATGCATCCGGATTTCCGTTATTGCTTTTCAGAATAGACATTGCATAGCTGTAATTTCCATTTTCAATGTGCATGACACCGGAAATACGAGGTGTATAGTTTGGTCCGTCCGGCTCAAATTCGCGGCATCTTAATGACTGTTCAAAGGTCATCTGTTTATCCATGCCTTCGTAAATGGTATCTGTCTGGTCACCGTTTGTCACAATTGTTTTATTTCCAAGGACACGAACCGGAGCATAAATGATCAGGCTTGGGTCAGTCAGCTTGGATGGGTCAAACGCCTGTGTGCGGATTCCCTCTCCTTCTGTTACAAATACGCGATTTCTGCTGTTCTCGCTTCTTCCCATGATAAAGTAAGCTGCTACTGCTTTTGTTCCATCAGCGGTGCGGCCCAGGATAATTCCTCTTCCCGGATAAGAATTGTTTTTCAGTTCATTTTCCAGTGATATCATTTCCATCGTCTGATCTCCTTTTTCTTGGTAGAAATTCTCTTTTTGTAATAAAAACCATAGCTCTGAAACGCAAACAGACCGCCTGGGTAGTCTGTATCTCAGGCTGCCCAGGCGGTCGGCTAAACACTTACTGCACTCCCCACAGGTAAATCCTGCTTTCCGCCAGTCATGCAGTCGTTATTATTAATATATAATACTTCTTTTTATTTTTCAAGAGGAAAAACTCTTTTTATTCATCTACGCTGTAGTTTGGAGCCTCTTTTGTGATATGGATATCATGCGGATGAGACTCTTTTAAGGATGCAGCAGAAATCTTAACGAATTTGCCGGTAGTCTTCAGCGTTTCAATGTTATCTGCACCACAATATCCCATACCTGCACGAAGTCCGCCGATCAGCTGGTAAACGGTATCTTCTACGTGACCCTTATATGCCACACGGCCTTCTACACCTTCCGGAACAAGCTTTTTGGCATTTTCCTGGAAATAACGGTCCTTACTTCCGTTTTCCATAGCAGCAATAGAGCCCATTCCACGGTATACCTTATATTTACGTCCCTGATACAGTTCGAAAGTTCCCGGGCTCTCATCACATCCGGCAAACATACTTCCCATCATGCACACATTGGCGCCGGCTGCGATTGCTTTTGTGACATCGCCGGAGTATTTGATACCGCCGTCAGCAATGATCGGGATTCCATAACGGTTTGCCACCTCATAGCAGTCCATCACTGCAGTGATCTGCGGCACACCGATACCTGCTACCACACGGGTTGTACAGATGGATCCAGGTCCGATACCAACCTTTACCGCATCTACACCGGCTTCGATCAGAGCCTTGGTCGCAGCACCTGTAGCAACGTTTCCTGCAATAACCTGAAGATCCGGATACGCTTCTTTCATCTCGCGTACAGCTTTCAGGATATTCTCGGAATGTCCATGCGCAGAATCCACTACGATCACATCTACGCTGGCTTTTACCAGAGCGTCTACACGGGCAAGGACATTGGATGTGATACCAACTGCCGCACCGCAGAGAAGACGTCCCTGCTCATCCTTGGCAGCCATCGGATATTTGATCTGTTTCTCAATATCCTTGATGGTGATCAGTCCTTTTAAATTAAAATCATCGTCTACAATGGGTAATTTTTCTTTACGTGATTTTGCAAGGATCTTCTTTGCTTCTTCCAGAGTGATGCCCTCTTTTGCAGTGATCAGACCCTCAGAGGTCATACATTCTCCGATCTTTTTTGAAAAATCTGTCTCAAATTTCAGATCCCGGTTCGTAATAATACCTACCAGTTTTCTTCCTTCTGTGATCGGCACACCGGAAATACGGAATTTTGCCATCAGATCATTGGCATCTTTCAGAGTATGCTCTGCTGATAAATAAAACGGGTCTGTGATAACACCATTCTCAGAACGTTTTACCTTATCTACTTCATCTGCCTGTGCTTCGATAGACATATTTTTATGAATAATACCGATACCGCCCTGTCTTGCCATGGCGATTGCCATACGATGTTCGGTAACCGTATCCATTCCCGCACTCATAAGCGGAATGTTCAGCTTCACTTTTTTAGTCAGCCAGGTTGTTACATCTACCTGGTTCGGAATCACCTTTGAATACGCAGGAACTAACAGCACATCGTCAAATGTAATGCCTTCACCGATAATTGTACCCATTGTATTTTTTCCTCCCTTGTACGTTGTATGTATGTTTTAAAGTTTGTTTCATAGTGTAGCAAAAAAAAAATAAGGTGTCAATCCAAAAAAACTTTGCTGGGTGCTGAATTTTTTATAGCATTTGCCATAGTGTCATCCGGTTCAATGATCACTTTACACGCAGCTCCCGCATCACGGATGATCACAGCAAATCTCTTATGCTCCGGATTTCCTGAAGAATAATCCAGAATCTTCATCTTCTGGTTTCCATTATAATAATCCATACGATGGGAATTAAGAGGGGCAACCAGATCTGCCTCTGTAATATTCAGAGATTTCACTCTTTTTCTTTTGGATTTTGACATGATCATATCAATGTCCAGTTCTCCATTCACAAACAGATATTCATACTCCAGATCTGTTTTCGGAATGATGAAATAACAGGCGATGCCAAGGCCGATTGCCACCAGAAAGATAAGAGGGTTGACAAAAAGTCCTGCTGCAACAGCCACTACTGTAAGAGCAATGAGCCCGTATTTGATCATGGCATCCTTAAATGTGGATTCCTTTTTTACAAGGAATTCCGAGTACAGTTCACTCATAATTCACACTCCTTACGAGACTTCGCTCGTGTTTTTTGATAATAAGGTTATTCTAACACAAAAAGGAATCAACGTCTATGACGCCGATTCCTTTTTTATAAAATATTAATTACATCATGCCCATTCCCGGATTTCCTGCCGGCATTGCAGGAGTATCTTCCTTAATGTTGGCTACAACAGACTCTGTTGTCAGTAAGGTGGATGCAACACTTGTAGCATTCTGAAGAGCGCTTCTTGTAACCTTTGCAGGATCCAGAATTCCGGACTCTACCATGTTTACATATTCCTCGTTAAGAGCGTCAAATCCCACGCCAGCCTCAGATTCTCTTACCTTATTGATGATCACAGCGCCTTCCAGTCCTGCGTTTGCAGCAATGTGGAATAACGGAGCTTCCAGAGCTTTCAGGATAATGTTTGCACCTGTCTTCTCATCACCTTCCAGACCAGCTGCAAGCTCTGCAACCTTCTTGGAAGCATGGATATAAGCAGATCCGCCGCCTGCAATGATACCTTCTTCTACAGCTGCTCTTGTAGCTGCAAGAGCATCTTCCAGACGAAGTTTTGCTTCTTTCATTTCTGTCTCTGTTGCTGCACCTACACGGATAACAGCTACGCCGCCTGCCATTTTTGCAAGTCTTTCCTGTAACTTTTCTTTGTCAAACTCAGATGTTGTCTCACCGATCTGTTTACGGATCTGAGCAACACGGTCTGCGATTGCCTGTTTGTCACCGCATCCGTCAACGATAACGGTATTTTCTTTTGCAACCTTAACAGATTTTGCACGACCAAGCTGATCCATGGTAGCTTCTTTCAGATCAAGTCCCAGCTCGTCAGAAATTACCTGACCGCCTGTAAGGATTGCGATATCCTGAAGCATTTCTTTTCTTCTGTCACCATATCCCGGAGCCTTCACAGCAGCAACCTGGAAAGTTCCTCTTAATTTGTTTACGATAAGAGTAGTCAGTGCTTCACCTTCTACATCCTCAGCGATGATAAGAAGTTTTGCGCCTGCCTGAACGATCTGCTCCAGAAGCGGAAGTACTTCCTGGATGTTGCTGATCTTTTTGTCTGTGATCAGGATGTATGGATCTTCCAGATTTGCTTCCATTTTTTCCATATCTGTAGACATGTAAGCGGAGATATATCCACGGTCAAACTGCATACCTTCTACAAGGTCAAGTTCTGTATGCATGGTCTTGGACTCTTCCACTGTGATAACACCGTCTTTGGAAACTTTTTCCATAGCGTCTGCTACCAGCTGACCAACTTCCTCATCACTTGCAGAGATTGCAGCTACGTTGGCGATCTGTTTTTTGCCGCTGATGGTCTGGCTCATTTCTTTGATTGCAGCTACTGCTGTATCTGTTGCTTTTTTCATTCCCTTACGAAGAATGATCGGGTTCGCGCCTGCTGCCAGGTTTTTCATTCCTTCATGAACCATAGCCTGTGCAAGAACAGTTGCTGTTGTAGTACCGTCACCTGCTACATCGTTTGTCTTGGAAGCAACTTCTTTGATAAGCTGTGCTCCCATGTTTTCAAAGCCATCCTCAAGCTCGATCTCTTTTGCAATAGTAACACCGTCGTTTGTGATAAGCGGAGCACCAAAGGATTTATCAAGTACTACGTTTCTTCCTTTCGGTCCGAGTGTTACTCTTACTGTATTTGCAAGCTGATTTACGCCGCTCTCTAATGCAGCTCTTGCTTCTGCGCCAAATTTAATTTCTTTTGCCATGATGAAAATTCCTCCTAAATTATTTTATCATTTACCATGCTGTCAGGAAATCTCTGTTTTATTTAACTACAGCTAAAATATCGTTCTGTTTTACAATGATATACTCTTCGCCGTCAAGTTTTACTTCTGTTCCTGCATATTTGGAATAGATAACCTGATCGCCTGCTGCAACTTCCATTTTTACTTCTTTGCCGTCTACCATTCCGCCAGGTCCTACTGCAATTACCTCAGCCTGCTGTGGTTTTTCCTGTGCCTGACCCGGAAGTACGATACCGGATTTGGTTGTCTCTTCTGCTTCTAACTGTTTTAATACAACTCTGTCACCTAATGGAACTAATTTCATGATCTATTTCCTCCTTTAAATATCAGTCCTGTCTCGTTGCTAGCACTCATTTCACTCGAGTGCTAATCACTGTCCTTATATTATTGAATTGTGGTGTTTTCTGCAACTCTTTTCACGGTTGTAAATTATACTATATACTTTTTATATCTTTTATTTTCTTTTATTTTCTTTCGTTTTCTCATCTTCTTATTTTTTATATATCAAATTTCTGTTTGGCTGTTCTCTGCATCGCCTGTGGTGAATAAAAAAAACAGAAGCGGTCATCCGCTCCTGTTTCATTTATATCTTATGCTTTTTTGTTTCTCTGTGCCTTGATCTCTTCCAGTTCATCAAAGATCACTTCATTCAGAACTTTAATATAAGTTCCTTTCATTCCGGAAGAACGGGACTCGATCACTCCTGCACTCTCAAACTTACGAAGCGCATTCACAATAACAGATCTGGTAATTCCGACACGGTCCGCAATCTTGCTGGCAACAAGAATTCCCTCTTCTCCATCCAGCTCGTCAAAGATATGGATGATCGCTTCCAGTTCTGAAAATGACAATGTATTAAATGCAGATTTTACCACCTGCTGTTTTCTGTCTTCTTCTGCATTCTCTTCGTGCACAGCACGCATCATTTCCAGACCTACAACTGTTGTCCCGTATTCGCTGACAATGATATCCTCAATATCATAAGGCTTGTCATCGCGGTACATAAATACTGTTCCCAGGCGTTCTCCTGCAATGTCAATCGGATTGATGATGCCCTGACAGGCACTGTTCACATGTTCAAAGCCAAGTGTCTGAAGATTCACGTTTTCCTTGGTGGACAAAACTCCCAGGAATCTTTCGTTCAGAAGTGTATCTACATGGCCTCCTACCTTATCCTCGATCAGTTCTGTGATCTCTTCCACGCCCGGGCACAGGCTGACGCCTAACACTTTTCCTTTTTTGCTTAACACCAGTATATTGGAACTCAGTGTTTCCATCAACACCTGACAGATATCATTGAATACCACTTTGCTGGAGCTGCTGTTATGCAAAAGCTTATTGATTTTTCTTGTTCTGTCTAATAACTGAACGCTCATACTGGCCTCCTTTTTTCTTTTTTCGTATTTATACCCACTTATCTTGCTGTTTTTATATTACACGTTTTTTTTCAAAATTACAAGACATTTTTATGTTTTTTCAATTTTGCCTGCCTATTCTGAAAATATTTTTATTTGCAAAATATTGTGAAACTTCTTAATCTTCCTTTTTGAGTTTCTGTTCCACATAACCGCAGGTTTCCTGACTGCAGACCAGTTTGTTTCCTTTTTCTACCATAAAGCTTCCGCATACCGGACATTTTTTATCAGACGGCTTCTGCCATGACATAAAATCACATTCCGGGTTGTCCTCACAGCCATAATACTTACGTCCCTTCTGTGTTTTCTTCAGGACAACATCCTTTCCACATTTCGGACAGGCAACACCAATCTTCTCATAATAAGGCTTTGTGTTACGACAGTCCGGAAATCCCGGACATGCCAGGAATCTTCCGTGAGGACCGTATTTGATCACCATATTCCTTCCGCAAAGGTCACAGACAACATCTGTCACCTCATCCTGGATATCCACTTTTTCCAGTTCTTTTTCAGCTGCATCCACATCTTTTTTCAGATCCGGATAAAAGTTTCTTACAACTGTTTTCCACTGAACCGTTCCTGCCTCCACGCAGTCCAGCAGACCTTCCATCATAGCTGTAAAATGAACATCCACAATACTTGGAAAAGCCTGCTTCATAATATTGTTCACCACTTCCCCCAGCTCTGTCATATAGAGGTTTTTCTGCTCCTTGGACACATAACGGCGGCTGATGATGGTGGTGATCGTCGGCGCATAAGTACTGGGGCGCCCGATTCCCTGCTCTTCCAGTGCCTTTACCAGAGACGCCTCTGTATAGTGTGCCGGCGGCTGTGTGAAATGCTGTTCAGGTTTCAGTTTCACGAGTTCCAGCTTCATGCCCTTCTCCAGACTCTGACTTAAAACATTGCCTTTTTTGTTGTCTTCATCCTGAACATAAACGGACATAAAACCGTCAAATACCACCTTGGAAGCAGCTACTGTAAATACATACTCGCCTGCTCCGATTTTTACAGATGTCGTTTCATATCGGGCGGCAGACATTCTGCTGGCTGTAAAACGCTTCCATATAAGCTGGTATAAACGGAACTGATCCCTTGAAAGAGATTCTTTCAGCATAGCCGGTGTTCTGGAAATATCCGTAGGACGTATCGCCTCATGGGCATCCTGGATCTTCTGATCCTTTTTTACTGTTTTTTCTCCGGCAGCCACATAGGCGTCTCCGAACTGTTCTCCAATATACTCTCTTGCAGCCTCATCCGCCTCCTGTGAGATACGGGTGGAATCTGTACGAAGATAGGTGATTACACCGACGGTTCCGCTTCCCTTGATATCCACACCCTCATATAACTGCTGCGCCAGACGCATTGTCTTTTGAGTGGAAAAATTCAGAGTCTTCGCTGCCTCCTGCTGAAGGGTACTGGTGGTAAACGGAAGAGGCGCATTTTTGATACGCTCTCCTTTTTTTACTTCGCTGATCTGATATTCTGCATTTTCCAGATGCTTAAGAATGTCCTCAACCTCTGCTTTATTATGAATAGGAAGTTTTTTATCCGTACCGTAAAACTTTGCCTGAAGATGTTTCTTCTCTCCCTGGATCTTAAATTCTCCGTCAAGACTCCAGTATTCTTCCGGAATAAAGGAATTGATTTCCTCCTCCCGGTCACAGATAATGCGTAAGGCTACTGACTGTACCCGTCCCGCACTTAAACCTCTCTTAACCTTTGCCCAGAGAAGAGGGCTGATGCTGTAGCCTACCATACGGTCCAGCATTCTTCTTGCCTGCTGTGCATCCACCAGATTCATGTCCAGTTCTCTTGGCTGCTTGATGGAGTTCTTTACAGCAGTTTTGGTGATCTCATTGAAGGTGATCCTGCGCATCTTTTTCGGATCCTCCTTCAGCGCCTGCATCAGATGCCAGGAAATCGCCTCTCCCTCACGGTCGGGGTCAGTTGCAAGAAAAATTTTGTCAGCCTTCTTTGCAGCCTTACGAAGCCCTGCCAGAAGTTCTCCTTTTCCACGGATCGTTATATATTTCGGTTCAAAATCATTCTCCACGTCAATTCCGAACTGGCTTTTTGGAAAATCTCTCACATGCCCGTTTGAGGCCTGCACATCATAATTGCTCCCCAAAAATTTCTTAATTGTTTTTACCTTTGCAGGTGACTCCACGATCACCAGATATTTTGCCATGTTACCTCTCCTACTATTTATCGCTGAATTATATCTGAGTTTTTATATAATAATGTCTGCTGATTTCTCTGACCATTCCAAGGAGTGTAAGTTCTACCAGAATACTGCCTGTTTTTTCAGGAGTAAAACCTGTTTCCTGTGCCAGAATGTCCCTGGATTTTGGTCGTAAATCGAGACAACTATACACCATATTCAAATCACTTGCAAGACCTAAGCTCTTTTTTCCTTTATATTTTATGGTGTTTTCATATTTTATACCCAATTCCTCCAAAATCACTTCCGGGGTATAGGCAATGCCTGCACCATCATAGATCAGCTGATGGCAGCCCCGGCTAAGCTCCTCGTGCACCGGCCCCGGCAGGGCAAAAACAGCCTTTCCCTGCTCCAGGGCACATTGTGCGGTGATCAGCGAACCGCTTTTTTCTTTTGCTTCCACTACAAGGACCAAATCCGAAAGCCCTGCTATGATACGATTTCTTGCAGGAAAATAATAACTCCGAGGAAGTGTTCCCGGAGGATATTCACTGATGATTCCGCCTTCTTCCCTGAGAATTCTTTCATACAGTCTTCTGTTTCCCGCAGGATAGCAGATATCTGCCCCATTTCCCAAAACTGCCCAGGTAGGACTTCCGCCTTCCATAGCGCCCTTATGACCTTCTGAGTCGATTCCCGCTGCCATCCCGCTGATCACCTGTACCCCTGCCTCAGCAAGCACTCTGGCAAACCGAAATGCCTGAATCCTTCCATATGTACTACATTCCCTTGCCCCTACGACTGCCGCTGAAGGTCTGTCCGGATCCGGAAGACTTCCTTTCACAAAAATCTGCTCCGGCATCCCTTTATGGTGTTTTAATCTCTGTGGGTATTCTGGTGAACTTTTTTTAATGCAATATAAGTTTTCTGCTGACATTCCTTCCATATAAAATATCCTTCCTTTCTGTATTTTATGAACCCTTTTCCGCTCACATCCAGAATTTTTTCTCAAACGCTCTGTAGGACAGGGCCTCTGCTATATGCTGCTTTCCGATAATCTCCGAACAGTCCATATCCGCAATTGTCCTTGCCACCTTCAGGATTCTGTGATAAGCTCTGGCGCTGAATCCCATATGGTTGAATGCCTTTTCCAGAAGAGACCTTCCCTGTGTATCTGTCTGGCAGAAATGTTCAATTTCCTTTCCGGACAGCTCTCCGTTAAATTGAATATGTTCTTTTTTATAGCGGCGACACTGAATCTCATGTGTTCTCTCTACTCTTTTGCGGACAGTCTCTGAACATTCTCCTTCTTTTTCGTTCAGGCTGGAAAAACTCACAGGTTCCGCCTCTGCACACAGATCCAGACGATCAAGCAGCGGCTGGCTCAGCCGGTTCAGGTATCTGGTCACCTCTCCGGGTGAACATCTGCATTTATTCATATCCGGATAATATCCGCAGGGACACGGATTCATGGCCGCACACAGGATAAATTCTGCCGGAAAAGTATAAGTTCCGTTTACCCTGGATATTCGTATCACACGATCCTCCAGAGGCTGACGCAAAATTTCCAGGCTTCTTCTGGAAAATTCCGGCATCTCATCCAGAAACAGAACACCTCTGTGCGCCAGTGTAATCTCTCCGGGTCTGGGATTATAACCGCCTCCGGCCAGAGCCTGTGCCGAACTGGTATGATGGGGACTGCGAAAAGGCCTCTGGCGTACCAGAGGATCCGAATCTGACAGAAGCCCTGCAATACTGTAGATCTTGGTAAGTTCCAGACTTTCCTCAAAGGTCAGAGGAGGCATGATCCCAGGTATCCTTCTTGCAACCATGGTCTTTCCGGCTCCCGGAGGTCCGATCATCAGAAGATTGTGAAAACCGCTTACTGAAATCTCCACTGCCCTTCTCAGGGATTTTTGTCCCCGGATATCACTGAAATCCGGAAAATCCTGTTCCATTGTCTCTGAAGAGGGGCTCTCTGTTCTGTGGTAAGTATCCGGTGCTTTCAGAAAACAGATCAGTTCCTGAAGATTTCTGACACCGATCACCTTCATGTCGGAAATGAGACCCGCTTCCTTCATATTCCCCTCCGGGACAATACAAAAACGACATTTTTCTTCTCTTGCCCGGATCACAATAGGCAGGATTCCCGGTATCGCATGAATTTCTCCATTAAGACTCAGTTCTCCTGCAAGCATCACTCCCTGCAGTCTTTCCGGCTCAAGGATCCCGGCAGCCGCAAGCACTGCAGCCGCCACCGGAATATCAAATCCGGCTCCCTGTTTTTTTATATCTGCCGGGGAAAAATTTACTGTGATGCGTTTGGGAGGAAGAGGGATTTTATTATTCTTCAGGGCAGTCCTGACGCGATCCTGCGCCTCTTTTACCTGTGCAGACGGAAATCCTACCATGGTAAAAGAAGGCAGGCCATCACTGACATCTGCCTCCACCTGAACCGGATGTACATCCATGCCCAGTATCACAGCAGACAATACAGCTGCAAACATAATGGCTCCTTTCCAAAAAAACGCCTCCCCGAAAGGCACCTTTTTCTGAAATTTATTTAATTGATTCAGTTATGATAAATGGAAAAAATACAACAGAACTGTTGTATCAGACAGAAATGAATGTTCTCCGAATGTCTTTATTATAGACCGGGCTCTTTCAAAAAACAAGCATGGATTTCTTCCAAAAAAAGAGTTCTCATAATCTGAGAACTCTGCTGTAACTGATATTTTCTAATTTCCTGCCGCTTCTTTCAGCATCTGCCATTCATCCAGCTTCTGAATATTGGCGATTTCGTATTCATTAAAAACGGAATCCTGCTGGGCATCAAAGGTTTCCGGATCTATTGTTCCCTGATACCAGGATTTGCTGTTAAAATAGTCTGCGATCCTTTGTGTCACAAACTGACGTCCATGACGTGCATAGATTTCATTTTTTGCAAGTTCCAGCTGCTCTGAAGAATATGCGGTCATCTCATCATCCGTCAGATAACGGCTGTTGCTGTCCGGGAAGAAATAATCTCCCGGCTGTACCGCAGACTGCTGTTCCTGTTCCGGTACTGCAGTTGGCACAGGAGTCGCTGTCGGATCCGGAACCAGCTGTATCTGCTGTCGGCTCATCACACAATCCACATTGGGATAAACACCTGAAACCGGCTGACTGGTTGTAATCTTCAGATAAAGCTGTCCATTGTCAAAAATCAGATTTCCTGATGATGTATTTCCGGCTGAGTCCTGAAAATTAAATTTTGCGGCATTTCCTGCAACCTCAGCAGTTACATCGGCAGTAACTGTCTGGGTCTGATTGCGGTCTGTCTGTGAAAAGCTGAAGGATACGTTATCCAGACTGATATTATACACATTGATCGCAGCCGTCCCATCTGTGCTGTACCAGTAATCCCAGAAAGCATCCGGATCAAAGGCGGCCACTACGGCAGGAGCCGGTGTTGGTGTTGCCGTCGGTCTCGGAGTCGGAGAAGGCGTAGGAGTGACAGCTGCTGTCGGCGCTGCTGTGGGTCTGTTTTCCAGAGCCTCCATAGCTTCCTGTTTTTTCTGTTCTTTGATAGCGCTGCGTCGAAATCCCACAAGGAGCAGCGCTGCTGCACTTACCATGATAAAAACAGCAATCAGCACACTCAGCAGTATCTTCAGTATCTCTCGTTTTCTTCTCATTCTGTTTCACCTCTGTATGATCGTACCCTTTTTATACCGCTTTTATTCTTTGCCGCTCCAGCAGTAGGTACAAAGCTTGCAGGGTTCAATATCAATAGAAGCTACAAGATCATCCAGGCGGTGATATTTCAGGGTCGTAAAATTCAGTTCTTTGCGGATATCCTCCAACATTCCTTTATAATTAGCAGAATCCGGATTTGCATAGTCTGCAAGAACCTTTGCATCTACATTGTCACCCTCCCGCTTAGCGATCACTCTTCGTGTGATCAGATCCATCTCTGATTTTGAGCGGGAGAAATTCAGATATTTACACCCATAAAGCAGCGGCGGGCATGCCGGTCGGATATGGACCTCTTTTGCGCCATTGCTGTAAAGAAAATCAGATGTCTCGCGAAGCTGGGTTCCCCTTACAATAGAATCATCGATCATAAGAAGACTTTTTCCCTTGATCAGCTTATGAACCGGGATCAGCTTCATTCTGGCAATGAGGTTTCTCTGACTCTGCTGCGTAGGCATAAAGGACCGCGGCCAGGTTGGTGTATATTTAATAAATGGACGGGCAAAAGGAACTCCGGAACGATTGGCATAGCCAATGGCATGTGCAATTCCTGAGTCCGGAACGCCGGCAACAATGTCCGGCTTCACTTCCCCAAAGTCTCGTTCTGCCAGCATATCACCGCATTTATAACGCATTTCTTCTACATTGACGCCTTCATAAGTAGATGTCGGGTAACCATAGTATACCCAGAGGAAAGAACAGATACGCATTTTTTCTCCGGGTTTCTGAAGAGATTCAATTCCTTCCGGTGTAACGAATACGATCTCTCCCGGTCCTAATGCTTTTTCATCTTCATATCCCAGATTGATATATGCATGGCTCTCAAAGGATACACAGCGGGCGCCATCCTTCTTTCCTATGATCAATGGGGTTCTTCCCAAACGGTCTCTTGCTGCAAAAAGTCCTTTCGGTGTCAGAATCAGCATGGTCATAGAGCCATCGATCATCTCCTGTGCATAACGGATTCCTTCTACTATCGTAGCTTTCTGGTTGATCAGGGATGCCACCATTTCTGTAGGGTTTACATTTCCGCCGCTCATTTCCAGAAAATGAGTGCTTCCATTCTTAAAGGAATGTTCTATCAGTTCTTCCATGTTATTGATCTTACCTACGGTAGTAATGGCAAAATTCCCCAGGTGGGAGCGCACCAGAAGAGGCTGCGGCTCATTATCTGAAATACAGCCGATTCCCAGATTTCCCTGAAGCTCTGATACATCCCTGTCAAACTTTGTACGGAACGGGGAATTCTCGATATTATGAATGGCTCTGTCAAATCCCTTTGCCGGATCATAAACAGCCATGCCTCCCCTTCTTGTACCCAGATGAGAATGATAATCAATTCCGAAAAACAAGTCCAGCACACAGCTGGATTTTGAAGCTACTCCAAAAATTCCGCCCATAATTCTGTTCTCTCCTTATTATGTTTTTTCGTAAACGTGAAGCTGGTTACCAGTTTGATCTTCCGTATTCATTGCAAGCATCATTATATAAAAACAATTAAAATAAGTAAAGACTTTATTTTGTTTCTTTTATCGTACCTTTTCGATAAGCATCCAGAAGACTGGTCAGCTCCCGGATCCTCTCTCTGAGCGCACGGCCATTATCCGTATCTCCTACCAGCCTTCTTTTGGAGCTGTAATGTACCGCCCTCTGACTGGATATGATATCATTTCCCTTGGAAACCGCCTCTTCCGCAGAAGTAAAGGGTTCGTGAGCGGCAAGAAACAGTCCATACGAATTATAGATCAGTGTATAGCCTGCAATTCCGGTCACTTTCTGATATGCGGTGCAAAGGCCTCCGTCAATTACAATGATCTTTCCGCCGCATTTTACCGGGCTTTCTCCCTCGCTCTGGTGAACCGGAACATGCCCATTGATCACATGGCTTTCTGAAGGATCCAGTCCGAACTCGCGGAGCATACCGTCCACCACTGTTTCATTTTCCAGCAGGCGATAGTAAGCACCCTTTTTTTCCATGTGGGTTTCTTTATCTTCTATAAAATATCTTTCAAAGGTAGTCATTTTATCTTTTCCGAAAAGCGGCGAATTCGGACCTGCCCAGATATACCAGAGAATATCTCTGCCTTTTTCCTGTTCCTCCTGATCCACAGCAAAAAAAGCTCTTCTTACATACCTCTCCAGAACATCATACAGCGCCCGGCCCTTGTATTTTTCTCCGTAAACCTCGACTTCTTTCAGGCTTCCATCCTCATTCAGAGGAATGCAGCCGTGGAAAAGAAGATTATTGTTGTAAATCTTATAAAGTCCGCCCCGATCCAGAAGAAAACGCATGTGATTCTGCAGTTTCTCACAGTTTCTGAATGCAGTCTCCAGACGCTCCATCACCCCCTGCTCTCCTTCTGTCAGGTCATATGGATGTTCCCAGTCAACAGTGGGGAAATTTGTATCCTTCAGAGGATACTCTTTTCCATCCGGCATAGTGATCGTACCCTTGTCCGGATTGATCCGATGGAGAAGGCAGCGGTTTTCCATCTGAAATTCCTTTCGCTTCATAAGAAGCTGGCCCTCCAGCTTAAACTGGATTATGGAAATGGCCTTATGCATCTTACGGCTCAGCTCTTTTTCCAGAACATTGTAGTCTGAGCTTCCTTTGATCTCAAAAACCTGGCAGGGATCATCCTGATAGGTTTCCAGAGCAAAAGTTGCCAAAGGGAGCAGATTAATGCCGTATCCATCCTCCAGAATATCCAGATTTCCATATCGTGTGCTGTTGCGGATCACCGTGGCTATGCAGGCTCCCTGTCCCGCTGCCGCCCCCATCCATACAACGTCATGATTTCCCCACTGGATATCCAGAGAGTGATACTCCATCAGTCGATCCATGATAAAATGCGGTCCCGGACCTCTGTCAAAAATATCTCCCAGAATATGAAGATGGTCCACAACCAGTCTCTGGATCAGTTCCGCTAATGCTATGATAAAATTCTCAGCTCTGCGGATCTCTATAATGGTATTTACAATTGAATTGTAATAAGCTTCTTTGTCCAGAACCTCTGCTTTTTCTGTGATCAGTTCCTCGATCACATAGGCGTAATCATGCGGAAGGGCTTTTCTGACCTTAGACCTTGTATATTTGGAAGCAGTGGTTTTGCAGACCTCGATCAGACGGTACAAAGTAATCTTATACCAGTTTTCCATATCGTCTTCCGTCTTTTTTACCAGTCTGATCTTTTCTCTTGGATAATAGATCAGAGTCGCCAGATCACGCTTGTCATGATTGCTGAGCGTATGGCCGAACACATCATCAATCTTTTTTCTTACAGCGCCTGACCCATTTCGGAGCACATGAGAAAAAGCCTCATATTCTCCGTGAAGATCCGACATAAAGTGTTCGGTTCCCTTTGGAAGGTTCAGAATGGACTGAAGATTGATGATCTCTGTTGATGCCTTTCCAATAGTCGGATAGAGTTCTGCCAGTCTCTGCAAATAACGAAGTTCTTCTTTTTTCATAATCTCTCCTTTCAGACCACCACATCAAACAGGGAAAACTGATTTGACTGGGGAATATCTCCAAAAAGCCCCAGGTCATCCATCAGGTCGATGACCGTCTTACTGACCTTTGTCCTGTCACGAAAATCATCTTTTGACAGAAACCGTCCTTCTTTTGCCGCCTGTACGACAGCCTCCGCAGCCTTATCTCCCATTCCGTCAATGCTGTTCAGCGGTGGGAGCAGCTTCCCGTCAATGATCTGGAACCGGCTGGCATGGGATTTATAGATATCAATAGGAAGAAATTCAAATCCTCTGGCATACATTTCCTGTACGATACGCATATCACGGATAGAGTCCTGTTCTTTTTTGGATGCCTCATCTCCTTTTTTGCGAAGCTCTGCCAGGTAATATTCCAGTCGGTCACGTCCCATACACATTGTCTCATAAGAAAAAGCCGTGGCGCGGATACTGAAAAATGCTGCATAATAAGCCAGAGGTATAAACACCTTAAACCACGCAATACGCCATGCCATCATGACATAAGCGGCCGCATGAGCCTTCGGGAACATATATTTGATCTTTTTGCAGGACCAGATATACCATTCCGGAACATTATGTTCTCTCATGGTTGCCTCCCACTCCTCACGGAGTCCTTTTCCCTTACGGACACTTTCCATAATAGTAAAGGCAAGGCTGCTCTCCACTCCCATACTGATCAGATAGATCATGATATCATCTCGCGTACAGATTGCTGTGGAAATAGTTGCCTTTCCCTCCTGAATAAGAGTCTGGGCATTTCCAAGCCATACGTCCGTACCATGGGCAAGACCTGCGATCCTGACAAGGTCGGAAAAGTATTTCGGCTGCGTATCGATCAGCATCTGCATGGCAAAGTCCGTACCAAACTCCGGAACACCCAGACATCCCAGTTTACAGCCTCCAATATCATCCGGGGAGATTCCCAGAGCTTTGGTACTTGCAAACAGGGACATTACCTCTTTGCTGTCCAGCGGTACTTCCTTGGCATCCTTGCCGGTAAGATCCTCCAGCATACGGATCATGGTCGGATCATCGTGTCCAAGGATATCAAGCTTCAAAAGATTTCCGTCAATGGAGTGGTAATCAAAGTGCGTTGTTATGATATCACTGTTTTCATCATTTGCCGGATGCTGAACAGGAGTAAATTTCTCAATCTCCTCTCCCTTGGGAAGAACAATGATTCCGCCGGGATGCTGGCCTGTCGTCCTTCTGATCCCGGTACATCCCTGGACGATCCGGTTGATCTCACAGTAGCGTTTATGCTGTCCGTGCTCCTCAAAATAGTTCTTTACATAGCCGAAGGCCGTCTTTTCCGCCAATGTACCAATGGTTCCGGCCTTAAAGGTCTGCCCCTTTCCAAAGATAACCTCTGTATATTTATGGGCATTCGCCTGATATTCCCCGGAAAAGTTCAGGTCGATATCAGGCTCCTTGTCCCCTTTAAAACCAAGGAAAGTCTCAAAAGGAATGTCAAATCCCTCTTTTACCATTTTTGTTCCACATTCCGGACATTTTTTATCCGGCATGTCACAGCCTGCCATACCACCGAATTTCTTTACCTCCGGTGAATCAAAATCACTGTATTTGCAGTTTGGACAGATATAATGCGGCGGAAGAGGGTTTACCTCTGTGATACCGGACATAGTCGCTGCCAGGGAGGAACCTACGGATCCACGGGATCCAACCAGATAGCCGTCATCGTTCGATTTCCATACCAGTTTCTGAGCAATGATATACATGACCGCATATCCATTGGAAATAATGGAGTTCAGCTCCTTTTCCAGTCGTTCCTCCACAATAGACGGAAGATTTTCTCCGTAGATCTCATGGGCTTTTTTAAAACAGATATCTCTGAGGTCACGGTCGGAGTTCTCGATCACAGGCGGAAATTTATCCGGATGGATGGGAGAAATTTTTTCTATCATATCAGCAATCTTATTGGTATTTGTAATCACGACCTCCTCGGCCTTTTCACTTCCCAGATAAGAAAATTCCTCCAGCATCTCTTCGGTAGTGCGAAGATAAAGAGGCGCCTGATCATCGGCATCAGAAAATCCGTTTCCCGCCATAATGATCCTTCGATAAATTTCGTCCTGAGGATCCATAAAATGCACGTCACAGGTTGCCACAACCGGCTTCTTAAACTGTTCTCCCAGCTTGACGATCTTTTTGTTGATCTCAATCAGATCCTCTTTTGAATTGACCGCATCATTTTTGTCACTGGCAATCATAAAAGCATTATTTCCTAAAGGCTGGATTTCCAGGTAATCATAGAAGTCAACCAGTCTCGCGATCTCCTGATTCGGTGCATTCCTTAAAATTGCCTGATAAAGTTCTCCTGCCTCACAGGCACTTCCGATCAGAAGCCCTTCCCGGTGCTCCAGGAATACACTTTTGGGCACACGAGGTTTTCTTCTGTAATATTTCAGGTGAGACTGGCTCACCAGCTTATAAAGGTTGATACGTCCGGTTTCATTTCTGGCAAAAATCACTGCATGGTAGGTCGGAAGCTTTTTGATGGTATCTACGGACACATTTCCCTGCTGGTTTAAGGTATCCACATCATAAATATCACGTTCTTTCAGCATTTCCACGAATTTTACAAAAATATCTGCCGTGCATGCCGCATCGTCTACTGCTCTGTGATGATGCGCCAGGGAAACCCCTACTGCCTTTGCAACTGTGTCCAGCTTAAAACGGTTCAGCGCCGGCAAAAGGAACCGGGCCATGCCGACTGTATCAATATAGGTAAACTCATCGGACAATCCCTGTCTTCTGCAGTTCTCCATAATAAATCCCATGTCAAAATCTGCATTATGGGCTACCATTACCGCATCTTTGCTGAATTCCAGAAACTTTGGAAGAATTTCTTCAATTTCCGGTGCATCCATTACCATGGCATCGTTAATACTGGTAAGCTGCTCAATTCTGTAGGGAATGGGCACTTTTGGGTTCACAAAAGTGGAAAACCGGTCTGTGATCACGCCCTTTTCCACACGAACCGCGCCGATTTCTATAATTTTACAGGTCAGAGGAGAAAATCCTGTTGTCTCAATATCAAAAACCACAAAATTCCCGTCCATGGACTGCCCCTTACTGTTTGTTACGATTCCCTTCAGGTCATCCACCAGATAGGCTTCCATACCATAAAGTACCTTAAAATCAGATTCCTTCGGAACACAGCCGCCCCAGGCATCAAAGCAGTGGTTTGCCTCCGGAAATGCCTGTACCACCCCGTGATCCGTAATGGCAATGGCCTTGTGCCCCCACTCATAAGCGCGCTTGACAAGCGCCTTTGCCTCCGTCACACCATCCATATCACTCATCTTTGTATGGCAGTGAAGCTCTACTCTTTTCTGAGGACTGGTATCCATCCTGGAGCTTCTGAAATCCGCAATCTTCTTGATCCCGGCAATAGAGCCAATCGTCAGTTCACTGTCAAAACGGTCAATGGTAGTAACTCCCTTCAGTTTCAGAAAAGCGCCTTTTTTAACAGACTCTGTTACTTCCGGAACCTGTTCATTGCGGAGGAACATTTTGATCACAATGGAATCGGTAAAATCAGTAACCGGAAAGATCAGAATGGTCTTTTCATTTCGGATCTCTCTGGCCTCCACATCCATAACCTGTCCCCGGATGATCACCTCTCCCATTTCTCCTGTGATACTTTCCAGTGGAATGGTTTCTCCCTCAAAATCTCTTCCGTAGATCACATCAGGATTGCTGTCACGGCGGAAGCCTGTGCGGAACTCACTGCTCTGGCTTTTTTTGTCAAATGCCTTTTTATCATGACGGCCCTTGCCTGATGTTTTTTTATCGTCCTTTTTGGCTTTTTTATCTTCTGCTTCAGCCTCCTGCGGTTCCTCTTCGTTTTCCAGCTTTGCATGCTTTAATACGTTTTCTACTTCCTGCTGAATCTGAAGAACTGCATTTTTACGGTAGCGGCTTTCCGGCGCCTCCTCAAACTGAAGCTCAATCTTAAGATTCATGCCGCAGCGCTCGCAGAAAACCTTATGAAGATACTCCACAAGGATCTCGCTTTTTTCACGGGCGATCACAGAATCAGGAAGGATCAGATCCATCTCTTCTGTTCCGGAAAAAGTGATCTTTGCCCGTTTAAAAAGGTTATATTCCAGCATATTATAATTGCGAAGCTCTAGTTCCATACTGGAGCGGTACACCTCCAGAAAATTATCAGGCGTATACTGCCTGGACAGGTGAAATTTTTCGATTACGGTCACCTGTATGGAGATTCCGGGAAAGCACTGACGTTCAATCTGCTGCTGCAGCTCAAAAATATATTTTTTATGAATCCACCGCTCACTGCTGATATAGACCCACAAACGCGTCTTGTCCGGATTACAGGAAACCTTTGTCACTGACACCATTTCAAGAAGTTCCTGAAGAGGGTCTTTTATCTTTAAATTGGGAAATACGTCAAAAAAATCTTTTTCCATAAATTCCGCTTCCTTATTCCTCCCAGTGGAGAAGCTCCTGTCTTAAAGTTTCCAGAAGCTGATCCTCCGGAACCTTTTTGACAATCTCTCCTTTTTTAATCAGAAGGCCTACTCCTACACCTCCGGCAATACCGATGTCGGCTTCCTTCGCCTCTCCCGGGCCGTTTACCACACATCCCATTACTGCCACTTTAATATCAAGAGGAATATCCTGCACCATATCTTCTACCTTGTTTGCAAGGCCGATAAGATCGATTCTTGTCCGTCCGCAGGTAGGGCAGGACACGACTTCGATTCCGCCTTTACGAAGTCCAAGGGTCTTTAAGATCCGTTTTGCCGATTTAATTTCCTCCAGAGGCGCTCCGGTCAGAGACACACGAATGGTATCACCGATTCCCTGAGAAAGAATAATGCCAAGACCTACTGCAGACTTGATATTTCCGGAATAAAGTGTTCCCGCCTCTGTAATTCCTACATGAAGAGGATAATCTGTTTTTTCGGCAATCAGCTCATGCGCCTTTGCACACATCATTACGTCAGAAGACTTGATGCTGATCACCAGATTGTCATATCCCATTTCCTCAATGATCCGCACCTTGTCAAGAGCGCTTTCCACCAGTCCCTCTGCCGTCACTCCATGATACTTTTCCACCAGTTCTTTTTCCAGGGAACCACTGTTTACACCTACACGGATAGGAATATTGCGCGCTTTAGCCACATCTACTACCGCACGGATTTTTTCTTCACTTCCGATATTTCCCGGATTAATGCGAATCTTGTCCGCCCCGTTTTCCATGGCTGCAATAGCAAGGCGGTAATCAAAGTGAATATCTGCCACTAGAGGAATATGGATCTGCTTTTTTATTTCAGAAAGCGCTTCTGCTGCCGCCATGTCCGGCACTGCACAGCGGATAATCTCACAGCCTGCAGCCTCCAGTTCCAGAATCTGCTTTACAGTTGCCTCCACATCATCTGTTTTGGTATTTGTCATGGATTGAATCAGGATCGGATTGCCGCCTCCGATCTTTTTATTTCCGATCTGTACTACTTTTGTATGTTCCCGATGCATAATCTGCCTCCTGTCAAATAATATTTCTTATCTGTGAATTTCCAGAAGCTTTTCCTTCAGGCTGTTTTCCATCCTGATCATCTCAGCTTCTGCCGCCTGCCGTCTGGCTCTTCCTTCTTTTTGGATACGCATTACATCATCCAGTGTCTGGATCAGTTCTGCATTGGTCTGTTTTAATGTTTCCAGATCCACGATTCCTCTTTCTGATTCCTTTGCCGTTTCCACAGAAGCCATGTGAAGCTTTTCTGCATTTTTACGTAGGAGTTCATTTGTCACATCAGACACCTGTCTCTGAGCTCTGGCCGCTTCCGAAGAGTGTGCAATTCCAAGAGCAAGAACCATCTGACTCTTCCAGAGCGGTATGGTATTGACAATCGTAGTCTGGATTTTTTCGGCCATAACCATATCGTTATTCTGTACAAGGCGGATCTGAGGCGCCGTCTGCAGAGATACCATCCTTGTCAGTTCCAGATCATGGATTTTTTTCTCAAAAGAGGTACATTTGCTGTCAAAATCTCTGGCTGCCTGGGCATCCTCCGGAAGACCGCTTAATCGGGCCTTATCTTCCAGCTCTTTCAGTTTTCCCTCCCGGACATCCTTAAGATGTTTTTTACCTGCAAGAATATACATGGAAAGTTCTCTGAAGTAGAGCAGGTTCTGCTCATACATTTTATCCATCATGGCAGAGTCTTTCAAAAGGCGGATCTGATGCTGCTGCAAAGAATCTGTAATCCTTTCCACATTTGCTTCTGCTTTGTCATATTTGTTTTTCAGATTCTCGATTTTATTTGCCTGCTTCTTAAAAAACCCGAAAAATCCCTTTTCCTCTTCTGCATCAAAACCTTTCAGTTCTCCCACTACATCTGCAAGAAGTTCTCCGATCTCCCCCAGATCCTGTGCCCGTACGTTTTTCAGTGCTTCATCCGAAAAATCCGCCATTTTTTTCTGGGTTCCGGCTCCGTACTGAAGAATCTGCGCTGCGTTTTCTACATTAATCTTTTCTGAAAAGGAATTTACCATTTCCTGTTCTTCCGGTGTCAGCACCATCTTTGCCATTTCCTGCTGTACCGGATCCATTCCCGGCTCCGGCTCCATCAAAGAGGTTTCCTGCTCCGGAGTCGGAATTTCTGGTTCCAATTCCAGTTCTGGTTCCAGTGTAAGAGTCGGCATAACCGTATCTTTGTTTTTGATCTCTTCGCTCATATCAGTCTCCTTTGTTATTCATTCCGGGGTTTAAAGTCACTGTCTTTCAGACCTTCCTGTGCAAGTATGGTATGAAGAACAGATATATCACTGGAAACGTCCCAGGCTGTATCCTGAAAAACAGAATCCAGAAGCTTTGCAAACGCTGTATTGAGCGTATCCAGGGTATCCTCGATTTCTTTTTTCGATGCCCGGATTGTTTCCCCCTGTACAGGCTGGCTGTCCATATCCTCATAGGCGTCCAGAAGCTTTACTGTCATAGGAAGATAATAATTCATCATCCGTTTCAGATCCGGAATGATCTCCGGATGCTCCTGAACTCTCTGAAAGATCCTCTTTACAATTTCTTCCATGCTGGCGATCTTGGCTGAAATCTCTTCTCCGGGAATGGCATCATTGCTTTTATGGATTTTTCGGATATACGCTTCTCCCTGGTCCAGAACTTCCTGTACCTCTGGTGGAACATCTGCCATTTTTTGTCTTTTCTCTGCTTCCTGTCTCTGCCTTTCTTCCTGAATACGGAGGCTTTCCTCATACTGACGATAGGTTTCGCTGCTGGTGATCAGACAGGTTTCTTCCTGGTCAAGGCTGCCCTCCAGAAACCATCCTGTATCGATCATTTCCTGGATATCGTTTTTTACAAAACGAACACTCTTGCCCACAGCCCTGGAAAGCTTCTCCAGCTGGCAGTAGGTTCTGTCCCCAAGAGCCTTGCGGTACTTTCGGAACCGCCGTACTCGTCCATGTCCGCGGATTCCCTTATGCAGTATTACAATTCCTGCTGCCATTCCAAGCATCATAAGGAGGGTTGTTGTTATATAAAAGGAACCGACCAGCGTCTGGATCAGAAGAACTGCCAGAAAAGCAATTCCCATAAAGCCTGACATAATGCCGCCCATCACCATCAGGAAATAATTCTTGGTTTCCATTCCACTAAGAGAGATGTATAGATCCGGATATTTTTCTTTATTTTCAGTAAAAACAGGCTTCACGGAATCGGAGTAAACAGTGCGCTCCGGCTCCGGTCCCCTGTCATTCATACTGTCCCATCCTGTTTTCGGATTAAAATTCTGCCTCTGGTACTGGCGGACTCCCTGGTCGATCACCCTTCCAATGGAACGGCTCATCCTCCTGAAATCCCTTGAATTTACTGCTTTTTCGATCACATCCTGCGCTTCCCTGATCTTATCCTCCATCTGCGCAAAATCAAAATTCTGGTTTTTTGTTGTTTTCTTCTTATCCATAAGTATTCTCCATCAGGCCAATATAAACTTTCATTTCCTTTATTCTGCACTATAAAAATATTATAGCGAAGTGTCTGATAAAATACAAGTTTTCAGTTGAAGTCCGATTCCAAAAGTGCTACACTGTTTATATCATACATTAAAGCGGCAAAGTACCTTTTACTGATACCGCCAAATAACAGGAGGATGATATTATGGAAAAAAAGAACATCGACTGGGGTAACCTGGGTTTTGGCTATGTACAGACAGATTACCGTTATGTCTCAGATTTTAAGAATGGTTCCTGGGACGAAGGAAAACTTACCGAGGATGCAAACGTTGTAATCAATGAGTGCGCCGGTGTCCTTCAGTATGCCCAGACTGTATTTGAAGGTATGAAAGCCTATACAACAGAAGACGGACGTATTGTTACTTTCCGTCCGGATCTGAACGCAGAACGTATGGAAAACTCTGCAAAAAGACTGGAAATGCCGGTATTTCCAAAAGACCGTTTTATTCAGGCTGTCGTGGATACCGTAAAGGCAAATGCCGCTTACGTTCCGCCATTTGGCTCAGGAGCAACCCTTTATATCCGTCCTTTTGAATTCGGCACCAATCCGGTCATTGGGGTGAAGCCTGCAGATGAATACCAGTTCCGTGTATTTACCACACCGGTAGGACCTTACTTCAAGGGCGGCGTAAAGCCTCTGACCATCCGTGTGACTGATTTTGACCGCGCAGCGCCCAACGGAACCGGCCATATCAAGGCAGGACTGAACTACGCCATGAGTATGCATGCCATTGTAGACGCACACAATCAGGGATATGACGAAAACATGTATCTGGATGCCGCAACCAGAACGAAAGTAGAAGAAACCGGCGGAGCCAACTTCCTCTTTGTCACAAAAGACGGCAAGGTTGTCACACCGAAATCTGACAGCATCCTTCCATCTATTACCCGCCGCTCCCTGATCTATGTGGCGCAGCACTATCTTGGACTTGAAGCAGAAGAACGTGAGATCCCGTTTGAAGAAGTAAAAGATTTTGCAGAGTGCGGTCTTTGCGGCACTGCTGCCGTAATCTCTCCGGTAGGAAAGATCGTAGATCACGGCAAGGAGATCTGCTTCCCGACAGGAATGACAGAAATGGGACCTGTTACCAAGAAGCTTTATGAAACACTGACCGGCATCCAGATGGGCCGCATCGAGGCTCCGGAGGGATGGCTTCAGGTAATCGAATAAACGAAATCCCGAAGGGATCTGCCCCTGGCAGCTTCCTTCGGATGTCTCTCATCAAAAAAGGGCAGTTACAGGTTTTTATAAACCTGCAGCCGCCCTTTTTCTTATTTCTTTCTCTCGTATTTTACGAATTCATATTCCAGGTCAAAATAAGTCTGCTCCTCGCTTCTGGCCGTCACCTTCCACTCCGGCATCTCATCCAGATTCGGGAAATAACGGTCTGCTTCATAGGCAAAATCGATTTTTGTGATATGAGCTGTATCGCAGTAAGGAAGAAGCTGTTTGTATACACTGTGCCCTCCAATGCAATACACCTGGTCAGACGGGTATTTTGCGATTTCTTCCAGAAGTTCCTCTATGGTATGTACCACAATGGCATCCTTTACCTTAAAGTCTCTGTTTCCGGTCAGAACAATATTGGTTCTGTTTTTCAGCGGCAGGCCGCCCGGAAAGCTCTCCAGCGTCTTTCTGCCCATGACCACAACCTTGCCTGTGGTTTCCTGGCGAAACATCTTCATGTCTGCCGGAATACTTACCAGAAGCTTGTTATCCTTGCCGATAGCCCAGTTTTTATCCACTGCTACAATAATATTCATAATCTCTGTTTCTTCCTCCTGTTTCAGATAGCGATCGGAATGTTTTTGATCTGAGGCCATGTCTGGTAGTTCTCAATGATCAGGTCATCCACTGTAAAATCATAGAAATTTTTGATCTCCGGATTCAGCTTTACCGTAGGTGCCGGATACGGAGTTCTCTGGATCAGTTCCTTTACAACCGGGATATGGCGGTCGTAAATATGGCAGTCGGAGATCACATGTACCAGTTCTCCTGCCTCCATATCACATACCTGGGCAAACATCATCAGAAGAATGGAATACTGGCAGACATTCCAGTTATTGGCAGCCAGAATATCCTGAGATCGCTGATTCAGGATTGCATTCAGGGTCAGCTTCTCTTTCCCCGGTTCCCTGGTCACATTAAAGGTCATAGAATAAGCACAGGGATACAGATGCATCTCGTGCAGATCCTGATGCACATAAATATTCGTCATGATCCTGCGGCTGTAAGGATTGTTTTTCAGGTCATAAAGGACACGGTCCACCTGATCCATCATACCTTCTTTATACTGATGCTTCACCTGCATCTGGTAACCGTATGCCTTGCCGATAGATCCGGTCTCATCTGCCCAGCTGTCCCAGATATGGCTGTTCAGGTCATGGATATTGTTTGATTTTTTCTGCCAGATCCAGAGAATCTCATCCATCGCGCTTTTCAGGGCTGTTTTGCGAAGAGTCAGAGCAGGAAATTCTTTCCTGAGATCATAGCGGTTTACAACGCCGAATCTCTTGATCGTATAAGCAGGAGTACCGTCCTCCCATACCGGACGTACCTTCTCTCCTTCTGTGCTGGTGCCGTTTTCGATCACATCCCTGCACATGTTAATAAAAACTGTATCTGCAACGCTCATATCTGCGCCTCCTTTTTCCTGTTTTTTTCGTTGGTTCACATCGTGCTGTGGTTCATTATATCATACGGCGCAGTGCTTTACAAATCCAAATTCCCGTGCTATATTAGAACCCATGAAATTTATAATCACACTATTAAAACCACTTTCGTTTCTTCCAGCCCTGCTGATGATGTACCTTATTTTTTCATTTTCAGCCCAGACCGGGGAGGTGTCCGGGGAACTCAGCTACAGAATCAGCTATGAAATCGTAGAAACGAAAAATGAACTTTTCCATACAGGAAAAAGCTATGACCAGTTAGCGTATGAAGCGGAACAGATTCACTACTATGTGCGGAAAGCCGCCCATATGACAGAATATTTTCTTCTGGCCATCGCTGTTTCCTTTCCGCTTTATGTATACAAAATAAGAGGATTCTGGCTCTTTTTCCTTGCAGGTATTCTCTGTGTCGGCTTTGCCGGACTGGATGAGTATCACCAGTCTTTTGTATCCGGAAGAAGTCCCGGGCTCAAAGATGTGGGCTTTGACAGTGCCGGAGCTCTGATCGGTATCCTTATGGTTCAGCTTTTTTGCTGGTCAAGTATGCATTCTCCGGATTCGAGACCTGTCAAACGTAAAAAACGCAGAAAAAACTGAATAACCACCGCCCCCGCAGCGGTACATGAAGCAGTAAATCCGAAAAAAGATTTGCTGCTTTTGGTTTTATGGCAAAAAAGGAGACAGCTGCTGGCTGTCCCCCCTGAAATTTTATTCCAGATCAGAATCCTCTGTATCTGTATTTTCTTTTTCGGAAGCTTCCTGTGCTTCTTTTTTTGCTACGCTTTCTGCAAGTCTGGCACGTTCTGCAATGCTCATCTGTCTGGGAGCTTTCTCTGCTTCCGGCTGCGCCTCTGATTCCTCTTCCACTTCTTCTGCCTTTTTCGCCTTATTTTTTCTGAGGAGATTTTTTCCGCTGACAAAAAGCATTCCTGCTCCGATCACCAGAAAGGCGATTCCAGCCACCATAAATCCCCAGCTTGCTCCTTCTTCGCCTGCCAGAACATTGGAACAGAGCTTATAGCCTGTATACACAAGATAAAATCCCGCCAGAAGCATAAGACCGACACTTGTTCCGGGAAGTCCCTGATTCCTGCTGTCTTCTGTTTCACTTTCTTCTTTCTGCTCTTCCTCCGGCAGCTTTACTTCTGTTGTCTCTGCCTGTTCCAGTTCTTCTTTTTTATTATCTTCCATTAAACACAAGTTCCTTTCTTACTGATTTTAGAGAGACGCTTCTGTCTGTACGTCATTTTCCAGCTCATTCGTTTCCGGTTCTTCCGGTTTTGGCAGACGTCCGTAAATGCGATTCAGCTCCCTCATCGTATAAACCGTTATATCTGAAAGCATTTCTCTGCCGATTCTCCATCTCCAGTTCAGTCCCAGTGTGGACGGTGCATTCATTCGTGCTTCATTTCCCAGACAGAGATAATCCTGAACAGGAATCACAGCCAGATCCGCCACACTGGAAAGGGCTGTACGGATCAGCCCCCATACGCAGTCATTGACCGGCTTGTCATAGCAGTTGATATACGCACGGACAAAGTCTTTATCATGTCCCTGAAGGCCTTCCAGCCATCCCTTCGTTGTCTCATTGTCATGTGTGCCTGTATATACCACACAGTTTTTCTCATATTTATGCGGAAGATAGCTGCTGTCCTCGCTTCCGTCAAAGGCAAACTGCAGAACCTTCATCCCCGGAAAACCGGTATCCTTCACCAGTTTTATCACACTGTCGGTAAGGAATCCCAGATCCTCCGCGATCACATGAAGTCCTGGCACATTTTTCTTCAGCACATCAAACAGTTCCAGTCCCGGACCGTCTTCCCAGTGGCCATTCTTTGCGGTTTCATCTCCGTAAGGAATGGAATAATACTCATCAAAGCCTCTGAAATGATCGATCCTTGCCACATCATAGCGCTCCATGCAGTATGTCATTCTCTGGATCCACCATGCATATCCGGTTGCTTTATGCTTTTTCCAGTCATAAAGAGGATTTCCCCACAGCTGTCCTGTGGCGGAAAAAGCATCCGGCGGACAGCCTGCCACTGCTTCCGGAACATAGTCCTCTCCTATCTGGAACATTTCCGGATTCGCCCATACATCTGCACTGTCCAGCGCCACATAGATCGGAACGTCTCCGATAATACGGATCCCTTTTTTATTTGCATATTTTTTCAGCTTTTTCCACTGTTTTTCAAAAAGATACTGCTGAAAGCAATAAAACTCCACTTCCTCAGACAGTTCATTTTCAGCCTTTCTTACATAGCCTGAATTTCTGTCCCGAAGCTCTTCCGGCCAGTCCAGCCAGCTTTCCCCTTTTCGGCTGTTTTTGATTGCCATATAAAGAGCATAATCCTTCAGCCAGATCTGATATTCTCTCACAAATCCCTGATACTCACTGTCATTTTCCAGATCTGCTCTCTCATATGCCTTTCTCAGAAGCGGGAATCTGTTATGATACATTTTTTCATAATCTACATAAGAAGAATCCTCTCCCCAATCGCAGGCATCACATTCCTCTTTTGTAAGAAGCCCTTCCTGAATCAGATCTTCCAGACTGATAAAATACGGATTTCCTGCAAAAGTAGAGCAGGACTGATAAGGAGAGTCTCCATATCCGGTAGGTCCCAGAGGAAGAATCTGCAAGTACTGCTGCCCTGCTTCCGCCAGCTTATCCACAAATTCATAAGCCTCTCTGGAAAAGCAGCCGATTCCATAAGAAGAAGGAAGGCTGGAAATCCCCATTAAAACACCGCTTGCTCTCATTTCTTTTCTCCTTCGTTGTTTATATTTTCATAAATCTTCATACAATAATCTAATTATACCAAGCCCATACGTGGCGGTCAAGGAGAATCCCTCAGGCGGCCTTGAGGGACTTACTGCTTTCCTTCTGCACAAAAACAGGCCGGGGAATTTCCCCGGCCCTTACCAGCTCTCCTCTGTCATCCTTCACTTTCTTCTGGCCGCAGCCTGCAGCGCAGATTGTCAGAATTCCGATCAGAAGAAGAACCTTATATATTTTTTTCACGATAAGCCCTCCATACTTGTATTTACCGATAGTATGAACGAAAACCGTACTTCTATGCGTCAGAATCCCTTCTTTTCCATATAGACAGCAACGTCATGATATACCTTTTCTTTCTCTTTTTCATTCAGTATCTCATGACGCATCCTCTGATAAAGTCTTCCCTTTACATCACGGTATCCTGCCCGCCTCATGGCTTTCACGGCAGATGCAAACTGTCGGACACTGCCAATACAGGGATCCTCAGCACCACTGATAAACAGCACCGGCATCTCCGGCTTCGTGCATTTCCATTTTTTTACATCATATGCTCTTTTCATCAGGTCAAACAACGCCAGATAAGCATCGTCTGTAAAAGTAAATCCACATAATTCTGAATCCGAGTATGCCTGATATACTTCCTGATCCGAACAGATCCAGGCATTTTTGTTTTTTTCTCCCGGGAACTTCAATGCAAAAGTTCCAAAGGACAGAAACTCCAGGATCCGGCTTCTGTGCCTCATTCCCAAAAGCCTGCCTTCCACATTTGCAATCATGGTTCCAAGAGTCCTCGCCTTCTGATCACTTGGAGAACCGCAGACGATCAGCATATCCATACAGTCATCATGTTCTGCTGCAAACGCCCTTACTGCCAGAGATCCCATACTGTGTCCAAAAAGAATCAGCGGAAGATCCGGAAACATTTCTCTGACACTCCGGTTTACTGTGCCGATATCTGACAGCATGGCATCGGCACCGCCCCCATACATATAGCCCAGGTCATCACCTGAGCGTACGCTCTGCCCGTGTCCTCTGTGGTCATGGATCACCGTCATATATCCCAGCGATGCCATATACTCCATGAATGGCTCATATCTCTCCTTATGCTCACTCATACCATGAACAATCTGAATAATTCCTTTATAGGGAAGTTCCTCCGGACAGATGCTGAGGGCGGAAATCCTCAGTCCGTCTGCCTCCGATCTGAAAAAACGTCTGTATCTTTTTACCATATCCATTTCCTCCTGAACTATAATCCGATTGTCAGTTATTTTTATTATTTTATTCTCTTCCCCGGCTCTGTCTGTAATTTAAATTTGAATCCTCTGCTGTCGGCTTATGAGTCTTGTCAAATAAGGCATGGCTCTGTTATAATAATAAGGTATCATATGGGGATTATAAAGTAAACAGATAATAGGAGGAATCATGAGTACAGAAAATCAGGAGAATCTTACAGAAGAAGTCCTGCCTGTAAAAAAAAGAAAAAAGAAGAAAAAAGGACTGATCATTTTTCTGGTAGTTCTGATCCTGGCCGTTGCCGGGGGCGCCGGGTATTATTTCTGGGAACGCCAGAAGCCTGTCAACACACTGAAAACATTTCTGGGTGATGTCCAGAATATGAATTTTGACGGAATGAAAGCACAGCTCCAGAGCAATGACATGTCTGCACTGGATAATGCTGATATCACCAACAATGCATATAAGGCGTTTTTCCAAAACGTCAATAAAAAAATGACCTTTGACATTAAAAAAACCGATTTCAGCATCACAAACGGAACAGCAAATATTACAGCCAGAATCAAATATATCGACGGCTCTGATATTTATAAAGAAACCATTACAGAGTTTCTGAAGCAGATTGTTTCTACGGCCTTCTCCGGTCAGCAGCTTACAGAAGAGCAGACTCAGCAGAAGCTTGCCTCTCTTCTTGAAGAAAAAGCCGGAACTGTTACAGATAAATTTGCTGAAACAGATATCACTTATCCACTGATCAAAGCCGGCGGCCAGTGGAAAATTGTTTCTCTTGATGCGGAAACAGTGCGTCTGATGTCTGCTAATTTCACCAATGTACAGGATGAAATCAATCAGTCTCTGAAAGAAATGGAGAATTCTGATGCACAGACTCCGGAGGCTCCCACTGCAGCTGCTGATGGGACTATCGATATGACAAACGATAAATTTACCATCCATTATAAGCAGCACCGGGTAGCAAACGATTTTTCCGGTGCGCCCTGTCTTCTGGTATATTATGACTACAGTAATAATGGTACCTCTGCTTCCAGTGCAATGGTAGATGTAAATCTCCAGGCATTTCAGAATGGTCAGGTTCTGACTGCAGCCATCCCTGAGGCAAATGATGATGCCGTTGATCAGTTTATGGCTGAGGTTCAGCCGGGACAGGCAGTTACCGTATGCCAGGCATTTTCACTGATCGATGAATCTGACGTTACGCTTCAGGCAGGAGAGGCATTCAGCTTCGGAGGCGGAACCGTTACCTCCCAGATACTTAAAATCAAATAAATTTTTATGATATTCGCAGCAGATACAAAATGCTGCGAATATTTTTTTTACATTTTGGGATACTGAATATCTGAAAGGATGGTGACTTATGGATAATAAATTTTTGCAGTATTTTTCATTGACGATCGCCGTTATCGGCGCGGTAAACTGGGGCCTGATCGGCTTTTTTAATCTGAATCTTGTTTCCCTGCTCTTCGGAAGCATGAGCTGGATGTCAAGGATCATCTATGGACTGGTGGGATTGAGCGGTCTGTATCTGCTTTCCTTTTACGGTCTGGTAGATCACCAAAAACAGGAGGTATCATGAACACATCAAAAAAGACAGCGTCCTATACTGCTTTTTCTGAAGCAGTAATTGCAGACCTTCCTAAGAGCGATAGACGGGGCTCGAACCCGCGGTCTCGACCTTGGCAAGGTCGCGCGTTACCAACTACGCCACTATCGCATAAGAGCGGGTGATGGGAATCGAACCCACGTATCCAGCTTGGAAGGCTGGTGTTCTACCATTGAACTACACCCGCATGTATCGCTGTGTTGCTGTGTTGTCCGCTACAACGATACTGAGTATATATCACTTTCAGGTATTTGTCAACACCTTTTTTTAAAAAAAATTATTTTTTTTATTTTTCAGTTTTCCCATTCCCACACATTCGCCTTAGACACCATGTTTTTCGGCTTCTTGATCACAAGTTCCGGGCTTTTTGCACTGACCTTGGTATCTGCCGGAATGGACTCTGTAATAAATGTATTGCCTCCGATAATGGTGTTTTCTCCAATTACTGTTTCTCCACCCAGAACTGTGGAATTGGAATAAATAGTCACATTGTCTTTGATCGTAGGATGTCTCTTTACATCCGCAAGCTGCTGCCCCTGTCTTGTAGAAAGCGCGCCCAGAGTTACACCCTGATAAAGCTTTACATTATTTCCAATTTCTGTGGTTTCACCGATCACCACTCCAGTACCGTGGTCAATAAAGAAGTACTCACCGATCTCCGCCCCCGGGTTAATATCGATCCCGGTTCTGCCATGAGCATACTCTGTCATAATACGCGGTATGTATGGCACCTTATCCAGATAAAGAATATGGGCAAGCCGATATACATAAATGGCAAACAGTCCCGGATAAGAGGAAATAATTTCCTCTTTGCTTTTGGCTGCCGGGTCACCGTCAAAGCCTGCCTGAACATCTTTCAGAAGACGCTGCTGTACCTCCGGAAGCTTCCTGAAAAAATTCCCACAGATGTTTTCTGCCTTCTGCTCTGCCTCCTGCTTCTGCAGATTCTGATCCGCATAAAGGAACGCGATCTCCACCTGACGTTTCAGTCTGTCATAGTAATCATTCAGTAAATATGCCGTAAACTGTCCGGGAAAAAGTCTTGCCGCCGTATCTTCTCCAAAATATCCCGGAAAGATCACTGAGCGGAGATCCCTGACAAGATTAATAATCACAGCCCTGTTTGGAAGGCTCCTTCCGTTTTTTGGCATAAACAGCTCTTCTCTGTTATAATTCTCCGTCAGATCCTCTGCAGCCCTTAAAATCGCTTCTCTTTTTATATTCATAGCTCCTCCTGTCTGCTGAAATCTTTTCGCACTGTAGTTTTCTTCTTATCATAGTATAGCTTTACGTCTTCGTCAAGAAACATATCCCAAAAATAATTTGACTTTCCCTCTTTCAGCCGATATAATGATAAATGGTCATATACATGGCTCTGGAGATGTACCCAAGTGGCTGAAGGGTCCGCACTCGAAATGCGGTAGGCCGGGCAACCGGCGCGAGGGTTCAAATCCCTCCATCTCCGCTTGACATATGATATTTATTCATGTATAATATCGTTTGTTTGATACAAAAAAGGGGATTGGTCAAATGGTATGATAGGGGTCTCCAAAACCTTTGGTGGGAGTTCGATTCTCTCATCCCCTGTTTCTGAAAGGATCCGGAATCACTGAATCAGTGGTTTCGGATTTTTTGTTTTCAGATATTTTTTCGGCACGCTAAAAATCCTGGAGGGCATATTATGGAACATATCCTGAAGTTAACTGTAGAAAATCAGTATCTTCCGGCAACTGTGGAAAAGATCCTGCTGTTTCAGGCCGGTCTTACCAGAAAACAGATTTCCGGCGCCAAATTCCGTTCCGGAGGTATCCTCTGTAACGGCATACAATGTCGGGTTACAAAAACGGTTTCTGCCGGGGATGTCCTCACCATATGTCTGGAAGAGTCCTCCCGGGGATCTTCTCATCTGGAGTTTCCTTCCGAACTCCTTCCTCCTCTTCAGATTTTATATGAAGATCAGGATATTCTCGCTGTTGACAAGCCTTCCGGTCTTGTAACTCATCCTTCCGGCAAACACTTTAAGGACACCCTTTCCAATCAGGTCTACTGGTATCTGCGTCAGAAAGGCGAAACAGTCACCGTCCGTTCCATAGGACGTCTGGATCGTGAAACCTCCGGCATTGTTGTCTTTGCCAAAAACAAAACCTGCGCTGCAAGGCTTCAGGCACAGCATTATACCGGAGAATACCGCAAAGAATATCTGGCGATCCTGTCCGGTTCTCTTCCTGAAAACAGACAGTATACGGTTTCTTTTCCCATCGGTCCGGATCCCGGCGATTCCCGGAAAATGCAATGCTTTCCCTGTAAAGAACAGCCGGCGCCGGACAGTCGTCCTGCCGTCACTCACTTTCAGGTACTGCACAGCACATCTAAATGGTCTCTGGTCACTCTTTCTCTGGAAACCGGACGGACACATCAGATCCGTGTCCATATGAAATCCATCGGACATCCACTGGTCGGAGATACCCTTTACGGAACAGACTTTACCGACAATCCCCTGTGCTTTCACAGAGCAGCTCTCCATGCGTGGAAAATCAGCTTTTTTCATCCCTTTGATAACAGGGCTGTTTCAGTAAAAGCACCCCTTCCTGAAGATTTTTCATTTCTGAAAAAAATGGTATAAAGAAAGCTGTGTCCACTTTGTTAAAAAATTGTTTATTCACTATTTTCTGGTTGATTTTGTCCTGTTTTTATGTATAATATATAAAGGAAAGCTATAGTTCCACTTCTTTCAAATCAGATAGCATAAATCCTGTCAGGCAGGTTGTTATCCTATTACAATTTTAAGAAAAGAGGTAAATGTAAGATGGCAAAAATTGATTTAACTAAGTATGGCATTACCGGAACCACTGAGATCGTATATAACCCTTCTTATGAGGTGTTATATGAAGAAGAAACCAAACCAGAGCTTGAAGGCTTTGAAAAAGGCCAGGTAAGTGAGCTTGGTGCTGTCAACGTTATGACTGGTATCTACACAGGACGTTCTCCTAAAGACAAATTCATCGTTATGGACGAGAACTCCAAAGACACTGTATGGTGGACTTCTGACGAGTACAAAAATGACAACCATCCGGCATCCCAGGAAGCATGGGATACCTGTAAAGAAATCGCACTGAAAGAGCTCTCCAATAAGAGACTTTTCGTAGTAGATGCATTCTGCGGTGCAAACCACGACACCCGCATGGCTATCCGTTTCATCGTTGAGGTAGCTTGGCAGGCACACTTTGTAAAGAACATGTTCATCATTCCTACTGAGGAAGAGCTTGAGAACTTTGAGCCGGACTTCGTTGTTTACAACGCATCCAAAGCAAAAGTTGAAAACTACAAAGAGCTGGGTCTGAACTCCGAAACAGCTGCTATGTTCAACATCACCACCCGTGAGCAGGTTATCCTGAACACATGGTACGGCGGAGAAATGAAAAAAGGTATGTTCTCCATGATGAACTACTATCTGCCGCTGAAGGGCATCGCTTCCATGCACTGCTCTGCAAACACAGATATGAACGG
>PPYE01320049.1_pt1 | contig 69073 bp, 42 predicted proteins | sample 1559881 | NCBI WGS metagenome assembly PPYE01 (sample SAMN08240022, study PRJNA423297) | Human gut metagenome, whole genome shotgun sequencing project. | reverse complement strand
TCATAAAACATTAAGGAGAGATACTTGTTAGTATATATATTTACAGTATTCTGTAATATGATCATTTAAATTTTAGTAAATGAAATTGAAAACACTTAATTTATGGAAAAGAAACTCTTTTTAATTCTGTTTTCTGTTGTGATGTTATTATCTTGTTCGGATAATACATTTGTGGAAGAATCAATGGAACCAATGTCTGAAACCCGTGCTGACTCCCCGTTGCTGATAACAACTCCTACGGAACTCTATTTTAACAATGTAAGAGTATTGGAAAGTAAGACGGAAAATTTAAATGTTAAAAATGCTGGATTGTCATCATTAGGTGTTTTAACTAGATTCGACGTAACTGTTCAGGGAGATAATTCGATTTATTTTGAAGTTGAATCACCTACTCTGGATTTTTCTGAACTTTTACAAACTCTTTTGGGTGGAGGAATTGATATTCCTGTAACCTATCGCCCAACAATCCCTGGTCCGCATGAAGCAGAACTGCTTATAACTGCATCTTTACTGGGTGTATTAGCACCCATCCAGATTACCGTACCATTACATGGTACTACTCAAAGTGCCCCGATCCCTAAGTTGCTATATTCAATTCCTAAAAATTTTGGTATTGTAGAGTGGGATGGTCGGGTACGTGCAGAAGTTATCGATAAAGGACAATATCATATAGATTTTGTATTTGATCAACCTATTTATTTTACTTTTCGTTCTGGACCTGGCAATATAAGTTTAACGCCACCCACTTCTGCCTTTATAATAAATGCAGAGATAGTTAATATTAATACACTCAGGGTTACTATTACAGAAGATATTATTAAAACAACAAATCAATTAGTTGTTTTGAAGGGTACAATTACAAGTTTGGAAGGTTTGAGAACAGGCGAATCAGCGGATGGTATCACATTGATATATAGAGCCTCAGATAATGAACCTCAAAATTATATTGACTGAAAAGACATAAGTGTTTAGTGAAGCATATATGATAAATCATAGTAGAACCCGTTGGCGGAATTAAATATGCACTAATTTAATTCCGCCAACGGGTTTATGGTAGGATATTTGGAGTAAATACAGGAAAATAAATGGCTCTTTTTGTCGGATCAAGCTCTTTTCCCCGAAGCATAAATACGAATGTCACAGCTAAGATTGATAGCTACTTAATCTCAAATAAATCGCCAATCCTCATCTCAACTTCAATAATATCATTATCCGAAGCCGCTGATATTTTCTTATTATTTATAGTAACCGTATAGTCCTTTCCATCAGGTAGTTTAACAGAAAAAGTGTTATTCGCAGTTGCTTTCAAAGAAGCATAACTTATAATCGAATTATTCCAGGTAACAGAAACTTCCGCACCCCCCGGTATACATAGCCCTTTGAAATTTCCATTGTTCCATGCTTCGGGAAGACAAGGCAGAAACTCAACATACCCTTCTTGTGTCTGTATCAACATTTCTCCTATACCGGCTGCACCGGCTGTGTTGCCGTCAAGGACAAAAATATCATAAGGAGCCCCTGCAATACCGGCCGGTGAAATAGTCATCAGGTTCTCTCTGGAAAAATCACTTTGTAACATCACCAAACTTTTATAAGCTTCTGAAGGATCTTTTAAACGGGCATAGAAACAAATCATATTGGCACGGCTCCATTCCGTATCTTCCCATCCTTCGGCGGCAAGCCTGTATTCAATCGTTTTTTTCGCTGCTTTAGCAAGTTCCGGCGTTTTGTCAAGCGTTATCTGTGAAAACGGATAAAAGCTTAGCAAATGTGAAGTATGCCTGTGGTTGGGAGACCCTTCTTCATAATCTTCAAACCACTCCTGTATGGCTCCGTTTTTACCAATCATTATAGGAGGCAGTTTGGATAATGCTGTTTTTAAGCTATCAGCAAATGTCTGATCTATACCTAATATTTCTGTAGTCTCCAGGCAGGCTTTGAATATTTCATAAGCTAGTTGTCTGTCACATGCAGGCATCATTGAAGCACACAACCTCTCCCCTTTATAGATAAATCCGTTCTCCGGTGAAATGCCAGGTCCACTCATCAGATAAGTATGTTCAGTATCTTCTACCATATAATCCAAAAGGAATATTGCATTTCCTTTCAACAAAGGATAAGCTTCTTCTGCCAGAAAAGTTTTATCTAGTGTATACTGATACTGAGTCCACAAATGAGAAGCAATCCAGGAACTTGCAGTAGGGAATAACCCCCAGCTTATACTCTGGGAAGGAGCGGTATATCCCCAAATATTAGCTACGGTGTGTGCTGTCCAGCCTCTGCATCCATACACTTTACCGGCTGTTTTAGAGCCATGTACTGACAAATCTTTTATATATCGGAACAAGGGTTTATGACATTCATGCAAATTACCAATGTTGGCGATCCAGTAATTTTGCTGTGTATTAATATCCAGATGGTAATCGTTTGTCCACCCCATATTGCATGCAAGATTGTCATTCCACATTCCTTGTAAAGCTGCCGGCAGAGGAGAATTTTCACGTGATGCTGCTATAAGCAGGTAGCGGCCATACTGAAAGAAAAGAGCATCCAACCCTACATCATTCTTCCCTTCTTTTAACTGCTTCCATCTTACATCAGTTGGTAAATGCTCATATTCACTTTTACCCAGATTCAGTTGCACCCTATTAAATAAAGGAGAATAATCGGATATATGATTTGCTTTTAGATCAGAATAGTTTTTTGACATTGCCTTATTTACTGTATTCAGGTTTTGTTGCTGATAATCCGGATTTTTATAATCGGTACGGATATCGACAGCAACAGTAACGGCGTCAGCATTTGTTATTGACAACTTGCCTCCATTGGTAGCGACTGTGCCCTCATCAGTTTTGATTGTTATTATTCCTACAAAGTTCACACCTCCCACTCCATGTTTGGGGAAGTTTACTTTTCCTGAAAATATTAATTCACTGTCGTTAGTGCTTATTTCTGCCTCCCGAAGGAGATTTAGATAAAAGTCCATGGAAAGTGATGCTGATTTATTGGCTGTCATACGTACAATCATGGCATCATCAGGATTACTACAAAAATACTCACGCTTGTATTGTATATCACCTATATGAAAGACGACTTCATTGACTGCGTTTTCTAAATTCAGCGCTCTTTTATAGTTAGAGATTTCACCTGAAGGATATTTAAAATCAATATGCAGATCTCCAACCGGAAGATGCGTACCGAAAGATCGGGAACTTCCTACCAAATATTTTGATGCAATATTATTTCCTTCTGATAATTTACCATCAAAGAATAACTTACGAAGTTCTTTCATCCTTTCTTTGCCGAATGCCTGTTCCTGTTCGGGGTCGTATTCTCCAGACCACATTGAAGACTCATTCAAAGCGATAGTCTCTTTTTCTACTCCTCCATATATCATGGCTCCTAAACGACCATTACCAATAGGAGTAGCTTCCATCCATTCTCCGGCCGGCTGGTTATACCACAGTTCTAACGGAGAAGAACCTGTTTCAGACTTGCATCCGTTCAGTATTAAAACAAAAAAAATAATAATAGTGTATAATACATTTCCAATCGTTTTCATTTTACCAGATTTAATTATAAATTTAATTGTTGGAACAAGAAATTAATAAAACTCAAATAGATTTTAAGAATAAGCAAAGTAATCCAATCAACAACTCCTATGAAATAGAAAAAAGAGTTTTCAACATGGATAATATTATTTTCTGTTTACAACTTTAACTATTGACTACTCCACTCCTCTTATGAGCACGGTATACAGATGGTGATATGCCCATATATTTAGTAAATGCCCGGGAGAAATAAAGCGAATCGTCATAACCGATCAACGGGCATATCTGATTAACCTTCATATCCGTAAAATCCAGATATCGACAAGCTTGCTCTATCCGCAAATTAGCCAGATATCGTAATGGAGAATAACCTGTTTTTTTTACAAACACACCGGAGAAATAAGATTCGGACAGGTTTACATACCTTGCTATCTCTGATAAAGATAATTTTCTGTTTATATTCTCACGCATGTAATGAATGGCAATATCCACCAGATCTTTATTCTTATCTTCATTGCGGCTGCATTGCTTGTATTCACCCAAAAACTTTATTGTACCCAGAAAATGAAAAAAACTGGTAGTTGCATACAATAAATTATTCTTTTTATAACCATAACTCAATGATGCATAAATTTCTTCAAACATACTAAGACGGTCTTCAATACGCGAATAAGAATTTGAAGAAAGATCAACCGGTCTATCAAGTCCACTACTAAAAAAAGCAGCTTTCTCTCCATTAAAATGTATCCAGTAGATAGTCCAGGGATTGTTTATATCACTCCCATAAGAATAAGCTTTATTTTTGGGTAAAATAAAGAATTGATTCCTGCTGATTATGTATTTCTTTTCATTCAGGATTATCCAACCCTCCCCTTCTGCACAATAAATGAGTACAAAGTCTTTTGCTTCTTCTTTAGAACGTTCGCAATAGTGAAAAAAAGCCCGGGGAAAATAACCAATGTCGGTTATATAAAGTTCCCGTCCAAGTGTATCGGTCTTTAGCTCTTCAATAATAAACGAGGGAATTACAATAATACGTTCGCCTCTGAATCCATTTCTTATACGTGGCATGTTTTTCATAAACAAGTGATTTTATGGGTTAAACTAAGTCATTATAAATTCCAGTGGCTTTCTTACATCAAATATATAGATATAATAAACTATCGTCTTCTAAAACAGTCTCCAATTATAGCAATAATGTATATAATGCAACTCAAATAACTCTTTATATTACAAATGTTTCATAGCACTCTACATATCTTTCATTTTAGTAGTTATCATTCGCTTCGCTTATTAGTAGTTAAAGTAGTTAAGTAGAAAATACCATCACTACTAAGCTAAAGAATACAACTTAACTACTCTAACTACTATGATATAAATTTCAACTTATAAAGAATTTACATACCTTTGTATTGAATACAAAAAAAACAATCGGATGCGAGTAATTAGCGGAATATACAAAAGGAGAAGATTTGATGTACCTAAGAATTTTAAAGCACGTCCTACAACAGATTTTGCCAAAGAAAACCTGTTTAATGTACTTGCCAAATATATAGATTTTGAAGATGATGTTACAGCATTAGACCTGTTTGCAGGAACAGGAAGCATCAGCATCGAGCTGGTTTCCCGGGGAGCCGAAAGAGTTGTCTCCATTGAGAAAGACCCCTCTCATTTTTCCTTTATCTGTAAGATCATGCAGGAGGTGAAAGCAGAAAACTGGTACCCTGTCAGAGGAGACGTATTCAAATTTATCAAAGCAACAAAAGAACAGTTTGATTTTATATTCGCAGACCCTCCTTACGGACTTAAAGAATTAGACACCATACCTGAGCTTATTTTTCAACACAATTTATTGAAGGAAGATGGATTGTTGGTACTGGAACATGGAAAAGGGAATAGTTTTGAAAAGCATCCTTACTTTCTGGAAAGACGCATTTATGGAAGTGTAAATTTCTCTATCTTTTCAAAGCAGTGGGGAGAATAAGCGTACGACAGACTCTATACTTTTTCTTAATAATGGACGTTTCTCCCAACTCTTGGAAGATATTTGCTCGCAATATTTCTGATCATTCAAAAATACACTCTTTAGGCGTAATGCAGTATCCTGATCATACATAAATGCATTCACCTCAAAGTTATGTTCAAAGCTACGGAAATCCATATTGGTAGAACCGACAGTAGACAGGCTGTCATCCGACACCATCATCTTTGAGTGAAGAAATCCCTTTTTGTAAAAATAAACCTTCACGCCGGCTTTCAATACATCATTTATATATGAACACGTCCCAAAGTGGGTTAGAACACTGTCAGAACGTTTAGGAAGCATTAAACGTACATCCACACCAGAAAGTGCAGCAGTTTGGATAGCAACCATAATAGATTCCGTAGGAAGGAAATAAGGTGTTTGGATATAAAGATATTTTCTACAGTTATTAATGGCAAGCGTAAATCCCTGCATCATTTCCTTCCATTCTCCTACAGGCTCTGAGGTCACGATTTGTGTCAAACCACCGTCTTCGGATTCCACTTTCGGAAAATACCGGGAAGATGTTATCAGTGTTCTATCCACAAAATACCAATCCATCAAGAAAGAAGTTTGAAGGCCATAGACTGCTTTCCCTGTTATTTTCAGATGGGTATCCCGCCAGATACCCCAGCTAAATCCCTTGACATACCTTTCTGCAATATTCATTCCACCGATAAAACCTACTATTCCGTCAATAACAACTATTTTACGGTGATTACGATAATTGACCCTACTGGTAAAGAGCGGGAAACGCACTTTCAAAAAGCTACGAACTTCTATCCCCTCTTCTTTCATTCTCTCATAAAAACGATTAGGCACATTCCAGCAACCTACATCATCATAAAGTAAACGTATGGTTACTCCTTCTCTTGCCTTATCTATCAGTACGTCACGGATCAATCTTCCTACAGGATCATCATTAAAAATGTAATATTCTATATGAATGTGATCTTTAGCTTTATAGAGCTCACGGACCAATGAATTTATTTTATCATATCCATTAGTATATATACTGATTTTGTTACCTTCAAATGGTAAAGCCTGATTGCTGTAGCCGAAAAATTGTATCAGTAAATGATGCTCATCTGATAATTGAAAAGACTCCTGTGCCTGAAATTCGGCCATAGGCTTTTTCATCAGTCGATTATAACTCTTTTTACTGATAAGCCGTTCTTTACGGCTGCTTCGCCCAAAGAAGATATAAAAAACCAAACCTATAATAGGTAGAAAAATAAGAACGAGCAACCATGCCATTGTCTTTACCGGATTACGATTATCCATTATGATCACAATAATGGTACCGATAATAACAACGATATATAATACATCGAAAGCTGTAGACAGAATCTGATTTAAAAGACTTCCCCCTTCAAGCATAATTTCATTTTATAATAAAGCAAATATACAAAAAAAGTGATTAGCTATTAAAATTGCCAATCACTTATAACAATATTATGCCCAGAAATGATTACTGAATACGTATAGGAGGTCCAAAACCACCTCCTCTTCTGCCTCCATGATCTCTCGGAGGCGGACCACCATCCGGAGGCATAGGTCTTCCTCTTTGTTGTGATCTGGCTTTACTTCCTAAAGTATTTAAACGGTATACAAAATGTACCATAAAATAACTACCTAAAGTGTTGTATTCAGTGTCAGTCATCCTTGTTTCGCTGATTGAGCGGCTAAGGTTACTTTGCTGACGGAGAATATCATAGATTTTAAAACGTATGGTTGCATTGTTATTACGCAGGAAGTTTTTAGATAATTGGGCATTCCATATTATCTCATTATTATCAAAATCTCCACTATACCCATCTTTGATACGATAATTTATATTTGTTACAAATTCAAGATGCCATGGAAGACTTACATTAGTACTACCACCTAAATAATAATCAAATGTTTCACGATTACTATTTCTTTGTTTATCATTGCGGGTCAGATTATAATTGACAGAAGCATCCAGAGAGATACTAAGAATATCATTACGGTAATTACCGTTAATCTTTTCATTCAAAACTAAATTACGTGTATTACTCAGTTCTGAATTTCCATTTTTTCCTTTCCCTATGCTGGTATAGCTTACTGCATTACTAAAAGACGCTCCAGTAGTGGCAGCTATTGTATATTTTTTATTCTTAAAAGGAGTATTAAAAGTGAAAATACTTCTGGCATTCCAACTACCATTAACATTGACTCTTTCATAAATGGTTCCACCTGTCTCCGGATTATAAGTCATTTTATTTGCAACAGAGTTTATCTTATTAGAGAAGGATAAATTTAAAGAATAACTTCTCATAGAAGTGGATATATAATTATTATAAAATAATGTAAGATTATTATTAAAAGAAGATTTCAAGTTAGGATTACCATAACGGATATTAAGTGGATCTGTCTGATCTATCACAGTTTGTAAATCTTCAATATTTGGTGTGCTACTCCCTCCACGATAACGCAACATTAATATATGCTGTTTAGAAAACATATATCTCAACATTACATTAGGAGAGAAATTTAATACATTCTTGGTAATAATTGGTTTATCTGAGTTTGGTCCAATTGTTGTTTCGTTCCTTAAAGATTGCGGGATTAATCCTATACCTATGTTGTACATCATCTTAGGATGAACACCACGTAATGAAAGTTCTACTTCATGGTTATTTTCAAATTTTTCAAGACGATTACTCAAGCTATCTACATAACCTTCATTTTCCTGATCAAGATTATCATATGCCAATAATTCTACCAATGAATTACGGTGCGAAAATTGATATCTCATTTGGAGATAATGGTTTTTAAATACTGGTTCAGTATAAGAGGCTGATATCCTATAATTGGTATTATTATCAAGCCGATCAGTAGTACGATCAATAATTGAGATACTATCCCGTAGAAAATTGTCTTCATCATCATAAAGATAAAAGACAGTAGAAGAATAATCATCAGCATCTGTGTTCCCATTATTATATCCTAAATTTGCACTTAAAGAGAAATTACGTCCTTTATTGTTTAATTTACGGAAAAATTGTATACGTCCGTTTACAGTATAATTGTTGCTTTTACTATATTTATCTGACATTTTTTCATTGACCGGATTCATATTATTATCAAAGGTCTTTAAATCTCCATTACTTACCGCATCTGTTTTTGCATAACTGACATTTGGACGAAAAATAAGTGTAGTCATAGAGTCAATACGCCATTCAAACCGTAAATCTGCTCTAAGATCGTGTCTTTTACGATTAGATGTATTAAGGCTATTTTCGTAAGAAGATTCTTCTTCTCCTAGAAACCTCTCTGTTGCACTTTTACGCCGTGCATCATTATCTGAATATCCATACTGGATATTACCTCCGTATTGCACATTTTTTTTATCTTTGGCGTAGTTAATTCCTATGGACCTAGAAGCAGTAACCCCCCCCCCTGCATTTCCGCTACCCAATCCTTGCCCTACATCACCAAATTCTGAAAATCCAGTATTACTTGTATTATTAATTGAGCTTATTACAGACAGATTCGAATCATCCAGAAAACGGCTTAACATAACACGACCTTCATAACGTTCTTCACTACCATAACCAGCAAGCAAATCACCAATCCATCCTCTCTTCATTCCTTTTTTAACTGTCAGATCAAGTACAGCCTCTTCTTCTCCATCTTCAATGCCGGTAATACGTGACATATCACTTTTCTTTTCGTAAGCCTTTACATTTTCTACTATATTAGCAGGCAGGTTTTTCATAGGCATCTTCGGGTCATCGGAGAAGAATTCCTTCCCATCCACCATAATCCTCTTTATTTCCTTTCCGTTTACGGTGATCTTACCATCTTTGTCTACTTCTGCACCTGGAAGCTTTTTAACAAGCTCTTCGAGCATAGCGCCTTCAGCTACCCGGTAGGCTGAAGCTGAGTATATCGTGGTATCTTCTTTCATTGTAACCGGAGGAGCTTCAGCCACTATTACAGCCTCTCCTAAAAGGATAGCGTCCGGAGATATTAAAACTTCCCCTATATTTACTGCCGGCCTGGCAGATGTAAGCTCTACAGGCTTTATTATGGTTTGATAACCTACAAACGAAAACTTTACAATATATTTACCTTGTTTTTTTGCACTTAAAGAGAATTTTCCATCCTGTAAACTTACAACCCCACTGACAAATGAACTATCCGGAAGAGATAATAATTGCACTGTAACCTGCTCCAAAGATGTTTTTGTATCTGCATCAATGGTAGTACCGGCAATACTGAATTTACCAGTCTGCGCATTTATCCATCCCAATGTAAATAGAGAGAATATAAAGAAAAAAAATATCCTTTTCATCAACCTGCTTTTTCGGTAAGTAATTATTGTCTTTTTGACAATAGAATTTTGAAAAGGTTTAATTATTATTTACTACCTTTTAAAAATTTCATCTATGGCAGCCTTTTTAATACCATACTCCAGGCATATTACATTTATAACCATGAATATAACAAAAGAAGAAGTATCGACCAGTTCCTTATCTCCTTTATACAAACGGTAAAGCATAATTCCGAAAATATAAAGAATGGTTAAAAAGAATGCATTCCTCATTGCACTAATTCGTATTCTTTCTGTCTCCTCATTCTCTTTCTTTGTATATGCCAATAAGATCATCAACAAACCAATAATCATAGACAGTTTTATTATTTCTTTAAAAAACAATAAATTGTCGTTGGTGATCACCCCATATATGAATAGAATGAAAGGAACGAATATAGATAGAAGAAGTATGGCATAGCCCAGAATACGGCAATATACAGGTAATAAGGCTTTCATATTATATCATTGTTTTTATGGGGTACAAAGGTAATTATTTACAGGTAAATAGAGATTCGGATTTTGCTTTTTTAGGTTTTTAATGTAAGTTTGTGTTTTAAAGGTATTTAATTTATGGATGTACAGCAAATTATTATATGCGACGATTTTAAAAATGCTTTTACAAAAGCAATAAATAATATAACCTACGATAAGTTATTTATATTAAGTGACGAACATACCCACCGGCAATGTTTGCCTGTTTTGTCTAAAGCAGCAAACCTTTCTGACGCGATCATTATAAAGATCGGGGCCGGTGATATGTATAAAAACTTAGATACATTAGCATATGTGTGGAAAGAACTCAGTGAACAGGGAGCCAGTCGTCATTCCTTACTTATCAACCTGGGCGGAGGGATGATCACCGATCTGGGTGGTTTTGCTGCATCCACCTTCAAAAGAGGGATTAAATATATAAATATACCAACTACATTACTTGCGATGATAGATGCTGCTGTTGGGGGTAAAACCGGAATTAATTTTAATGGGCTTAAAAACGAAATCGGCGTTTTTTCTCCGGCTGATAGTGTACTGATCGAAACTGAATTCTTAATCACTCTGGATGATAAGAATTTCTTCTCAGGATATGCTGAAATGCTAAAACATGGGCTAATCAGTACAGAAGGGCATTGGAATGAACTACTCAGCTTTGACACAGGACACATCAATTATATATATCTGAAAGAACTTGTTGGTAAATCAATCCGGGTCAAAGAAGAAATAGTTAAGGAAGACCCTTTTGAAAAAGGAATACGTAAAGCCCTTAATCTGGGACATACCATAGGACATGCCTTTGAAAGCTTTGCGATGGAAGAGAACAAACCAATTCTTCACGGATATGCTGTAGCATGGGGAATTATCTGTGAACTCTACCTATCTTATCTTAAAACGGGATTTTCCAAAGAAGACCTGAGGAAAGCTGTTCATTTTATCAAATCAAATTACGGTGTATTTTATTTTGATTGTCAACATTATGAGCTGTTGTTTGAGCTTATGAAACATGATAAAAAGAATGTTGCAGGTATTATCAATTTTACGTTATTGAGAGGAATAGGTGATATCGTAATTGATCAAACAGCTACAAAAGAAGAGATATTTGAAGCGTTTGACTTTCTCCGTGAAAGTATGGGGATATAGCAGAGTTTTAGACAATACTATATTCTGATGACATAAAAACACGGATAATTCAACTATAACTCTCTGCACAATAAGCAGTTATTTGTTACTTTACATAGAAACAGAACAAAATAATACTTAACACTAAACCCAGATCTATGGAAAAGCGTGATAGCCATACAGATATTAAACCAAAGTCAGGTTGGTGGAAAATAGACTTTCGAAGAAAGAATATATACATTGATAAGGAATTGCTTAATTCATTGTTCTTCTTCTCTGATCGTTTTACTATAGCACATTTCCTGGGATATGTGGTTCCAAAAGAAAAAGAGCATATCGGGATTGCTCTGGATAATTATCCTCATACTCATTCTTTCGATTTCCAGGTTAATTTAAGAATTGACAATTGGAATTATTTGGTTGAAATGACTTTAGACAATCCGGAGATAAAAGATGATATAGCTTACAAAAGTAGTGGAAATGTTAAAGTAATACGTCGTACAAACCAAGAAGAAGAGCTATCTTATACAGAAGTGAACCAAATGCGCCCCTCTCAAATAGATACTGAAACTGAATTACGCAAAATAAACCTTCGTCTTAGTATAGCTTGTAAGATAGGATTAATTTACCCGTGGACATGGTATGTTAAAGAGAACTGTGCTGATTTTAATATATTTGAAAATAAACGGATCGTTAAAAAAGGTCTTTACTTTGATGGATTTGCCAAGTCAATACATCCTGAAGACAGTGAAATTTATTACCGGGAACTTAACGCATTTAAAGAGAATAAAATACAGAACATACAAATACAATACCGTTCAAACTTCTTTTCCGAAGAATACAGATGGTACGAAATGAATGGTGAGATATTTGAAAAAGATGAATCGGGTGGATGCACCAAAGTCGTAGGGGTACTACATGATATCACGGATAGTAAAAACACAGAAGAAAGCCTGAAAGAGAATGAATTACAACTCATAAGGGAAAAAGAAAAGGCCGAAAAGGCTGTATGGGAACGTAAAATAGTGCTCGACAATCTCAATACAGCTCTTATTTATATAAATAATGAATATGTTGTTCAATGGGAATCTACAAAGGCATTGGGGCCTGTGTTTTACAACAGGGCTTATGTCCCTGGCACGGTATGCTATAAAACGGTATTCAGGAATGATTCACCGTGCAAAACTTGTGCCCTGACAGAAATGTTCGAATGTGGCAAATCCGTTAATCATCTATATACAGAACATGGAGTTTCCGTAGAAATAACAGCTAATCCTGTATTAAATGAAAAAGGAGAATTTATAGGAGGGGTACTCAAAATTGAAAACGTAACGAAGCGCATACTCCGGGAAAACCAAATAAAAAGGCTAAATACCTTGATGGATGCGATTCTCAATAATATTCCCGTCTATCTTTTCATGAAAGACCCGAATGATAACTTCCGTTATCTTTACTGGAATAAAGCTATGGAGGAAAATACAAAAATCCCGGCCTCTAAAGTTTTAGGAAAAACAGATATAGAGATATTTCCTAATGAAATTAATGCCATAAAGTTTAAAGGGGATGACCTGGAATTACTTAAAAGTGGTGATAAGTTGACGGTTGTAGAAGAATATGACACAGCAGAAGATAAAACGCGTATTGTCAACACATTTAAAGTTTTGGTTCCCAACGATAAGGAACTGCCCTGGATATTAGGCATCTCATGGGATATCACCGACATGAAGAAAGCGGAAAAGGAATTGATAATAGCTAAAGAAAAAGCAGAAGAAAGTAATCGATTAAAATCTGCTTTCCTGGCCAATATGAGTCACGAAATACGTACCCCCTTAAATGCGATTGTCGGCTTCTCCGAATTACTTGCACATACCACCGAGTTAACTGAGAAAGAAGAATATATAGATATTATAAAAAAGAACAACGAATTGCTTCTTCAGCTTATTTCCGATATACTCGATTTATCCAAAATTGAAGCACAGTCTCTTGAATTTATTTATCAGATGGTGGATGTTAATAACTTGCTTACAGATATTGTATCAATCAACAATTTACGTCCAGAAGCAAAGGTTCCTGTAATACTCGATAATTACAAGGACGAGTGTTACATATACAGTGATAAGAACAGAGTAAATCAGGTTTTATCCAATTTGATTCACAATTCACTTAAGTTTACGATTACAGGAAATATTAAAATCGGATATCATCTTATCGCCGGCGATACGAAAATAAGATTTTATGTGAAAGATACCGGAACAGGTATCCCCAACGATAAAATAGAAACAATATTTGATCGTTTCATAAAGCTGGATTCTTTTAAACAAGGCAGTGGCTTAGGGCTTTCTATCTGTAAAAGTATAGTAGAACAATTAAACGGAAATATGGGGGTTGAATCCGAGCCCGGTAAAGGCTCCTGTTTTTGGTTTAGCTTACCCTATGATAAAAACCTCATTAAAGAAAAGAATGATACGAAAGATAAACCTGCAGTAATAAGATCAGTCAATAACTCAGGAAAGAAAGCCTCCATACTTATCGCAGAAGATATCGACAGTAATTATTTATTGGTAGAAAAGGTTTTAATAAAAGATTATAACCTTACACGTGCAAGAAATGGAGAAGAAGCTATAGAGTTATATACTAATAACCAGCCTGATCTGATTTTAATGGATATCAAAATGCCGGTAATGAATGGCTTGGAAGCAGTGAGAAATATAAGGTTAACAGATAAAAATACGCCTATCATTGCACTTACTGCATTTGCATATGACATCGACATACAAAATGCCAAAGAAGCAGGTTGTAATGACTTTCTTACAAAGCCCATCTCTATTCACTCCCTTACAGGAATGATATCCAAATTTATTAAATAAGAAAAAGCTGTTATTAGCAATAATAGGTATTTTGCCCTTACTTAGTTAAAAGATATTGTATATAGATTGCCTACTTACATTCCATATTCTTAGCCAAACGGCCTATGCTTAATCCTTGTACAATAATCGAAAATACAACTACAGCATATGTAACAGCTACAACTGCATCCCTGTAAGGGCTATCTCCTATAGATAAAGCCAGTGCTATGGAAACTCCTCCACGCAAACCACCCCATACTAGTATTCTCAACGTATCCCGTGAGAAATTTTCATGAAAAGGAATTACTACAACAGGTATCTTAATAGAGACATACCGCGCGAATAAAACAACAACTATTGCTATGATTCCCATAATCCAGTAATTTCTCAAATCCGGTATTAAAAGAAGTTCGAAGCCTATCAGCAGGAAAAGTATTGCATTTAATATTTCATCGATCAACTCCCAGAATATTTTCATAAAAGTAATATCCCAGTGTTGCTTCTTCGAATATTTACGCCCGGCATTACCCACAACCAATCCTGCCGTTACCATTGTCAAGGGACCAGAAATTCCGAGCGCTTGCGAAGCCATATACCCACCCAACACAACAGAGAGAGTTATAAGGATGGTTACTTTCTCATCCAGTATACTTTTTATAGCATAAAAAGCAATATATCCTAATGCAAGCCCTACCAGTATAGCTCCGAAAATTTCTTTTATTAACAGCCAGGATGTAGAAACAAATGTAATATCTACCAGTTGCTCCGTACCTTGGGCTATATTATAAATAACTGTAAACAAGATAACTGCTACTCCATCATTAAATAAAGATTCCCCGGTTATCTTTGTTTCCAATGCCTTATTTACTTTAGCTTCCTTTAAAATACTAAGAACAGCAACCGGATCTGTAGGCGAGATCAATGCACCAAATAATAAACAATAAATCAGGGACACTTCTGCATCAATTCCTATTAACGGGAAAAGCAAATAAAGAATATAGTAGAGAGCAAACCCTACCACAAAAGTAGAGATAGCTACGCTCAGGGTAGAAAAAACGATTATAGATATCTTTTGCTCTTTTAGGTCTTTTATGTTAACCTGGATAGCTCCTGCAAAGAGCAAAAAGTATAACATTCCTCCCATCAGCAGTTGACTGAAATTGACGTTTTGAAGTAAATGATGAATATCATTCAAAGGCTGCTGGTCTACCCTACCTAAAATTACAAGAATTAATGAGAAAGTTATTGCAATTACCATTAAACCAATAGTAGAAGGAAATTTCAGAAATCGTATATTAATATAGGAAAATACTGTTGCTAATATCAGTAGGATGGATAATGAATAATAAAAGCCCATATATGAATGTTACTGTATCTGTTATAAAATAATTGTTCCTTAAAACAAAAGAATCATTCTAAGGAACAAAACACAATACCGTATTGTTGGGCAACCATCAATAAATATCAATATCCGGATAAATGATATAGACTAGTGCTTTAACTACCTATGCACTAATGAAGACTGAACTATTGATTTGTAAAAATCATCAGACCGCCGCCCGAACGATTTTAACTCCAAGATTATCTAATAACACATCGCGAAACTCAGAGGTGCTAAGAGATTTGCTACCAGGCATTATTATTTTCATATCTTTCGTCACTAACCCCTTGGAAAAACAAAACTCCATGGCATCTACAATTAATCTGCTGGCAGAGGTCCATCCAATATATTCTAACATCATAGCAGCAGAAAGAATCATAGAAGTAGGATTTATCTGATCGGTTTCACCGTAGTTGCATAACTCATCATAAGTAGGTTCAAATAAAGCGTATCCGGTTTCACTGTTAATTCTGCAACAGGGTACGATATTTGAACATCCGGCCAATTTGGTTATTTCATCCAATACACACCCTCCGGTTGAGTTTAGTGAAACTACAACTGCATATTCTTCCGGATATTTTAGAGTTGTTTGGATAAAAGTTTCCCGGTCTGTATCTTTTACAATGATCTTCCCACCCAGCATGGCTTTCTCCAATTCCTCATTTGCACCATCAATTCCCCAAAGTTTGGACAACCTTTCATAAACTTTCATACTAAAGGTATGTTCCGAATAGTTAAAGTCGGCAATTCTATAACCGAGAGTCAATTCGTTCTCTTCCAAACCATCATGCAGGAAAGTTACATTTGAAGCTCTGTTCTTAATTGCATATTCGAAGGCCGCATGAATTGTCTTTTCATGTCCTCCGCCATTTTCCCGGAAAATATCCATATTCAATCTTTCCGGTTTTCTAAGGGAGCAGGTTACGCCGGGAAACCAGGTTACCGGAAACCAGGACGTGTAAAAGCCCAATTCATTATATAAATCATTATCAATAGAGGTATTCCTTCTATTATCAGAAGGTGCCAGAGGACCTTTTATTGCTACAACATATTCCTTAAGGATATTAATTGTTTCCTGAGGTAGTAATTTCTCCGTATATGCAAAAGCTTTCCTTCCAGCCAGAATCTCCTTCCACTTAATAAAGCGTTTTCCCCTGTAAGCCAACCTGATGGCTGCATCGACAATAGACTGATAAACCGCCGTTATTTCTTCTCCAATCCCGTCACCTTCTATGTAGGGGATTGTAACAACATCCGGAGTTATGCATTTATTGCCTTCTCTTGAGATCTTGCCCATGTCTTAATTCAATTAAATCGTTCATTCATCAATAGATTCAGCATTACAATTCAGATGTTTTTCCTTATGCTTTATACATACAAGGAAGGGGGAAACAATATGATGGTTGTTACTTTTTCTGTTCTTCATTTTAGTTTTCATAAATATTTTTCCCAAATCGTATAGTATGCCTACAATTAAAACATATTACTCGGCGAATTGTTCACTAAAATAAGAAAAAAAAATAAAAAAATCAATGTATCCCTTGAATATCAATAAAATCCCAAACTGAATAAAAAGAGATAAACAAAAAGTGTTATGTTATATAAATGGTTAATGTCTCTTCACTTCAATAAAAGAGTAAAAATAATTCAATAGTCAAATGAACTATATTTATATTATTACAATATTCTTCGAATCAATATCTATTTAGATGTATCTTCGATTCATCGAACTTATTTTTAGGAGATTGCACTCCTTCCGGATAACCTACCGGAATCACACATAGGGGCTTTACGTTTTCCGGTAAATTTGTATATTTTCTTACTACTTCCATCCTGTCCTCATAAGGATAAGCGGCAGTCCATACTGCACCAAGTCCTAATGCTTCTGCTGCCAATAATATATTTTGAGCAGCGGCAGAACAATCCAGATACCAGTAAGAAGACTTCCCGGAATCTCCACATACGATAATAGCCTGACGAACTTTAGATAACATCTTTGCATAGGGCAATGCGGATGCCATCGAGTCTAATGCGGCACGTTCATTCACAACAACAAACTCCCAGGGGCGGGTATCTTTGCCGGACGGAGCCGCCATTCCGGCTTTCAGCAGAGCCATTATCTTTTCTTCCTCTACTCCTCTATCCTTATATTGTCTTACACTTTTACGTGAATGAATATTATTCAATATAATATCTTCTGCATTAATGGGCTGCTTATCTTTACTATTTTGATCCGTACAAGCTATATTTATACTCATAATCAATAAAGTGCCTAAAAGAATTGTTTTAATATGAGTTCTCATTCTATTTACTATATTAAAAGAATACAAATATAAAGTAAAGCTAACACATTCACATCAAAATCGTAGAAATAATTAATCTTCTTTGGCTACTTTAGCTTAAATTGATTAATGAAAAATATTTATCTAAATAATTACTACTTTATAGTTGGCCACAAATAATTGAGAACAAATATTATATACTAAATCATTTCTACCCAATCGTCTTTTTGCAAATTATACTTTTCTAGAAAGGCTAAAAACTCTTTTATAAAATACTGGTGATTAACTATTAGATATTTTACAGATCAGATAGAATAATTTGAATTGATCAGTTCTTTAACCCAAGTACTGCAATCGTTTGCAAAATATATTAGCAGATAATGAATAAATAACCCGGACAATCGAAACAATTATTGTGTTTCTTTGTCATTAATAAATGATTATCAACTATCACCATGAAAAAAATATTTATAATTATTGGATTGATTTGCTTTACGCTATTTATAAAAGCAGAAAAGGTTAAATCTCCTAATGGGACATTAGAACTTACATTCAACGTAAACAACGGTACCCCCGTATATCAGTTGGATTATAAGCAGAAACCGGTTATCAAAGAAAGCAAATTGGGGTTTGATTTCAAAGGAAATCAGGTGAATCCGGACTTTAATGATTTCAGCAAAGATATGAATACCCGGCAGGTAGAAATCATTGATAATTTTACAAATGGCTTTACTGTGACCGGCATCAGATCCAGTACTTTTGATGAAATCTGGGAGCCTGTGTGGGGAGAAGAAAGTAGTATTCGTAACCACTATAACGAAATGGAAGTCACCTTAAACCAGACATCGACTGACCGAACGATGATCTTGCATTTCCGTCTCTTTGATGATGGCCTCGGATTCCGTTACGAATTTCCGCAACAGCAGAATCTTACTTATTTTGTAATCAAAGAAGAGCATACACAGTTTGCAATGGCCGGAGATCATAAAGCAATCTGGCTTCCCGGTGATTACGACACACAAGAGTATGATTTTACAACTTCCAGGCTGAGTGAGATCAGAGGATTGATGAAGGATGCAATCACACCTAATTCATCCCAGACTCCTTTCTCACAAACCGGTGTGCAAACTTCACTGATGATGAAAAGTGATGACGGACTTTATATTAACCTTCATGAGGCTGCCCTTATCGATTACTCATGTATGCATCTTAATCTGGATGATACAAACTATGTATTCGAATCATGGTTGACACCTGATGCAAAAGGCAACAAAGGTTATTTACAAGCTCCCTGCACATCGCCCTGGCGCACAGTGATCGTTAGTGATGATGCACGTGATATACTTGCTTCACGAATAACACTGAATCTTAACGAACCTTGCAAACTCGAAGATACTTCATGGATCAAACCTGTAAAATATATAGGTGTATGGTGGGAAATGATCACAGGAAAAGGCACATGGGCTTATACTGATGAGCTACCTTCTGTAAAACTCGGCGTAACCGATTATACAAAAGTGAAGCCTAATGGCAAACACTCTGCCAATAATGAGAAAGTGAGACAGTACATTGATTTCGCTGCTGAGCACGGATTCAGTCAGGTATTGGTAGAAGGTTGGAATGAAGGCTGGGAAGACTGGTTTGGTAAGTCAAAAGATTATGTATTTGATTTCCTGACTTCCTATCCTGATTTCAATCTGCCCGAATTAAATCGCTATGCTGCCGGTAAAGGCGTTAAACTGATGATGCATCACGAAACCTCTTCATCCGTCAGAAACTACGAACGTCATATGGACAAGGCTTATCAACTAATGAAAGATTATGGTTACAACTCTGTAAAAAGCGGTTATGTGGGTGATATGATCCCTCGTGGAGAGCATCATTACGGACAATGGTTGAATAATCATTACCTGTATGCAGTAAAGAAAGCTGCTGATTATCAAATCATGGTAAATGCGCACGAAGCAACCCGTCCTACAGGATTGTGTCGTACATATCCCAATTTGATAGGAAATGAGTCTGCACGCGGTACGGAATATCAGGCCTTCGGCGGCAGCAATCCTAACCACGTAACTATTCTTCCTTTTAACCGTTTGATCGGCGGACCGATGGATTATACACCCGGTATATTCGAGATGGATATTGCAAAGATGAATCCAGACAACAACTCTCATGTAAACAGTACACTTGCTAATCAGCTGGCTCTGTATGTTACCATGTACAGCCCACTACAAATGGCTGCTGATCTACCTGAAAATTACAACAGATTCCTGGACGCTTTCCAGTTTATCAAAGACGTTGCCCTCGATTGGGACGAAAGCAAATACCTGGAAGCCGAACCGGGCGAATATATCACTATTGCAAGAAAAGAAAAGAATGCAAATAATTGGTTTGTTGGAAATGTATGTGGCGAAAAAGGTTTTACTTCAAGGATAAGCTTTGATTTTCTTGATCCCAATAAGGCTTATGTAGCAACAATCTATGCAGATGCTAATAATGCACACTATAAAACTAACCCACAGGCTTATACAATTCGTAAGGTAATAGTTTCAAATAGATCAAAACTAACTCAGCAGTCTGCTCCAGGTGGCGGATATGCAATTAGTATTATGGAAGTAACAGATAAGGCTCAGACAAAAGGGCTTAAAAAGCTATGATAGGTTAAGGTATATTTTAAGGTTACAAGATTGTTTTGATTCCGGGCTTCGTCCCGGAATCTTTTTTGGAATATATCACATCCTTAACTTCATTCCCGCAAATATCGTATCTGGCCTGAGCATCATCACGCTTCTCATTTCCCCTGCCATACAAAGTCCGCACTGATCACATATCCCGGCACGTGCTCCTCCACATTCAGGAAGACGGGTTCCGTCTGCCAGGATAAAGTTAGAGACCCAACATTCTTTCTTGAACTTATTATGCTTCATCAGCTGTAGCCCTGAAACTGAATTCATGACCGGATAATTCTTTTTCTTATAAGCAATGACTTTATCAATTACCTGACAGCGTATATCCCAATCCAGAAACAAATCTTCCGTACCCGGATAAGGATTGTGAAAATTAATAGAGATTGATTTTACATACGGATTGGACTTTACAAACTCAATGGTTTTATCTACCGAAGGATAATTAATGGAATTTACCACCATATTCACACTCAAGTCCGGATGTCCTGAGCCTTCTATATTCTTAACCAGTTTTTCAAACGCCCCTTTCCCGCGGATATTATCATGATATTCACCATAACCATCCAGACTGACCCAGATGGAATCAGCTTCACTATCGCTAAACGGCCTGATGGCATTGGTAGTAATTGTAGTAGAAAAGAAACCTATTTGCTTTGCCAGTCTGATAAGGCTATTCAGGTCATACTCTCCGTCTTTCCAGAGTGTAGGCTCCCCTCCTTCAAAGTCGACAAATCTCGAGCCAATATTATAGCAATACTCCAATTCGTCTTTAATCTGTTTGTAAGTTTTAATGTTAGGATCTTTACGGGCATATACATTACAGTGCTTACATTTGAGATTGCATTTGTCCGAAATAAAAATCACTGATTGGAGCGGGTTTTTCCTACCCAGAAATTTAACTTTGAAAAACCAGACAGGTAAATATAATTTAGATAACATATTGCTGTATGTGGGCTTATTTCTTAATAATTAATACGGATATTTAAAAGATAGTCAACGGATAAAACCGGCTATCATAATGAGAAGACAAAATATTGATAACAGGTTGCGAGCCAGGAACCAACGTATCATAAACCAGTCTATACCAAGAGACCTTATCCTGTCCCAACCCGTTATTGGCCCCATCCAGAAACGGGGCTCGAACTTACGCTGCGGGTTGCGCACATATTCTATCATCATATAAAACAATGATGAAGCTATAGGAAGGGTTAAATACGTAAGTGCAAAATAAGGTGTTAAATATCCGGATACTATCCCTACTGTTATAATCAGGTAAGGGATAAACAATATACAGAAAAGAATAATCAGCATGGCGGTCTTATTATTCAGCAATACCGCCAGTGTACATTTTCCAATTTGCTTATCCGGTTCGAAGTCAAGTATGGAGTGTATATATACAATGTTAGACACCAACAGACCTACCGGTATCGAAATAAGGATAATAGTTGTATTCAGCATCCCGCAAGCTGCATAAAATGTACCCAGCATCACCAGCGGGCCGAAAACAATGCCTATTAGTAATTCTCCAAAACCTCTGTAACTTAATTGCAGAGGGTCTCCGGAATAAGAGATTCCTAAAAAAGCCGTTATCAGTGCAAAATAAATAATGCCTGTGCCCCGGAAATAAAAAATGACAGTCCCTATCAGCAAAGCACCCACACAGAATATGAAACAAGCATTCAGCAATTGATGAACAGTAGCCTGCCCCGACGTCAGATACGTACATTTACCAATACGTGCGCGAAACCCCTGATGTACCAACTTATCACGGTAATCACTTTTCTTCTTCTTATAATCAAAATAATCGTCAAACAGGTTTAATCCCATATGTCCCAAAGCAACCCCCAACACGGCAAGCAGTCCTAACGGAAGAGAGAAACCGGAATAAGCAGACGCCATACACAAAGCCAGCAAAGAAGGCACAAGACTTTGTGGTAAAGATTGCGGACGGGAATTTGTTATCCAAAACGGTATAACCTGAACAGTTCTATCAGTAATCATAGCTAAAATCAAGCATTATTATGTGATTAACAATTTGCGGGTTGAAGTTGCAAAGGTACAAATATTCTTTATAAAGAGATGTATCCGGGAAAAGGAGTTTTTGAGCTTATATGCAGGGAGTTTTAGCAAGCTATTTGCACTACCCGACCTCTCATATACAAGTAAGTTTCACGGAATAGTACATTAAGCTGTGTGCTATATAACATTAAGTATCATGGCTAATAAGATTACGTCGTCCCTCGCTCGTGTGACGTACGTTCTACGGGCGTAAAACGTACGTCCCCCGAACGAGGGACGTGCATCCTTCATCCGGGGGACAATTTAATGTAATATACGGACTACCCTTAATGTTATATAGGAAGGAACTTAATCAACCTAGCCTGCACACTTACGGGTATATTCCTGATAAGGGATAGGTTATATTCGTTTTGTTTAATTATTCATATTATTCCATACGGTGTTCCTCAAAGTACCTTCGGCATCATCGCAATTATACTCCCAGTACATCGCACCAAGCATTCCTTTTTCTTTGATATAATCACACTTGATAGTTAGTGATCTTGGGTTGTCAAACACCAATACGACTTCACCTTTGGCATTTTCCAGATAAGGAACTTTTGCGTCATCATCCCATTTCTCTGTAAATCCTTTTAAGTGAATCAAATCGCGATAATCCACGTAGTCGGTGAGTTCCAGTCTTCCTCTTCCGTAGAAAGGCATACCCAGCACCAGTTTATCCATCGGAACACCTGCCTCAACGTGCAACTTCACTGCTGCATCACCATAGCGTTTAGGAGCCATTTCCGAGCGGTAAAGAGCCGACTGGTGATTAGGAACCCGTGCCATATCGTATGTCATCAGGTTTACAAAATCAATATAGTTCATCAACGTCTTGAAATCATAAAAGATGTGGTTTGCCGCAGATGCCAGTGTTAGCAGCTTATCATTGCCGATAGCTTCGCGAATGGCTTTCATCAACAAATTGTAGTTTTCGATATCATCAGGAGAAGACGAAATGCCAGCTTCGCTGGAAGTAGGATATTCCCAGTCCATATCGATTCCGTCGAGGCCAAAATTCTTTACGATATCACCGCAATCTTTGGCAAAAGCATTACGGGTTTCTTCCGTAGCAGCCATCTCGCTGAACCGTCCGCTTGTCCATCCGCCTATAGACAGAAGTACTTTAAGAGAAGGTTTTTGTTTTTTCAGTCCGACTATTTCTCTTAGTCTTCCCTCATTACTAATATTTACGCCGTTGAATGTTTCGTTCACATGACCAAAGGCATAATTAATGTGTGTCATATAAGCCGGGTCAGGAAGTTTATTCCCATGTCCGGTAACATAAGCAAGTACGATTTTACCATTCGACTCAACAGCAGAGGTAGTTGTTGCTGCCTTACTTTCTTCAGACTTTTTAGAACCACCACATGCAGTAGCCATGAAACAGAAAAGTAAACCGGCTGATAGTAAATAGATAAGTTTTTTCATAAATATAGTACAGTTATTAAAATCATTTACAAATATAGGAATTATTTGGAAATATAGTCACATTTTATTTAATATGATTATCAGAAATAACATATCAATAATCAGTAAAAGAATTATGCATAATCTAAATATTCAGTAAGTATGCCGGAAATATGTTGCCCGGATAAGTAAAAAGTTATACTTTTATTCAGGATTTAAAAGTTTGAAAGACACATTGGTAATAATAATACCTGCATCTTATGCCAGATTATCCGCATAATACACAATTCTTCGATCATCTGTATCGTAACTACAAAGACAGTTTCGTACATTTTGCAAAAACATATGTATATAACGTGGAAACTGCTGAAGATATCGTAATGGAAAGCTTTTTATATTATTTGGAAAAACGGTCGACACTGACAGATGAAAACATACCGTCGTACATACTGACCGTGATAAAAAACAAATGCCTCAATTATCTGATACGCCTTAGAAAACAGTATGAAATAGGTGAATATCTCAGAAATGTTGAAGCCTGGGAATTAAATCTCCAGATTGCGACACTGGAAGCATGTAACCCTGAAAGGCTATTCTCGCACGAAGTCCGAAAAATAATAAATGAAACACTTGCAAAGCAACCCCAGCTCACACGCGAGATATTTATCCGCAGCCGGTTCAAAGAAGAAAGCCATAAGGAGATAGCAAAGAGTTTAAATCTTTCTACCAAAAGCATAGAGTATCACCTCACCAAAGTATTGAAAGTATTGAGGGTTGCTTTGAAAGACTATTTTCCTTTTATTATCTTCTTCAACTTTTTTCCTTAAATAAAAAATAAAGAAAATCATATTCCGGGTTTAGGGATATTTTTATTTCGATTGCTTACTAATAAACACACGAATAAATGGATAAAAAAATACTATATAAATTTTTTGAAGGCGAAGCTAATACTGATGAAAAACAATCCGTAAAAGACTGGCTTGAGGAGAATCCGGAGAATAAAGATATATTGTTCAGAGAACGGGAATTCTTTAATGCCGTCATCCTGTCAGGAGATAATCGAAATACGGGATACCTGCCCCACAAGAAACCTCTGTATCGATATCCGGTTATAAAAGAAATATTAAAAATAGCAGCCGTAATAGCTATTGTAGCCGGACTGGGAATCTATTTCCATACAACCAAGATGAACGAAATACAACTGGCTACCAACGTTATCAAAGTTCCACCGGGACAACGGGTAAATATTACCCTCCCCGACGGCACAAATGTATGGCTGAATGCCGGTTCCGAAATCAAGTATCCGGCCTATTTCACCGATACGAAACGGGAAGTAGAGTTGGACGGGGAAGCTTATTTCAATGTGCTTCATGATAAGGACAAAGCCTTTATTGTCCATACCCACAAGTGTGATATAGAGGTGCTCGGCACGGTATTCAATGTGGAATGTTATTCCGGCTCCCACGAGTTTTCAGCTGCATTGATGGAAGGAAGCGTCAGGATAACAAACAGAGAAAACCCCTCCAGTACATTAGTTTTGAGCCTCAATCATGAGGCAAAACTTCAGGATGGTGTCTTTAAAGAAAGTCCGATAACCGACTTTGATTATTACCGCTGGCAAGAAGGGCTGGTCTGCTTTAAAGATATTTCTTTCGACCAACTGATGCAACGGTTTGAAAAGTGCTACGATGTGGAGATTGTCATTGAAAACAAACAGATAGCCGGACGGGTATTCAGCGGTAAGTTCCGCTTTTCAGACGGTATTGATAATGCACTGAGGATACTGCAAAAAGATGTCGGATATATGTATGAGAAAAACAACGACGGTACCGTAATATATATACGTTAAGTTTAACCCTTAAAACCCACAATAGCCTATGATGAAACACACCCGTTAACCTTCAAAAAAAGATGCCGATAAGTGCGCCAACACTTACCGGCATAAACTAACACAATTATTATAACTGTATTAATCCAACATAACAAAGATATGAATAAAAAATCATTCTTTAGGACTTTATATGCCTATAAGTCGACTAAAAAACACATCATCAAGGTTACGAGAATAACCATTAGTTTATTGTTTGCGTTTACCTTTTGCCTGCACTCGAAAAACACTTACTCACAGACTATTCAACTCACAATCCATAAAAACAATGTGCAACTGGAGCAGGTGATTGATGAGATAGAAAAACAATCAGGCTATCTGTTTGTATACAACAAGAAAGTGGACACAAAGAAAAAGGTATCCATAAACCTCAATGAGTCTTCTATAGAAAAGGTATTAAGCAATCTGTTTGATCAAACTGATATTAATTATGAGATTGATGGTTCTTACATCCTGCTGACTTCCAAGGATATAAGCAAAGTTGCCCGGAACACACAAAAAGCAAAAAGCATCCGGGGAAAGGTAACCGACAACAGGGGCGAATCCCTCATCGGGGTTAACATCTTGGAACAAGGTACTACAAACGGTACTATAACGGATGTTGACGGATATTATCACCTCCAACTAACACAACCCAGCCCCACGCTTGTATTCTCCCTGATCGGGTTTACTTCCAAAGAGGTTACAATTAATAATCAAACGGAACTAAATGTTACCCTTTCAGAAGATATAAAAGCACTGGACGAAGTAGTGGTAGTGAGCTACGGAACCCAGAAGAAACGAGACCTCACCGGAGCCGTTTCGAAAGTAGATGCAAGTGCCCTTACCAACCTTCCCGTAGGACAGATCGGGCAGAAACTGCAAGGACAGGTTGCGGGTGTGCAGATCAACCAGGTAAGCGGCCAGCCGGGACAAGGGATGACTTTCCGTATTCGTGGTGCAGCATCCGTAAATAGTGGTAACGAACCGCTGTTCGTAGTAGACGGTATACCTATCACCTCCGGCCTTAACAACATCAATCCGGACGAAATAGAATCATTCTCCATCCTGAAAGATGCCGCAGCAACTTCCCTCTATGGATCACGTGCATCAAACGGAGTGGTATTGATTACAACCAAAAGAGGAAAGTCAGGTAAAACCGAGATTGGCTTTAATGCCACCTATGGCGTACAGACTGTAAGGGGATTGAAAAAACCAGATGTGATGAACGGAGAAGAGTACGCCCGCTATAAGAAAGAGTTTTATGAAGACAAAGCCATATACGAAGGTTATACCGACGGAGTGCCCAAAGCCTATCAAGACCCTTCTATCTATGGAGAAGGCACTAATTGGTATGATGAACTTACCCGCACTGCCGCCATCCAGAACTATAGTTTAAGCATCACAGCAGGTAGGGATAAAGTTAACAGTGCTATTTTCCTGGGATATTTCAACCAGGAAGGTATCTTAATAAACACAGGATACCAACGTGTTTCGGCAAGGGCCAATATGGATTACCAGGTGAACTCCAGGCTGAAACTAGGGCTGAATATTGCACCTACCTTTACCATCGGCAACAATCAGGAAGTAGACGGACACCGCAACGTATTGGGAGCAGCCATCGAAGCCCCTCCTATCATTGGCCCTTACGACGATGAAGGTAATCTCAGGATATCACTCAGTGCACCGGGAGCATTTAACCAGGCAAACTGGGTACGGAAAATGAAGGAACGGGTTGATAAAAACAAAACTGTAACAGTGCTTAGCAACCTGTTTGCCGAATTGGATATATGGGACGGACTGAAATATAAATTCCAGGCAGGTGCCGACCTTTCCAGTAACAATCACCGCAAATTTAATCCTTCTACCTCTGCCGGTGGCTGGAATGCTACTCCACCCTGGAAAGCAAATGGTTCTTATGCAACAGGTTTTAATTATAACTGGATTGTTGAGAATATATTAGCCTATAACAAAACATTCCTGGAAGACCATAAACTGGATCTGATGGCCGGATATACTGCACAAAAATCTACATGGGAAGGCAGTACACTAAAAGGTTCGGACTTTCCGGGTGATGAAATTCCATGGATAGATGCAGCTTCTACAAAAGGCGGTTCGGACAACACGAACAACACATCAAGCTGGGCATTGGCCTCCATGATAGGACGTTTGAACTACAGTTTCAAAGACCGTTATCTTTTACAGGCGGCTATCCGCCGGGATGGATGTTCCAGGTTTGGCCCCGACAACAGGTATGCAAACTTTCCGTCAGTATCCTTAGGATGGATTGTAACGGATGAATCTTTCATGTCTCCCGCTACAAGCGTCATGAACTATATGAAGATACGCGGAAGCTACGGGGTAACGGGCAACTACAATATCGGACAATACAGCCATATAGCAGAACTGGATAATAAGAATTATGTATTTGCCGATGCACTTACCGCAGGGAAAGCACTAAACCGTATCACCAACAGGGAACTTACCTGGGAAGAAAACAAGCAGTTTGACATCGGTATCGATCTGGGTTTCCTCAATGACCGCATCTACTTTATGTATGACTATTATTATAAGAAAACCAATGGTATGTTATTCCAGATCGATATCCCTAAGGCTTCCGGATTCGACAAGGTAGACTCTAATATAGGAGATTACAAATCATGGGGACATGAATTCACTATCTTATCCAGAAATATTGATAAGGAATTTAAGTGGACTACCAACCTCAATATTACATTCAACAGAAATAGAGTACTGAAACTGGGAACCAACGACATTCCCATGGGTGCCTATTATAAAGACAGTGACTTCAACCGTTTACAGGTAGGACAGCCTGTAGGTGTATTCTACGGGTTTATATTCGACGGAGTATATATGACGCAGGAAGACTTTGACAACAGCCCCAAGCATGCAACTTCAGAGGTTGGCACAGCCAAGATGAGGGATATAGGCGGCCCAGATGGTAAACCGGACGGAATAATTACTTTCGAACATGACAGGACTATCATTGGAGACCCGAACCCTGATTTCATTTATGGTATCACCAACGAGTTCAGCTATAAGAATTTCGACTTAAGTATACTTATATCCGGGCAGGCAGGCGGAGACGTTTTAAATACAAACTATGAAGATACAGAAAATCTGGACGGTGTATTCAACGTACGCAAATATGTAGCCAACAGATGGCGTTCGCTGGAAAATCCCGGTGACGGACTTGTACCCAGAACTAAATCAGGGACGACAGAACTGTTCCGCCTGGGAAACTCCCACTGGGTAGAAGATGCCTCCTACCTGGCTATCAAGAACATCACTCTGGGGTATAACATACCTTTCAAACCCAACCGGTATATCTCCCGGGCCAGAATTTATCTCACAGTACAACAATTGGCCGTATTCACCAAATACAAAGGGCTTAACCCGGAAGTCGGGCTTTATGACTCCGGCAGTGCTACACGGAGTTGGAAGGGGCTTGGCATAGACCGTACCACTTATCCCGTACCACGTACATTCAGTGTCGGATGCAATATTACATTTTAAGTAACATCATCATGAAACATATAAAATGAATATCTTATGAAAAAGAAAATTAATCTATATATAATCAGCCTGTTATTATTGGCCTCCTGCTCAGACAGTTTCCTCGACTTATACCCTGATAGCAAATTAAATGATAAAAACTTCTTCCAGACAGAGGGACACTTTGACCAAGCACTGACCGGAGTATACGAAGCCCTGAGAGCCGTAGTAGGCAAAGCAGGCTTTCTAATGGGAGAACAACGCTCGGACAACGCCCACTATGTTCGCAACGAGGTAGACCGCGGACAACGCCCGGCAGAAGAGATTGCCGACTTCACAGATGATGCTACCAATCAGCACACAGAACAGTTTTATAAAGATTGTTATTCGGCTATAGCTAAGGCAAATACAGTGTTAGATCGTATCCAGGACAAAAACTTTTCGGAAGCATTTAAGAAAAAGATCATAGGCGAAGCCAAACTTCTGAGAGCATATTTCTACTTCGAACTGGTAAGATATTACGGAGAAGTCTCCCTGCACCTGGAAGAAGTAACTCAGCCGGAGAAGGCTTTCCTACCGCGTTCCAGTATAGATAATGTATATAACTCGATAATCAACGATCTCAAAGATGCTATCGAGAAACTGGATAACCCTTCATTCCCTCAGGACGGCAGAGTGACTAAAGGAACTGCAAAGATGCTATATTCACATGTGTTGATAACTAAGCCCGATCGCGACTATGCTACCGCCGAAGAAAACCTGCGGGATATCATGAAGATGGGATATGACCTGATAGAATATGCCGACTTATTTGATGCCAAACATAAAAATAGCATAGAGTCTATATTTGAAGTACAGTATAAAGCAGGTGATACCGGACAGCAAAGTGAATATATCTACCGGATGATGCCATTAACAAATGACGGAGTTGCCATCACAGGCATTGCAGGCAGCAACAATACAAGCAATGGAGGTTTCGTAATTCCTACCCAGGAAATGGTCGATTCCTATGAACCGGGGGATAAACGGCTCAATATATCAATAGCTGTTGCCGTAGGAAAGCGGGATGCGCAAAGTAACATCATGGAGATAGATGATGTGCTGGAAGTTGGCGACCCTGATATCGGCAATTACCCTTCGTTCTGCTATTTTGTGAATAAATACCGGAACCCTCATGAAAAGATAAACAACACAGATGACAATTGGCCGGTATATCGTTACCCGGATGTACTGCTCTCCCTCGCCGAATGTCTGTTACAGCAAAATCGGGCAGGCGAAGCTGTAGAATATGTAAATAAGGTTCGCAACCGTGCCGGGCTTGCCGATATCGCTACGGTAACTGCCGAAGTTATAGCAAACGAACGCAGGCATGAGTTTGCTTTCGAGAATAAACGTTGGCATGATTTAGTACGCACAGGACAAGCCATTACCGTTATGACAGAGTATGGCAACAGGATGAAAGCTTTATATCCGTATATTGAGGCAAGAGCTTATAATGTGACAAAAGAAAAATTGATATTCCCTCTTCCCTACAGAGAATTGCAGGTAAATTCGCAGTTATATCAAAATCCGGGATATTAATATAATTACTATATTTGTAAAATTATATTAGTCATAAAAGGGGATGTATCAAATTCGTAGGCTTTTCAAAGAATGTTTGGAAATTTGATACATTCCCTTTTTCAATAATCAGGTTACATTAAAAAAACAATTATAACCCCTGTTTTGCTATGAAAATATACCTATCGGCTATCATTGCCGCATTTATCCTTACCCCGGTTATCGCCCAGGAAAAGGCATCTTGCATACCGTATGAACTTCGTTGTGAACATCTTATCAACCCTCTGGGCATCGACAACCCTAATCCACGGCTGACATGGAAGCTGAACGACCCGCGTAGCGGAGCCAAACAAACGGCCTACCGTCTGTTTGTCAGTACGGATTCAATGGAAGTTGTTTCCAGTAGAGGAAGTATCTGGGATAGTCAGAAAATCCAGTCTGATGATATACTGGCCGTTTATAATGGCAAACCGCTTACCCCCTTCACCCGATATTACTGGAAAGTAAATGTATGGGATAAAGACGGGCTTTCCAATTCATCCGAAGTACATTCCTTCGAAACAGGTATGATGGATATCAGAAACTGGCAAGGAGCATGGATTAGCGATCATCATGATATTCACTATAAGCCTGCGCCCTATTTCCGTAAGAAATTTAATACAAATAAGTCCGTTAAATCCGCACGTGCATATATCGCAGTCGCCGGACTTTATGAGTTATACGTAAACGGTGAGAAAATAGGCAACCACCGACTCGACCCTATGTACACCCGCTTCGACAGAAGAAACCTATATGTAACCTATGATGTAACTCCCAATCTGAAAAGAGGGGAAAATGCCATCGGCGTGTTACTGGGTAACGGGTGGTACAATCATCAGTCAATGGGCGTATGGGATTTTCACTGTGCTCCCTGGCGTAACCGTCCGGCGTTTTGTATGGACATACGCATAACTTACACAGACGGGACTACAGAGGTAGTTTCTACCGGCCTGGATTGGAGAACATCATCAGGGCCACTAGTTTTCAATAGTATATATACAGCAGAGCATTATGATGCACGACTCGAACAAAAAGAGTGGAATACAACTTCATTTGATGATTCCAAATGGAATGGAGTGAGACTCAGAAGTGTACCTTCCGAAATCATATCAGCACAGCAAACCGTACCAATCCGCAATGTGGAAACCATTCCTCCGGCCAGTATGAAAAAGCTAAATGACACTACTTATCTTTATGATTTTGCACGCAACATGTCCGGCGTTACCCACATTAAAGTATCAGGAGAAGAGGGTACGACCATCCGCATCAAGCATGGAGAACGACTTTATGATAATGGTTACATAGACATGTCAAATATAGATGTATATCATCGTCCTATAGATAATTCAGACCCCTTCCAGACTGATATTCTTATATTAAGCGGAAAAGGAGAAAACGAATTCATGGCAAAATTCAATTATAAAGGTTTTCGTTATGTTGAAATAACCAGCAGCCGGCCTGTTAATTTGGACAACAACAGTATTACTGCCTATTTCATGCACAGTGATGTAGCTCCTATCGGCGAAATCAATACTTCAAAACCCCTTATCGACAGACTTTGGTGGGCCACAAATAATGCTTATTTGTCTAACCTGATGGGCTACCCGACCGACTGTCCGCAACGTGAAAAGAACGGATGGACGGGAGACGGACACTTTGCCATCGAAACAGCCCTTTATAACTTCGACGGAATCACTGTTTATGAGAAATGGCTGGCCGATCATCGCGACGAGCAACAACCAAACGGGGTATTACCCGATATCATTCCTACAGGCGGATGGGGGTACGGCACACACAACGGGTTGGACTGGACAAGTACCATTGCCATCATTCCGTGGAACATTTACCTGTTCTATGGTGACAGCAAGCTGTTGAAAGATTGCTACTACAACATCAAAAGTTATGTAGATTATGTAGACCGCACCAGCCCGAATGGCCTGACTTCATGGGGACGCGGTGATTGGGTACCCGTAAAATCTACTTCTAGCCTGGAGCTCACCTCATCTACTTATTTTTATGTTGATACCCGGATATTAGCCAATGCCGCCAAACTGTTCAACAGACAAGAAGATTACGAACATTACAGCGCATTAGCCGAAAAGATAAGGAATGCAATCAATGCAAAATTCTTCAACCGGGAAACGGGCATTTATGCCAGCGGAACCCAAACTGAACTCAGCGTCCCTCTACAATGGGGTATCGTACCTGATAATCTGAAAACAAAAGTGGCAGATAATCTGGCAAAGAAAGTTGAAGAAGCAGGCTTTCACTTGGATGTAGGGGTGCTCGGAGCAAAAGCTATTTTAAATGCATTGAGTGAAAACGGACAGGCCACAGCAGCTTATAAGGTTGCCGCTCAAGACACTTATCCTTCATGGGGATGGTGGATTGTAAATGATGCTACCACTCTTCTCGAAAACTGGGATCTCCAGGCTGAGCGTGATATTTCAGACAATCACATGATGTTTGGCGAAATCGGAGGATGGTTTTTCAAAGGGCTTGGAGGTATCTTCCCCGATAGCTCGCAACCGGGATTCAAGCATATCATTCTCCGCCCGAATTTCGTATCCGACTTAAAACATTTCGAGGCAAAACATAACTCTCCTTACGGAACCATAGTTTCTAATTGGGAATATAAAAGGAATAAAGTAACTTACAACGTGGTGATACCACCTAACAGTAGTGCTACCCTTTATTTGCCGGATAATGTGAAAGGAAAACAAAGGAGTATAGAGCTGGAAGCAGGTAAACATACTTTTAAATTAAATATGCTTTCCAGAAAATAAAGTATATCAAGAGGTATCCGGTTAAAGCTATTTTCAAGCAATTAAGTTATGACCGGATACCTCTTTATTATATACAATCCGTAAGCCATCAACAAGAAATATACATTTTGATTACTATCATCCCAAATCAATGACATTATAACACAAAAAATCACTTTTTTAATATCCGTCAATTTTCAAATTTCTTCTCATCCAGATATTCCCATCTACCCAAAATCTTATAAATTACAACATTTATCCCGCTTATAGTAATAATCTGAAAGCACTTTTTACAAATATTCCCTTCCGGATTTATGCATAAAAATAATATTTTGAATGCATTGGAAAAAAATTTTCGATGCATCCAAACGTGAATGTTTATGCAATTGCCTTTTTCTTATGTATAAATAAAAACAAAATGTGTAGAAAAGAGAATTTGGCATCTGGATGGGTGAGAAAAGCCCACTATATTTATAAATCAATTTAAAAGCAAATTACAATAATCAACATTAAAAAGACTACATAAAACCAGAATACACACAACCATATTAACAACAACAGGTATAAAGTATCAAAATCACAAATGACAATCCCTTGAGAATGGAGTAGTAGAAAGCATATATTGACCAAGACTCAAATAAAGAAATTATAACCTATCAGAATTGACAAATAGACAAATTGTATTGGAAATAATCAATATGTCAATTAAAAGATTTCTGGGAGTTAAAATACTATAAGGTCATTGAATGATATAGGTTATGCTACTTATAATCCGTATTTACTAAAAAGATAAAAAGAGATGCTTTATATAAACAAAATATTTTTTATCTTTGAAGTAAATTAATTCCATTTAAACACATTTTGGAATAACAATACTATAAAAAACTATTACAAATATACCCCTCGTCAGTAAACTCAACTGATGGTATTCCCCCATCACTTTCAGAAGAGCTACAAAAAGTAATGGTGTAATAATAAAAGATATTATCTAAAACCAGAATAGAATGATCATCTTAGAAGATTTATCACCAGAAAAAAGAAAAGAGTATCTTGAAAAAGATAAACCAGTACAAAGACTGGAAGATGGATTTAACTATACCTATAAATCCCGGTATACTAATATTTATAAGATAAAAAATGATACTATATCACATATTACTTCTGAAAATATATTAGATATTCACCTTATAAAACAACATCCGGAATTCTACGAATTTGATTTAACTATTTCATATGCAAAAGTTCTTCAAGGTCTGGAGATGTTGCCTAAGTTTTATCTAAAAATGGATATCAATAAAAAATGAATTAATAAACAATGATAATTTAAAAAACACCTTTCAAGAAGAGGATCTAAAAAAAATAATTGATGCAGGAGATTTGGAGTACAAAGGTAATATGAATACCCTTATCCCTGACTTTAATAAGAATATTGTATTTATGGCTTTTTTCCTGGGATTGATCGATAGAGAAAAAGTAAGTAAAAGAAATTTCTATTCTTATATATTTCCAGAAAATTCAGTTTCAACAGGACTCACCATAGAGAATGAAGAAGAGAACGATAATTTATTAACTTTTAGCATATTAGGGTATAATCCATCTATAGACAAAAGTAACTTTAAAAAAAGATATTTGAGTAATTTTTCATTTTTACATGAACCATTTCAAGAATATTCTTTCGACTTCATAAGCCTTTATACTATAGAAAAAGCAACTAATCGGATCGAAAATATAAGACTAACCTTAGACGAGAAAATTAATGAATCAGTCAGCACCAATATAATTTGTGAAATTCAAAAGGTAGAAAATATATGAGTAACAGTTTAACCCCTCTTGTTCCGGAGAAAACATATGCAGTCTGTACAAAAGGTATGCAAAAAGGAGAAATGATAGTTGTATCTCAAGATAATGTGCAGAAAGAGAATTCTTGCTTAATTGCAACAATAAAAGATAAACCGACTAATTTTTCTTGTGTATGGGCAGGTATAATTATTGCGGTAATTGGTGGTGTTATTGCAGCTACAGTTGCAACTGGTGTAGGAGCACTTATTGGTGGAGTATTATTAGCTACGTTAGCTGGCATTATAGCAGCTCATGGTCTAGGTGGAGTTATATGCTATTTTTGCCTTAAACCCGCACAATGGATCAATCCGCACCCTCAAATCTTAATCAATGGTCAGCCCGCCTTAATTGGATCATCCACTATAGTATGTAAACCACTATATATTGGTACAGGAAACATTACACTTTTTTATAGTAAAGAAACGGCTGATATGGTCGCTAATATTTATAAATGGCAAAATTATGCAGACATATTTGGGGCAGCTCTAAGTGGATCAGCAGCAAGAGGTTTATGGGGGTTGGGTAAAGGTATTGCATCAGTATACGGACTCGGGGCCGGACTTGGAACTGTCGCCGGTTTTCTTGGTTTTGGGTATTTAGTGAATAAACCTATAAATGACTTCCAGAATTGGGCATCTGACCAGATTACCGGAAGAGACACGGAAGGAAGTTCTAGAAATATTAGAGATACAGTAGATGGTTCGAACGCACCCGCATTTGATTTGTCTGTAAGGCAAAATCTAATGAACCAGTATGGGAATGCTCAGGGAAAGATTGTATTTCAGGATATGTGGACAGCTATAAAAGCAGACCCCAGCTATTATCAAGGGATGCCAGCTTCAGAGCTGAATGCATTAAAGAGTAAATATTCATCTCAAAGTCATGGAAATTATAATACAGCCAAGAATAATGCAGCAACTCGGCACACACTGGCACAAGGAATTAGGGATGCCGGTATTTTTTTAGGGTTTTCTGTCGTAACAAATATATTAATCCAAGTGATATACAAAAATGAATTAAATGAATTCGAAGAATTTGGGTATAATGCTGAGCTAGAAGCCAGAAATGCTGTAGGAATATTCGAGCAACTTATTTAAAGTAAACATGAAAAGGATATCTTTTGATCTTAAATTAAAAATTGCAGGATTTATTATTTCTATATCCATTATTGTGCTAATTGTCTTCATGGCAATTAAAATGAATATTACTGTTTCCGATATAGAAGAAAAGCAAGGAATTGTTTCATTTGTTATTGAAAAAAACGGAATGTATAATTTTAAGCTTAAAGATGACATTAATTTATATGGAAAAGGAATTCATACGAACAATGATATAATATCAAATTTCATATATAAACAAATCTCAGGCTTTTCTGATATAAATAAACAGAAACATAAGATCATTAAATTGAATGATACGATTTCTTTTTCTATAAAAAAAGATACTCACTTTGCATTTAAACTATCCGGAAGAGATACGCTTTCTTTGCCATATTTAAATGAAAGTGTAATCATCCGTCGAATAGCAAATTCGGGGATTAAACAAACGATAATCATATCTGTTAACCATAAACAGATCACAAATGCACAATCAGATTATATCTTTTCTTCCGGGGCAAAAATTACTTTAAACATTATTTACGTCTTATGTATCTTACTCGTAATTATTTTTATTTTCCTTTGGATACTTAAAGCCACAGATAAAAAGAATCAAGAAACAGAAAACCAACAAAAACAAATTGAAGAGCAACATACCAAGAACATTTTATTATTAGAGAAACAATTATCAGCTTACATTGATAATGGTTTTAACTCTATTCCTGCCCAACAATTAAGTGAAATTACAAATTTGGCTGACTTATACTGGATTACTAAAAAAGATATAAATAAAGCTGAAGAAATATATAAGAAGATACTTTTGCAGTATCCTACAAATCTCAATGCTCTTATTATGTATGGAGAGTTCCTGTATAGTGAAGAACGTCTTTCCGAGGCAGATAAAGTAATGGAGAGGGCAAAAGAAATAGACCCTGATGTATCTCTACTAATTAAAACAAATCATAAGTATTTGCAAAATAGAAAATAAGAAGAAACATTTAGATACTGTTTTGAATTTCGTTAGCAAGCTTACAGTCCGTCCCTTTTTTTATCAAAACTAAAAAATAATATATCATTATTGAAAATATTAATACAATTTACTACCCTATTTTTGTATCATAAAAGTTAGCTGTTTTAATCTATATTTATCAAAACTCCCAAAAAGATATGATATGAAAAATACATTTAGTAAAATCCTTATTTTCCTCCTTGTATTCTCTTATAGCAACGGAACCTATCTGTTTGCACAGCAACCAAGGGAAATGAAATTTGAAAAGCTGAAAAAGGAATTTAATAATCCGTCCAAATCTTTTCGTTCCGCCCCTTTATGGGTTTGGAATACAAAAGTAACCTATGATGATATTGACAGGATGTTGAAGGAGTTGAAAGAGCAAGGCTTTGGAGGAGCATTTGTACATCCGCGTCCGGGTATGATTACCGATTACCTTTCCAATGATTGGTTTGACCTGTATAAATACAGCCTTAAAAAAGGAAAAGAGCTTGGCATGGATATCTGGATTTATGACGAAAACTCTTATCCAAGTGGCTTTGCTGGCGGACATGTACCAGCCGAAATGCCCGAATCTTATAATCAGGGACAAGGATTAGCGCCGCAAAAAGTAGAAATAATACCGGATAATGCAAAAGAGTTTTACCTCTGCCTTAAAAAAGAAGGGAATACATTTGTAGATATTACCTCACAACTCAATAATTATAAAAATAGAAAAAGCGAATACTACCTTTACAAAAAAACCTATTACGGCAATTCTGCCTGGCACGGAGGCTATTCGTATGTAGACTTATTATATCCCGGAGTAACACAAAAGTTTATTGACGTCACCATGTCAGGCTATGAAAAACACTTTGGGAAACAACTTGGAACTGAAATAAAAGGAATATTCACAGACGAACCCAACATTGCAAGTTCAGGTGGATTAAGGTGGACTCCCGATCTGTTTGAAGTGTTTCAGAAACAATGGGGATATGATTTAAAAAATGTCTTACCCTTAATTGGTGAAGAAGAAGACAACTGGAAGCAGGTACGCCACAACTACACAGAAACCCTGACACAAATGTTTATCGACCGCTGGGCCAAACCCTGGTATGAGTATTGCCGGAAAAAGAAAATGCTCTGGACCGGACATTACTGGGAACACGGATGGCCTGATATGTCTCACGGAGGTGATAACATGGCAATGTATGCCTGGCATCAAATGCCCGCTATAGACATGCTTTTCAATCAGTTTAATGATTCTCATCCACAGGCACAGTTTGGCAACATAAGAGCCGTAAAAGAATTAAGCAGTGCCGCCAACCAGATGGGATACGTGCGTACCCTGAGCGAGACTTATGGTGGCGGAGGCTGGGATGTTACTTTCGAAGATTTAAAGAGACTGGGAGATTGGGAATATGTATTAGGGGTCAATTTTATGAACCAACACTTGTCGCATATGACTATAGTAGGTGCACGAAAATACGATTATCCCCCGGTATTTACCTCTATTTCACCGTGGTGGTCGGACTACAAAACACAGAATGACTATTTTGCCCGCCTGTCACTGCTGCTAAGTCAGGGAAAACAAGAAAATGATATTCTTGTTTTAGAACCCACTACTACCGCATGGTTATACTTCTCTTATGTAAAAGGACATCCAAAGACAATGGAAGTAGGCATCAATTTCCAGAACTTTGTTACCAAGCTCGAAAAGAGTCAGGTTGAGTATGACCTTGGTTCTGAAAATATCATTAAAGATCAGGGAAAGATAGAAAAAAACCTGTTCGTTGTAGGGAAAAGAGGATACAGTAAAGTCGTGATCCCACCTATGACCGAAAACCTGAATGCCGCAACCTTCAAGCTATTAAAGAAATTTGTTGCTTCGGGCGGTAAACTCCTGTTGTTTTCAAAACCAACATTAATAGACGGAAAAGAGAATGCAGAACTGAAAGCCTTTTTCGCAGACAACGCTTCAAAAATCAAATATTATACGGAAGATTTAACCGGACTCGCTATCAAAGAATCCCTGCAAAGTGAAACTGTTGCCTTTAATGATGTAATCAGCAACAATCTTTATCACCACAGAAGAACTTACAACGACGGAGAATTGGTGTTTTTAGTTAACTCCTCACTCACCGAACCGGCTAAAGGAAAAATATCGATCACAGGAAAAACGCTTTTCGAATTAGATGGAATGTCAGGAGAGATATTCAAATACCCATATACACAAAAAGGTAAATTTGTGGAAGGGGTATTTGAATTACCTCCGGCAGGAAGCCTTCTCCTGTTCAGTTCCTCTTCCGGCAGCGACAAATATACCCTAAAATCGGAGATAGCAAACGGAAGAACCATCGAAGCCAGTTCAAAACTCGAAATCAGACGTATGCAGGATAATGTGTTGAACATCGATTTCTGTAACCTCATCATAGACGGTAGCCCTGTAACAAATGATAGCGGCGATAAAAATTTATATACCGTAGAAGCTTGTAGCAGGCTATTTAAGCATTTCGGCATGAACAATCCGTGGAACTCTGCCATACAATACCGGCAGACAATCGTAGAACAAGACACCTTCAAAACAGGCAATATACAAGTGCAATATAACTTTATCGTAGCAGAAGAGATAAACAAAAGTAACCTGAAATTAGTATTGGAACAACCGGAAATCTGGAACGTAAAGATCAACGGTAATCCGGTTTCGGCACTACCCAATGAATTTAAATTAGATAGCCGCTTTGGAGTATACAACATGGGGCAATATATTAAATCCGGCGTAAACGTTGCAGAACTTAGTCGCAATCCGATGAGTATATATGCAGAAATAGCACCTGTTTATCTATTTGGAGACTTCTCGCTCGAATCAGCTCCAAATGGTTGGATCATGAAAAGATCAGCCGGAAAATTGCAGTTAGGAAGCTGGAAGAAACAGGGGCAACCTTATTATTCATGGGATATGTCGTATACAAAGACTTATGATATAAAAGATACCTCTGCCCAGTATGCACTACGATTGAACGAATGGAACGGCACTCTGGCAGAAGTATACATCAATGACAGCAAAGCCGGTATTATAGCCTATAAACCCTACAACTTCGACTTGTCTCCCTATTTGAAACAAGGAAATAATAAAATAGAGGTCAGAGTAATAGGAAGCCTTAAAAACTTATTAGGCCCTCATTACAATCAGGATAAAGGTATTGCCGGCCCCTGGCATTGGAACAATGTACATAGGCAGATTTCCGGAAATGATTATAACTTAGTAGATTACGGATTGATGGAAAATTTTTCAGTTGTCACTTCAAAATAAATAACCCAATAAAAAGAGAAGGACAAAACGATGGAAAAAATAAAGATAGGCCTCCTCGGCGTTGGCCTGAACACATATTGGGGACAGTTTGAAGGATTACTGGAAAGGCTTGCCGGTTATCAGGATATTATAAAAGAAAAGATTCAATCTTATGATAATGTAACCGTAATAGATGCCGGACTGGTAGATGATGTAGACAAGGCTCATCATGCGGCTACCCTCATGAAAAAAGAAGATGTAGAGATATTATTTATTTTCGTTTCTACCTATGCCCTATCTTCTACCATTTTACCTGTTGTTAACCGGATAAATAAAACGGTAATACTGCTTAATCTACAGCCTTTACAAGCTATAGATTATGAGAAACTCAATAAGATGACCGACAGAGGTGAGATGACGGGTGAATGGCTTGCAAATTGCCAGGCCTGTTCCATTCCCGAATTTGCATCCGTGTTCAACCGTGCTGCTGTAAAATACGATATCATATCCGGCTATTTGCAGGATGAAAAAGCCTGGGAAGAAATATCACAATGGATCATGGCTTCAAAAGTCGCATCCGGAATGAGAAATAACAGAATGGGCGTACTGGGAAATTATTACGGAGGAATGGTAGATGTCTATTCCGACCTGACATTACAAAGTACAACCTTTGGCACACACATTGAAGTATTGGAGATGTGTGAACTGGCGCACCTCCGGCAATCCGTAACACCGGAAGAAACAGAAAAGAAAATAAAAGAATTCGAAGAAAGTTTTGTTATAGATGATACATGCACACAAACCGAAATAGAAAGGGCAGCAAAAACATCTGTTGCGCTGGACAAATTAGTCAGCAACCACAGACTGGGTTCGATGGCTTATTATTACTCAGGTATAAGCGGAAATGAATATGAAAACATCATCACATCTATTATAGCGGGGAATACTCTATTGACAGGAAAAAATATTCCGGTAGCAGGCGAGTATGAAGTAAAAAATGCCCAGGCAATGAAAATAATGGCATTGATGGGTATCGGCGGATGCTTTTCCGAGTTCTATGCGATAGACTATAATGATGATGTTGTGATGTTGGGCCATGACGGACCTGCCCACTTTATCATTGCAGAGGGTAAAGTGCAACTTGTTCCGCTACCTGTTTACCACGGCAAACCGGGAAAAGGATTATCTATCCAGATGAGTGTGAAACATGGCCTGGTTACATTATTATCCGTTATAGAAGGAAACGAAGGAATATCACTTCTCGTTGCCGAAGGAGAATCCGTTCCGGGGCCTATTTTGAACATAGGCAATATAAACAGCAGGTACAAATTCCCGTTATCAGCTAAGGATTTCATTAGGGAATGGAGCAAGGCGGGGCCTTCCCATCATTGTTCTATCGGGACAGGTCATGTAGCCGGTACGCTTAAAAAATACGCTTTCATGCTGAGTATTCCAATAAAGATTATTTCTTAAAGATGTGTCCCTCCTTTCGATATTGCAAAGGGGGGATTCCTTCTTTTTTACGAAAGAATGTAGAAAACTGGCTGGTATTCTCAAAGCTGAGTTTATATGCGATTTCCGTAATGGTTAGGTCAGTAGTATCCAGCAATTCTTTTGCACGCAAATATTTCAGGTTTTGTTGATATTGGGCCGGTGATACATCTACATAAAGCTTAAACATTTTCCTGAACCAGGAATAGCTAACTCCTAATCTTTCTGCTATCTCTTCGGGTGAAATATTACTTTCAATTCCCTGCCGCATTATGTTGCGGGCATCATCAATCTTATTTATTGCAAAAGAGTCGTTTAGCTTCAGGTGCTTGTTTTTGTAATATACTGTACCGAGTATATATACCACTATCCCGGATATGATCTGTTGATATCCGGACTTCTCTTCCTTTGCATAATTGGCAATATCTTCAAACAAACCGATGATCGTAGAATTGAATCCCAAATGATAGACAGGTGACTTCGGTGAAAAAAAACCGTTTTTAGTCCTCTCATCCATGTGTACACCTTTCAGTCCAACCCAGTATTCATACCAACCGGTATTTTTATCGGGCTCGTATGTATGCCATTCATTGGGGAAAAGTAGGATTACGGTTCCTGCCTCTATCCGTTGTTTTTTGCAAGAGGCGGATTCAAAATAACCGCTGCCTTTCGAAATATAGATCAGCTGGTATTCTTTTAGTATCCTGCCTTTTCCCGGATTAAAGACATAAGAATCGGGATGTTTTGAAAGGGGATACGAACTATTAGGAGGAATCAGTTGAGAACCGACAGTAGTAACCACAACTCCCCATGCTTCGTCATGAGGACTGATATTAAAGTATTTAATGTTGTAACTTTCTTGTTTTTTCATGTACATAGATTGTTGGAAAAAGATGTTATATCGTAAGATACATTCCTTTATACATAATCTTAACGCAAGTTACAAAATATAACTGATTTGAATGAGATATATAGAAACTAAAAATCTGCCCGGACAAGTTTTATTTCTCACCCAGGCAGATTTTAGTTTGAATCAGTAATACAACTGTTAGTCTTTAAAAACCTATCTTATTTTATTACGACTTTCTGATTATCTACAATATAGATGCCTTTAGCTAAACCATCCATTATTATAGGAACACCGTTGCTTATTTCTACAGTAGCTATTTTTCGTCCATCGATACTATATAAAGTTCCTGTTCCCGACATATCATTTTCGATTATTTCAATGCTGCTTCCGCTAAACGGTAAAAGCTTAATTGTATTTGTACTCTGGGCATAGTTTGCTAAAGGTTCGCTGCTGCTACCATCCAGAGGAGCATAGATTTCCAGACTTGATTTCAACATTTTACCTGCATAGAGTGCAGATACTTCTTCTGCATTCATCCCGGAGCGATAGAATAGTAAATCCCTGAAATCAGCTATGGCAGGTGCATACTCATCACTCAAATAGAACCTTTTTGCTTCCAGTTTTTCTTCCAATTCGCCTGCTCGTACACCATCTATATAAAGGAAAGTCTTTCCCCATGCATAATAATGGGTTAAGGTAATTCTATGCCATGCATCATCATTAACCAAAGAAGCAGCCTGTATTTCACCGGAAACAGGTGATTTGTAAACCAAGTTACCGTTAGATGCAATCTCGAGTATTCCTCTCCCTGAAGCATTATCAAAAGAAGCAACTATACCACTGGAGGCTGTTTTTACATCAAATGATATAGTAAACGGATGAATCATATTCTCCGGAATAAGCTCAATACGTTCGGAAGAAGCGGCTGTACCCAGACGGTATGCATCTCCATTGATTTTCCGGGGCGACGGTTTCCCTGCTTCGAGAGCGTCAAACAAAGAAGGTACCATCGCATAGAAAAATTCCGCATGCCCTTCCGTAGTAGGATGATAGATATCTCCCGGTACCTGGTAACCCGGAGCCCACACACCGGCACCATCATCTATTGCACCCAATAAATTGATGGTAGGTACATCCCATTCATGCATCAACATATTCATCTGTTTTATGTAAGCATAGTCTGTCGCATTGAAATCTCCACGGGTATAGTTATTGGATACTACCGGAGTTTTTCCGGCTTCCCGTGCTTTTGCTATTAAAAGTTGCATGTTGTTTCTGTAACTGTCAAAACTTGACTGTCCATTATCGTGGATACCTTCATTACCCAGGGAAAGTCCATAAATTACATATCTGCCGCAATCTCCCAATAAATCTCCATCCCATCTTTCCAACAGGTTGGAGGTATTATTACCATTTACTGAGATATTAGAAATTTTCCAATTCAACCCCTTACCTTCCTCATGACGATCTTCCAGCAATTTATTATACATAAATGCATAGCCTTGCATATCGGTAGCTCCCTGCCCGTTTGCAACAGACGAGCCCATCATGGATATTTTATAATCATCAATATCTACACAGGTAATTGTATATGTATAATTCCTTAGATCAAGTGTTATATTGAAAACACCGTTCCTCAGGCGGATATCTTCCACTGAGTAGCCGAAGCTTTCAGCATGAGAAGACATGGAAACCTGATTGTCCGTACCGGCGATTCTCTTTAGCGAATATTCCCAATCTCCATTTGCACGGAATATAAATCTGGGAGGATTATCCGTCGGTTCTCCCCTAAGGTCTAGCTGTTTTGCCCATACCCCATTTCCTACATAATCAAGTGGAACATCTCCACTCCACCCATTAGGGGTAATACTTCCCACAACACTCCATTTGCTGATAGGAAGAATTGTGTATGTATTTCCAGTGAGGTCTATAGCTATGCGGACAGTACCCCCTATGGAAGGACGAATGTCTTTACCTCCCGGTATAAGAGAGCCGTAAACGTCTCCTTCTCCATAAATGCTTGTACTTCCTGCATCTTTTGATGTGTATAGTTTGAATACACTTGTTTCACTTAAAGAAGTATATATTTCGAACATATTGCTTACGGTTCCTTTCAAATCGCCAATCATTTTCATGGGAACTGCATTTGCTAAGCCCTCCCCTTCTTCCAGTGCAGAACCCGCAAGGAATAATTGGGTAATCTGATTACTAACAACTATCTCTTTTGTGTCGGAAAGAACAAGATCGCCATAATCAATGGTAGCTGTTACATTTACCCGTCCGTTTGTTTTCGGAAACAACTTACCTGTATTATCGATCCATGCTATTGATTCGTTGTCTACCTCCCACCGGATATCCGGATAAACAGCATTTGCCGGCAAAACGTCTGCATTAATTTGAGTAGTACCGGCAGATAAAGTGATATTATCGCCTGAAATGGAAATAGAAGTGGCGCGATCCTTCTGGACACCTGTATACTCTTCTATCTTCAAAATATTAATATGGGCATAACTCCCCGTCTGCCGTGCAACTTCAATTGCTATATTTCCATCTTTATCAGGAAAGATTAAAGATGTTTCAAGAATTGTACTATTATTCTGGTGTAATCCGCTCCCACCTAAATCTTTACCGGATGTATGATGTGTATCCGTTATGGTAGTTAATCCGGTAAATGTAAAAAGAGCAGTTCTGTTATTGGAATCAGATCTGCTACCGAATACATAGAACTTGTAGCAATTATCCTGATTAAGATTTTTAATCTTAAATTCTCCTGTAACTCCTGTTGCACCTTCTACAAAAAAATAATCTTGTGTAGCGGTAGGAATGGCAAAATCATGTAATAGTGCTTTTTCCGGTGACTTTAATCCTCCGTGATTAATTCCATTGGAAGAAAAATTCCTGGTAATCTCTAGTTGAAAGCCGGTGGGAGTGTTTGCAGCATTTACTAAATCCAGTAAAGGAGCAGTTGCCACTTTGGGGTTTACCGGATTATTCCAGTAATTCCCATTTTCGTCCGGTCCTTGGGTAGCGTTACCGTTTGTTACATCATCGGGTCCAAAATCCAGATATAAAGTTTGAGTGTGGGTTTGAGCTTGAAGGGTATAGATACCCAGTAAAAGGCAAATAGTAAGTAAGAGGTTTTTCATGTTATATAAATGATTTTAGTTAAAATAAAAGGATAATAATCATATACTTTGGGAAGGTAACCAATGAAAAGAGATTGAATTAAAATGAAATTATCTTGAGATTTTATCCTAAAGTAGTGCTGTCGGGAGATTCCGGGTCAAGCCCGGAATGACAGGATGGCTTTATTCGATTTGGACAAAATTATATCAATTTACATCTTAACACAATCTCTTTTCTTTTATAAATCCTGATAATACAATAAAAAACTAATACCTGTTTTATTACAAAACTATTTCTTTACAACGCTTAGTTTTGCGCTGCCGTTTCCATTTGTTACATCTATGGTGAATACATAGGTAGCACCACTTACTAAAGTTTTCCCGGCAACTAAGCCCAGGTTTCCGTCATCACGGTCATTGGTGCCATCTCCAACAAATACAATTTCACTATCTGTTGTTAATGTAGAACTGGTAAAGGCTGTAGGATCCCATCCTTTTTGATGGAAAAATTTAAAATTGATGGAACTGTCCGTTACTGTTTCTCCTGCCACAAGAGTTATCTGGAATTTCTTTGCTTCTATCTGCGACATACAAAGTGCATTATTTGGCTCCCATCCTACTACATTGTTAGTGGCAGATGGTTTACCGATATTATCACCAATTATCCAGATAGCTCCGCTACCATCGTCATTCAATTTAGCCGTTGTATCTCCCTCCATTCTTTCCACTTTTATGTAGTTGAATTTAAAGTTTACAGTAACGCTGTATTTTCCGTCTACAGGAAGGAATTTCAGTTTTCCGTCTTCACTCTGTCCAAAGAAGTCTGGGTCAATCCACCATTCTTCAAAGTCGGGTATACCTGCAAACTCAATTACCTCTCCCTGCTTTAAGTCCTTCACCAGGTTAAAATTATTTTCATCTATCATTTCCATCTCTTCCCCATTCAACTGGATTTTAATAAATGGTCCGGCTGCATACGTTAAAGTATTAAATGTAACATCGTATGTACCATCAAATATAGTAGAGAATGGAATTGGCGATTCTGCATTTTCAGCAATTGTACGGTTTTCCCATCCGAACTTAATTTCATTACCTCTTTCTCCTATTTTAGGGGCAACAATATGGGCTTTTAATTTACGTGGAAATTCGTCTGTTATTTTATATTCATACATTTCCACACGTTCCATTCTATATTCATCATCGGGTGTAACCAGAGTCAGATAAGGAAAGTCAGGCCGACTCAACGGCAGGTCAAACTCCTTTTCCGTAAGAGTAAAATGAATATTCTGGAGGATTAATTTTACAGTTGCTGTCCCATCAGGAATATTGGCAAAAAACGGTATGAATATTTTGCCTTTATAATCACCGTCGGTTTTAGTACGGATGATAGTTTCAGATACTTTCTCTTCACCATAAAATAGTTGTGCTTTTAAGGTAGATAAGGGTACTTCAGCATCCGATACAGATGCATTAAACTCTATACTGTCACCAAACAGAGCCGGGGAAAACTGTGTTTTCACGTCCATAACCGGATTACCGGGATTGGGTTTATCGTCATCTTTACAGGAAACGACGAGCAACATTCCCAGCAGAACATATATTAAATTCTTATTCATCTTCATAGTTTATTAGTTTTAATGTGATTATTTCTTCCAACGATAAGATATTACAGATTTGGCAGGAACGTCATAAGTAAAATTATTCTTCCCATCACTCAGTGTTATTTTCTTAGTCTCGTTCATCTCATTTAATAAAACAAGTGCATAGGTGCCATCCGTATTTTCAAATGCAGAATACATTATACCATTTGCCGTATATCCTTTTGTCCCGATACGTGTAGCACCGGGTTTCACGACGGCTGACAAATGCCCGATGATGTAATAATGTGAGTTTCTTGTTATACTCTTATAATCAGACTTATTTATGTCTACCGCACCATAGCAGGTTCTACAACCACCGGGACGATTAGGGCCACGCTCCGTATCCAGCATTAAATTCCAGACAATTACTCCTCTGCACCAATTGTTGACCGTACCGAGAGCGACTTCTTTCATATCTTCCATCAATCGCTTTTCAAGATTACGACCGTCATTCCATGTTCCGATAGAAGTTTCGGTAAATACCAACTCTTTGTCCGGACGGTTTTTCTGGATATTAAGCAATTCGGAGCGGTTGCCGCCATAATTATGATAAGCTGCACCGGCCAGGAAAGAAGCAGCAATCTCATCTTCGTATATTTTTAATGGATAGCCCTGCTGGTCTTGCATGTTATCATAATTGTAGTTGTGATCGAAGGCATAAATTTTGGTATTCAGGCCGGCATCACGTATGGCCGGGCCAAGACCTGTTTTGATAAATTCCAGTTCTTCTTTCCATCCCATAAATAAAGAGGCGGAGTTGCCACGGTTTAAAGGTTCATTTTGCGGAGTTACAGAATATATCTGAATACCTTCATCATTAAAAGCTTTTATCCATTTGGCAAAGTAAGTACCATAATCTTTATAATAAACAGGATTCAGATGTCCATCCGTCCAGGAATCAAAAGGAGCCAGGTCTGTCAGGTTATTGACTTTCATCCATCGCGGACAGGTCCATGGAGAGCCCATTATCTTTATATTGGGGTTTATTGCCAATATCTCTTTCAGAATAGGTATCACATATTCCTTATCTTCTGCAGGAAGAGCAAAATTCTCAAGACCTTTCACGTCACAACAGGTAAACTCGTCCAGTGAGAAATCAGAACAACCGATGGATATACGGATATAGCTGTATCCCATCCCTTCTTCATTGGAAAAGGTTTCTTTCAGAAACTTTGTGCGGTCGGTTTGATTCATCTGCTTCAGATTGTAGCAGGCCGAACCTGTTACAGCAGCACCGAATCCGTCCATCTCCTGAAAACGTTCTTCGGGAAGAAGGGTAATAGTTGTAGGAGACATGTTAGATTTCTCACTGAAGGCCACACTTTTCTTGCTGAAATCCTGAGAGCGGCTACCGGTTGTCACATATATGGTAACGTCTTTTCCATCCTCTCCGTCCGGAGGTCCCGGTGCGGGAGGAGTTTCTACAGGATTATCGCTTCCACAAGCTAAAAAAAGAAAGACCCAACTAAATGTAAACAGTAATATTGATTTTAATTTCATGATATATTTTATTTATGGGATTAGTAGTTAAGCACTGAATACTTCTACCTGATTACTTAACTACTATACCGTCTTGTTTATGGATAATAGAGATTAATAACCGTAATTTTGAACTAGTTTCGGATTCTGGTCTATTGCCGCCTGTGGAATCGGAAGTACATAAGAGGATTCACTGAACGGGTATGCTTGCGCTTTCCTACCCTTGTCTTTCCTGTAAACTGCGTTCATTATTTCCTCTATTTTATTTAAACGTACAAGATCAAACCAGCGTTGTCCTTCGAAAGCTAACTCCAACCTGCGTTCCTTTAATAATGCGTCTTCCATGGCTGCTTTATTTCCTCTTACGGATGCGGGCAATTTGTTCAGACCCGCACGTGTACGGATTCTGTCAATAATATCAGCGGCAGCATCCAACTCCGGAGCGCTTTTCATAATCAGCGCTTCTGCTTTTAATAAAAGTACATCTGCATAACGGTACTTGATAATACTGCTGTATGCTGAACGGCATTTATACATAAACGGATAGTTATCAGACGGATAATAATTGCTCCAGCCACATTCGTAATACACAACAGACTGATTGAAGCGAATCTCATCTCCTTCTTCTGTAAAAGCATTTATCAAATCTCTCGAAGGTGTTACCCATTTTGCCCAGGTGAAGTTATTGTTCCAGTTGGCAACATCCCTGCCAAACATCCATGTACACCAGTTACCGCTACCGGAAAAGAACTGGGCTTCCAGAATAGACTCTTTGGTATTACGTTTTTTAGCGTCTGTATTTCCTTCATTCATCCCAAACAGGTCACTGAAATCTTCAACCAAGTCAAATCCGTCAGCAGCTACTTCATCGCAATATTTAATCACTTTATCATAATCTCTTAGTGTTTTTTCAGCATACACTTTAGCAAGTAATGTACGGGCTACAGATTTTGTAAAAAGGGTTTTATCCGACGGATTATTATTCGGTGCCGAGGCAAGTGCCTCTAATAAATCAGCTTCTATCTGTTTATAAGCTTCTTCTACTGTGTTCTGATACGGGAAATATTCCGGATATACTTCTTCTACTGTTTCAGAAGTGATATCAGGCGCTTCTGTCACGATCACCGGGAAACTACCCCATAAGCGCACCATATCAAAAAATATCATTGCCCTGAATATCTTGGCCTGTGCCTTATAAGTTTCTCTTTCGGCGGGTGTAAATGTATTATCTTTCACACTATCCACATTACATATCAACCTGTTTGCACGTCCTACATCTTCGAGATACCTGTTCCAGTCGCGCTCAAGAACGGAGTTGGAGCCATCAATTGCATTATCTTCAAAAGGGATAACTTCTGCTCCGGTTGTTCCGGCATATGCATTATCAGAATGAGCTTCAGCAATCAGAAGAAGATCCATATACCAGTGTTCTTGTCGATCTCTCATCTGGTTATAAAGCGTTTTCATGTGACTCTCCACATCTGCTTTATCTTTGAATACTATTTTTTCTCCTGTTTCACTTTCTCCCTGTGTTACATCAGAATAGGTATCTACCGGATCATAATCTAATGAACAGGATGCAAATGTAAATAGCAGGCTACCTATCATTCCTTGAAATATATATTTTAGTTTCATATGGCTTTTATTTAAAATTCGACGTTAATACCAAATACAAATGATTTGCTATGTGGATAAGTACCCCAATCAATTCCTTGTACGGAACCGTTATTTCCCCATTCATTCACTTCCGGATCCATTCCTTTATATTTGGTCCATGTGATAAGATTGGTAGCCGTAAAATAAGGTTGTAAGCGGGATACTCCTATTTTTCTAAGAAACTTTGCATTGACATTGTATGATAATGTGATGTCTTTAACACGCAGATAACTTCCGTCTTCCACAAAATAAGTAGAGTTTAATATATTGTAATTAGCTCTCGGCACGTCAGTAATTTGTCCGGGTATTCTCCACCGGTCAAGTACACGTGTAGACTGATTCTTTCCATCATACATACCTTCCGTCTCCATTCTGGAAGCATTATAAATATCGTTCCCGTATGATCCCTGTAAGAATACGCTTAGTGTGAGATCTTTCCACGAGAATGTATTGGTCATACCAAATATAAAATCAGGGTTCGGATCTCCAATGTATGTTCTGTCACCAGAAGATATTCTGCCATCATCATTCAAATCGCGATAAATCATATCACCGGTTTCCGGGTCTACTCCTTCGCTTATATATCCATAGAATCCACCTAAAGGACGTCCGGGCTCATTCCGTACGACTTTTGCATTTACATTATCTGTTGTTTTCGCATCTTCGTATATTTTAGTAAGGTCAAGTTTAGTCAGTTTATTTCTGTTGAAAGAAATATTAAAGTCTGTATTCCATGAGAATACTCCTTGAATATTCTTGGAATTTAAGGTAAACTCAAATCCTTTATTGGTCATTTCGCCTTCATTACGGGCAATGGTATTGGCAGCAGCAGCTCCGGTAGGCAGGGTTACATGCATCAGCATATCTACTGTTTTCTTATAATAGTAGTCCATCATAATAGTCAGCCTGTTATTAAATGCTGTAAAATCGATACCTATATTTACCTGATTTGTTGTTTCCCAAGTCAAATCCCGGGTACGTAGATTAGCCTGGCTTATAGATGGTATTGCGTTTTCCTGCCCGCTTTTTGTCCAGTCAATACGGTTTATGTTATAACGTTGAAGATAAGCATAGTCATGAAGTCCGGATTGGTTACCGGTTTTTCCCCATCCTCCACGTATCTTAAGGTCATCCAGCCAGTTTAGATCACTCATAAACTCTTCTGACGAGATACGCCAGGCTGCTGAGAAGGAAGGGAATGTTCCCCAACGATGATCCGGATGTAATCTGGAAGAGCCATCCATACGGATATTACCGGTAAGTAAATATTTACTATTATAGTTATATGCAACACGGGCAAAGTAAGACATGATCCCCCACTGGGAACCTCCTGACCCTGTACCTGAATCCGTAGCATTACCCCATGCTATTTTATTTGCCGCATTTAAGGTCGGAATACTGGCATCGCGGTAGTGAGAACCATGTATCCAGTTGTTAGTATAGTCAGAATCTGTCCATGAAGAACCTACCATAGCTTCCAAACCATGATTTTTAAAGCTCTTATTGTATGTAAGTACGTTATCGAAAGTCAAGACTGTATTCATGTTACGAAGATCAGAGCCTTCTCCTTTCTGGGTTCTACCCCATTCCGTAGAAATCGGGTCGAGGAAAGTTGTTTTTATGGCGTTCCGGCGGTCGATGGTAAAAGAAGATTTAAGAGTCAGTTCAGGTATAAAGGTAAACAAGGCATTGCCTGAAGCCAGCAGTCTGTTTTCCTTATCCTTATTGTTCTTATCCCTTGCCATGTTTTCAAGAGGGTTGGTAATGTTGTTTATCCCATAAAACTTATTGTAATATTGCCCGGGATTATCCGCATCCCAAACCGGGGCATAAGTGGGAGTATTGATTACTGAAAGAACTACTCCACCCCGATTAGCACCACGTCCTGTGGCTACTCCATTAGCAGAATAATCGGAATAAGATACATTTGCACCGATAGTTAACCAACTCCGTACTTTATTCTCAACATTCGCACGAAAGCTATAACGCTTGTAGAATGATGTATTCAATATACCTTTTTCATCCAGATAACCTGCCGAAAGCATGTACCTTAATTTTTCCGTTCCATCTGAAACAGAAACCTGATAGCTTTGCAAATTACCGGTCGAGTAGGCTTCGTCGAACCAATCTGTCTGATCTATTAAGTTATCCGGTAAAGAGATCATACCGATTTCATCCTGTAACTCTTTGTATTGTGCTGCATTAAGGGGTTTGATCTTGTTGCTTGCTTTGTTAAGTGCAAGTTGGGCATTGAAGGTTATCTTTGCATTTCCTTTGGTTCCGCTTTTTGTACTGATGAGTACTACCCCGTTTGCTGCACGCGAACCGTAGATAGCCGCCGAGGAAGCATCCTTAAGTATTTGCATGCTCTCAATGTCGTTAGGAGATAAAAATTTAATATTGTCCACGGGAACTCCATCCACTACATATAACGGATCGTTGCTTCCGTTGAATGAGGTTGTACCCCTCACGCGTATAGCCATTTCCGCACCGGGAGTCCCGTTGGGTGATATAACGGAAACACCGGCTGCTTTACCCTGAATAGCCTGCGCAGCAGAAACAATAGGGCGCTGGTCCAAATCTTTTGTAGAAACAGTAGAGATGGCCGTAGTTACATCTTTACGCTTAACTGTTCCGTAACCGATTACTACAACTTCTTCTAAAAGTTCCGTATCTTCTTCCAGCGTGATAGTAAAATTTGTTCTGTTGCCAACAGGAATAGTGCGTGATTTGTAACCCACAAAAGAGACATTCAATACAGCGTTGGAAGATACGGTAAGAGTAAAATTACCATCCAGATCGGTAATCGTACCGTTTGTAGTTTTTTCTTCTAATACATTGGCTCCTATGATCGGTTCGCCGGAGGAATCATTCACTACGCCACTAACAGTGATACTCTGTTGGGCATATAAGCTTGTTGTCAAGAGAAACAGCGTTATCAAGAAAAAGAGAAACCTTTTATTCTCTATAAAAATCTTTCTCTGATACTTTTTCATACATACTATATTTTAAAGTTAATACTTGGTCTACAATCAAGATTGAATTCTTGAAATGATTTAGAACAAAATTAACGGGATAGCAGTCCCAATCCTATCAGAGGTGGTAAAATGGTGGATAAAAGAAGAGGCAAAAAGTCATAAATCACTATTAATCAGAGATATGACCATAATATAGTTCACTAAAAAAGTGGATTCCATATAAAGCTGAAAGATAAATAAATCAGCTTAAACAGATGGCAAATATACTACTTTATGTTGTACAAGTTCATGCCGAAAAGGTGCCGATCTTCATGATCAGAGTTTCAAAGTCTTCACGCGATCCTTTAGCTTTATTCTTTACCTTTGATCTATAATTGTAAATAGTATTTACGGAATAGCGCAACAATTTTGCTATTTTAGAACTATCTTCAATCCCCAGACGAATTAAAGCGAATATTCTTAGTTCCGTATTTAACAGTTCGCCCTTTTTCAACACAATATTTTCATTGTCAACTAATAACGAATTAAATTCTTCCACAAAAGAAGGGTAAATATGAAGGAAAGTTTTATCAAAGTTAGCATAGAATCCGGCTAATTCCGTTTCCATAAATTCGGAAGACTTGGTTGCTTTTAACAGCTCGGGGATTTGTCCGGTTGTTATTCGCTTGCTTACCATTCTCCGGTAACTTTCCAGTTTGTCAATATAGGCAGAACACAGTGTGAGAAAATGACCAATATATTCTTCTTTAATATGGTTGGACTCGGACAATTCCATGTTTATATTCTGGAGTTGCCCGTTCATTATATGGAGTTCTTTATTTAAATCATTTAATTGCCCGTTTGCTAATTGCAGATTGTTCCGGGTTACAGATAATCTTTTCATCTGCCTGTAAATATATACCAAAGCAATCAACAACAATACAAATAAAATACTTATCATAATCAGGTAATTCCTTAACTTTGCTTTTTGCTGTTCGCTCTTTGCCTGATATGTTTTATCAATTACAGATTGTATACTTGCAATCTGGAAACTCCTCAACCGGGCATTATAATAGTTAGCATCATCCAAGCTTTGTTTGATATATGTATAAGCCCGGTCGATATCTCCTTCTTCGTATAAAATATCGGCCAACATACATATAGAAGCATTATCTTTAATGGCTGATTTCACATCAGACAGTGCAGAAAGTGTCAGCCATATTTTATATTCTTCCGTATCCTGTTTCTCCCGAAATAAAAGTGCACGCCAAAAAGCAATTAAAGCATATTCAGGAGTTCCGGCCGGAATACCCTTTAATCTTTGGTTATTTACCTCTTCTGCTTTTTCCAGTTCTCCGTTATCCAGATATATTATTTCCTGTACGCCAAGATATTCTTCGGAAGTCGGATTAAGAATCAACAACAATGAATCTTTATAAGCTCTGGCTAACCTTTTGTATTCCGGTTCATTTATATGATCATGGGTATTCAACGAAAGTTCATTGTAAAGATGTTCATAACAGGAGTAATACTGAGAATATAAACTTTTATCCAATATTTCTCTATTAACGGAAAGAAGCCATTTCAAAGACTCCATGTACATGCCTGATGAAGACAACCGATAGGAAAGTAATAAACTGCTTTCATCTTTCCAATAGAGATTATTTGTTTCAACCGCCAGATCATAGTTATTATTTAAATAATGAATGGCAGAGTCACAGATAAAGGCTTTATACTCCTCATACAGTTGTTTGTTCAAAGAATATACAGCTTCATGCTCATTCTTATTTTGAACTAATTTTCTTTTTAAATTATCTATTCGGCTTTCTCTCATTTCTACGTAAATGGATTGTTCGTGTATCGTATGATCTAAAGCAACTAACAAAGAATCCAGATTATGAGATGCAATTGGAGAATATATGGTAATCAATAAAGGTAAAGTGATAAGAAGCTTTTTCATAATAATAATGATTCAAATTGGCCTTATTCTATGAAACAAAGGTATGGAAATATATTCAAAACTGCAGACTTTCGTTATGGACAATCTATTTAGTGCCTAACATAAAAAAACAATGTAAGTAAAAAAACTTCGGCATTGACCTATAAACTCAAAGACGTTTTATTATTTCTTACCATGCATAATAAATAAAGATAAGAGGCTGAGAAAAGATAATACATAGAATAATAAGAATATAAAAAACTATTGTTATCAATACCTCGTTATTTATATTAAATGTATACATATTCCACTATTAATCTGACAGATCAAGCAAATTCCGTTTAAGACTAAATAGGAGGCTTTACCTATAAGTTGAATATATTTTATTGAAGTTTTATATAAGCTAGCTTTTTCATTTAAATTCAAATCCATCTTTTTTAGTTAAAAAAGACAAATAAGGAGATAAAAACTAATTGAATATTAGGCAGATTGCTTTACTATTTTTTTATATTAAATCTAAAAAGGAAACTAAAGAGAAAATGCCTTCCAAGAGAATTTGTTGTTATATCGGTGATCTTATTACTTCCCGATACATTGGTTATATTCTTTTTTTGGTTCAAGATATCGTATACAGAAAACCTTAGTAGACCCCTATCTTTTAAAAGTAATTTGGAGACAGATGTACTCCATAAAAATTCAGAATTGTTTGAATTATTTGAATACCCGATAAAGTATTTGTATCCAATATTGTTTTGTAAAGAGACCCGATAGGGCAACTTAATGCTTGTAGTATTTAATATCCCATAATTAGAGAAGTGTTTATTATTTTGAGTTGATAAATTATTTTTCGTAAGATTTAGGGTTCCTTCTAGTTCCAGACTAGATGAAATGTTATCCATATCCATATTAATTGTTAGATATTCATGCAAATTTAAGTTATTGATAACGCTTTTCTCATCATTAACAAACCCGGCATTTCTGTAGTAAGATAGTGCTATAATATTACTAAGACTGAACTTTTTATTTTTAAAAGGAGTATTTAAAATAAAATCAAGATTTGCTCCCCAATTACCATTTACATTCTTGTATGTCGTCTCAATGTTTCCTCTTGTATCTATTTTAGAGTATTCCACAATCTGGTTCGTTGTAAAATTGATCCCGGCAGATCCCATAAAAAACTGTCCGCTTTCAAAATCTGTTTTTTGAAATTGAAGGCTGATATTATTTGTAAAGCTGGCCTTTAAACCAGTATTTCCATATACCTTATTCATCTGGTTAAGGACAGTGGTATCTCCAGATAACTGATTCGTACTGGGTTCGTTAAACAAACCTGAATATGATATGTTTATTTGCCTTTTCTTTTGGGGTTTATATACGAATTTAATCGATCCACTATAATTGGCCGCATTCTGCTTCATATTTTGTATAAGAGAGTCTCCCAGATTTATTATACTACTATACCGGATCGGTTCCATATTTAGATCAAGAAAATATTCATATTTATCTTTTATAGATTGAAAACCTAATCTTATTATCTGATTACGGTCATAGTCTCTATACTGGCGGGAATAGATACTATCTATTATAGAATAGCCATTGTAGTCGTCTCTCTTAAATACACTCTTATCTTTTTTTGATCTATTATAGTTAAGGGTATATGAAGCATAAAGAATAATATCATCTCCAATCGGTTCCGTATAAGAAAGAGTTCCACCCCAATTGTATATATTGGATTTATTATTTATTCTTTGATCTAATGCTATATTTTTCAAGCTATTATAGGAAACAATCGACTGGTTCGTCCCTTTTTCCAGCCCATTTTCTAGGCCTCCGTTTAACTGTAGACTCAAATTACGTCCTTTATCATTTAGTTTAAAACCAGTTGTTAGAGTTCCTGACCATCCGTTTTCATATCCTAGGACTGAATAGTCCGATTTTTCCTTTGTCGTATCACTCTGATTTACGTATGACCGCAATTCGCTATATTGATTGTTCTTAGTATCCTCATGAAAACCTTTAATACGTAGATGAGCAAAAAAGAACGATTTAGTCTTCCAATCAAAACTTGATTCTATTTTTATCTGTTTTTTATTTTCCTCTTCCCGCGAAGAGTCTTCTGTATATCTATTACCAGAGGAAATGAAATTTTCTGTTACTTCATTACTTTCTATCAATTCTGTAGCATCTTCGTACATTATACTACTCTCAATTTTCAAATTTCTGATCTGCTCCGTATTGAAATTTGCACCTAAAACTTTAGATGTTTTCAGCCCTGGGCCGTCTGATTCCAATCCCATCCCATATTCATCATTATTTGTATTATTAATATTACCTACTATTGTTAATTGGTTATTCTCAGACAAACTGCTAAACATGAATTTATGGTAATATCTGCTGTTACTTCCGTAACCCGCTTGGACATTTCCAAATATATTTTTCTTAAATTCATCTTTTATCTCCAAATCTAAAACTTGATTATCTGATATTTCTTTTATCCCCATCGTTTCTGAAATATCAGACTGTTTGTTATAAACATGCAATTTGCTAATTATTTCTGATGGAATATTTTTTAGAGCCATTTGCATATCATTTCCAAAGAATTCTTTTCCTTCAATTAATATTTTATGGACAGGCTTATTATTAATGGTTAGTCTTCCGTCCTGACCTATATATATACCCGGAACATTTCTTAATACATCCTGCAATAATATCTCATGACCTTTTGTATATGCTCCCATCCAATATTCCAAAGTATCTCCATTAACCCGTATAGCAGGAGGAGATGCTGTTATTACTACTTCCGGCAAAAGGATATCATTAGGTTCAAGCTTCAATATAAGAGAATCCCCTTTCAAATCAGCTATCTTATTTATCAAGTCTTTATATCCCAACATACTTACTCTGATTGCGTAAGATTTTCCAGTTACCTCAAACGAGAAACGCCCCGACCTATCGGTTCTAGTATCTTTTATTACTATATAAGCACTATCTAATATAGCAATAGAAGCAAATGCTACAGGTTCGTTACTCTGGCTATCTATTAAATTACCTTGATTTTTTTCAACAGTTTTCTTTTGTCTTAAACGTCCAGAAAAAACAGATGGGGGAATTTTGTCAGAATCTTTACTATTCCTCTTTCCATCTATTGCAATAGCTGGATTTATAGTATTATATGTAGAATGCTCCATATTTATAGTAGATGCATAAACTGTAGTTGCATCTTTGCCGGATACTATTTGCCTTGAAATCTGAATACAATCCCTAAATGGTAATTTTAATAAATAATCATCTAATAGAAGGAGATTTAAGAATGTACTATCCGATCTGGAGATATAGGTTTTAACTATAGGCTTATTTTTCGGTTCTATAGACTGAAAAATAGCTCTAGAAATGGGTGTATTAGTCTTCCTATCTTTTACAAGTCCTTGTATAAGGATTGATTTGCTCTCTTTAATCACTTCAATATTACCGTTTATATCAAAATTTGCTGTTATTCCCCTGAAGTTTTCCCCGAACTTATTTGATCGGGCAGAGACATCCGGTATAAAAAAAAGCAACAGTAATATAAACAAACATTTCATCGTACTACATTATCTTAGAAATTAATCATAAAAGTCCTTATACAGGAACTTTTATGATTAATATTTCTGTGTTATTGTAAAGTTAATCGTCAATATCCACTTTTAATAATTGACCCGTTCTACTAAATTCAAGTTCAGCTTCATACTTCCCTTTCTCAAGCTCAATTTCGATTTTGCCTGAATATTTAACTTCTACATCTGTCAATCTCCAGCTTCCAAACTTATGGCTTACATAGGTTTTTACATTAGCTGGAAGCACATTTAATACAGAAATAGGAAGTGCTTGATGTTTTTCTGCTTCAGCCCGTTTAAATGATCCATTCTTATAAAATTGGACTTCTGTTCCGTTTCTCAATTCGACTTCATATTTGACCGGTCCTTCCTTTACCGTTTTGACAGAAGAAACACCAAAAGTATTAGTAATGAAGTTTTGAGATTCTATTGGCAGATCCTTAAAACTAAGAGTTGGATACTTTTTTGCAGAAATTCCTATTGCAAGGAATAAAGCCATTGATACTAAAATTAATTTTTTCATAATTCTTTTATTTTTAAAATTTATACACTACAAATGTAAAATGGAAATCTATTAAAAATCTGTAGTTGATATAATTTATAGAGATTTACTCATTTTATAATATTTATGTAAATTTTAGAACACAAATACAAATTTTCAATAGAATCTCTTCATATTTTTAAAATTAATTTTAATAAAAAAAATAGATATGAAAAGAAATTTGTTTTACAGTATGATAATAGGAATGATCATCTGTCTGTTTATTGCTTGTAATAATGATGATTTTATAGATGACGGTATGGATATAAATGGATACGAACCGTCTTTTAATGACACATTAGCTGTTCCTACAGAATCTGTATACCTTGGAGATTCCATTCAATTGATGAAAAGTTTTGATTTAAATCAATATCCTGTAGGAAAATTAACAGTATCAACAACTGAAAACGGATATATCGCTGTCTTAGGAGGATATAAACAATATTCGGCTGTATATGTATATGCTAAACTTGAAGAAGAGTTGCCTAAACTGACAAATGAAGAGATTAAGGCTTTACTGAATAAATATTATCTTATCGAATCTCACTTAGATGGTAAGGAGATAGTTGTAACTATAAAAGAAAATACAAATATTGCTCATGGAAATGATTTTCATAAATTGAGGATATCAATAAAAGCATTTACTCCATGCAATGTATCTACTCAACTCAATATATCTAAAGGGAATATTTTTATCAATAATCTAAATGGTGAGTTACATGAGGCTAGCTTAAGCTCAGGTTCAATCAAATATCTTGATTCGCGTGGAAAAAAAATACAAATAGAGTCTCAGAATGGCTTTATTGGTTTAATAAACACAATTGCGTCAGAAAATATCGATGTTAAGTTAACCAAAGGCAGTATACAAATTGCAGTACCTCAAACAACAAGAGCAACCTTAGCACTTCAATCAACTACTTCTGTAAATGCTTATGTACTAGATAATTTAAATTTCGAGGGGAAAAGAACCCAAACACTGGTAAAAGGAAAGTTGAATGGAGGAGGATACTCAATAAATGCAGTAGCCTCATTAGGAAATGTTACATTCAGATGGTATGATAAAAAATAATTGTCATCACTATCGTATTTATTTTTATTAATTTTAATGAGAATGTTTAAAAGGCTACTCATTATCACAAATTTGCTCATAATCTATTTCTGTATATCTTTTAGAGTAAATTCCGAGGTAAATCTACGATAACAAAAGACTTTTTAAGTCATTCTCATATAAAAAAGAATGTTCCATATATGAATAGATTGTTAATACTTGTTTTACTGCTTCTCTTTACAATAGAATTTTCCGCATCAATCTTAGAAACTTATCAGGATAATATTCCTGATAATATTCAGTTATTTCTCAATAAACATTTCAAACTATATGAAGTCGATAAAATAAAATATGATGCCGATGATGAAAAATATACAATAAAGTATAAATGTGAATTTGAAGTAGAATTAGACAGTAAAGGAAATTGGTTAAGCCTTAAAAGAAAATATAACCCTTTACCCAAGAGCGTTATAGAACTACTCCATATCAATACGATAAACTATATAGCTCAGAAATATTCGAATAAACCCATAATCAGGATAAAACGAAAATCTAGTGGTTATAAAATAACTCTTTCGGATAAATCAGAACTCCTTTTTGATTCACAAGGATTTTTTATTAAAGGAGATTAACTTGAAGGAAAAATTATTTCTATCTGAAATATATTTTTTTGAGGATAACTATACTGTATAATAAACTTATTTTTATCACAAATAGATTTAACAATATTCAGTCCTAACCCAGAGGAATCAGCTGATCTGGAATATTGTTTCATTCGGGCAAATAGATTTACAGAAGTATCTCCTTCTTCACAATTATTTGTAATAATCAACTTGGAATGTTTCAATATGATATGTATATTTCCTCCGACTGTACTATATTTAAAGGCATTACTTAGTAAATTAGATAAAAGCATCTCAGCCAGAGCTACGTCTATATAGAGTGTAAATGGTTCTAACAGCGCTTCTACAATCAAACTTTTTGTACCAAACAACTCTTCCAGATCCATCAAATATATTCCCAGTAATTCATCTAATTTTACTTTTTTCTTATTATCAAATTGATTATTATTTATTTTATTAATCAACATAAGTGATTTGTTTAACTTTGATAAACGGGTTACAGCTCTTGACATAGAAACAATTGCCTGTTGCAGATTTTTATCATAGTATGAGATCTCATACTGTAATAATAAGTCGAGTTTAGATTTTATAATGGAAAGAGGTGTTTGCATTTCATGTGAAGCGTCTTCAATAAAAGTTCGTGAATTGTCATAATCTTCAATGATCCGGTTTACCATTTTCCGAATAACACTATTAATCTCATCAAATTCTTTTATGCCGAGATCCTTTAACTCTAATGCTGTATTTGCTTTGAGATTATAGGAATATAATTTTTTCAGATTTTTATTCAAAGGTTTCCAGATATTCTTTTTCAGTAACAATTCAATTACATACGTAAAAATGATAAACAGGACGATTAAAACCAGAAGTGATGCAATAATTGCATAAAGCAAATCGTTCCTCATCATCGTTGGGGTATTAAGGGTAATCAGATAATTACCACCCCGATAAGAAGCCAAAAAATGTAATTGGCGATAAGGCATAAAAGTTCCGGTTTCTTCACTGTACATAATCGTATCACGGAATATCTTTTTTGGATATACTTCCGTAGGATTTAATAATCTTTGTTTGATACGTGCTGGTTCGAGCACAAGTGTAGTAGCCAAAGATAATGTATCATATTCAAAAATATAGCTTTCTATTTCTTGTTGCTGTTCGCTCAGCATCCGATCCGTAGAATAATGAATGAAAAAGCTAAAAATAAGGTAATGAGATATACACCCGATGAACAATATCGGCAGCACCGAAATGAATAAATATTTTCTTATAATTTTTACTAATGTCACTATTCTGAAAATTTATATCCAATACCGTATATGGTCTTTATATAATTAATACTACCATTATCTATCATTTTTTTTCGTAGATTCTTTATATGGTTATATATAAAATCAAATGAATCCGCCATAATGCTCATATCATCTCCCCACAAATGTTCGGCAATGTCCTCTTTAGTGAGTACTCTATCTTGGTTCATTACAAAATATAACAATAAGTCGTATTCTTTACGCGTCAATATTATTTCTTTCTGGCAAACAAAGACCTTTCGTTTGTCAAACTGTATGATTAATTCATTAATTTTTTTCTCATTTACCCCTTGTAATCCTCTCCTACGAATGATGGATTTAATCCGAGCATTTAATTCGGAGAGATGAAATGGCTTAGTTAAATAATCATCAGCTCCAATATCTAATCCGGTCAGTTTATCATCAAGAGAATTTTTAGCAGATATTATGATAATTCCTGTGTCCTTTTGTTGAGTTTTCAACAGGCTAATGATATTCAATCCGCTTCCATCTGGTAAACCTATATCCACCACAATACAATCATATTGATATAAGTTTATTTTCTCTTCTGCCGTAGAATAAGTCGTCGCATATTCCACAGAAAAATCTTCAGAAAAAAGAAATTCCTTAATTGATTCCAATAAATCTAATTCATCCTCTATTACAAGTATATTCATGAAGATAAAATTTACCCATTAATTCGAAAACATAACACCATTTTTTAATTATATTTCCTGCTTAACTGATCAAATGCCAGACTTATGCAATATGACTATTTTGTGTGTATTAGCATTAGCAAAAATAATAAATTATAGTCAAACAATCTAATATTTACTTATATTTCGGTAAATATGATTCTTAAAAAAATGTATGGAAGTTTTTTAATATTTTATAGAAAAATTCTTCCATTTATAACTAGACTTTCATTATCCGCAATCTACTTTGTACTTGAAACCAAAAAACAACTGGATATAAAACTTCTGTGTTAATCTATAAAATTCAAAGAAGTTTTGTCGTCTAATTAGCAAAAGTAATGTAGCTTTGCAGCCGATAAAACTTTAGCTATGATTCGCTACTTATTCTTTGCACTAATAATTATTTCTTGTTTTCTTTCTCCTGCTATTGCTCTTTTTATTGGTATCTTATTTGCCCTATTGGTTGGTACACAATTCTCACGGCAGACTAAAAAAGCATCTAAATATCTTTTACAAGCTGCTGTTGTAGGATTAGGTTTTGGTATTAATTTGCACAAATCACTCGAAACGGGAATGGAAGGAATGTTGTTTACTATTGTTTCTGTTGCAGGTGTGATGATAATAGGATATGCATTAGGCCGTTGGCTTAAACTGTTACCCAAATTGTCTTATCTGTTATCTGCCGGCACAGCTATATGTGGTGGTAGTGCTATTGCCACTATATCTCCAATTGTAGATGCTGATGAAAATGAAACCTCCGTATCGCTTGCCGTTATATTCATATTAAATGCTATTGCACTTTTTATATTTCCACCAATAGGTAAACTATTAGAATTAAGCCAGCATCAATTTGGTATATGGGCTGCTATAGCTATACATGATACCAGCTCAGTTGTAGGAGCGGCAGCGGAATATGGACCGGATGCATTGACTATAGCTACGATGGTAAAACTAACCCGTGCACTATGGATCATACCTTTATCCCTGGTTTCTATTTTCATATTCAGAAAGAAGGGAAGCAAAAAGATTTCAATTCCCTGGTTTATTTTCTTGTTTATTCTAGCAATGATCATAAATACTTATATAGCTATCCCGGAAATTATATTAAAAGGTATTTCAATCACTTCTCATAAATTACTTTCTGTCTGTTTGTTTTTAATTGGGAGTACTCTCTCGGTAGGAGCAATCCGGCAAGTAGGGATGAAACCTGTTGTGCTGGGTGTTTTGTTGTGGATAATAATAGGGGTGACGTCGTTGGCAGTTATATTATAAGGATATAGAGCCTATCGTAGAATCAAACTTTTCAGATATATTATATTATTTATTACCTTACAATACCAGTTTCACGATCCATATTATTCATTATTTTTTTCTCCGTCTGATGTTTATGACCATAGCTGAAATTCCAAGCAAACGTCAGCACCAACATATTTGCATTATTTTTAATATATGTCCAGCTCTTTTTCTGTACCTGCTCATTCATTAACTTCCAACCAGCACTCCAGCCAGCAGGAGTAAATGGATATAACACTCCAATACCTGTACTAAAATTCTTCCATTTATAAGAACACTGGATAATAGAATTCTTTTCTCCATAACCTATTGATTCTCCATATAGTGAATTATATCGGTTTCCTATAGAGCCATAAAGAGAAATGTTCTTATAGTTAAATGATATATCTCCTCCGACATACCAGGCTGTATAATGATGCAGATATAAATTTCCTTTACTCTCAAATCTATTCACTCCACCATACATGCTAATAGACAGTAAATCAGGTATCACATGTAGGCTAGCATAAAGTCTTCCATTCCATTGAATAAAACGTTTTTGATTGTCTGAACCATACTCAATTATGTAACTACCATCTGGCTGCAATACGCATTCTATCTGCTCCATGATAGGATTTTTACTATAACGATGTCCCCCATTAAGCTGCAAATTTATCCGCTTATTTCCCCATGATAATTGCAAACGATTAGTATATGAGCGATAAGGATTCAAGTTGCGATTTCCCCTATTTATTTCCAAATCTGTTGTTTGTTGAGGGATATCACTCAATGCGGACAAACTTGGAATAGAAGGTGAGCATCCGAAATTATAGCGCAGATTTGCCCCTTTGAAAACAGGATAGGAAAATGACAGCATAGGACGGAACATATAGAAGGTATATCCTTCTTCTGCTTCATCAAAAGCTTGACGAGACACACCTATACCTAACGAATAATTTAGTTTTGTCCAATTTCCTTGTGCCTGGACATAACCATATAGATTGGAGGTATGCATTTCTGTTGATTCATTCACATCCCCAGTATAACGGTTGTGAGTATATGCCTGCATGTATTTTATTCCTGTTGTTAGTGTTAATTTTCGAAAAGTTTTTTGATAAATCCCTTCGCCTATCAGTGAATATCTGGAACCATCTGTGCCATAATTATAAGATGAAATTGGTGGCCCTTCTTTGCTGTACGCTTCACTATATTCACGCTTATAATCTGAACTTATATATGTCCCTACCACATTTAAAGCGAGAAACTGATCATGAGGCAGAATCTTTTTATAATACAAATCCAAGGAAGGGGAATTATAATTATATTCGGAACGTGTATAATTATATAAATCTTTCTTTTCTACTTCTTGTATTAATTGTCCATAATCTCCATGAGGTGAATCATAAATATTTTCTGTGAAAACTGCATTGAATATATATTTTTCAGATTTTGTGAGGTTATAACTTACCTCTATCGAATGATCTATATAACTGAAAGGAGTAGAAATTCCTATCAAATTACGTTGACGTACATCAGATTCGGGAAAACTGAAAATTTGATCTTCGTCTACCTTACGATCATCATAGTCTCGATAACTTAAATAATAATTCAATCCGAATTGCGACAATTTATGATTAGCACGTATATAGATATTATCATCTCCAAATCCGGTAGTCATAGCATTCATAAAGTCAATACCGCCCGATATGCCTGACTCTGCACGACGAACAACATAGTTGATTACCGCCTCTACTTCTGCATCAGCATAACGTACTCCTGGATTATCTATATATTCTACTTTCAATACTTCATTTGGCCTTAACGCCTGTACTTGAGCTGTACTAGCTTCAATATCATTGATACGGAGCTGTACCTTCCCACCACTAACTGTAGTAATTTTGCGTTCGATATTATTTACCTTCAAACCGGGCAATTGCATGTGGCTTAATAATTCGTATCCAGAAGTGGAAGATTTTACTTGCTTGTCAGTAGGTAAGATAATCTGCCGGTCCACCCGCTTCATCAGGTTAGAAGCCTTTACAGTAACCCCTTGTAACATTATTGCTTCTTCATCCAGTCGGATAGTACCTATATCTAGCGAGCGATTAACATTATCCAGCCTGATTATCTGCGGAATATATCCTACAAAAGAGATATGAAGCAAATAATTATCTACCGCCAAATCACTTATTACAAATTTACCTTTCTCATCCGAAGTACATCCAGTTACAAAAGTAGAATCAATGCGTTGTAATGTAATATTAGCATAAGAAACCGGCTCTCCCTTACTGTCTGCTATTTTGCCGAAAATACCTGTTTGTTGTTGGGCTTGTATATTTATAAAAATACCCAAAAGAAAAATAACAAAAATAAGTATTCTCATACATTTCGAATGTTAAAGTACACAATAAATTAATTACACAATGATCTCCTTTTCAAACGAGCAAGATAGTATTCTCTTATGAAAAGAGGCAGATTTATATCCATTTTATCTTTCTTTTTAGGACATTCAATATTACTTTTATTTCTTACAAATTCCCACCAAGTATAAAAACACGGGCCACCACATACAGCCAAATATTTGCAATTGAGACAAGCGGAATTTTCAAAAAATGCATACTTATTCATTCCTTCCGTTTTTTCTTTATTCCATATAATATCTCCATTTTCATTAAGATATCCTAATGCAGTTTTTGGTGTGTAATCTTGAGCTGTACATTTATATATATTGCCATCATAATTTATATTTGCATAATTTATTCTGTCTGCATAGCATAAAATACCTTTAAACTTATTATAATTTGTATTTATCGACAAATTAAAACCTTTATTTTTAAGTTCAAAGAAATTTTCATCAAGAATTTTTTTGACTCGTTTATCATTGCCTTCTTTTTCATACGTTTGCCATATTCTTTGAAATTGTATGTAAAAACGAGAACGCAACTCCTCTGGTATATCACTTAATACATCACTAAAATTATGTTGAATATTATTGGTGCTATAATTAATTCTTAAGTTAATAACAGCTTCAGAATAATTGCTGCATAATGCAATACAATTTTCTATTATTTTATCAAATGAAGGTCGCCCTTTTTGATGACGAATTTTATCATGTGACTCTTTATTGCCATCTAAAGTTATTTGAAAATTTTTCAAACCTATATTCTTGCATTTCTCAATCATATCTTTTGTCAAAAGAAATCCATTTGTAGTTATTGAATTTGAAAATTGTACATGTTGTTGTTTTGTACATTGCTTTATATATAGTGATAATGGATAGATAATTTCATTAAAATAAAGCAAAGGTTCTCCACCAAACCAAGAAAGCACAATTTTTTTAGTATCTCCTTTTTCTAAAATATGATCCGCTAAACGTTTTATTCGTTCTACAATTTCTGGTTGCATCCAACCTTTCGGGTGCTTTTCATAGCAATACCAACAGTTAAAATTACAATCTTGTGTAGGATTTAGTGTTAAATGCCAAGTACCCTCATTATTTACTCGTTTATTTAATTTTTTTAAGTATTTTTTTTCATCATCTATACTGGTTATTAAAAAACGAGCCTTTATAAGTTTATTTGTTAACTCTGGTAGTTTTTCTTGAAGCTCTTTATTTTGCATAAGTTTCTTCATCATGTCAAATTCATCCTTTTTCAAAGCAAAAACTGTCCCTGTCACTCCATTTAGGCAAATTATATTACCTTCATAGGAAGTATAATAA
>PPYE01275192.1_pt1 | contig 69099 bp, 67 predicted proteins | sample 1559881 | NCBI WGS metagenome assembly PPYE01 (sample SAMN08240022, study PRJNA423297) | Human gut metagenome, whole genome shotgun sequencing project. | reverse complement strand
GAGCGCGAAGAGGCCGCAGAGGAAGCGGCAGAGCGGAAAGAGGCGGAGCGCGAAAAAGCGGCCAAGGAAAAGGCGCATGAAAAAGAGCGCGCGCGGCGGCAGCGGGCAGAGCGCGGCGGAAGCGAGCCGGGCGGGAAAGCGCAGGCGGAAGCAGCGGCGCGCGAGGCGGCGGAAACGAGCCGCATCCAAGGCATGAGCGAAGCGCGGCGTGAGGAAATGATCCAGCGCGCCGAGGCGGAGATCGCCATGGCGGAAGCGGAACTCAAGGGGCTTGAGGTTTCAATAAACGATCCCGCCGTGCAGAAAGACCCTGAAAAGAGCCGTGAGATCGCGGCGGAATACGCGGCAAAGGAGCGGGAAATCGAGCAGCGCTACGCGAGGTGGGAAACGCTGACGGAGGCGTAACGAGTGTTGGCGCAGACCGGGCGGCGTGACGGACGATGAGGAGGGAGCAAATGCCGGACAAGCGAAATGAGCAGACGATCCTCGGATTTGGCGATGAACCCGCGCCCGAGGAGCTTGAAGGCAGCGTTGACAGCGTTGTCTTCACGAATGACGAAGGCAGCTTCTCCGTCTTTCGCCTGCGTCCGGCAGGCGGGAACAGCCGTGTCTCGGTCACGGCGCCGTGCGCTGCGCCGCTCGTGGGGCAACAGGTGCGCCTTGCGGGCACGTGGGTCAATCATCCGCGCTTCGGGCAGCAGTTCAAGGCGCGGTCGCTGCGCGTTGAGGCACCGTCGAGCGCAAAGGGCATCGAGCGCTTCCTCGCCTCGGGGGCAGTGGAGGGAATCGGCCCTGCGATGGCAGCGCGCATCGTAAAGAAGTTCGGCACGGATGCGCTGCGGATCATCGAGGAACAGCCGCATCAGCTCCAAGAGGTTGCGGGCATCGGCAGGAAGACGGCGGAGAAGATCGCCGCATCCTATCGCGCGCAGACGGAGCTGCGTGAGATCATGGTATGGCTTGAGGGACATGGCATATCGGGCACGTTTGCCGCGCGCATCTTCAAGGCCTATTCGTCCTTTTCGCTCGATGTGCTCCAGCATCATCCGTACCAGCTCGCACGCGAAGTCGAAGGCATCGGCTTTCAGACGGCGGACGCGATCGCCGCGAGCCTCGGTGTCGCAGGCGATGACACGGAGCGCGTAGCGGCGGGCATCGACTACGCGCTGCAGCAGATCGCGACAAATGGGCATTGCTGCATCCCCGAAGGCCCGCTCGCCGAGAAGGCGGCAAAGCTCCTCGGCGTTCCTGCGGCGCGCGTGCGCGACGTGATACAGGCGCAGCTCGCCGCAAAGCGGCTCGCCGTCGAGTACGAGGGCGCGGACATGCTCATCTACCCATCGCAGCTCTACCGCGCGGAATGTGCCGTCGCCGAAAAGCTCCTCGATTTGCAGAAAAACGCGCATGCCGTCGCGGGCGCGGATCGTGGCGCGGCCCTTGTCGCAAAGTGGGAGCGGAAGACAGGCCTGTCGCTTGCACCAGCACAGCGCGATGCCGTCGCAAGCGTGCTCGAACACGGCGTATTTGTCCTCACGGGCGGACCCGGCACGGGCAAGACGACGGTCGTCCGCGCGATGCTCGACCTCTTGGAGGAAAAGGGGCTTTCGATCCTGCTCGGTGCGCCGACTGGGCGCGCGGCAAAGCGTCTTGCGGAAGCGACGGGGCGAAAGGCGGTGACCGTTCACCGCATGCTCGAAGCGCAGGGCATCCGCGGCACGGTACAGTTCCTGCGCAGCGAGGACGAGCCGCTCGAAACGGACGCCGTCATCCTGGACGAGGTTTCGATGATGGATATTGTGCTCATGGCGCACTTTCTCGCCGCCGTTCCGATGGGCTGCCGTGTCGTCTTCGTCGGCGATGTCGATCAGCTTCCTGCCGTCGGCCCCGGCGCTGTCCTGAAGGACATCCTGCGCTCGAAAGCCGTGCCGAGCGTGCGCCTGACGGAAGTCTTTCGCCAGCAGGGCGAGAGCAGCATCGTCATGAATGCGCATGCGATCAATGCGGGACGCGAGCCCGTGGCCGTGCGCGACGTGGGCGCGGAGTTTCAGTTTTGGGAGCTTCCCGATGCCGCGACGACGGCGGAGAAGATCGTCTCGCTCTGTGCGAACTTCCTGCCGCAGAAGGGGTTCTCGCCGCTTTCGGACGTGCAGGTGCTCGCGCCGATGCATCGGCAGGAGTGCGGCGTCGACAATCTCAACCGCCTGCTGCAGGAAGCGCTCAATCCGAAGTCGCAGGCAAAGCCGGAGTACGTCGGTGCCTCGCATACGTTCCGGCTCGGTGATAAGGTCATGCAGACGAAGAACAACTACACGAAGCAGGTATTCAACGGCGATATCGGCTTTATCACGGCACTCGACGCGAGCGGGCTTTCCGTGCGCTTCGGCGAGGGGCTTGTCGTCGGCTACGAGCGCGGCGAGCTCGGCGAGCTGCAGCTCGCCTATGCGATGAGCGTCCATAAGAGCCAGGGCAGCGAGTACCCCGTTATCGTGCTGCCGCTCGTCGCGGGGCATCGCATCATGCTGCAGCGCAATCTCCTCTACACGGCCGTGACGCGCGCCAGGGAGAAGGTCATTCTGCTCGGCTCGCGCGCAGCGCTTCGGACTGCCGTCGAGAACGATCGGACGAAGCGTCGCTATACGCTGCTCGCCGAGCGTCTCGCGCGGAGAAAATGAGGAGGGCGGGCACGTATCAGCGCGCCGGCTTGATTTCTTGCGGTTTCATAGTAAAATAGTAAATTAATAGTGGTAATCATACGAATGAATGGAAAGGGAGGAGAATCCTATGAGATATGCACTTCGCCTGTTTTTCGCCGTCTGCGCCTTGGCTGTGATGCTTGCGGTGCAAATGGGCGCGGCATACGCCGCAGATGGCTGGTATTGGCTCTCGTCCGATGACAAGTACAGCAAGTTCTACGATCCGTCGTCCGTCGTCGTCACACATACGGCTTCTACTTCACGCGGCAAGATCGCGACGGAGATCGCTGCATGGACGAAAACCTCCTACAGCTACGAGGGCGCCAAGGAAACGATCGATGCGTACGGGCTGAAGGCGGTCATTCCCGATCCGTCGCAGTTCGCCTACAGCCTTGCGGAGATCGTCATCAACCCGCAGAACCGCACGCTGCAGTACGCGAAGGAAGAGTTCTGCGATGCTTCCGGCAAGGTGCTTTGGTCGCATGCCGATGGACGCGCCAAGGAGATCACGAGCCAGGAGTTTGACGAGGGATTCTACGATGCCGTTGTGGACCAAGTCTTTGCCATCGGCGAAGCAAAGCGTGCCAAGGCGGATGACCGCTGGATCACGCTTTGGGACAGTGTGGCGCCGGACGGCACGCGCATGCACGTGACCGGCGATACGACGACGATGCGCATGAAAGGCGAAAACCTCATCTTTTGGAAATGGGCGGAGACGAAGGACAGCGCAGGGCACGTCATGGAGATCCAGTTCCAAAAGGCGGCAGTCAACCTCCCGCAGGGAACGGAGCGCATCATAAAGGGGACGCGCTGGACGCCCGCTTCGGGCTGGAAGGACTTGGATGACGACATGGACGGCGCCTATCGCATGATCCCGCCTACGAGCGTCGCGTACAAGGGAATCGAGAAGCTGCGCGCCTATGCAGCAGGCTATTCGATGTGGCTCAACCGCTATAGCATTGAAGATTAAGGAAGTGCCGTATGCCAATTAAGATACCGAACAACCTGCCGGCGGCTCACGTCCTTGAGGGAGAGAATATCTTCGTCATGGATGCGGATCGCGCCTACAGTCAGGACATCCGTCCGCTTCGGCTGATCATCTTGAACCTCATGCCCATCAAGTCGGTTACGGAGACGCAGCTCCTGCGCCTTTTGGGCAATACCTCCCTGCAGGTGGAAGTGGACTTCATCTACACGGAGTCGTATGTGCCGAGCCACACGTCGCATGCGTACCTCACGGAGTTTTACGGCACGTTTGCCGAGGTGCGCCACAAAAAGTACGACGGCATGATCATCACAGGCGCGCCCGTCGAAAATATGGCATTCGAGGAAGTCGCCTACTGGGACGAAGTCGCGGAGATCATGGAGTGGAGCAAGAAACACGTCTATTCCGTCTTCCACATTTGCTGGGGCGCACAGGCGGGGCTCTACTACCACTACGGCATCAAGAAGCACGATGTGCCCCAAAAGATTTTCGGCGTTTACCCGCACCACCTCTGCGTCGAGCACGAGAAGCTCCTGCGCGGATTTGACGATATCTTCTACGTGCCGCACTCGCGCCATACGGAAAACCGGCGTGAGGATATCGAGCGCGTGCCGGAGCTTGCCATACTCGCGGAAGCGGAAGGCGAGGCGGGACCCTATATCATCGCGAACCTCGAGGCGCGCCAATTCTTCATCACGGGGCATGCGGAGTACGACCCGCTGACGCTCAAGCAGGAATACGACCGCGACGAAGCGGCGGGGCTCCATCCGAACATCCCGCAGAACTACTATCCGGATGATGACCCGCAGCAGACCCCCGTCGTCCGCTGGCGTTCCGTTGCGCATCTTCTCTTCGCGAACTGGCTCAATTACTACGTCTATCAGGAAACGCCGTATGAACTCGACAGCCTCTACAAGGAACGCGACTGATCGATTCAGCGGGATTTCATTTGCGTGCGTTACGATAACGTCGTCATTTGATAAGATCCGTTTCCTTGAATACGGTGATGGGACAGGCAGGAGTGATTGGGCATGAAGCGATGGTTCTTTGGTGTGCTGGGAGCAGCCGCAATCCTAGCGGCGATCCTTCCCAAAGGGGCGGAGGCTGCGGTGCTTGTGCCCGAGTACATCTACGAGTGGGTGCAGTCGACCGCGCGCCAGAGCTACTACTTCAACAAGGCGCAAATGCACTACGGCGTCAAGGACGGCATCGTCGATCTCAATATACTCGTCGTGCCGACGCTGCGCACTTACGACGCCATCCAAATACAGGATGTCGTCTCAAAAAGGCGGTGGAAGCAGCTCTCCCTCGACGGCTACGACGGCCTCGTCGGAGCAGCAGAGTATCTGACGCTGAACCTCAAGGAGGGAACCGTGCGCATCACGCAGCACGACGACCTCGATCAGGACTGGGGCACGATCTTTTCCGACAAGCGCAGCGACGAAGAGCCCATAAGGCTCGCGAATCTTTCCGATAAGGACGTCGACGGCAAGTTCTATCAAGCGATCATCGCGTATGCGAATGCCCATCAGATCGAGATCGCTTCCCGCACGAATGGAACGCTTACGGAAGCGGACAAGAAGATACTCGAAGCGAAGCGCAAGGAATGGGGCAAGGCGCAGTATGAGAAGGATCATCCTGAGGAAGGGAACCAGCACGGCGCGAAGGATAAGAAGGATAACAAGAAGAAAAACCGAACCTAGAAAAACCGAACCTAAAAGAAGGACTGCCGCATGGGAGCAGTCCTTCTTCTATTGGAAAATCAATGGTCGTAAAGCAGCACCACATGACCGCAATTTCGCGTCTCCTTCATCGCGATGACGCGCTGGTTGCGCGAGCCGCGGAAGTGGAGCGTGAGGTCGCGCTCGGCTTCGCGGTAGTCGCCGTCGACGAGGACGTCCACGGAAGCGAGCAGTGCGTCCGTCGCCGCATCGCCTTTTGCGCGCAGTTCCTCGAAGGTGAATCCCGTGTAGCACCATACGTCAAGGCCTGCCGCATGGAGCTTTTTGGCGAGGACGGCGAGCGGTGCAGCTTGCAGGAACGGCTCGCCACCGCTGAACGTCACGCCGGTGAGCAGCGGATTCTTTCGAATTTGGGCGAAGAGCGAATCGATCGTTTCCGCCCTGCCGCCCGTGAGCGGCTGCGTCTCTTCGTTCTGGCAGCCGGGACAGTGGCGCGGGCAGCCCTGCACGAAGATCGTAAAGCGCACGCCGTCGCCGTCAACGACGGACTCGTCGACGACGCCCGCAACCTGTAGGGTTTCATTCATGGGGAGTACCTCGATAGACAGAAAGAGAGCCGTTGCCGTGGAGGGACAGGCAGCGGCTCGCAAGGGGTTGGCGATCGGTGCGGGTCAGTGGAGCCCGTGCTTGACGCGCTCGTGTTCTTCAGCCTGCTTCGCATCGTTCCAACGGTCGACGGTTCCGACGAGATAGCCTGTGATGCGGCGGATGCGCTCGAATTTCTGCGGCTGGAGCACGTACTCGATCGCGATCTTCCCATTCTCGGCCGGGGAGAGATCGAGACTGCTGACACGCTCGTTCGTCTTCTGCTCGACGCAGTCGATATAGCTTGCGATTTCCTGCTCGGAAATATGGGAAAGCCCGTTTACGGTCACGTTGATGCCGTTTACTACCATTGTGGTCACCTGTCCTTGTCCAAAATAGGGGAGGCGCTGCGCCTCCTTGTAGCCTGCATGTTTAAGCACGGATGCGATCTGCATCGCCTCGGCTTAACTCGAATCGATTATACAATATCTACTGTTACCGAGTCAAGGGCACTACCATATCTTGCACTTCTGATTAGGCGTTATCCACAGGGTATCATGAATAAATATCGATAATATGAATTTTTATTCTTCTTGACAAGGAGGGAAGAAGCGGTTCGCTCCCGCTGTACAAGGCATGGGAATCCAATTGGGGAAAAAGTAATGAATAAAGATTTTCCGTAAAATCTTATCCACAGGAATGCGTGGGCAACTTATTCCTTTTCCTGATTTTCCTGGATGACCGTGCGGACGGGATAGGGGATCTCGATGCCTTCGCTGCGGTAGCGCTTGATGAGCGCTTTGATGAACTCATGCTTCAAGCGGAACTGACGGTCGAAAAGGCTCGAATGCATGACGACGTTGAAGTTGATGCTCGAGTCGGCAAGCGTGTGGAAGGAGACGGCAGGCTCGGTCTTGACGTCCTCGTCCGTGCGCGCGAGCACCTCGCGCGCGACCTCAAGCGTCACGCGCTCGACCTTGTCGAGGTCGCTGTCGTAGGAGACGCCGACGGGAACGCTGATGATGATGTCGCGGCGCGGCATCGAGAAGTTCGTGATGTTCGACGAGGCGATTTTCTGGTTTGGGATGACGATCATGTTGCCGCCGCCGACGGGGATGATCGTCGTGAAGCGCCAGGTAATGTCCGTGACGCGCCCTTCCTCGCCCGTGCTCAGGCGGATGTAATCGTCGAGGCGGATCTGCTTCGAGAGGATGAGGTGCAGCCCGGCGAAGATGTTGGCGAGCGTCTCCTGCAGCGCGAGCGCGACGGCCATGCCGCCGACGCCCATCGCGGTGAGGATTGGCGCGACGGAGATGCCGTAGTACTGTAGGATGATGAGCACGCCCATCGCGTAGATGACGACGGTCAGGATGGTCGAGAGCAGCGTCGTCTTCGGCAGGTTCTCGCCACTCTTTTCGATCTGCCGCTCGATGACGCTGCCTACCGTGCGCGAGGTGACGCGTGTGATGGAGAGCACGATGACGGTGAACAGGATATAGGAAAACAGGCGGGCGAGGGAGTCGGGGATGTCGATCGTGTTGACGATCCAGTAGAGACCCGTGACGAGCGCGAGCGAGACGGGCACGCCGCGCAGGGCATTGATGAAAATGAAGCGCCAAGTGCCCTCTTCTATTTTCAAATGTTTCTTGATGCGGCGGTTGATGAGCTTGTCCACCGTGATGCCGGCTATGAGCGCACCGATCAGGATGCACAGCGGCAGGAGCATCTCCTCGGTGAGGTGCGCCCAGTCAATCCAGTCAATCTGTGGCAAGGGGATTCCTCCTTTCGCATGGGTTGAATTTACGGTCATTTCATTATACTATAGAACCGATAGAATGGAATAGCTTTTGCAGGAGGGATTTTTGTGACGGCAGTATTGCGCGAGGGTCCGCGCCTTCGGCTTCGAAAGGCGGATTTTGACGATTTGGATTTCATCATGGACTTGCAGCACGATGCGGAGAACAGCCCCTACATCGTCGCATTTGATCGGGACTTTCATACGAAAGTCATGGAGATCGGCAAGGCGTCGATGGACGTCATCGTCGAGGAAAAGGCGACGGGCGACCGCGTCGGCTACTTTCTCGTCAACGGACTCACGAATGAGGCGCACGAGATGGAGTGGACGCATGTCATCATGGCGAAAAAGGGCATGGGCTACGGGCATGAGGCGATGAAGCTCCTGAAGGCGTGGGCATTTGAGGACAAGAAATTCCACCGCGTTTGGCTCGACTGCAAGGACTACAATGCACGCGCGCTTCACCTCTACGAATCGGAGGGCATGGTGCGCGAGGGGCTTATCCGCGAGACGCTCCTGACAAATGGCGTCTACGAAAACCTTGTCGTGCTCGGCATCCTTGACCGCGAGTACGAGCAACGCAAGCGAGAGGGGAAAGAACTCTGAGAAGGCACGACAGGAGCAGCGCACGTAGGTATCGAATGGCTCAGATAGCGCATCGGCGCAAGGGACGATATCGGCGTGCCATGAATGCAATGAAAAGAAATCAGGCAAGTTTCGCGCGATGGGATGCGCGGGCAAGGAAGGACAGCATGGAAAAGATCAAGCGTGTATTCGTTATCGTACTCGACAGTCTCGGCATCGGCGCGGAGCCCGATGCGGCTGATTTTGGGGACGGCCCCGCATGCCATACGCTCAAGTCGATCGTTGGCTCAAAGCAATATAGCACACCGAATTTGCAGCAGATCGGCCTGTTCAATATCGACGGCGTCGGCTGCGGCACGCCGGCAGCGGATCCTATCGGATCCTTCGCGCGCCTGCGCGAGCTTTCGCGCGGCAAGGACACGACGACGGGGCATTGGGAGATGGCGGGCGTCGTCTCCGAGCGTCCGATGCCGACGTATCCAAACGGCTTCCCCCCGGAGGTCATCGCAAAGCTCGAGGCGGCATTTGGGAAGAAGATCCTCTGCAACAGGCCGTATTCCGGCACGCAGGTCATTTTGGACTACGGGCGCGAGCAGGAGGAGACGGGCGGGCTTATCGTCTACACATCGGCGGACAGCGTGCTGCAGATCGCGGCAAACGAGGCGGATGTGCCCGTCGAGACGCTCTACGGCTACTGCCGCAAGGCGCGTGCGATCATGCAGGGCGAGCACGGCGTCGGACGCATCATCGCGCGGCCCTACATCGGCCAGTACCCGGACTACGAGCGCACGCCGCGCCGCCACGATTTCTCGCTCGACCCGACGGGCGACACGATGCTTGACGCGCTCGCGCGAAAAGGGCTCGCGACGATCGGCGTCGGAAAGATCGCGGACATCTTTGCGGGGCGCTCCGTGAGCCGCAGCCTTGGCGTCAACCGTGACAATGCCGACGGCATGAGAAAGACGCTTGCGCTCATGGACGAGGCTTTCACGGGGCTCGCGTTCGTCAATCTCGTCGACTTCGACATGACGTACGGGCATCGACGCGACATCGACGGCTACGCAGCGGCGATGACGGAGTTCGATGCGCAGTTCGGCGCGATGATGGAGAAGATGCAGGCGGGCGACGTCGTCATGATCACGGGGGACCACGGCTGTGATCCCGGCGCGCCCGGCACGGACCATACGCGCGAGTACGTGCCGCTTCTCGTTTACGGCAAGCCGATCAAGCAGGGCGCGAATCTCGGCACGTATCCGACGTTCGCGATGCTCGGTGCGACCGTCGCGGACATGTTCGGCGCACCGCTCACGACGAAGGGCGAGAGCCTGCTGCCGCGCCTCTTGGCGGAATGAACCGGCAAGGCGGCTGCATAGGGATGCACGGATTTGACGGATAGACGGATAGACGGATAAAGGAAGGGTTCCCCGATGCGGATGTACGATCTCATCACGAAGAAAAAACATGGAAAAGCGCTTAGCGAAGCAGAAATTTCATACATGATTGACGGCTATGTGAAAGACGCGATCCCCGACTACCAAATGGCAGCGATGCTCATGGCGATCTGTTTCTCCGGCATGACGGAGGAAGAGACGACGGCGCTGACGAAGGCGATGGCGGCGTCGGGCGACACGATGGATCTTTCCGCCATTGCGGGCGTGAAGGTAGACAAGCATTCGACGGGCGGCGTCGGCGACAAGACGACGCTCATCTGCGCACCGATCGTCGCTGCATGCGGCGCGAAGGTCGCGAAGATGAGCGGGCGCGGGCTCGGACACACGGGCGGCACGATCGATAAGCTTGAATCGATCCCCGGCTTTAAGGCGGCGATCCCGCAGGAGAAGTTCTTCGAAACGGTGCGCGCCTGTGGGCTCTCACTCATCGGGCAAACGGGAAATCTTGCGCCCGCCGACAAAAAGCTCTACGCGCTGCGCGACGTGACGGCGACGGTCGACAGCCTGCCGCTCATCGCGTCTTCCATCATGAGCAAGAAGCTCGCGGCAGGGAGCGACGCGATCCTTTTGGACGTCAAGACGGGCTCGGGCGCATTCATGAAGACGGAAGCGGATGCGATCGCGCTCGCGCGTGCGATGGTCGCGATCGGCGAGGGCGCAGGAAAGCGCACGGTCGCGCTCGTGACCGGTATGGACGTGCCGCTCGGCCGTGCGATCGGCAATAGCCTTGAGGTTGCCGAGTCCATCGCCGTCCTGAAGGGCGATGGACCGAAGGATCTCACGGAAGTATCGCTCACACTCGCGGCGCACATGCTCTTCCTTGCGGGGAGGGGCGATCTCGCAACGTGCCACAGGGCGGCGGAGGAGTCGGTTGCGAAGGGAACGGCGCTCGATCGCCTCTGCGCGATGGTGCGCGCACAAGGCGGCGATGACGCCGTGCTTCGAGACCCCTCGAAGTTCCCCGAGGCGATGGCCATGACGGAGATCCGCGCGAACGATTCCGGCTACATCACCGCGATGGATGCGGAGAAGATCGGCAAGACGGCCGCCGTCCTCGGCGCTGGGCGCGAGCGCAAGGACAGCGTCATCCATCCCGCCGCCGGCATCGTGCTTCGCAAAAAGTACGGTGAGCGCGTCGAAAAGGGAGAGAGCATCGCTGCGCTCTACACGGACAACACGATGGCATTCCGTGAGGCGGAGCGCATGTACCGAAGCGCGGTTGGGATTGGCGCGGAGGCGCCCGCAAGACGCCCGCTCATCTACGCGCAGGTCACAAAGGACGGTGTCGCGCGCTTTGAGGAGGCGGGCGCATGACAGACGAGAGACTCATTGAGGCCGCGCGGTCGTATCGCGAGCACGCCTACGTGCCGTATTCGCATTTCGCGGTCGGTGCAGCAGTGCTCGCAGCGGACGGCAGGGTGTTCGGCGGCTGCAACGTCGAGAACGCGAGCTATCCGCTCACGAACTGCGCCGAACGCACGGCAATCCAAAAAGCAGTCTCAGAGGGGGCGCGGGAGCTTTGTGCCATCGCCGTCATCGCCGATACGGATGCGCCCTGCGCCCCGTGCGGCGCGTGCCGGCAGGTCATCGCGGAGTTCGGCATCGAACGCGTCGTCATGGCGAACTTGAACGGGGCGGTGCGCACGGTGCGCGCGGCGGAACTTTTGCCGTTCGCCTTTTCTGGGCGCGATCTCTGATGCGCCGAGCGAACGGACCATCGTTTTTGATTCGATCCCGTTCCGATTTCCAGGAGGGATTTCCATGTTTCTGTTTATGAATATGATCGGCATTTTCGTCTTTTTGGGCATCGCCGTCCTCTTTTCCAAGAAGCGCCATGAGATTCGATGGCGCAGCGCCTGCGTGCTCTTTGTTTTGAATCTTGTGCTCGCGGGATTCCTCATGGGATTTGAGGCGGGGAGACGCTGCGTCCGCTTGGCGGCGGACGGCTTCCATGCACTCATTCAGATTGCCTTTTCGGGCATCGCGTTCGTCTTTCCCGACTGGGTGAACGTTCCGCAGATGAATTTTTTTACGGCGGTACTGCTGCCGATTCTCTTCATCGTGCCGCTCTTCGATATCCTGACGTACTTTGGCATCCTGCCATTTCTGATTCGCTGGGTCGGCAAGGGCCTTTCCTGCATCACGGGAGCACCGAAGTTCGAAGCTTTTTTTTCGATCGAGATGATGTTTCTCGGCAACTCGGAAGCGCTCGCCGTCTCGAAGTTCCAGCTTTCGCGCATGAAGGCGGATCGGTGCCTTACGGTCGGGCTCATGTCGATGAGCTGTGTCACGGCGCCCGTCGTCGCATCCTACACGCAGCTGATGCCGCCTGCCTACGTGCTCGCGGCGATTCCGCTGAACGTCGTCAATGCGCTGCTCGTCTCGTCGATCCTTCACCCCGTGAAGATCGCACCGGAAGAGGATATCGCCGTGACGATTCGCACAGACGATGCGGAATGCGAGCCATTCTTCTCGTACCTCGCGAACTCCATCCTCAGTGCGGGCAGGCTTGTGCTCATCATTGGCGCGAACGTCATCGCGTTCGTCGCGCTCGCGAAATTCCTCGACGTATGCCTCGGTGCGGTCTATGCGGGGCTCTCGCTCGAAACCATTCTCGGCTGCATCTTGTTCCCGTTCGCATGGCTCATGGGGCTAAGCGCGAGTGAGGCATTTCAGATTGCACAGTACATGGGCGAAAAGCTCATCACGAACGAATTTGTCGTCATGCTTAGCCTGAAGGACGTCATCCATACGTACAGCCCGCACGTGCAGGCCGTGCTGACCGTCTTTTTGACCTCGTTTGCCAACCTCACGACGATCGGCATCCTGCTCGGCACGTTCCGCACACTTGTCGACACGAGCCGGCATGAGCTCATCGCACGGAACGTCGCCTATCTCGCACTCGCAGGCCTCCTGGTATCGCTTCTTTCGGCAGCTATGGCGGGACTTTTCGTGTGGTGAGGAGAAATACAGCGATATATTCATACTGTTTTATGGTCAAGTGCATTTTACCACAAAAAGCGGGTCGCCGACTCTTTTGAATCGACGACCCGCTTTTATTATGCATGCGGGGCTTTTATTTCACAGCCACGCAAGTCTAACCTTTGGGGGGCTACACCTCTGCTGTCGAGGAATGGGCTTTTTATTTACAGGTTCATGTTTCATTGGCTTTGTATATTTTGACGTATTTTGAAAGGGACTGATCCTCTTTGTCGCGGAGTCCTGCGTCCGTAATCAGACAGTCGATATCCTTCCAGGAAGCATACTCCACCACAGCAGTTGATCGTGCCTTAGCACTGTGGGCTAGGACGATGCTTGTGTGCGTGTTTCGGATAACGGTTTTTTTTACCTCAGCATCCGTAAAATCGATGGAAGTGGGACCATGATGCCCGTGGAATCCACTTGACCCGAGAAACGCAAGATTCATACAGACCTTTTCGAAAAATGAGGTTGCCCCAAACCCAACAAGTGACATCGTTGTTGCATTCAGAAGACCGCCGCAGATGTGGACTTGATTTTCGCTTTCCACCAATATGTTTGCAACGCTAAGCGAATTCGTGAAAATGGTCAGATTCTTACGCAGGTAGAGCAGCTTTGCCAGACATAGATTTGTGCTGCCGGAGTCAATAAAGATGATGGCGTTATCATCGATCAAAGTCGCCGCATATTCCGCGATCCGTTGTTTTTGATCCATCGCTTCCATCGTGCGATCCTTCAGTGGGCGCTCCATGCGCTCTAGCACGGAGAGCGCACCGCCGTGGCTTTTCTTGATAATGCCGGATTGTTCGAGATAGATCAAATCCTTTCGAATGGTTTCCTTGGATACGGAAAATTGTTTCATCAGGTCGCTGACCTTGATACTTCCGTTTGCAACAATGCTTTCCGCAATTTTATTGCGTCGTTCTTCCGTCAAAAAACGTGCCATATGATCACCCGATATCTTTTTTCTCTTATTGTAACAGATGTTTCCACAGGATTCCATTTCTTTCTGGAGACAATGAAAGACAACTTTTTATCGGGGAGAAAGATATGAAAAGCAACTTTTTTATTGACAAGTATAAACAAATCAAATAAACTGTAAATACAAGAAAAGACAATAAAAAAGTTGTAAAATATTGTAGGAGGGACGAATTGAATAGAAGAGAAGTTACTATAGCCCCATCATTGATTTGTGCTGATCTGTGCAATTTGGAACGCGATGTTCATTCTTTGGAGGAGGCTGGCATTACGGCTCTGCACGTGGACTTTGTAGAGCCGCATTTCAGTCCGAGCATGCCGCTCGGCCTAGATGTTATCCGGCAGCTTCGTTCTCGTACAACGTTGGCGTTTGATGTTCACATCATGGCGCGGATGAATGAATTTTTCATCCGCGAGCTTATTGACATCGGTGCTGACAGCATTGTTTTCCATGTCGAGACGGAGTGCCATATCGAAAAGATGTTACAGATCATTCGAGATGCAGATGTCAAATGCGGTGTCGCACTGAATCCAGCCACACCGCTTGATGTTCTTGACTATATCGCACCCGAACTGGACTATGTTTTGCTCATGCTGATTAATCCGGGCTATGCCGGCAGCGTTGGAGAGAATCGTATCCGTTATGCGGAACGGAAGATTCATGACTGTCGCCGGAAACTGGATGAACAGGAAAGCTTGGCACGCATCGTGATCGACGGTAGGGTGTCGTTTGATATCATTCCGGCATTGGTGAAAGCGGGAGCGGACGTGCTGGTCGGCGGCAGTGGAAGTGTATTCCGCAAGGGGTACAGCTATGCAGAGAACTGCCGCAAGCTCAGGGATTTACTTGCATCCGTGTGAGTAAAGAAAGGAGGAAATGAGGATGAACTATGCAGAGGCATCGGAGCTTGTACTAGGGGAATGCAAAACGGCGCTTTCCCGTATTGATCCGAAGCAGACGAATGAATTTATCGAGCGCATTACGGATGCCCAGCAGGTTTTCTGTGTTGGTGTCGGTCGGGTGAAGCTGTCACTCGAAGCGTTTGCGAAACGCATGCGGCATCTTGGCATCGACATCCACATCGTTGGGGAAATCACAGAGCCTGCGATGTCGGAGGGAGATGTCCTCATTGTCGGTTCGGGCAGTGGGGCTTCGATCATCCCCGTCGGCATTGCGCAAAAAGCAAAGGAGCTTGGAGGAACGATCATTCACATCGGCTCGAACCCAAACAGCCCACTTGCGCCCATTACCGACCTTATGGTCCGCATTCCCGTGCAGACAAAGCTGTATCTCACGGACGAGATCCGTTCTCATCAGCCGATGTCCAGTCTCTTTGAACAAGCACTTTTTCTTTGGGGAGATACGGTTGCCTGCATGATTGCGGAGCACAAAAATATGGAGGGAAAGGATCTGTGGCGGCATCACGCAAATCTGGAATAGCAGAATGAAAGGAGAAATGGAGATGAATTCCAATTTTCGTGCAAAGGTTCAGGCGTTCGGAGGATTCCTGACGGCAATGGTGATTCCCAATATGGGCGCGTTCATTGCATGGGGCTTCATCACAGCCTTGTTCATTCCGACCGGCTGGATGCCGAACGAGAAATTTGCGACACTCGTCGGACCGATGGTCAGCGTGCTCCTGCCGCTTCTCTTGGCGTATGCCGGAGGAAAACTTGTTTACGATGTGCGCGGCGGAATCGCGGGTACGGTTGGCACCATCGGTTTGATTGTTGGTGCGGAGATCCCAATGTTCCTTGGCGCCATGATCATGGGACCGTTCAGCGCATGGGCGATCAAACGTGTGGATCGCGTTTTGGATAAGCATATTCCCACAGGTTTTGAGATGCTGATCCATAATTTCTCTTTGGGGATTGTCGGCTTTACGCTCTGTCTTCTCTCGAATGCCGTCATCGGTCCTATGGTGCAGGAGGCAAACGCGCTCATCCGTGCTGCGATACAGGCACTCGTCAGTACGGGGATCCTTCCGCTCCTGTCCCTTGTCAATGAGCCGGCAAAGGTACTCTTCTTGAACAACGTTATCGATCAAGGCGTTTATTATCCTCTCGGCATGCAGCACGCGGCTGAGAGCGGGAAGTCGATTTACTTTATGCTTGCCTCGAATCCGGGTGCGGGTCTCGGACTTCTTCTTGCCTACTCTGTTTTTGGAACAGGGGCATCGAAGAGCACGGCGCCGGGTGCGATCATCATTCATTTCCTCGGCGGTATTCATGAGATGTATTTCCCCTATGTGCTGATGAAGCCCATCACGATTTTGGCAATGATCGGCGGTGCTGCATGCGGCATCATGACCTTCCAGTTCTTTGATGCAGGACTGGTAGCCGGACCTTCGCCCGGCTCCATTTTTGCTTATCTTGCATTGACGCCGAAGGGAAATTTTGTCGGGGTCATCGCGGGGGTTGCCGTTGCGGCGATTGTCAGCTTTCTCATCACCAGCGGTATTCTCAAGCTATCAAGCAAAGAAGATGAGGATGCACTTGCGGCATCGGCGCAACAGTCCGCACAGATGAAGGCAGACGGCATGGAGTTTTTGAATAAGACGGTGGGGGAGTCCCCCGTGGCGGGCGTAAAATATTCGTTTATTGCATTTGCCTGCGATGCAGGTATGGGAAGCAGTGCGATGGGAGCGAGCGTTATGCGGCGGGCACTCAAAAAAGCCGGGATTGATGTTCATGTAGAGCATTTTGCCATCGAAAAGATTCCGGCAGAGGCAGATATTGTCGTTGTCCACGAAAATTTGGCTGATCGCGTGCGAATGGCAGTGCGAGATAAGCGCATCGTAACCATTCATAACTATTTAGATGATCCTGCCCTTCGCAAATTGCAGGAGGAAATCGTAAAGCAGTATGAAAAATAATGACGGGATCATTTTGGGTTAACCGCGAATTTTTGGGGGAAGGTGTCAACAATCCCGTCATGGGCGGACCATGGCGGCATCGAGATTGCAATATCGTACACGGCGGCGTGAGCATCTTCGTGGATCAGATTGCCGTTTCCCGACGCGCTTGATCCCGTCGCCGTGCGGCGTATGGCGAGGGAGATGCCGGCAGCAGAGTGTACTGCCGACGCGGACGCTATGGACTTCTTCATGCAGAAGGTACAGAATAAGGCGCATCTTCATCGTTGCGAATCTAGTGAAAACGCCATGCTTGAGGGATTGACACCGACTGGCTATTGATGATATAATCCATCCTGTTGCGGGCGGCTGTTGGCGTGCGCATAAAATTGAATTACCTTTATGGGTAGAGCATTTGGAGAGTTGTCCGAGTGGTTGAAGGAGCACGCCTGGAAAGCGTGTGTACGGTGATACTGTACCGAGAGTTCGAATCTCTCACTCTCCGCCATGACATGACACGCCTGTTACGAGGTAGCAGGCGTTTTCCTTTTGCTGCATTTTACAGATGGGTTCGTACGTAATATACGGTATATACTGTCCTTGGTCTCAGGTACGTTTTAGGAAGGATGTTTTCATGGGAAAGCAAGAACAGCAGGCGAATTGGATCGGAAGGTTTCGCGCCTTCTTGCCTGCGCTCGTCATCACGCTCCTTTGCTCCTTGCTCGGCAAGGAGCTTGCGGGGCTTCCTGGGCTTTCGCTCGTCGGCCACTTGGTGCTCGCGCTGCTCCTCGGCATGCTCGTCCAGCTCGTGCGCGCCATCAAGGCGTCGGCGCGCGCGAGCGGCACGGGCTTTATTGCGAATAAGTTCCTGCGCGCGGGCATCATTCTGCTTGGCTTCAAGCTCAATTTGGTCCTGCTCCTCCACGAGGGGCTGAAGGGACTCGAAGCGGCGGTCTTCATGGTGACGGTCATGCTGGTCCTGAACTACGCGCTCGCGCGTCTCTTCAAGGTCGACCATACGCTCGCGATGCTTACGGCATGCGGCTGCAGCATATGCGGCGCGGCAGCGGTCATGGGCGTTTCGGCGCCCTTGAAGGCAAAGGCGGACCAGTCTGTCCTCGCCGTCGCGATCGTCGCGATCCTCGGCACGCTCTTCACGCTCGTCGAGGTTGGGCTGCTGCCCGTGCTGCACTTTACGAACGCACAGTTCGGCACGATGGCGGGGTTAAGCCTGCATGAGATCGCGCACGCTGTCGCGGCGGGAGGCAGTGCGGGACAGGCTGGCACGGATTCCGCGATCATTGCGAAACTCTCTCGCGTGCTGCTCCTCGCGCCCGTTGCGCTCATCATCGGTCTCATCGAAATGAGACGCAGCGCGAAGGCAGAGGGCGGCAAGCTCTCCGTTCCCATCCCGTACTTCATGGGGGGATTTATTCTCGCGAGCGCCGTCGGCTCGTATCTCGGTCTTTCAGCGGATTTTTTAGGCACTCTTGTGAATCTTGCCTATCTCTTGCTTGGGATGGCTATGGCAGCGCTCGGCATCAACGTCAATTTTGACGTCATCGCGAAGAGCGGCGCGCGCCCCTTTGCGAGTGCGGCAATCTGCTCCTGCATCATGCTCGCTCTCGCCTATGCGGTTGTGAGCCATTTCTTCTAAGGCGGCCGCATGCGTTGCGGGGGATCGCAAGTTGACGGGCCTAGGCAAAGATGGTAAGATGTGGGCAGTTTCAAGAGGGACGTTTTGACCGAAAGAGAGAGACGTGAAGGCAGTCGTCTCACGCCGTGATGGCATGGAGGCTGCGTTTGGCGCGCATAAGGGGAAATGGAAATGCGGCCTGCTTGGCCCGATGCGCCGATGGACGGTCCGCCTGCGCTGCCTGATCGGCCTTTTGCCGCGACGTGAAGTTGACGAATCGTCTTGGAAATGATAAGATAGCAATAGGTTCAAGAAGGAGTTTTGAAATCAAAAGTTCCTTTTCCAGGTCGGGCTGCAGTGTTCGGGTCTTGCGCAATGGGATCTCATGAACCACGTCAGGTCCGGAAGGAAGCAGCGTTAAGTGAATCGTCTCATGTGCCGTGAGGGTGCCTGGGGACTGCGGTTCGACGTGAAAAAGGAAGGCAGCTTCGCGTTCGCGGGGCTGCTTTTTCTGTATGCGGCAGTCGGCGAGCCGATGAAAGGAGAAGGGCTATGGCTTATGTTGCGCTGTATCGCAAATGGCGTCCGGGAACGTTTTCCGATCTCGTCGGGCAGGATGCCGTGAGCCGCACGCTCGCAAACGCGATCGAAAGCGGGCGCATCGGCCATGCCTACCTCTTCTCCGGCCCGCGCGGCACGGGCAAGACGAGCACGGCAAAGATTCTCGCGAAAGGGCTCAACTGCGCGCATGGACCGACGGCGGAGCCATGCGGGACCTGCGAAGCGTGCAAGCGCATCGCAGACGGCTCTTCGATGGATGTCTTTGAGATCGACGCGGCGTCGAACCGCGGCATCGACGAGATTCGCGATCTGCGCGAGAAGGTGAAGTTTGCACCCGTTGACGGGCGGTATAAAGTCTACATCATCGACGAGGTGCACATGCTGACGATGGAGGCGTTCAACGCGCTCCTGAAGACGCTCGAGGAGCCGCCAGCGCACGTCGTATTCATCCTCGCGACGACGGAGGCACATAAAGTTCCCGCGACGATACAGTCGCGCTGCCAGCGCTTCGATTTCCGCCGCATCACGGCGGAGGAGATCCGCGCACGCCTCGCCTATGTCGCAAAGGAGAGCGGCATCGAAGCGGAGGAGCCGGCGCTCGCGCTCATCGCCGTACAGGCGGACGGCGGCATGCGGGATGCGCTCTCGATCCTCGATCAGTGCTCTGCCGTCGCGGGCGGCAAGGTCACGGCAAAGAGTGTGAGCCGCGTGCTCGGGCTCATCGGGCACGAGTGGATATTCCGCATGACGCGTGCCGTTGCGGAAGGCAGGACGCAGGAGATCCTGGCGGGGCTCGCGCAGCTCATTCAAGGCGGCAAGGATCTCAGGCAGGTGCTCGTCGAACTCACGCTGCACCTGCGGAGCCTCATGATTTTTCAGGCGGCGGGGACGGTAGAGGAGATGGATCTCTACGCGGAGCCAGAAGATGTGCTGAAAGCACAGAGCGCATGCTTTTCGACGGCGCGCATCATGCAGATGATCCGCTGTCTTCACGAGGCGCTCGCGGAGCTCAAGTGGTCGCCGCAGCCGCGTATCACGGTCGAGGTCGCGCTGCTCGCACTGGCGCAGCCCGAGATGGAAGGGCATGTGCCGCCCGTAGCATCTGCTGCTCCTGCAAAAAGCGGAGCGCAAGACGGCGCGCGCCTGGCTGAGCTTGAGGCGAAGGTTGCCTCTCTTTCAGCGGCGCTTTCCGCGATTCCTGCACCGAAAGCGCATGCGCCGCAGCGCGTGCGCATGGAAAAGGCAGCAGAAGAGAGCGGACGCATCCCACCCGCATTGGCACCTGCCTCCCCGATGGTGCCTGCTGCTTCGCATGCGGTTCGCCGGGCGCCTGCCTCAGCGGAAGCGAAAAAGGTCTACGCGCGGCTGCTCAAGCGGCTCGAAGGCAATCCCTCTGCGCATGCCTGCTTTCAGGACGGGAAGCCTGCGGGCATGACGGAAAGCACCTTCACCGTCGCGTTCAACAGCTCCATGCGGCCGTCGCTCGCACGGATTTTCAGCCGGACGGTAGAGCGCATCCTGCGCGAGGAAACGGGATATGCACTGCGCCTTATCTGCACGGGCGAAGACGACTCGCCGGTCCTGCCGCGCAGGACCGGCGAAAAGCGGCGGGGAAAGAAGGCGATGCCGGCTGCGCCGAAGAAGGAGTTCGATCTCGATTCGGTCGCGCCGGAGGAGCGCGCGCCGCTTCAAAATGCATTGCATATCCTAGGCGGCACGGTAGAGGTCGTCGAAGTGCCGGACGATGATGCGCCGGATGCTCCGCATGGCGCCGACGCACACTGCGACGTGCCGCCACCGGACGATCCGCCGCCGCTGTCGGACGCAGACGCGCCGAAGGACGAGCCGAACGGTTGACGATAGAGGGCAATTTTGATAGGCTAATAGGTGGATTCTGTAGATAAGACCGAAAGGGGCATTGTGATGTTTGGTGGAATGGGCAACATGGGCAATATGGCCGGCATGATGAAAAAAGTCCAGAAAATGCAGAACGAAATGAAGAAGATGCAGGACGAGTTGAAGCGGAAGACGGTCGAGGTCACGGCGGGCGGAGGAGCCGTCAAGATCGTCATGGACGGTGAGAAGCAGGTGCAGAGCCTTCGGATCGATCCGGCAGCGGTCGATCCGGAGGACGTGGAGATGCTGCAGGATCTCGTCTCGGCCGCATTCAACGAGGCGGTCAAGAAAGTCGACGAGATGATGGCGTCTGAGATGGGCAAGCTCACGAGCGGTCTCGGCCTGCCGCCGGGACTTCTCTGATGCAGTACATCGCGCCGCTCGCCCGTCTCATCGAGCACTTTCGCACCTTGCCGGGCATCGGCAGCAAGACTGCCGTGCGCCTTGCCTATCACGTCCTTGACATGGATGCCGGGAAGGCGCGCGCGCTCGCTTCGGCGATCCTTGAGGCGAAGGAGAAGATCGGCCTTTGCAGCGTCTGCCAAAACCTCAGCGATGAAGATCCGTGCGCGATCTGCAAGTCGGAGGCGCGCGACCACTCCGTGATCTGCGTTGTCGAGCAGCCGCAGGACGTCGCGGCGATGGAGCGCATGCGGGATTTTCGTGGAACATACCACGTGCTCCACGGCGCGCTGTCCCCGCTCGAAGGCATAGGACCCGGCGACATCCGGATCAAGGAGCTGCTCGCGCGTCTTTCCGGTGATACGGTCAAGGAAATCATCATGGCGACGAACCCGAATGTCGAGGGCGAGGCGACGGCGATGTACCTCGCGAAGCTCATCAAGCCCCTCGGGATCACGGTCACGCGCATTGCGCATGGGCTTCCCATCGGCGGCGATCTCGAGTATGCCGACGAGGTCACGCTCGCGAAGGCCATGGAAAATCGGAGGGAAATCTAATGCTTGAAATCATCGTGGCATTTGCCATTGGACTCATCGTTCTCGGGCTTATCGGAAAGATTGTATCGCTGCCCTTTCGCCTCGTGTGGAAACTCGTGACAAACAGCGTTGCCGGCGCGGTCATTCTCTTCGTGGTCAAGCTCGTCGCGACCAAGGTCGAAATCACCTTTTTGAGCGCGCTGATCGTGGGCGTGTTCGGCGTGCCGGGCGTCGTTGCCGTGCTGCTCTACACGTACCATGGGCATTGAGAGCCGTGCCGGCACGATCCGTCTTTGGCCCACCATTTGATTTTGGGAAATCCCTTTACATTTCAAGTGGAATTTTTTACAATAGAGTCAGAACGTTTTAATCCAAGCGAAAAGCTATTGCAACCATAGGAGATGTTCGCATGATTAAGAAAGCGATTGCCGTAATGACATCTGGTGGCGACTCGCCGGGCATGAATGCCGCAGCACGTGCCGTCGTCCGAACGGCGCTCTACGAAGGCGTCGGGGTCTACGGTATCCATAACGGATATCAGGGCATGGTCGATGACGACATCGAGAAGCTTACATCGCGCAGCGTCAGTGACCTCATCCAGCGCGGCGGAACGTTCCTCGGAACGGCGCGATGCATGGAGTTCAAGACGCCTGAGGGACGCAAAAAGGCGTTTGACAACCTCGTGAAGCACGGCATCGAAGGGCTTGTCATCATCGGCGGCGACGGCTCGCTCACGGGCGGAAGTCTCCTATCGAGGGAGACGGGACTTCCGATCGTCGGGCTTCCAGGCACGATCGACAACGACGTTTGGGGCATGGATTACACGATCGGCTGCGATACGGCAGCGAACACGATCGTCGACGCGATCAACAAACTGCGCGACACGGCATCCGCACACCGCCGCATCATCCTCGTTGAGGTCATGGGGCGCAATTCGGGCTGGCTCGCCATGATGAGCGGAATCGCAGGCGGCGCCGAGTACATCCTGGTGCCGGAGGTGAAGTTCAACGTCGATACGATGTGCAAGGAACTCAAGGAGATGTACGAAAAAGGCAAGCGCTACAGCATTGTCGTCGTTGCGGAGGGCGCCGGCTCTGCCGTCGAGATCGGCAAGGAAGTCGAAAAGAAGACGGGCATTGATACGCGCGTTTCCGTGCTCGGCTACATCCAGCGCGGGGGCTCGCCGTCCGTGCAGGATCGCATGCGCGCGTCCATGCTCGGCGAAAAGGCGGCGCTCGCGATCATCTCCGGTGCGACGAATATCGTCTTCGGCTTCAACGAAGGACGGGTTGTCGGCGTCAACCTCTTTGACGCAGTCAACAACAAGAGAACGCTCAACCCGGAGCTCGTGCGCCTCTCGCGCGTGCTCGCGTGATCCTAGGGAACCCAAAAGCTCCCCTGCGGAATGTGCTGGTTCCGCAGGGGAGCTTTCGTCTGCCGCCAAACGTGTGAAATGCGTTTACATGATGCTGCCGGGGAAGCGGAGCGTCGCGAAGTAGTCCTCGACTGTCTGCGCGCGGCGGATGAGCTCGACGCTTCCATCGGTCTGGAGCAGGAGCTCGGCACACCAAAGCTTTCCGTTGTAGTTGAAGCCCATCGCGCTGCCGTGCGCGCCTGTGTCATGGATGATGACGCGGTCGCCGATGTCGATCTTCGGCAGCTTGCGATCGATCGCAAACTTATCGTTGTTTTCGCAGAGCGAGCCCGTGATGTCGTAGACGTGGTCGCAGGGCTCGTTTTCCTTGCCCGCGATCGTGATGTGGTGGTAGGCTCCATACATCGCGGGACGCATGAGGTTTGCCATGCAGGAATCGAGCCCGATGTAATGCTTGTAGGTGTCCTTCTCGTGCAGCACGGTCGAGACGAGCCAGCCGGCATTTCCCGTGATTGCGCGGCCGCACTCGGTCATCATATGGACGTCGCCGAGACCTTCGGGCACCATCATCTCATCGTAGAGCTTGTGGATGCTATCGCCGATTGCGGGAAGATCGAGCGGCTCCTCTTCGGGGCGGTAGGGGATGCCGAAACCGCCGCCGATATTGACGAACTCGACATGGATGCCGCAGCGCTTCTTGAGCTCGATGGCGAGGGAGAAGAGGAGCTGCGCCGTGAAGCGGAATGCCTCGGGGCGGCGCTCATTCGATGCGACCATCGTGTGGAGACCGAAGCGGCGAACGCCCATCTCCTTCGCGCGGCGGTACCCCTCAAAGAGCTGATCGCGCGTGAGGCCGTACTTCGCCTCGGTCGGCTTGCCGATGATTGCGTTGCCCTCCATGAGGTCGCCTGGATTATAGCGGAAGCAGAGCACTTCAGGGAGTCCTGCGACGCGCTTTAGGAAGTCGAGGTGCGTGATGTCGTCGAGGTTGATCGTCGCGCCGAGCTCGATTGCTTTCTGGAACTCGTCAGCGGGCGTGTCGTTCGATGTCAGCAGGATCTCGCTTCCCTTGACGCCCGCTGCATCCGAGATGAGGAGCTCGGCGATGCTGCTGTTGTCCGTGCCGGCGCCTGCCTCATGGAGAAGCTGCACGATGCGCGGGTTCGGCAGCGCCTTGACGGCAAATTGCTCGCGGTACTTTGGCGCCCACGCAAAGGCATTCTGAAATGCGTGGAGATTGCCGAGAATCGTGCGCTCGTCGTAAAGGTGGAACGGCGTCGGATAGGTTTTGATGAGTTCCTCAAGCCGCTCCTTGGAGAGGGGGAAGGTCTTCTTGCTCATAAAATTCCTCCGGATAAACTTTCATCATAGAGAATGATTCTCTCAACTTAAATGTCGACTTATTATAACAAAATAGGAATACTACTGTCAATTCCTATAATAAAACCACATGGGCGCATGCTTTTGCAGGAGGCCTGCATATTGACAGTGCATAGGGCGTGATGTAGAATGATTACACTGTGAGCGTTTGCGATAAAGTACGGCACTTTGCCGCAGGCGGTTCTTGTGAAATCCGAAATATCCTACAAATTATCCTAATACTAATATGTTAAAAGGAGTGCGACTTTCATGCCGGATTACGTATTGGCCTTCATGATCGCAGCAGTCGTGACGCTTCTCGTCACGCCGGCCGTGATTGCGCTTGCGGCAAAAACGGGAGCGATGGATGCGCCTGACGCGCGCAAGGTGCATAAACATCCGATCCCGCGCATCGGCGGAATCGGCATATACTTTGCCTTTATGGTCGCCGTCTGCATCGTGCTCAGTCTCATGGAGCTGACGACGGAGGCGAAGGGCGAAATGATTGGGCTTCTCGTGAGCGGATCGATCATCGTGCTCGTCGGCATCATCGACGACTATAAGAACCTCCCTGCGAAGGTCAAGCTGCTCGGGCAGATCATGGCGGCTTCTGTCCTCGTCTTCGCCTTTGATGTGCGCATCGATTTCGTCACCGATCCGTTCGGCGACTACATTTTCCTCGAGGCGTTTGCGGCGCCTGCGACGATTTTTTGGCTGGTCGGTCTTACGAACACGGTCAACCTCATCGATGGGCTTGACGGTCTTGCAGCCGGCGTCTCGATGATTGCCGCGATCACGATTTGCCTCGTCGCGCTGCAGCAGGGCATTCTCCTCGTCGCCATTTTGACGGCAGCGATTGCGGGCGCGGCGGTCGGCTTTCTCTACTATAACTTCAATCCGGCGCGCATTTTCATGGGCGATTCAGGCAGTATGTTCCTCGGCTTCATGCTCGCGGGCATTTCCGTCATCGGCGCGGTGAAGAGCGCGGCGACGATCGCGCTCATCGTGCCGATCCTCGCGCTTGGGCTTCCCATCCTCGACACGACGTTTGCGATCGTGCGCCGCTATCGGGGCGGCGTCCCGATCTTCAAGCCGGACAAGGGACACCTCCATCATCGCCTCTTGGATCTCGGCTTTACGCAGCGGCAGGCCGTCCTTCTCATGTACGTCATCAGTGCGCTCTTGGGACTCAGTGCTGTCGCGCTCACGGAGGTCAGCAACCAAGCGGCGGCTCTCATCGTGCTCATCGTTGTCGCAGCCGTTCTGCTCGGCGCGAAAAAGCTCGGCATTTTCCGCCTCAACGATTCCGCACATCAGCATTAAGGCTTCGGCTTTCAAGGAGGCTTTTGCATGGATAAGAAGATCAAGGTCATGACGGTGTTCGGCACGCGGCCGGAGGCGATCAAGATGGCGCCGATCGTGTTGGAGCTGCAGAAGCATCCCGATACGATCACGCCCGTCGTCGCCGTGACGGCACAGCACCGTGAAATGCTCGATCAGGTGCTTCGTCTCTTTAAGATCAAGCCGGACTACGATCTCGATATCATGGCGGCGGGGCAGACGCTCTTCGACATCACGACGAAGGTCATGCGAGGCCTCGACGACGTGCTGACGAAGGAGAAGCCCGACATCGTCCTCGTTCACGGCGACACGACGACGACGTTCGCGGGCGCGCTCGCGGCATACTACCATCAGACGCCTGTCGGTCACGTCGAAGCGGGGCTTCGCACAGGCGACAAATACGCGCCGTTCCCCGAAGAGATGAATCGCAGGCTCACGGGGTGCATCGCAGATCTCAATTTCGCGCCGACGGAGACATCGGAGGCGAATCTCCTCGCTGAGAACGTGCCGCCTGAGACGATTTTCGTGACGGGCAACACGGTCATCGACGCGCTCCACCATACCGTGCAGGATGCGTTTTCATTCGATGATGACCGCTTGAAGCAGGTCGAGTTTGGCAAAAAGCGTGTCATTCTCGTGACGACGCACCGCCGCGAGAACCTCGGCGAGCCGATGCGCCACGTTTACAGGGCGCTCTGTCGGCTCGTGAACGAGTTCGACGATGTGGAGATCGTGTTCCCCGTCCACAGGAATCCGAAAGTGCGCGAGATCGTCAACGAGGAGCTCGGCGGGCTCCGCAACGTCAAGCTCATTGATCCGCTCGACTACGAGCCGTTTGCGAACCTCATGCACCGCGCGCATATCATCCTGACGGATTCGGGCGGCGTGCAGGAGGAGGCGCCTGCGCTCGGCAAGCCCGTCCTCGTCCTGCGCGACACGACGGAGCGCCCCGAGGCCGTTTCGGCGGGCACGGTGAAGCTTATCGGAACGGACTGCGCGCGCGTCTACGAGGAGACGAAGCGCCTCCTCGTGGACGAGGCGGCGTACAGCCGTATGGCGGAGGCGGTCAATCCCTACGGAGACGGGCAGGCGGCGCGCCGCATCATCGAGGCGATCCTCTATCATTTCCACTTGGCAGAAGATCGTCCCGACGTGTTTATGGCATGAGGTCATGCCCGTAAGGCCTCGCTGCAGTGCACGCATGGACATGGGCGCGCTGCAGCGAGGCCGCATGCAAGAAAGCCCTCTGATGATCCGGCCGGATCGTTTTGCCCAAATGAATGCGTTTGGCAAGCGGATGCCTTTAGGAGAATCGGAGGGCTTTTGGCTTTTGGCAACGGGAGCACAAAGAGATGGAAGAAAAAACGAAGCACGAGGGCCTGCTGCAGGCCGTCAAGGCGTTTTCCGTGCTCGGCGGCGTTGGCATTTACCTCGTCGTCTTTGTCGGCATCTGCGTCTATTTGGGCAATCTCGCCGACGAGACATTTGCGCTCGGCGCGAAGGGGAAGTTCACGGGGATTCTCGTAGGATTCCCATGCGCGATATACACGCTCTTTCGCCAGCTCAAGCGGATGGGCTTGGTTTAGGCTGTTTATGATGATGATAAATGTAATTTATTATATAAGATAAAGGCAGTTTATCATAAAAATGAAACGAATAAGCGAAAATATTTTTAGGATTTGTTAAAAAAAGGTTTTCTTTTTCTCCGTGTCGAAGTATACTTTTTACATGGGGGTGCCGGTGATTGCCGGCAAGCCCTATCCGAATATTCGTCTGCGGCGGTCATGAACGCCGAAGGAGGAATATGAGACAATTTTTTTCAGGATTCATGCGCCGGCTCGCGCTTGCCCTTTTCGTGGCAACGGTGATGATGGGAAGCATGCTCCTCGCAAGGGGAGAGGCGAAACTCATCCCCCTGCTTGCGTTTGGGTATGCGGTCGCGCTGGTGTTTGTCTGGGATATGGCGATGCGGCTATGGCGGCTCACAGCAGTGCCTGGCCGCGCGAAGCGGCAGATGATGCGGGGGCTTGCCTTTCGGCTGCTCGTCCTCTTTTTGCTCTTCTCCGTCGCTGCGCGGATTTCCGAGCACGCCTTTCTTGTCGCGGCGCTTGGCTTCCTCGTCTGCTACGGGCTCGCCTTTTCCGTGCTCGCCTACATGAATCTTGCAAAACGATGACCAGACGTTTGTCTGGGAGGGAGGTTGAGGTAAATGCATGAAATCGGTGTTCGCGAAACAGTGCAATTTGCCGGCTATACCTTTAACTGGGAGACGCTGACCATGACATGGCTCGCCATGGCAATCGTCCTGCTGATCGCATACCTTGCAACGCGCAAGCTCAGCCTTGTGCCGTCAGGCTGGCAGATCGTAGTGGAGATGGCTGTCGAGTGGGTGGATGGACAGATCGACGCGATGATGGGAGAGCGTGGCCGGTTCTTGGCACCGCTTATCTTCTCGCTCTTTTTGTTCCTGCTCGTGTCGAACTGGCTGGGGCTCATCCCATTCTTGGCATCGCCGACGAATGACTGGAACACCACGCTGGGGCTTGCGCTCCTCATCATCGTGATGGTGCATGTGCTCGGCGTTGTCAAGAAGGGCGGCCATTACATCGGCCACTTCTTCCAGCCAACGCCTGTATTCTTCATCATCAATCTGATCGAGGAACTGGCAAAGCCGCTCACGTTGTCCTTGCGTCTGTTCGGCAATATCATTGCGGGCGAGATCCTGATCATCGTCCTCTTGAAACTCGTGCCGATCTGGATGCCGATTCCCGCCGTCCTTTGGCTCGCGTTCAGCGTGTTCATCGGCGGGGTGCAGGCCATCGTCTTCACGATGCTTTCGATGGCGTATCTGTCCAACGCAGTGAAGAAAGAGGAAGAGTGATTTCCTCTGCCCAACCCATTCTTATGTACTTACTTTAAGGAGGATTTTTCATGGAAAACGCACATGCAATTATGGTTCTCGGCGCACTTATCGGCGCAGGCATTGCAATGGGGCTTGCAGCAGTCGGCGCAGGCATCGGCGATGGACTCGTAACGGCTCGCTTCATCGAAGGCATTACACGCCAGCCGGAAGCGAAGAACACGCTCTTCACGAATACGCTGATTTCCGTCGGCCTCATCGAGGCAATGGCGATCATCGCGACGGTCATCGCGCTCATCCTGCTCTATGCGAACCCGCTCCTCAAATAAGCTTGTTCCATCGAGTACCTTTGAAGGGGGCATAGCAAATTGATAGAATTAAACGCGACTTTTTTCGCGCAGATCTTAAACTTCGTGTTGCTCGCCATTCTTCTTCGTGCTGTGGCATATAAGCCGGTCGTAAAGATGCTCAAAGCGCGCCAGGACAAGATCCAGGAAAGCCTCGACAAGGCGGATGCGGATGTGGCGGAGGCAGACAAGCTCCTCACGCAGTACAAGGAGAAGCTCGCACAGGCGAATGCCAAGGCGGAGGAGATCGTGAAGAACGCCGAACGCCGTTCGGGCGAAGAGCGCGAGGCGCAGCGCGCCGCCGTCAAGACGGAGATCGAGCAGATGCGCAGTTCGGCAAGGGCTGAGATCGCGCGCGAGCGCGAGCAGGCCGTCACGCAGCTTCGCGCCGAGGTCGTTGCGCTTTCGATGGCAGCGGCAGGCAAGATTATCGCGAAGAACATGGACGAGAAAGAGAATGAGAAGCTCGTCGCCGAGTTCGTCGATAGGCTCGACAAGGATAAGATTGGGGATCTGCCATGCTAAACGTACAGCTTGCACGCAAGTATTCCAATGCGATCTTCGAGATCGCACAGGAGGAAGGCAAACTTGAGGCGTATGGCGAGGAGCTGAAGAGCGTGCGCGAAGGGCTTGAGTCCGTCCCGCAGGCGATCGCGTTCCTCTCCAACCCGCAGATTGAGACGAAGACGAAGAAGGATCTGCTGAAGAAGCTCTTTGACGGCGAACTCTCACGGAATGTCTACCATTTCCTCCTCCTCTTGGTGGATAAGCACCGTTTTGCGCTCATTGGCGCAATCGAGGATGAGTACCGCGCGCTTTCCAATAAGGCAAGGGGAATCCTGATTGCAGACGTGACGACGGCAAGCCCGGCATCCGCTGCGCAGCAGAAGCGCATCCGAGAGAAACTCGCGCAGGTGACGGGCAAGAAGGTGGAGCTTCGCCTCCACGAGAATGCCGCGCTGATCGGCGGCGCCGTCGTCAAGATCGGCGATCGACGCATCGACGGCAGTGTGGCAGGTCGTCTCGAAACCATGCGCAAGGAACTGCTCGTGAAAACCATGTGATGAAACTGGGGTGACAGTGAAGTATGAAAATGAATCCGGAAGAAATAACGGCCATCATCAAGCAGCAGATCAAGAACTACGATGTGGACTTGAACGTCGATGATGTTGGCACGGTTATCGAAATCGGTGACGGCATCGCGCATATCCACGGCCTCGATAAGGCCATGGCGGGCGAGCTGCTCGATTTCGGCAACGATATATACGGTCTCGTCCTGAACCTAGAGCAGGACAACGTCGGTGCCGTTCTCTTGGGCGGCGAGACGGAAATCAAAGAAGGATCGCAGGTCAAGCGTACGGGACGCATCATGCAGGTTCCCGTCGGCGAGGCCATGATCGGCCGCGTCGTCGACGCGCTCGGGCGTCCGATCGACGGCAAGGGCGCGATCCAGACGACGGAGTCGCGTCCGGTCGAGTACCCCGCACCGGGCATCGCGGATCGCAAGCCAGTCAAGGAGCCGCTGCAGACGGGGCTCAAGGCGATCGATGCACTTGTCCCGATCGGCCGCGGACAGCGCGAGCTCATCATCGGCGACCGTGGCATCGGCAAGACGGCAATCGCCGTCGATACGATCCTCAACCAAAAGGGGCAGCACTGCATCTGCGTCTACGTTGCCATCGGGCAGAAGGCGTCGACGGTCGCACGCGTCGTCAAGACGCTCGAAGAGCGCGGCGCCATGGAGTACAGCATCGTCGTCGCGGCAACGGCAGCGGACAGTTCGCCGCTGCAGTACCTCGCACCGTATGCGGGCGTTGCGATGGCAGAGCACTTTATGTACCAGGGAAAGGCTTGCCTCTGCGTATACGACGATCTTACGAAGCACGCGGTCGCATACCGCGCCATGTCGCTCCTGCTCCGCCGCCCGCCGGGACGTGAGGCGTATCCGGGCGATGTCTTCTACTTGCACTCCCGTCTCCTCGAGCGCGCGGCAAAGCTCAGCGACGAGCTCGGCGGCGGTTCGATCACGGCACTGCCGATCATCGAGACGCAGGCAGGCGATCTCTCGGCATACATCCCGACGAATGTCATCTCCATCACCGATGGCCAGATCATGCTCGAGTCGGATGCGTTCTACTCCGGCATCCGCCCTGCCATCAACGTCGGTCTTTCCGTCTCGCGTGTCGGCGGCTCGGCGCAGATCAAGGCGATGAAGCAGGTCGCGGGCACGATGCGCCTCGATCTTGCGCAGTACCGCGAGCTCGCAGCGTTCTCGCAGTTCGCTTCCGACCTCGATGCCGCAACGAAGGCACAGCTCGACCGCGGCGCTCGCATGGTCGAGACGCTCAAGCAGGCGCAGTACAGTCCGCTGCTCGTCGAAGAGCAGGTCATGATCATCTTCACGGCGGTTCGCGGGTACCTTGTGGATATCCCGGTCGAGAGAGTCGTCGAGTTCCATGCGGAATTCCTGAAGTTTATGAAGGCGCAGCATCCTGAGATCCCCGCGAAGATCCTCGAGCAAAAGAAGCTCGACGATGCGCTTGAGGCAGATCTCAAGAAGGCAATCGAGGAGTTCAAGGAAACGCTGACGTATAAAATGGCTTAAAGGCGAGGTGATTCTTTTTGGCTAGCTTACAAGACATCCGCCATCGCATCCGAAGCGTAAAGAGCACCAAGCAGATTACGAGCGCCATGAACATGGTCGCGACCTCGCGCCTGCGCCACGCAAAAGAAATGGCACAGGCCAACCGTCCCTACGCGGAAAAAGTCATGCAGGTCGTGCAGGACATCGCAGGGAAGGCGGGCAGGGATTTGAAGCATCCGCTTCTCGAGACGCACGCCGAAGGCAAGGGACTCGTCCTGCTCATCACGAGCGACAAAGGTCTGGCGGGCGCGTATTCGAGCAATGCCTGCAAGGCGGCACAGGCCGTCATTGCGGACAAGGCAGACGCCGATCTCATCGTCTGCGGACGCAAGGGCACGAGCCATTTCAAGAACCGTGGCTACAACGTCGTCGCGAGCTACATCGGCATCAGCGAGCGCCCGGACTTCGAGAACGCCCGCAGGATCGCACTCGATCTCATGAAGCGTTACGAGAGCGGAGCTTACCGCGAGGTCGTCATGATCTACACGAAATTCATCTCTGCGATCAGCTGCGAGCCGCAGACCGAAAAGCTCCTGCCATTCGTGGCGGAGGGGCAAAAGGCCGAAGGACCGCAGGCAGAGTACATCTATGAGCCGGATGCAGCGACGGTGCTTGGCGCGCTCCTGCCGCAGTACATCTGCACGGCCCTCTATGCGGCGCAGCTTCAGTCCGCCGCAAGCGAGCTCAGCTCCCGCATGAACGCCATGAGCAATGCGACGGACAATGCCGAAGAGCTCATGGGCAAGCTGGATCTCTACTACAACAAAGTTCGCCAGGCCGGCATCACGCGCGAGATCACCGAGATCGTGGGCGGCGCCGAAGCGCTAAAGTAAGGAGGCTTACCATTGGCAAAAGGGAAAGTCGTACAGGTCATCGGACCTGTCGTAGATATTGAGTTTCCGGCGGGCGAGCTGCCGGAAATCCTAAATGCAGTCACCATCAAGGGCAAGACGAGCGTCGACATTGACCTCGTCGTCGAAGTCATGCAGCACCTTGGCGACAGCGTCACGCGCTGCATCGCCATGAGCTCGACGGACGGTCTCATGCGTGGCATGGAGGCAGAAGACACGGGGGCACCGATCAAGGTTCCCGTTGGCCAGGAATGCCTCGGCCGCGTGTTCAACGTCCTCGGCAAGACGGTTGATCACAATCCCGCACCGGTCGGCAACAAGGAGTTTTGGCCGATCCATCGCCCCGCACCGAAATTCGACGAGCAGGAAACGAGTGCCCAGGTCTTGGAGACAGGCATCAAGGTCGTTGACCTTATCGCGCCGTACTCCAAGGGCGGCAAGACCGGTCTCTTCGGCGGTGCAGGTGTCGGCAAGACGGTCCTCATCATGGAGCTCATCCATAACATCGCAACGGAGCATGGCGGCTATTCCGTATTCGCGGGTGTCGGCGAGCGTACGCGTGAGGGCAACGACCTTTGGGGCGAAATGACGGAGTCGGGCGTCATCGACAAGACGGCCCTCGTCTACGGGCAGATGAACGAGCCGCCGGGAGCGCGTATGCGCGTTGCGCTGACGGGGCTTACGATGGCAGAGTACTTCCGCGATGTGCAGCATCAGGACGTGCTGCTCTTTGTCGACAATATCTTCCGTTTCATTCAGGCAGGTTCGGAGGTCTCCGCACTGCTCGGCCGCATGCCGTCCGCCGTTGGCTACCAGCCGACGCTATCGACGGATATCGGCGCCCTGCAGGAGCGCATCACTTCGACGAAGGAAGGTTCGATCACGTCCGTCCAGGCCGTCTACGTCCCTGCCGACGATCTTACCGACCCGGCGCCTGCCGGCACGTTCACGCATCTCGATGCGACGACTGTCCTTTCGCGCCAGATCGCAGAGCTCGGCATCTATCCTGCCGTCGATCCGCTCGATTCGACGAGCCGCATCCTCTCGCCGGAAGTCATCGGCGAGGAGCACTATCAGGTCGCGCGCGGCGTGCAGGCGGTCCTGCAGAAATACAAGGAACTGCAGGACATCATCGCGATCCTCGGCATGGAAGAGCTCTCCGATGAGGACAAGCTGACCGTCTCGCGCGCGCGCAAGATCCAGCGTTTCCTTTCGCAGCCGTTCTTCGTCGCAGAGGTGTTCACGGGCTCGCCGGGCAAGTACGTTCCGCTCAAGGAAACCGTGCGGGGCTTCAAGGAGATCCTCGAAGGCAAGTACGATGACCTGCCGGAGAACGCGTTCTATATGGTCGGCAACATTGATGAGGCTGTGGAGAAAGCGAAGAAGATTCAAGAGGAGGGATAATCTATGGCGACGATCAAGCTAGAGATTGTCTCTCCCGACAAAGTAGTCTACTCGGCGGATATCGGCATGCTCATCGTCCGCTCGACGGGCGGCGAGCTCGGCATCCTGCCGAAGCATGCGCCGCTCGTCACGGGGCTTGAGCCGCACGTCATGCGCGTGCGCTTCGGCGCGGATCGCGACGAGCAGCTCATCGCAGTCGCCGGCGGCTTCATGGAAGTCACGCCTGAGAAGATCACCGTCCTCGCGACGGCAGCCGAGCAGCCGATCGATATCGACATCAACCGCGCAAAGAGCGCGATGGATCGCGCGAAACAGCGTATCGCCGAGTTCCATCAAGGCTCTCCCGCGTCGGAAGACATCGATATCACGCGCGCACAGCTCGCGTTGCGCCGTGCCCTGACGCGCCTTCGTGCGGCAGGCATGAATTTCGAGGAATAACATATTGCTTTGCGCATAAAAAGGCGCTGCATCGTAGGCTTCTGCGGTGCAGCGCTCTTTTCATGGCTGCGATTTTATGTCACGCTTGGTTCGCGAGCGTGTAAATCGCGATCGCCTCTTTCTTTGCGATAGGGTGGAACGAGCCGAGCTTCTTTGTTCCGCCTGCTGTCGCGTCGTCTGCGAGCCGTTCGATGTCCGCTTTGCCGAGCGGATGGCCGAGCAGCGCCGGAAGGTTTGCCGGCATCCCGAGTTCCTCGAAGTACGCCTTCATGTGCGCGATCCCCGCGCGGGCGCGTTCTTCCTCCGTGCCGTCCGTGATGCCGAAGAGCCGCTTCGCAAACTGCGCGAAACGGCTCGCATCGTCCTTGTAGACGTACGCTGCCCAGCTCGGCCAAAGCGCCGTGAGCGTCGCGCCATGCGTCGCGTCGTAGCGGGCGCTCAAGGGATGGCCGAGACGGTGCACGGTGAAGTCTTTTCCGCGTCCGAGCTCGGTGAGATTGCAGTGCGACACGCTGCCGCACCACATGATTTCGCTCATCGCGTCGTAGTCATGCGGATTCTTAACCGCAGTGTGCGAGGCGTCCATGACGGTCGTCAGAAGCGATTCGGCGACGCGATCGGAAAAAACGTTTGGCTGTTTGACGTTTGTGAAGTAGCGCTCTATCGTGTGCATGAGGATATCGCTGATGCCGCAGACAATTTGGCGCTTCGGCGCAGTGAACGCGAGCTCCGGATTTAGGAAGGCGATGACGGGACGGTTGAGTGCGGTATTGAGCCCGAGTTTCTGCTGCATGTCCTCATTCGTGAGCACGGCGCTGTCGCTCGTCTCGCTGCCCGCTGCCGCAAGTGTCAGCACAGAGCCGAATGGCATCGTCTTTTCGAGCTTTGCGCGGCCCGTCCAGAAATCCCATACATCCGTCTCGGGGTTGCTCGCACCGTGCGCGATTGCCTTTGCCGAGTCGATGACGCTGCCGCCGCCGACGGCGAGGATGAAGTTCGCCCCGAACGCGATCGCCTCGCGCACGCCCTCGCGCACGAGCGAGACGCGCGGGTTCGGCTGTACGCCGCCGAGCACGCGGAAGGCGAGCCCGCCTGCCGTGAGCAGGCGCTCGATGCGCGAAAGCAGCCCCGTCCTGATGACGCTGCCGCCACCGTAGACGATGAAAACGCGCGCTGCGCCGTAGGCGCGCAGCTTTTCGGCAATACGTTCCTCGGCGTGTGCGCCGAAGACGACCTCCGTCGGACATTTGAAATCAAAACCCTGCATGGCAATTCCTCCTCCATGTATCGAAGCTATAGCTCTATTATACACGAATGCCTAATTTTCACAAAGTTTTTGGGAAAAGATGTTCGATGCTTGCATGAATTACGGTAGTCTAGTAAAATAAGGGAAATAGGTATTGGTTTGGGGGGGCTATTATTGCAACGTCAGACAACCATAAAGAAGGACGTCTCCTACCGAGGGATCGGGCTCCACTCCGGGCGCGAGGTCTCGATGCGGCTCTTGCCTGCGCCTGCGGATACGGGGATTGTATTCGTGCGCACGGATGCAGGCGGCAGGCAAATCCACGCGCGCGCGGCGAACGTCACGTCGACGCTTCGCGCGACGACAGTCGAAGAGAATGGGGTCAAGGTCTTTACGATCGAGCATCTCATGAGCGCGCTTCATGCGCATCGCATCGATAACGTATGCGTCGAGCTCAATGCGGAGGAACCGCCTGTCGCGGACGGCTCGTCGCTCGCGTATTTCGACCTTATCGAATCGGCTGGCATTGAGGAACTCCGCTCCGAACGCCATGAAATCGTCATCGACCGCGTCTGCCGCATCGACGATGAAAGGACGGGCCGCTTCGTCATGGCGCTTCCGTACGACGGGTTCCGCGTGAGCTTCATCTCGCTCAACCCGCATAAGCTCATCGGAACGCAGTACGAGGACTTTCACATTGACGCGCAGACGTACCGCAGGGAAATCGCGCCCGCCCGCACGATCGCCTACGAGAAAGAGATCGACCAGCTCCGCGAGATGGGGCTTGGGCTCGGCGGATCGCTCGAAAACGTCATCGTCTACAACGACGAGGGATGGATCAACCCGCTTCACTTTGCGGATGAGCTCGTGCGCCATAAGATCCTCGATGTGATCGGCGACCTGCGTCTTGCGGGAATCATCCGCGGGCACGTCATCGCGGCGGCTTCGGGCCATGCGCTCAATACGGCGCTCGCAAAGCAGATCGCCGCATCGCTCGGCTGACTTTGGCAAGGCACCTGCAAGGCAGATACGATAAAAGGGAGAAGTTTGCTATGGTATTGGACATCAATGAGATCAAAAAGATTTTGCCGCATCGCCCGCCGATGCTCCTCGTCGACCGGATCACGGAGATCGAACCGTTCAAGTCGGCGACGGGCATCAAAAACATCACGATGAACGAGCCGCAGTTTCTCGGCCATTTCCCCGATCATCCGATCATGCCGGGCGTCCTGATCCTCGAGGCCATGGCGCAGGTCGGCGGCGTTGCCATGCTCTACCCAGCGGAACACCGCGGCAAGATCGCGCTCTTCGGCGGCATGGAGCACGTCAAATTCAAGCGTCCCGTCGTGCCGGGCGACCAGCTCGTGACGAAGGCGGAGATCGTGCGTGTGCGCGGCGATTTTGGGATCCTGCACTGCGACGGCTATGTCGACGGTCAGATCGTGGCATCGGCAGATTTTAAGTTCGCCCTGAAAAAGGACGAAAGCATCTGAAAATGCATGGATTTTGGCATATAATGGAGGATAATTTTAGCTTAGCTTGAAAGACGTCCGGATTTGCTGGCAAACGATATACGAAAAACGGAACTCGTTTCGAGAGTATAGAAAGAAGGACATAGCTGCCGGACTGCATCGAGCGCTTGGCTTGATGCTAGAGTTAAGGAGTTGGAGCAGATGAGCATAGATAGCAAGGTCGTTGCCTACATACACGAGACGGCCGTCGTCGCGCCAGGCGCCCACATCGCAAAGAATGTGGAGATCGGGCCGTACTCCGTCATTGGGGAGAACGTGGAGATCGACGAGGGTACGGTCATCGGCCCGCACGTCGTCATTACGGGCTGGACGCGCATCGGCAGGGACTGCCGTATTTACCAAGGGGCATCGATCGGCGAAGAGCCGCAGGATCTCAAGTTCAAGGGCGAGAAGAGTTACGTCTTCATCGGCGACCGCACGAAGATCCGCGAAGGCGCGTCGGTGCACCGTGCGACGGGCGAGGGCGAGGAGACGCGTGTCGGGAGCGACTGCCTTCTGATGGCGCTCACGCATGTTGCGCACAACTGTGTCGTTGGCAATCACGTCATCATGTCGAACGTCGCGAGCCTTGCGGGGCACGCGATCATCGAGGACCGCGCCGTCATCGGCGGCATGGCGGGCATCCACCAGTTCGTCAAGGTCGGCCGCAATGCGATGGTCGGCGGCATGGCGAAGCTCACGCAGGACGTCGTGCCGTACACGATCGTGGACGGGCATCCGGCGAAAGTCGTCGGCCTCAACGCCGTCGGCATCTCGCGTGCCGGCATCAGTAGCGAATCGCGCCGCTCGATCAAGCAGGCGTACAAGCTGCTTTACCGTTCGGGACTTACGCTGCAGCAGGCGATCAAGCTCATTGAGCAGGAGGTCGATCCGTGCGAGGAAGTCGAGCACTTCCTGCGTTTTTTGCGCAACGCTGACCGCGGCATCTGCCGCGAGCGGCGCGACCGGGAATAATCGTAAATGCGTTATCGCGTGTTCGGAGGAATGGGCATGGAGAAAATCGGACTGCTGGCGGGCGCCGGCAAACTGCCTGTCGCGTGTGCCGAGGCGGCGCGCGCCATGGGCATCGAGGTCGTAGGCATCGCACTGCTGCCGGAGACGGACAAGGCGCTTGCAGGCGTTGTGGCGGATTACGCAGAGATCAGCATCGGGCATATCGATGCGATTTTGAACCATTTGAAGGAAAAAGGCGTCCGCAAGGTCACGATGATCGGCAAGGTCACGAAGGAGATCCTGTTTTCGGGCAGGATCCAGCCCGACGCGCGCATGCTCCAGCTCATCCTGTCGCTTCCCGACCGCAACGACGATACGATCATGATGATGTTCGTCCGCGAGCTCGCGAATGCGGGCATTGAGGCGGTCGACCAGACGGCGCTCATCCGCCCCCTGATGCCGGCGAAGGGAACGATCTCGAAGCGTGAGCCGACGGCTGAGGAAAAGGCGGATATGGCGTACGGATTCGACGTGGCGAAGGAACTTGGACGGCTCGATATCGGACAGACGGTCGTCGTCAGGAACGCGGCGGTCATGGCGCTCGAGGCGATCGAGGGAACGGATGCCTGCATTCGCCGCGGCGGTGCGCTCGCGCACGGCGGCGCCGTCGTCGTCAAGACGGCAAAGCCATCACAGGATGACCGCTTCGACGTGCCGTCGGTCGGCGCACAGACGATTCGCTCGATGGCAGGGAGCGGCTGCACGGCGCTCGCCATCGAAGCGGGGAAGACGCTCCTCGTCGAGCGCGAGGAAGTCCTGAAGCTCGCGGCGGAGCACGACATCGCGATAGCGGCAATCTGAAAACGCGGAATGAAAAGGCGCGGCGCTGGTGTAAACGCCGCGTCTCTTTCGGCTTTTGGTGGGAAAGCAGGGGAAGAGATGAAGATCATGCTGTCGGCGGGCGAGGTCTCCGGCGACCTGCACGGCGAGCGCCTCGCGCATGCCATCCATGAAAAGGAGCCGCGTGTGGAGCTCATTGGGTTCGGCGGCGCGCGCATGGAACGTGCCGGCGTCCGCCTCTTTCGGAATTTTGCCGATTACAACGTCATGGGCGTTCTCGAGGTCATTCAAAATTTCTGCCGCATCATGAAGCTGCTCGATGCCCTCACAGCTTTCATGAAGCGCGAGCGACCGGACCTCCTCGTGATCATCGACTACCCGGATTTTAACTGGCGGCTTGCCAGGCGTGCGAAGGCGCTTGGCATTCCCGTATTTTCCTACATCCCGCCTTCGGCCTGGGCGTGGCGCAAGGGGCGCGCGAAGGACTGCGCAAAGATCGCGGACGAGTTCGTCGCGATTTTCCCGCACGAGCTGCCGCCGTACGAGGCGGCGGGTGCCAAGATCGCATTCGTCGGCAATCCGCTCGTCGATACCGTGCGGGCGGAGATCCCGCCAGAGGCGGCGCGGGCGTTTTTCGGCGCGCCGGAGGGCGAGCACATCGTGCTCCTCATGCCGGGAAGCCGCAGGCAGGAGATTACGATGCTGCTCGGCCCGATGCTCGGTGCGGCGAAAATCCTCTTGGCGCGCCGCGCGGACACGCGTTTCTTTCTGCCGGTCGCAGACGCTTCCTATGAGAACGTGATCCAAGCGAAAATCGAGGCGGCAGGCGTTCCCGTCACGCTCGTCCGCGAGAACCGCTACGCGCTCATGGCGATTGCCGACGCGGCGGTCGCGGCGTCGGGGACGGTCGTCATGGAAGCGGCGCTCATGGGCATGCCCTGCGTGACGGTTTACCGCCTCTCATGGCTCAATTACTGGATCGGACGCGCACTCGTCCACATCGATCACTTCACGCTGCCGAATATCCTCATGGGGGAGCGGATCCAGCCTGAGCTTTTGCAGGATGAAGTCGAGCCGAAGCGCATCGCGGATGAGCTGGAGCGCCTTTACCGCGGCAATCCGAACCGTGCTGCGGTCACGGCAAAGCTCAGGAAGGCCGCCGCACGACTCGGCGCACCGGGCGCAGCGGGGCGCATCGCGGAGCGGATCCTCGCGGCGGCGCGGCACAGCAAGACGGGAACGAAAGATTAAAACAAAAGACTGGTCGAAGTCGATTCAGGAGCAAAGATGAAAAACTACAAGCGGCTGCTCAAGTACATGCGGCCTTACCTCAGGCAGTTCGTCCTCGCCGTCATCTGTATCATCCTCGCGGCAGGCGCGAATCTTTACCTGCCGTGGATCATCAAGGACATGATCGACAAGGTACTCGCAGAAAAGGATATGATGATGCTCAATGCGATCTGCATCGGCATCGTCGTCGTGTTCTTCCTGCGCGGCATTTTCTTCTACGGGCAGTCGTATCTCGTTTCCTTTATCGGGCAGAAGGTCATCATCGACGTGCGCGAGGTCATGTTCCGCAAGTTCCAGCGCATGCCGATGGCGTACTTCGACAAGCACCAGACGGGCGAGACGATGAGCTACATCACGAACGATGTCGCCGCGATCCAATCGGCGCTCGTCGACCAGCTCATCGAGCTCGTCACGGAGGGCTCGATCCTCATCGGTTCACTCGTCCTCATGGTCGTGCTCGACTGGAAGCTCTCGCTCCTGACGCTCGTCGTCATACCGCTTGTCGGACAGGCGATGAAGATATTCGGACGCAAGATCAAGCGCAACGGCACGATCATACAGGAGCGCATGGCGGACATTACATCGCTGCTGCAGGAGAGCATCTCGTCGATTCGCGTCGTGAAGTCGTTCGTGCGCGAGGACTACGAGATCAAGCGCTTCTGCAGGCAGAACGAGCTCAATTTCCAGGCGGCGATGAAGAACGTGCAGCTCACGAGCCTTTTGACGCCGTCGGTCGAGTTTCTCGCGGCGATTTCCGTCACGGTCATCGTATGGTTCGGCGGATACGAAGTCGTCGAGGGCACCATCACGGCAGGTGCGCTCGTCGCGTTCCTGACGTACGCCGTCAACCTCGCGAACCCCGTCAAGCGCCTCTCGCGTGTCTACGGCAACATGCAGCGCGCGATGGCAGCCGTCGACCGCGTCTTTGCGGTCATCGATCTGGAGGAGACGATCGCCGACCGCCCCGACGCAAGGCCCATGCCCGAGACGCACGGGCACGTCAAGTTCGATCACGTCTCGTTCGGCTACAAGGAAGGCGTGCTCGCGCTCTCGGACGTCAGCCTTGAGGCGAAGCCCGGTCAGATGATCGCGTTTGTCGGACCTTCTGGCGCGGGGAAATCGACGATCGCGAACCTCATCCCGCGCTTCTACGAGGTGACGTTCGGTGCCATTTTCATTGACGGACGGGATATCCGCGACGTGACGGTCGGCTCGCTTCGCGAGCAGATCGGCATCGTGCCGCAGGAGACCATGCTGTTCTCGACGACGGTGCGCGAGAATATCCGCTACGGCAGGCTTGATGCGACGGATGCGGAGGTCGAAGCGGCGGCGCGCGCGGCGAATGCCGACGCCTTTATCCGGGAACTCGATGCGGGCTACGATACGGAGATCGGCGAGCGCGGGCTCTCGCTCTCCGGCGGACAGCGCCAGCGCATCGCAATCGCGCGCGCGATCCTCAAGAACCCGCGCATCCTCATCCTCGATGAGGCGACGTCGGCACTCGATACGGAGAGCGAGAAGATCGTGCAGGCTGCGCTCGACCACCTCATGGTCGGGCGCACCTCGTTTGTCATCGCGCATCGCCTCTCGACGATCTTCCATGCCGATCAGATCTTCGTCATTGACGACGGCCACGTCAGGGAGCATGGAACGCATGAGGAGCTGCTCGCGATGGGCGGACTCTACAGCAACCTATACAACATCCAGTTCAAACAGGACTGAGAAGGGGACGCAGCAATGCAGATACTCTACAACGTAGCGGGGCTTTTGATCGTGCTGCTGATCATCCCGATGTTTCTCATCCGCGCCGTCCGGGAACGCGGCTTCGTCGAGCGCATACGGCAGAGTTTCGGCTTTTTCCCGGAGCATGCGCTCGACAAGGCCGAGAAGACGGACTGCATCTGGGTGCACGCGGCATCCGTCGGCGAGATCGTCGCGACGAGCCCGCTCATCAGGGAATTCCGTAAGGAATTCCCGAAGAGTCCCATCCTCGTTTCCGTCGTCACGACGAGCGGCTACGAGATGGCAAACCGCATCATCAAGGACGCGGATGCGATCATCTACTTCCCACTTGATCTGCCGTGGCTTGCAGGGCACGTTCTGAAGCGGATCCGGCCGCGCGTATTCCTGCCCGTTGAGACGGAGCTTTGGCCGAATTTCCTGAAGACGGCGCGCAAGCTCCACATCCCCGTCATGATGGTCAACGGGCGCATCAGCGACAAGAGCGTGCGCCAGTACAAGTACCTGCGCAGCTTGCTGCGCGACATGATCGGCACGGTCAAGGTATTCGCGATGCAGTCGCCGATCGATGCGGCGTACATCAAGCGCCTCGGCGCGCCGGAAGAACTCGTGACGGTCACGGGCAATACGAAATTCGATCAGACGTATACGGATGTGAGCGCCGAAGAAAAGGAAACGCTCATCGAGGCGATGCAGCTCGCAGGCAGTGACGGCATTTTCCTTGCGGGTTCGACACACCGCGGCGAAGAGGCGTTCGTCCTGCAGGCATTTCGCGCGGTAAGGGAGACGCATAAGAAGGCGCGTCTCGTCATCGCGCCGCGCGAGCTCCTGCGCGTGGCGGAGGTCAGCCATATCTGCAGGAATGCGGGCTTTTCCGTCGCGCGGCGCACGGAGCTGCAAAAAGGAGAAGGCAAGGCGAGCGATGTCGTCATCCTCGACACGATCGGCGAGCTCGGCCGCATCTACAGCATCGCCGACGTCGTCTACGTCGGCGGCAGCCTCGTGCCGCACGGCGGCCATAATATTTTGGAACCGGCGGCGCACGGCAAGGCGATCGTCGTCGGGCACAATATGTTTAACTTCAAGGATACGCACGCGCTCTTCATGAAGCGCGACGCCTGCATCACGGTACACGATGCGGCGGAGCTTTCGCGCGAAGTCGCGCACCTCTTTGATGATCCATCCCATCGGCGCCGCATGGAGAAAGAGTCGCTTGCCATCGTGCGCGAGAACAAGGGGGCGTCGCGCAAGTCCGCGATCCTCCTGCGCGAGATGCTCGACGCCTACGAGAGCCAGGCGGAGAATCTGCACCGCGTGCGCGCGACGCAGAAGCTTACGAACTTCCAGACGTATTTCATTGACCTCGTGCACAGCAAGAACGTCGATGGCTTCTTTAAGAACGTGCTGCTCCTCGTCTTGTACGCATTCTCGATTCTCTACCGCCTGCTTTTGAATGCGCGCCTCGCAGGCTATCGTCACGGGCTCTTTGCACGGAAGCGCCTCGACTGCTTCGTCATCAGCCTCGGCAATGTGACGGTCGGCGGCACGGGCAAGACGCCGACGGCGCAGCGGCTCGCGCGCGATATCCGCAGCATGGGCTATCGCGTCGTCATCCTGAACCGCGGTTACCGCGCGAAGTGGCGCGGCGAGGTCGGCATCGTCTCCGACGGCGGGAAGCTCCACATGGACGCAGCGGAGGCGGGCGATGAGGCGTACATGCTCGCAAAGCACCTGCCGGATGTTCCCGTGCTCATCGGCACGGAGCGTGCCAAGACGGGACGCTACGCGATCGAGCACTTCGGCGCACAGATCGCAATCCTCGATGACGGCTACCAGCACTGGCAGCTCGCACGCGATCTCGACATCCTGCTCATCGACGCCGTCAACGTCTTCGGCAACGGGCATATCCTGCCGCGCGGCACGCTGCGCGAGCCGATCTCGCATATCGACCGCGCCGACGTCTGCCTGCTCACGAAGGTGGATCAGGCAGAGGACGGTGCGTGCGCCTACATCAAGGAGACGGTGAAACGGTACAACGCGCGCGCGCAGATTGTCGAGAGCGTTCACCATCCGCGCTGCTTCGTTCCGCTTGCCGAGTGGTATACGAATATCGCGGGCGAGGGCATCGACGTCTCACACATCAAGGGCAAGCGGATCATGGCGGTCTCCGCGATCGGCAACCCCGCTTCCTTTGAACAGACGCTCGCTTCGCTCGGCGCCGTCATCGTCGAGAGCCTGCGCTATCCCGACCATCACGACTACACGATGTCGGAGATGACGGGCGTGTTCGGTCAGGCGGAGCGGCGCGATGTCGAGGCGATCGTCATCACGGAGAAAGATGCCGTCAAGATCCCTGCCGATGTCGCGCGGCAGAAGTGGTCGGTCCCCGTCTACGTCATCAGCGTCGAAGTCGCCTTTGGCGAGGGGGCGCAGGCGTGGGACGCGCTCCTGGAGGAGAATCTCACGGCGTGGTCAGCGCAAAAGAATGAAAAGAAAGGATAGGAAGGCTATGGAAAAGCGAGCAACAGTCCTCTGTGTGATTCCCGCGCGGTATGCGTCAACGCGCCTTCCGGGAAAGCCGCTCAAGGACATACAGGGAAAGCCGATGGTCGTCCGCGTCTACGAGCGCGCAAAAAAAGCGCAGCGCGTCGCAGATGTCATCGTCGCGACGGACGATCATCGCATCGCGGATGCCGTCAAGTCGCATGGCGGCAAGGCAGTCATGACGCGAGTGGATCATCCGACGGGAACCGATCGCCTCGCCGAAGTCGCCAAGCAGTTCCCGGACGTCGACGTAATCCTAAACGTACAGGGGGATGAGCCGCTCATTGATCCAGCCGTCATCGATGCGCTCGCGTCGGCGTTTGACGGCGACGCCGATCTGCAGATGGCGACGGCCTGCACGGAGATACGTTGCCGCGATGCGCAGGATGACCCCAACAACGTCAAGGTGGTCATGGACCAAAAGGGATATGCGCTCTATTTCTCGCGCTCCCTCATACCGTATCCGCGCAAGGCGGGCGGGCACGTATTCAAGCACATCGGCATCTACGCCTATCGTCGTGGCTTCCTGCTCGCCTACGCGAAGATGGAGCCGACGCCGCTCGAGCAGGCGGAGAGCCTGGAGCAGCTTCGTGCGCTTGAGAATGGCTGCAAGATCAAGGTCATCGAGACGGACCATGAGTTCGTCGGCGTTGACACAGCGGAAGACCTCGCAAAAGTCAACGCGATCTACGCCGCGATGAAGTAATCATTTGGAGAGAGGAGCATTCGCATGAACAAGGTACAGGTGGGAAATTTCCATATTGGTGCAGGCGAGCCGCTCGCCCTGCTCGCAGGCCCGTGCGTCCTGGAGGGGCTGGATCGATGCCTTTTGATCGGGCGCACGATCAAGGAAATCTGCGCGCGTCTCGGCATCCACTACGTATTCAAGGCGTCGTTCGACAAGGCGAACCGCTCTTCGTTCCACAGCTTCCGCGGGCCAGGGCTCCAGAAAGGTGTTGAAATGCTCGCGGCGATCAAGGAAGAGCTCGACGTGCCTGTCGTGACGGACATTCACGAGACACAGCAGGCGAAGCCCGTCGCACAGGTCGCGGATATCCTCCAGATCCCCGCATTCCTCTGCCGTCAGACGGATCTTCTGCACGCCGCGGCGGAGACGGGGCGCGTCGTCAACGTCAAGAAAGGACAGTTCCTCGCGCCGGAAGACATGCGCAACGTCGTCGACAAGCTCCACGAGTGCGGCTGCGACCAGATGCTCCTGACGGAGCGCGGCGCGTCGTTCGGCTACCACAACCTCGTCGTCGATATGCGCAGCCTGCCGATCATGCGAAGCTTCGGCTACCCCGTCGTCTTCGACGGCACGCACAGCGTCCAGCTCCCCGGCGGCGGCGGAACGGTATCGACGGGCAACCGCGAGTACGTGCCGTATCTCGTGCGCGCGGCGGCTGGCGCGGGCATCGATGCGCTCTTCCTCGAAGTGCATGACAATCCGGAAGAGGCGCTCTCCGACGGGGCGAACATGGTCTATCTCGACCAGCTCGAGGACTTGCTGAAATCGGCGCTCGCCATTCATCGGATCGCGAGCAAGGTGGACTAAGAGGAGGATTGGCATGATTCGGGAAAAAGCGATTGAGACTTTGGAGATTGAGGCAGAGGCGGTCACGCGCCTCAAGGAGCGCATCGGTGACGAGTTTGAAGCGGCGGTGAACTGCATCCTCCACTGCCATGCGCGCGTCGTCGTGACGGGCATGGGGAAAAGCGGCCACGTCGGGCGCAAGATAGCGGCAACGTTTGCGAGCACGGGCACGCCTGCGTTCTTCATGCATCCAGCCGAGGCGTTTCACGGAGACCTCGGCATGGTGACGGAGCACGATGTCGTCATTGCGATCTCGAACAGCGGCGAGTCGTCGGAGATCGTCAACATCCTGCCGGTTATCCGCCGCATCGGCGCGAAAATCATCGCGATGTGCGGCAGGCGCGAATCGCAGCTCGGACGATTCAGCGATTACTTCATCGACGTCGGTGTTGAGCGCGAGGCGTGCCCCTTGGGGCTTGCGCCGACGGCGAGCACGACGGCGACGCTCGCGATGGGCGACGCGATCGCAATGGCGCTCATGGCGGTACGAAACTTCACGAGCCAGGATTTCGCCCTCTTCCATCCAGGCGGCGCGCTCGGACGCCGCCTGCTGCTGAAGGTTGAAAACGTCATGCACAGCGGCAAGGACAATCCGGTCATCCACGCGGGCAAGACGGCGAAGGACGCGCTCTTCGTCATGACGGAGAGCGGCCTCGGCGCGGTGTCCGTCGTCGACGATGCGGGCAAGTTCATCGGCATCATCACGGACGGCATCATCCGCCGTGCGCTCGCGAAGGACTACAAGTTCCTTGACGAGGCGGTCGAGGCGATCATGTTCCGAGAGGCCCTGACGATCGCACCGGAAAAGATGGCGGCAGAGGCGCTCTCCGTCATGGAGAAGCACAAGCCGCGCCCCGTGACGGTACTGCCCGTCATCGACAGCGCGGGCGTGCCCGTCGGCATTGTCCATCTGACCGATCTTTTGCGGCAAGGAGTGGTTTGAATGGAATTTCGAGCGGAGGCTATTGAGCGCGCCAAGCGCGTGCAGTGCGTCATCCTCGACGTGGACGGCGTTTTGACGGACGGCAGCATCTACATCGGAGAGACGGGCGAGTGCTTCAAGCCGTTCTTCTGCCGCGACGGGCTCGCGATCACGCGTGCGGCCAAGGTCGGCCTATCGGCAGCAATCATTACGGGACGTGCCTCGAAGCATGTCACCGTACGCGCGAAGGAGCTTCATATCGAACAGGTCTATCAGGGCGAGCTCGACAAGCGCGCGGCGTATCGTGCGCTCAAAGAGAAGCTTCGCCTTTCCGATGATGCGTTCGCGTACGTCGGGGACGACATCGTCGACCTGCCCATCATGCTGCAGGTCGGATTCCCCGTTGCCGTAGCGGACGCCGTGGCGGAGGTGCGCGAGACGGCGCAGCTCATCACGGACAATCCGGGCGGACGCGGCGCGGTGCGCGACGCGTATGAATTTATCTTAAAAGGGCAGGGAAAATGGCAGAGGATCATCGATGGGTTCAAAGCGTCGGAGGATATGACGGGAATCGCGCAGTGACGCATGCCCGTAACATGGACGTAGCTCCGAAATACATGGACACGCAGACAATGGAGGCCTTGGTATGCACTACAAGATGGTCATGTGCCTGAGCTGGCTCGCCTGCCATACGCCGTATCGCGTCTTGATGGCTGTCGGATGGGTGCTCGGCAATCTCTACTACCTGCTGATCAAAAAGCAGCGTGAGCTTGCCGTGCGGCAGATGATGCCGGCGCTCGGCATGACGGAGGCGGAAGCGCGCCGCACGGTTCGCGCGTCGTTTGTCAACCTCGGGCGCAACGTGCTCGAAATCCTCTACATGCCGCGCCTCAATGAAACGAATTTCTCGGACTTCATCGAGATCGACCATTTGGAGCGCATGAAAGACGCGCTCGCCGAAGGACGCGGCGTCGTCGTATTGACGGGGCATATCGGGACGTGGGAGTGGCTCTCCGCCGCCTTCACGATGAACCATCTGCCCGTCACGGCGATCGCGAAGCCGCAGCCGAACATGCAGTACACGTACGCGCTCGACGACCTCCGCAAGACGATACACGTTGAGATCTTCTCACGTGGCACGAGCGAGCTCCTCGCGGCGGCACGCGCGCTCAAATCCGGCAAGATACTCGGCTTTCTCGCCGACCAGGACGGGGGCCCTGGGGGCGCATTCCTGCCATTTCTCGGGCGCATCGCGTCGACGCCGATGGGACCTGCCGTTTTTTCGCGGAAGTTCCGCTCGCCCGTCCTGCCCGCATTCATCCTGCGCCAGCCGAATGGCAAGCACAAGGTCGTCATCGGCGAGATCATGCGCTATAAGGATACGGGCGATACGGATCAGGACTTATTCGACTTTACGGCGCGCATGACGAAGATCGTGGAGCAGGTCATACGCGAGAACCCGACGCAGTGGCTTTGGTTCCAAAAGCGGTGGAACACGCCGCCGGAGAAGCGGAAGACAGGCAAGCATCACACGGTGAAGGCGGAGGGGAACAAGGGATGAACAAGAAGGCAAAGGCGCTCATAGGCGCCGGCGTATTGCTCCTCGCTGCGCTCATCGTATGGACGGTGCGAACGATACCCGACCCGCCGCTGGCGCACGAAGAGAAGGATACGCCGCGCGTCATGCGCTACGACGGCAACGTCCTCTCCGAGCAGAAGGACGGGCGGGTGCTTTGGGATCTGACGGCCGACCATATCGAAGTCGATATTGACACGCAGAACGCGCAGCTCAAGGATCTCACGGCACACTTTTATCAGGAAGACGGGCGCACGGCAGAAGTCAAAGCGCAGGAAGGCGCGTACGATGCGGCGACCCATGACATTGAGGTCAAGGGGGAGGTCACGGTCACGACGAGCGACGGCGCGCAGCTCACGAGCGATAAGCTCGTTTGGAAGGCGGCGGAGGAAAAGCTTTCCGCCATCGGAAATGCGTACGCGCAGCGAGACGACATGCACGCGACGGGCGACTGCATCGAGAGCACGGACGGATTCCATCGGATTCGGATTATCGGCAAGGCACACCTTGCACGGGGAGGAAGCCATGAATAAGAAACTGGGCAAACGCATTGCAGCGGCATTTTCGTGCGCTGCGCTGCTGAGCTTCGGCGCGGCGCAGGCGGCAGACGAGCCAGCGAGCCTCGATGCGGACGAAGTCACCTACAACATGGAATCGGGCGAAGCCGTGGCGGAGGGCAATGTGCTGATGAAGCGCGGCGCGTCGGCCGTGACGGGGGCGAAGGCGACCTACAACGCAAAGACGATGGAGGGAACGGTCGAGGGCGGTGTCATTGCCGTGCACGGCGCGACGCGCCTCACGTGCAGCTTCATCCGAAGCGACGGGAATGGGCACTACTTCGCGCAGGGCAGCGTCCGCGGCACGCAGGAGGACAAGACGTTTTCAGGGGAGCGCGTCGACTACTATCCGAACCAGAATGAATACGTTCTCATCGAGTCGGGCGGCACGCTCACGAGCGCGGACGGCACGTTCACGGCGGACCGTCTCGAAGGCTGGCTGAATGACGAGCACTATATTGGCACCGGCTCGGCTCATCTCGTCTCGCCGCCGCGCAGCCTCGAGGCGGGCGGCGACCGGCTCGATTACTACGGCAAGGAAAATGGGAAAGCCGTCCTAACGGGCAATGCATGGGCGTATCAAGGCAACAATACGATGCGCGGCAACCGTTTGACGCTCTACCTTGCAAATGATGGAGCGACGAAGTAAACTATAGGGAGCAGGCCGCGGGGGATACGGTTCGGGGTTTGGAGGAAACGCTTTGCATATCGAGGCAAGAAACCTAGTCAAGACGTTCAAGAAGCGCACGGTGGTGGATCGCGTCTCCCTGCGCGTCGAAAAAGGCGAGATCGTGGGGCTCTTGGGACCGAATGGTGCCGGAAAGACGACGTCCTTCTACATGATCGTCGGACTCGAACGTCCCGATGCAGGGCAGGTCTTCCTCTCGGATGTCGACATCACGAATCTTCCGATGGATCGCCGTGCCGCGCTCGGCATCAGCTACTTGACGCAGGAGGCTTCGATCTTCCGCAAGCTGACCGTCGAGCAGAATATCATGGCGATCCTCGAGACGACGAAGCTCTCGAAAGCGGAGCAGCGGGCGAAGTACGGGGAACTCCTGAAGGAATTTCGCATCGAGCACGTCCGCGAGCGCAAGGGGACAGAACTTTCAGGCGGCGAACGCCGCCGCGTCGAGATCGCGCGGTGCCTCGCGCTTGAGCCGGAGTTCATCCTGCTCGATGAGCCGTTTGCCGGCGTCGACCCGCTTGCCGTCGCCGATATCCAAGAGATCATCCAGTACCTTCGCCAGCGCGGCATGGGCATTCTCATCACGGATCACAACGTGCGCGAGACGCTTCAGATCGTTGACCGCGCCTACATTTTGAACAACGGCAAGATCCTGCTGGAGGGGGACAGCACGACGATTGCGGGCAGCCCGCTCGCAAAGAAATTCTATTTGGGGGACAACTTCACGCTTTGAGGTAGCAGGTACTATGCAAATCAGGATTTTGGATCGATACATCTTTCGGGAGGTCTTATTGACCTTTGCGTTCAGTGTATGCGCATTTTCTGCTGTCTTCATCGGGTCGGGCACGCTTTTCCGCATCGCCCAGTACATCACGGAGTACGGTGCGAGCTTTTCTGCCGTCGTGAAGATCTTTGTGCTCGGCCTGCCGAATATCGTCGTTTGGACCTTTCCGATGTCCATGCTCCTCGCAAGCCTTCTGACCGTCGGGCGCCTTTCGGGCGCGAGCGAGATCACAGCGATGAAGTCGTGCGGAATCGGCTTTTCGCGCATAGCGGCGCCCGTCATTTTCCTCGGACTCTTGGTCAGTCTCTTTTCCATGGCGTTCAACGAGTACGTCGTGCCGTGGGCGAATACGGCGTACCGCAACGTGCTCTACTACGAGATCCAAGGCAATACGGCGATACAGTCGCAGGAGCACGTCATCCTAAAGGACATCAAGGAGGGCAAGATCCAGCGCCTCCTATACGCGCGCAGCTACGATGCGAGCACGGAGCAGCTCATCGGGCTCACGATGCAGGACTTCGATTCAGAAGGCGCGCTGAGGCACGTTGAGAATGCGGAGTACGCGAAGTGGCAGGGGGATGAGTGGACGATGTACAACGGCATGATCTACGACATCAACGGCGGCGAGAGCGAGCATACGATGCGCTTTGACAAGCAGATCCTGCCGATTCAGGTGACGCCGAAACGCGTTGTCAGCGAACAGAAAAAGCCCGAGGAGCTCACGATGAAGGAGCTTCGGGCCGAGATCGAGATCATGAAGACGCAGTACGTCGACACGAAGAAGCTCGAAACGGAGCTTTACCAGCGCGTGACGATCCCGCTGGCGAGCCTTGTCTTCGCGCTCATCGGCGTGCCGCTCGGCATGCAGCCGACGCGAAACGCATCGTCCGCGGGCTTCGCATTCAGCTTGCTCATCATCTTCATCTACTATTCGACGATGACGATGGGCAACGCATTTGCACAGGGCGGCATCCTGCCGCCGATGCTCGCCGTTTGGCTCCCCGATATCATTGGATTCATCGCGGGCGGCATACTCATCCGCAGGGCGTCGCGCTGAAAAATCGGGAAACGCTCTATGAGAAAGAAGGATTGCGGTGTACGGCGTATTTTTGATTCTCGTTTTGGTGCTGACGGGCGGCGGGATCGCCTTTATCGGCGACCGCCTCGGCACGAAGATCGGCAAAAAGCGGCTTTCGCTCTTTGGGCTGCGTCCGCGTCATACCTCGATCCTCGTTACGATTGTCACCGGTTTTTGCATCACGGCGGTTACGTTCGGCATCATGGCAGCAGTGAGCGAGAACGTCCGCACGGCGCTCTTCGGCATGGAGCAGCTCAATGCAAGCATGCACCAAACGGAAGCACGTCTCGCACAGGCGACGGGCGACCTCACGGCGGCAAACGAACAGAAAGAGCAGGCGGCAGCCGATCTTGCCGCATCGAAGAAGGACGTAGACGCGCTCAAGGAGCAGCAGGAGGAGCTTCGCGCCGAATCCGAGCGCCTGGAGGAGGGCAACCGCGCGCTCGAACGCGCGAAAGCCGAGCTCATGGCGCGGAATGACACGCTGCAAGGGCAGAATAACAATCTGATGCACCAAAATGACAGCCTGCTGTCGAAGAATGAATCGCTCGGCGAGAAAAATGACGCATTGGCAGCGACGAACCAAGAGCTCGGTGCGCGCGCAAAAGCACTTCGCGAGGGGCTTATCACGATTCGCGAAGGCGACATCGCGTTCCGTGCGGGCGAAGTCATCGCGAGCGGCGTCATTCGCGGCAATCGCCCGGCAAGCGAAGTCAAAAATGATATGGAATCGCTCGCACAGCTCGCGGGACGCAACGTCTCGGCGCGTCTCGGCACGAACGTCTCAGATGATGCGATTTGGATCTATCAGCCGGAGTATGAAGCGGCTGTCGAGGAAATTGCGAAAAGCCCGCAGGATATGGTCGTGCGCATCGTCGCTGCCGGCAATCTCGTGCGCGGTGAAGACGTGCGTACGTCGCTTCAACTCTACAAGAACAGCATCATTTACCGCGACAAGGAATTCATCATTGCAAAGCCCGTACAGGCGGGAACGAGTGAGAACAATGAGGAGAACGTCATGCGATTCCTCAAGGACGTAAACAGTGCGGCGTCGGCAAAGGGCATTCTGCCCGATCCGATCCGCGGCTCGATCGGCGTCATGGACGGTGCGCAGTTCTACGACATCGTCAATCGACTCAGCCTCATGCACGGAACGGCAATTCTGTCCGCCTATGCGAACGGCGCGACGGATGCGCTCGGACCGCTGCGTCTCTTTATCCGTGTCGAGCCATCGGAGGGCGGAACATGATGTGCGTTGCGGCGGTCGACCCCGGCCGTGACAAGTGCGGCCTTGCCATCGTCAAAGAAGATGACGCGACGCTCTTCCGAAGGGTCATCCGTACGGCAGAGCTCGAAGCGGAATTGTCTGCGGCGCAAAAGACGTACGCTTTTTCCGCGCTCGTGCTCGGAAACGGGACGACGAGCAAGCAGGCGGAATCCCGTATTCGAAAGGCGCTCTGCGTGCCCGTCCACGTCGTCGACGAATATCGAACGACGGAGCTCGCGAAACGCGCGTATTGGCGCATCCATCCGCGTACGGGCTGGCGCAGGTTCCTGCCGGCAACCATGCTCGTGCCGCCGGAACCCGTCGACGACCTCGTCGCCGTCATTTTGGCACGGCGCTATCTCGCGGCAAAAAAAGAATCCCAGGAAATGCGTTCCACGGAGGAATAGGATACATGGCAGAGCCACAGGACCGTCCGAGCTGGACGGAGTATTTTCTCGATATCGCACGGGCGGTCGGACGCCGCGCCACGTGCCTGCGCCGCCGCTACGGTGCGATCATCGTCAAGGACAAGATCATTATCAGCACGGGATACAACGGCGCGCCGCGCGGCGAGACCAACTGCATCGACACGGGAAACTGCGAGCGCGAACGCCTGCACGTGCCGAAAGGGCAGAACTACGAGCTCTGCGTCGCCGTCCACGCCGAGCAGAACGCCATCATAAACGCTGGGCCCGCCGACATGGAGGGCGCGACGATCTACATCGTCGGCATCAATGCCGACGGCACGCTCGCCTCGGGAAAGCCCTGCCTGCTCTGCCGCCGCATGCTCCGCAACGCGAAGATCGGCGAGGTCGTCTACCTGGAGACGGACGGCAGCGTCGTCTCCTGCACGCCGGCAGGGATACAGGACTGAAGGCGAATGGAGTATTTTTTGATAATTGCTATCGTTCTTATTGAGCTTTCTGCAGATTTGCGTTATACTATAGTAGGATGAATGGTTCCTAGGGTGAATGATTCCATAGTAGGAACGTTCCGATTTCTGTCGATATGTAAGGAGGAATCCGTTATGGATCAGAAGCAGCTCAGCCGCATGGAGCACGATCCAGGCTTTATTGCCGCACTCGACCAAAGCGGCGGTTCAACGCCAAAGGCACTGAAGGCGTACGGCGTCGACGAAAGCGCCTACCATGGGGACGAGGAGATGTTCACGCGCGTGCACGAGATGCGCACGCGCATTATCAAGAGCCCGTCCTTTGACAAGAGCAAGATTCTTGCCGCCATTCTGTTCGAGAACACGATGGACCGCAAGATTGACGGTTTCTACACGGCGGACTACCTTTGGGAGAAGAAAGGGATCATCCCCATCCTGAAGGTCGATAAAGGGCTTGCGCCTGAAGCAAATGGCGTCCAGCTCATGAAACCGATCGAGGGACTGGGAGCGCTTCTTGACCGAGCGAAGGAGCGCCATATCTTTGGAACGAAGATGCGCTCCGTCATCAAGCAGGCGAATCCAGATGGCATCCGTGCAATCATCGACCAGCAGTTTGCCTTCGGCAAGGAGATCATTGCGAAGGGGTTTGTTCCCATCTTAGAGCCAGAGGTCGATATCCACTGCCCGGATAAGGCAAAGGCGGAAGAGATCATGCTCGCCGCCGTCAAGGAGAATCTTACAGGACTCCCTGCGGATGCGAAGCTCATGTTCAAGTTCACCATTCCGACGGTTGATGATCTCTATGCTGCGATCATGAAGGATCCGCACGTCGTCCGCATCGTAGCCCTAAGCGGCGGTTACTCCCAGCGCGAGGCGAACGAGAAACTCGCGCGCAACCACGGCCTCATCGCCAGCTTCTCTCGCGCCCTCGCCCAAGATCTGCGCGTGAGCCAGAGCGACGCCGAGTTCGACGCCGTGCTGAAAAAAGCAATCGACGGCATTTATGCCGCTTCCATCACCTGATCCCCCGCTGCTCATTTCCCCTACATACCAAATCCCCCGTCATGGCAGCGGGGGATTTTCGTATGTAGGGGCTTCCACAAGCCCCATAAATTTTTGGAAGAATACCTTGAGCTTCGCGATGACGCCTGCCTTCTTTACAGCGCGCTCGCCGCCGAAGCGGCGCATGGGCGGGAGTATGGCGTCAATCGCCGTGCCTGTCGTCCGCAGCCTGCCGTCGCGGAATGTGTTCGCGACGAAGCGCTTCGTTGCATCGGGCTTTAGCTTCTCGTCTGCGACGATGGCGGCGAGTTCCTTGTCCTTTTCCTCCATGACGTAGGTGCGCCAGTCTGCCATGACCTCGGTATCCGTGTTCACCGTGCGGATGAAGCCGTCGATCAGCTCCTTCTTGCTGCGGAGCTCGGGACTCGCGCCGACGGCGCGGTCGATGGTGCCGAGGATGCTCTTGTCCTTGCCGTTTGAGGCGTGGTACTTCTCCACGAGCATGAGGATGTAGTCGATGTTGATGTCCACTTGCCGGATGAGCTCCAGTTCGAACACGACATCGTCGTTAATATTTTCCTTATCGCCATTCTTGTGTGGTAGATCATGGTAAATGTCGAGGTAGGCGCTCTGGTAGTCCTGCAGATCGCGCGGCGGCAGCAGAGGATCGTCCTCCGCAAAGTCGTCAAACGCCGTGAGGATATTCCGCAGGCGCAGGATGCTGCCGAAGATCCGCACAAAGTCTTTCTGTGCCGCCTCGCCTAAGACCTGCTCACCGACGGCGAACTTCGCACGCAGCTCTGCGATGAGCTCCGCATAGCCCTTGTGGTGCTGCCCCTTTTCATCGTCATAGCCATCGTAGTAGTCGCGGAAACCGCGCAGGAGCACGACGCTCTCGGCATTCTCATCACCAAAGAGCGAGATCGCATCGTCCGTTGCCTTCGCGAGATTGCGGAACGCGACAATATTGCCGAATGTTTTGACGGAGTTCAGGATCCGATTCGTCCGCGAGAACGCCTGAATCAGCCCGTGATATTTCAGATTCTTGTCCACCCAGAGCGTACTGAGCGTCGTCGCGTCAAAGCCCGTGAGGAACATATTCACCACGATGAGGAGATCGATCTCGCGTTTCTTCATCCGCTGCGAGAGATCCTTGTAGTAGTTCTGGAACGAATCCCCGTCCGTCGAGAAATTCGTGTGGAACGTCTCATTGTAATGCGCAATCGCGTGTTCGAGGAAGTCGCGGCTTGAGTCGTCGAGCCCCGTTGTATCGAAATCCTCGTCGGGAAGGGTATCCGCGGGGTCTTCCTCGTTCGGCGCATAGCTGAAAATCGTCGCGACCGTGAGCGCGCGTCCCGTTTCCTTTAGCTGGCGGCGAAATTCCTCGTAGTACGCCATGCACGCGGGAATCGACGCGACGGCAAACATCGAGTTAAAGCCGAGCACACGCTGACCCTTCAGCGAATACGCCTTGCTCCGCATCGTCTTCTGATCGAAATGCGCGAGGATATACTTCGTCACCTCACGGATGCGCTCGGGTGCAGCGAGTGCCTTTTCCCGATCAATCGCGCGCACCTCCTTGTCATCGACCGCCTCCTTGCTCTTGATCGTATTGATGTAGTCGATGCGGAACGGCAGGACATTCCCATCATTGATCGCATTCACAATCGTATAGGTGTGCAGCTTGTCCCCGAAGAGCTGCGGCGTCGTCCGCGCCGAGGGACGCCCCGCACCTGCCGCATTCGGCGCAAAGATCGGCGTCCCCGTAAAGCCGAAGACGTGGTACTTCTTGAACGCCTTGGTGATCGCCGTGTGCATCTCCCCGAACTGCGAGCGGTGGCACTCATCGAAAATCAACACCACATGCTTGCCATAGATCGGGTGCGTCCTGTTCTGCCGGATAAAATTCGACAGCTTCTGGATCGTCGTCACTACAATGCGTGCGCCATCGTCCGCCAGCTGGCGCGCGAGCACCGCCGTCGACGTATTGCCGTTCGCCGCGCCCTTCTCGAAGCGGTCGTACTCCTTCATCGTCTGGTAGTCGAGATCCTTGCGGTCGACCACGAAGAGCACCTTCTCGATCCCAGGCATCGCCGCAGCGAGCTGCGCTGTCTTGAACGAGGTCAGCGTCTTGCCCGAGCCCGTCGTGTGCCAGATATAGCCGCCGCCCTCGATGCGCCCCCACGTCTTGTAGTTCGACGAAATCTTGATCCGGGCGAGAATCCGCTCCGTCGCCGCGATCTGATACGGGCGCATGATCATCAGCACTTCTTCCGTCGTGAAAATGCAGTAGCGCGTCAGGAGCGCGAGCAGCGTGTGGCGTGCGAGGAACGTCCGCCCGAAATCCATCAGATCGGTGATGAGACGGTTGCCCGCATCTGCCCAGTAGGACGTAAACTCAAAGCTGTTGCTCGTCTTTTTGCTCGCCTTGCGCCCCGCCGCATCCATCTCACGGATATGGCTCTCGCGCGTCGTATTGGAATAGTACTTCGTATTCGTCCCGTTCGAGATCACAAAAATCTGGACGTACTCATAGAGCCCTGTGCCCGCCCAGAACGAGTCCCGCTGATAGCGTTTGATCTGGTTGAACGCCTGACGGATCTCCACGCCGCGCCGTTTCAGCTCCAGATGCACGAGCGGCAGCCCGTTCACGAGGATCGTCACATCGTAGCGATTCGCATGCGCCGCCGCATGCTCCCCCACGCCCGCGCCGCCCTCCACCGCATACTGATGGATCACCTGCAGACGGTTGTTGTGGATATGTTCCTTGTCAATCAGACGTATATTTTTCGTCGTGCCATCGTCACGTCTCAGGTTCTGTATATAGTCCGTCTGGATACGGCGCGTCTTCGCTGCGATACCGTCACTCGCGGGTGCGATGGACGTTTTGAAGAACCGTTCCCACTCCGCATCTGTAAAGTCATAGCCATTCAGCGCCGCGAGCTGCGTGCGGAGATTGGCGATCAGCTCCGCCTCATCGTGAATGGGGAGATACGCATAGCCCTCCTCCTCCAGCAGACGGATGAGTGCCCGCTCCAGTGCCGCCTCCGACTGGTACGAGCCGTACGGCGCACGCTCCTCCCGTACATACTGTGCGAGCACCGTACTCTCCTCCGCGCTCGCGATGAGATTGTAGTACATGATGACCCTCGTTTCTTTCTCTGTGAACGTGCTCCTCTATCGTTACCAATATGCTACATAATTCGCTATATTGGAATCTTTGTCCTCCCTCTTCATCACATTCAATACATAAAAAGAGAGCCGGATCGCTCCGACTCTCTCAAGTATGCGTCCGCAAACACATACCCCAATTCGTACGACTATTATACTACCGCGTCCGCAAATATGCAAGTTAAATATATTGATACAGTGTCGCCATCCGCGCAGATAAGTCATGATGAATCACGATGGAGGCAACGGAAGGGCTTACGGCTTTCACGTAATCCGTCGTTATCTTCTCGAAGGCTCGGAGAAATGCTTTTATCTCCATCTTTGGCTCATGTAGGCATTTCAGATAATAGCACACGAGGATAACATAATCACCTATCGTTTTGAAATTCACATAGGGCAGACCGATCTCCAGTTTCAGACACTGTCGCACCGTTCGATTGGGGTCAACGCTCCGAAAGCGCGCATCAAAGACGACCGCGTTGTGTGCAATCGCATTCCTCAGATCCTTCAGTATGTATATGTACTTGTAGATAAGCTGACGATCCGTATCACAAGCCAGATTAAATCCGATCCTGCGCGAAATATCATCACGCACATCGTACGTCAAACACGACAAAAGGAACCCGAAGTCACCCATGGTCAGGATCTCAAAAAGAGCCCAGACGGGAACCTCGGCATAGCTGGGGTTGTCATAAAAGTGCGTGATCTTTGGATTGCCGCGACGATACTCCTTAGCAAGACTCGCCTGAATCGAATTCTGCAAATTTAGTTTCGCCTGCTGCAGTCGACGCCTCTTTTCCTCATTCGCATCCATCGGTGCATTATGATAGCTGCTGACCACTCTGTCACACATCGCTTGGATGCTCTCCGACCTTGCGTGCGTCAGAATCGCCTCGATGGCAATATTCTTGACCGCTGTTTCAATAAACATTACCTTTCCATACATCAAAGCCTTTAGCGCCGAATCATATCGAATCGTTGCATAAACCTCGCTGTATGACGTGAACGGCAGACGATTTCCTGCATGACGAAAAAAACGATATCCTTTGTAGCCATGAAAATATCCCGTGTTAATAAGTTGTCGCTTTTGCGTACCGCCTGAAATCGCTATTCCATTCTCTCTAAGATGACGCATCAAACCATCCGTGGTTTTATAGTTCATAAAGGACCTCCTGCTATATGACGTATCTCCATTATAGCAAACAGGTGTTCTTATAACAAGGTCTATCGAGCACTTCCCCCTGATTCCCCCTTGCGCGGGAAGGTGAGGAGCTTGTCGCGATAGTATTCGTACTGCTTTTTGCGGGCGGCGATCTCGGCGGGCAGCCCCTGCGTGAGGTCATGGCAGAGCGCATCGAAGCGGTCGAGGATGGAGACGATTTTTGCCTGCATTTCGAGCGGCGGGATGGGTATTTTTATATCCTTAATAGCAGGAACACTGGAATGAACGACCTTACTCTTTACTTTCCCTCTACTTTTTTGTTTCTGCGCCATTTCTGTAGACAAAACATACGAGAGATATTTCGGATTCTGTTCATGTTTTAAAACAACAATATCTCCTCCCGCCAAACATTTTTCATTGCCAATATATGCCGTTGATTTTGCAATCTCATCAATGTTCTCGCCAGTAATCGCAAACAGAATATCACCGTGCTCAAAGTATTTCGGAACAGAGTGTACCGCTTCATTTGTATGGGAAAAACATGAATCAAACCAAATTCCATATTTCGTATAGATTTCACCATACCGAACACAAGGAATCCCGTCTTCCGTCACCTCATCCCGACGAATCCCCGCACCACGAAAGATGTCCGTCGCAATTTCCCCCAGCGTTTTCCATTCAACCTCTGTATTGTCTTGTGAAAAGTTCAAAAGACTATCACGATAGAAAGAATACTGCTTTTTTCGCAACGCTAGCTCCGCTGTTAGCTCCGCTGTTAGCTCCGTAAAATTGTCTAACAATTTTACGATTTCATTTTGGATGGCAAGCGGCGGGATGGGGATTTCAAACCGAGAAAACTGTTTCATGTCAACCGATGGAAAACTTCCCTGATTAAGGTGTGACAGACACCATAAATCTAGTTTATAACAATAGTAAAATAGAAATTTAATATCAAATACGCTAGCGTATTCATGTTTCAACATAAGATAGGTAAATCGTTGATTGGCTAATGAGGGAACCGTTATTAGCGCATGTTCTCCTACCGTTGCAGAAGTGGCGACAATGATAGAATTAGCAGGAAATAACGCCCCTTTTATTGCGTTCAAATTTACGTGTTGAATTGAATCGGATAGTATATGCCCATTTTCACGAATATCCTCCATTCTAAACCACGGGATTGTCCCATTCTCCCAGTATGATTCATTACTTTTAGACGGCGTATAGCCATTTTTTGTGTCAAAGATCTCTTTGAGCTTCTTATACTCCACCCCATCGGGACAGAGTTTCTTTATCATCTCACTCAGTTTGCTCATCCTGCGGTTCCCTCCTCTCCCTCGATCTCGGCGACGATGCGGTCGATCTCCGTGCGCAGGACTGCCTCGCGCGCGACGATCTCACGGAGCTCTGCGTTGAGCTGTGTGATGTCGATGATCTCGCGCGTGTCCTCCGGCTCGACGTAGGTGCTGACGGAGAGGTTATAGTCCTCGGCGGCGATGTCCGCGCCCGTGACGACGTGAACGGTATGGGGGACATCTACGCGATCTGTATAGAGCTTTAGGATGTTCTCGATGTTCTCCGGTGTGAGTTTGTTGCTGTTCGTGACCTTGACACATTCCTTCGATGCGTCGATGAAGACGGTCTGCGTATCCGCCTTGGACTTCTTGAGTACCATGATGCAGGTCGCGATCGTCGTCCCGAAGAAGAGATTTTCCGGCAGCTGAATCACGGCATCGACGTAGTTGCTGTCCACGAGGTACTGACGGATTTTCTTCTCTGCGCCGCTGCGGTACATGATGCCCGGAAAACAGACAATCGCTGCCGTGCCGCTCGCCGCGAGCCACGCAAGGGAGTGCAGGATAAAGGCGAAGTCCGACTTGCTCGTCGGGGCGAGGACGCCCGCAGGTGCATAGCGCGGGTCATTGTTGAGCAGAGGGTTGTCTTTCCCCGCCCATTTCTTGGAGTACGGCGGGTTGGAGACGATCGCCTCGAACGGCTCATCATCCCAGTGATGCGGATTGATGAGTGTGTCCCCGTGCGCAATGTCGAAGTCGTCAAAGTTGATGTCGTGCAGGAACATGTTGATGCGGCAGAGGTTGTACGCTGTGATGTTCTCGTCCTGCCCGTAGAATCCGTTGCGGACGTTCTCCCTGCCGATGACCTTGGCGAATTTCAGCAGGAGTGAGCCGCTGCCGCAGGCGGGGTCATAGACTTTGTTCACCTGCGTTTTCCCAATGACGGTGAGGCGCGTGAGGAGCTCGGAGACCTCCTGCGGGGTGTAGTACTCGCCGCCGCTCTTGCCCGCGTTCGAGGCGTACATCCGCATGAGGTATTCGTACGCGTCGCCGAATGCGTCGATGGTGTTGTCCTGATAGTGTCCGAGGCGCATCGCGCCGACGCCGTTTAGGAGCTTCGCGAGCCGCTCGTTGCGCTCCTTGACGGTCGCGCCGAGCTTGTTGCTGTTTACGTCGACGTCCTCGAACAGGCCGGCGAGGTCGTCTTCGCTTGCCGTTCCTGCGGCAGAGTTCTCGATGTGCCGAAAGACCTGTTCCAAGGTCTCATTGAGGTTTTCGTTGGTGGGCGCGTTTTCTCGTACATTCTGGAAGAGCTCGCTCGGCGGGATGAAGAAGCCGAGGATCTGGACGATGTTGTCCTTCTCCGCCATTGCCTCATCATCGGGCAGGGCGGCATAGTCAAAAGCTGTGTCCCCCGCCTCGCGCTCCTCTGCGTTGAGGTAGTCGGTCAGTTTCTCTGAGATATAGCGGTAGAAGAGCGTGCCGAGGACGTACTGTTTGAAGTCCCAGCCGTCCACACTGCCGCGCAGGTCGTTCGCGATCTGCCAGATGGCGCGGTGCAGCTCCGCCCGCTCTACTTCTTTCTTGTTGTTCATGGATTCCTCCTCGTGCCTTGCCTGCATCTGCTTCATCGGCGACGACCGTTCCCATTCATGCTTCCACATTCAGCACGACGAGCTTCTCTTCCGTCAGTTCGCGTATGGCGTAGGCGGGACCTTCGCGGCCGATGCCGCTGTCCTTTACGCCGCCGTAGGGCATGTTGTCCATGCGGAATGTCGCGCCGTCGCCGATGATGACGCCGCCGACTGCTAGGTGCTCGGCGCAGTAGTGCGCGATGGGGATGGAGCGCGTAAAGACGCCCGCCTGCAGGCCGTAGTGTGTATCGTTCGCCATGCGCACGGCTTCTTCGATGGTGTCGTAGGGAATGATGCTGAAGACGGGGGCAAAGGGCTCCTCGCACACGACCTTCATCGAAGGGGTAACGTTCGTGAGCACCGTCGGTGCGTAGAATGCACCGCACCGCGTGCCGCCCGTTAGGATACGAGCGCCTTGTGCCTTCGCCTCCTGCACCCAGGATTCGATGCGCTCTGCCTCGCGCACGGCGATCATGGGACCGAGCTGCGTTTCTTCGTCCAGGAGGTCGCTGCTGCGGATGGCTTCTGCCGCCTGGACTGCCGCGCTGCAGAACGCTTCGTGGATGCTGCGTGCGACGTAGACGCGTTGGCAGGAGATGCAGACCTGCCCTGCATTGGCAAATGCCTGCTGTGCGCAGTGCGCTGCGACGCGCGCCACATCGCCGATATCCTCGTGCACGATGTCCGCGGAGTTCGAGCCGAGCTCGAGCGCGATGCGGCGAAAGCCGACCGCCTCGTGGAGCACCTTTCCTACGGGGACGCTCCCGGTAAAGGAAAACATGCGGATGCGTGCATCCGCTGTCAGGAGACGTCCGATCTTACCGCCTGCGCCGTAGATGAGGTTGAGGCAGCCGGTGGGAAGGCCTGCGTCGGCGAAGGCGTCCACGAGGCGGGCGGCCGTGAGCGGCGTCGCGGAAGCGGGCTTGTAGACGACGGTGTTGCCCGCCGCGAGCGCGGGACCGATCTTGTGCGCGGCAAGATTCACGGGGAAGTTGAACGGAGTGATGGCGCAGACCACGCCGAGCGGGCGGCGAATGGTATACGCCGTCCGATTCCCACAGCCCGGCGCACCCGCGAGCGGCACTGTCTGGCCGCGCAGGCGTTTCGCTTCCTCGGCGGAGAGGATGAGCGTCTGATAGGCGCGGTCGATTTCCGCGCGCGCGCGTCGCGGATGGGCTTTCCCGCCTCTTTTGAGAGTGCATGGGCGAATGTCTCACGGTGCTTTCGCATGAGGTTTGCCGTGCGCATGAGTATCTCATAGCGTTCGTAAAGGCTTAGCTTTGCCGTATGAAAGGCGTGCTCCGCTGCATCTACCGCCGCACGGACCTCCTTTTCCCCTGCCGTGCCGATTTCTGCGATCACCTCGCCTGTCGCCTTGTGATAGACGGGGAGCCGCCCATCGCCCGCGATGCGCACGCCGCCGATTCGCATCTCTACCGTTTCCATGGCAATACCTCCTTGCCGTCAGAATGGTTCTTTCCTATGGCATTTGATCCTTATTTTTTACATTCGCTATGGCGAAATCGTTATCCTGCTTTTTGATGCGGCGCGTATCGCCATGCAAGCGGCAAAATAAATTGACGTGGAGACGTGTTGAAGTGTTGACAGAAGGGGGTGCTCTTTGTTATACTCCAACACAACAAATGAACTGTTGTTCATATAATGGAAGGAAGATTATCATGAAGAAAACGTACAAGGTAGAGGTGGGCTGTGCGAATTGTGCGGCGAAGATGGAGCGTGTCGCTGCGAGGGTTGAAGGCGTGAAAGCGGCGCACATCAACTTCATGCTCCTGAAGATGAAGGTCGAATTCGAGGAGGGCGCTTCGCCTGCCGATGTCATGCCGCACGTGCTTGCCGCCTGCCGCAAGATTGAGAGCGACTGCGAGATCTTCTTCTGAATCTTTTTCGATAGGAAATGAAAGGGCTGTCGCGATGAATAAGAAGCAGCGAAAGAATCTCATTCGAATCGTTCTGACCGTTCTTCTCTTGGCTTTGATTGGCATGTCGCCGCTTGAAGGCATGGCAAAGCTCGCCGCTTATTTTGCGGCTTGCATCCTGATCGGCGGCGATATCCTGCGCAAGGCTGGCATCGGAATCCTGCACCGTGAGCCGCTCGACGAGAATCTCTTGATGAGCCTTGCATCGCTTGGCGCTTTCGCGCTTGCCGCAATGGGCACGGAAGATTTTTTCGAGGCGGTCGCCATCCTGCTTTTCTACCAGATCGGTGTGCTTTTTGAAGGCTATGCCGTCGGCAAGAGCCGCCGTGACATCGGCGCACTCATGGACATTCGCCCCGACTACGCGAATATTTGGCAGGACGGGAAGCTCGTGCGCGTCGATCCCGATGCGGTCGGCGTCGGCATGGAGATTGTCGTGCAGCCTGGTGAACGCGTGCCGATCGACGGTATCGTGATGGAGGGCGAGTCGACGCTCTCAACGAGTGCGCTCACGGGGGAGAGCCTGCCGCAGGAAATAGGCGAGGGGCAGGAAGCATTGAGCGGCTGCATCAACCTCACGCGCGTCTTGCGCATTCGCACGACGAAGCCGTTTGAGGAGTCCACCGCTTCGAAAATATTGGAGCTCGTCGAAGAGGCGAGTTCGAGGAAGTCGCGCGCAGAGGTGTTTATTACGCGCTTTGCCCGCATCTACACGCCGGCTGTCGTATCCGGCGCTGTGCTTCTCGCCGTCGCGCTGCCGATCATGCGGCTCGCGTTCGGCATGGCTGCGGAATGGGAAGACTGGGGGTATCGCGCGCTTATCTTTCTCGTCATTAGCTGTCCCTGTGCGCTCGTCGTCAGCGTGCCGCTTGCGTTTTTTGCGAGCCTCGGCGCCGCGAGCCGTGCCGGCGTACTCGTCAAGGGATCCAATTTTCTCGAAATGCTCGCGGATGTCCGCACGGTTGCGATGGACAAGACCGGCACGCTTACACGCGGCGCCTTTGAAGTCCGTGCCGTCCATCACTCGCCGCTCACGGATCAGGAGCTGCTCGAAATCGCTGCGCTCGCCGAAAGCGCATCCTCGCATCCGATCAGCCGCAGCCTGCGCAAGGCGCATGGCAGGGAAATCGATCGCCGCCGCGTCATGGATGTCGAAGAAATCGGCGGGGCAGGCGTGCTCGCCCGCATTGACGGGCGTCCTTTCGCCATTGGTAACGAGCGGCTCATGGCACGCGTTGGGGCAAGCTATCGGCCGTGCCATCACGCTGGCACGATCGTTCACGTCGCGGAGGGAAAGGAATACCTCGGGCATATCGTCATCGCAGATGTGGTGAAGCCGGAGGCAAAGGCGGCGATGGAGGCGCTTCGAGCCTCCGGCGTGCGCCGCCTCGTCATGCTCACGGGGGATGGGCACAAGGCGGCCGAGGAAATCGCAGCAGCGCTTTCGTTCGACCTAGTGAGGAGCGAGCTTTTGCCAAAGGACAAGGTCGCGTCCGTCGAGCACTTGCTTGCGGATGCCAAGAAAGGCGAGCGCGTCGCGTTCGTCGGGGACGGCATCAACGATGCCCCCGTCCTCGCGCGCGCTGACGTCGGCATCGCGATGGGCGCGATGGGGTCGGATGCCGCGATCGAGGCCGCAGATGTCGTGCTCATGGATGACGACCTGCGCAAGCTCGCGAAGGCCGTCCGCATTGCGCGAAGATGCATGGGAATCGTCCGCACGAACATCGCCGCCTCGATTGGCATCAAAGTCATCTGCCTCGTGCTCGGCGCGTTTGGACTGGCGGATCTTTGGCTTGCCATCTTTGCCGATACGGGCGTTCTCGTGCTCGCCACACTCAACGCTGTGCGCGTGCTCTTCGTTAAGGAATTTAGGAGCTTTATTAAAAGTTCTTGACAGCGTCGGGGGAAGAAGTAGTAAAATAAACAGGGGTCGCTTCGGCTGAAAATCCTTCACAAGGCAGCGATATACGTTTGATTTTCGTCGTGTTCAGATGCAAAATCTACGTCAGTCAAAAGGATTGGAAGGACTTTCTTTTATCGGCGGTTCCTTAGCGGAGCAAATTTTTTTAAGAAGGCAGGGAGGCAGGTTATGAAGAATCTCAGTGTTGCGCAGAAGCTCATGCTGGCTTTTGGCGCACTGCTCATCCTGTTCGCCGCGTTTGGCATTTATGCGGAACAGAGCGCGGTGGAACTTGGAAAGGCGACGAAGGATATCAGTGACCGAATGGAGCTGGTCAATCGATCCAGCGACGTGGCAATCAAGGTGCAGCAGGTCCGCATGGATGTATTTGCGCGCAAGGCCGCACAGACGGAGGAGGAACGCAAGGCGGGCTCGGACAAGCTCGCCAAAGCGCGCGATGCGGTCGAAACGGCGTTTGACGTGTACACCGAAGGGAAGAAGAAGACGGACTTCGGAACGCCGGAAATTACGCAGCAGGCACTTTCGGAGCTTGCTGCAGAGCGCGATCTTTGGGACAAATACCGCGAGATGAGCAAGAAGTCGGAGGTATCGACCGACCCTGCTACGACGTCCTCGCCGGAGCTCGTGAAAGCGTATGACGATCTCATCGCGTCCGTCCTGCAGGACAAGGCGAACTGCGTCCGCGACGCCCATGCATTCGAGCAGAAGGGCGCAGAGACGGCATCCCACATCAAGACGGTCACGATCGTCGCAATTGTTGTCGTCATTGTCTTGACACTCGCGGTTCTCTTCCTGCTTCGCCGCGAAATCGACACCTCCGTGCAGGCGATCCTCATAGGGGCGAAACGCATGGCGGACGGCGATCTCCGCACGCAGGTCCAATTGGAGAACAACGATGAGTTTGGTCAGATTGCCAGATCCTTCAACATGATGAACCAAAAGGTCAACGCGATGATGAAGGGGGTGCTGAAATCAGCGTCGACCGTCTCCGATACGGCGGAGCAGCTCACGACGAGTTCACAGCAGTCAGCCGAAGCGACGCAGAATGTCGCACAGGAGATCACGGATGTAGCGGGATCTGCGGCAGAGCAGCTCCATTCGGTCGAACAGGGCGAGGCTAGCGCCAAGACGCTTTCGGATGGGATCGATGGAGCGAATAAGATGGTCGGCGCGATGCACGAGAGCATCGCGAATGCGATGGAACAAGCCGAGAAGGGAAGCACGCGTGCGAGCAACACGGCGGCATCGATGAACGATCTTGCCGTTTCGGTCAAGCGTTCGTCTGAAATTGTCGAGCAGCTCGGGCAGCGCTCGCAGGAGATCGGCGAGATCGTTTCGACGATTTCGGCGATTGCCGAGCAGACGAACCTTCTCGCGCTCAACGCAGCGATCGAGGCGGCTCGTGCCGGCGAGAACGGCCGTGGATTCTCCGTCGTTGCGGACGAAGTCCGCAAGCTTGCGGAGGCATCGCAGGAAGCGACGCAGAAGATCACTGAACTCATTCACGGCATTCAGGATGAGACGGAGCAGGCGGTCAAGGCGATGGACACGGGGCGCGAGCAGGCGGAGACGAGCCGTGACCGCGTCTCGGCAAATGCAAGAGGCTTTGCGGCGATCCTGGAGCGCATCACGGCGTGCAATGAGGAGGCGGATCGCATGGTCAAGACGATGGAGCGCCTGCGCGGCGGCGTGCAGGACATCGTCAAGGTCACGGAGACGATCGGGACTTCGGCGCGCGGCATCAGCGGCTCGTCGCAGAATGTATCCGCCGCGACCGAGGAGCAGGCGGCCGGCATGGAGGAGATTGCAGCAAGTGCGCGCAGCCTCCTCGACACGGCAACGGATCTGACGAACAGCGTCTCACGCTTCAAGATCTAGGGAATCGCGGATCATGTGCCCCGCCAAAAAATGATCCCATCAAAAACAGGCAATGCTGCCCGTGATGGCAGCATTGCCTGTTTTTTCGATGCGCGAAGAAGCGCATCGTCCGCATCTTTCATGCGTGCTTCTTCGCGTCCGCCTTTGCTTGGAATTTTGCGTTATCAACGATGAACCGTTCGTGGCGGCCTTCGCCGATCTTTCCCGTTTCGTCAAAAACCGTGGCAGAAAAGACGAGGCGGCGTCCATCGACTTCCACGAGTTCCGTTTCGCAGCGCACCTTCATGCCGCATGGTGTCGCGGCGAGATGCGCGACGTCGATTTTCGTGCCGACCGTTCCCTGCCCTTCCGCAAGCCCTGCTGCGACGCTTCGCCAAGAAGTCTCCTCGATGAGCGCGATCATGGCAGGCGTTGCGAGGACGGAGAGCTCGCCGCTGCCGATGTGTTCGGCCGTGATCGTTTCCGTGACCATCCGCTCGATCTGGTTCTTGATTCCCTTTTGCAGCATGATATTTCCTCCTGATGTCCGAGAAGTGCCATGCTTCCATTATACGCGCAGATTTGGTTTTTTGCCAGTCCCGACGAGCAAAATTCCAGGAAAAGGACGCAGCCTTGTACAGGCAGATCCTATCCTGCGGCAGGATTTGCCGCAGGATAGGAAAGCATGGTGTCCTGCGGCATTTCTATGGTATAATGAAACGCATAGGAATTACGTGGAAAGAGGGGTCGCGTTGGACAATCCGAAAAAGGTACAGAAATTATTCGATTACATCCGTCAGGTCTGCGATTTGCGCCAGCAGCTCGTGCGTCATATCGATGCGGAGCCGTGGCGGCTTTTCCTCGACGAACTGCCGATCGACCCGAAACGAATCCACCGCTACGATCCATCGGATGAGATGCATGCAGGCGTTCTTCTCGAAGTGGAAAAGCCTGCCTTCTCACCGTGCCCTGAGATCCCATTTGAGCTCATTGGATGGCTGCGCACGCACGACTGGAAGAATTTTGAGACGGCGGAAGTCGAGGCCTACGATGCGCGCCAGCGGCGCGATGCGCGTCTCGGCGATGTGACCGAGCACTTCGTCGACGACGGCGTGCGCCTCGCGGCATTCGAGGACTGGAAGCGCCGCCGCACGCTTTGGCGCGCAGGCGAGGTCGTCAAGAGTCGCACGCAGCAGCTCTTCATGGCGCTTTACGATTGCTATGACCGCTGCCGCAAGGATGCGGAGCGCGTGGAGCTCGTCATCGGAAACGGATCGTTTCTGAACGGGCTGGATACGAAGCTCGACCACCCGATTCTCGTGCGCCAGGTGCGCCTCGTATACGATGCGCGCGGCATGATGCAGCTCGTCGAGACCGGGCAGCCGACCGAGGTCTATGC
>PPYE01106198.1_pt1 | contig 69175 bp, 74 predicted proteins | sample 1559881 | NCBI WGS metagenome assembly PPYE01 (sample SAMN08240022, study PRJNA423297) | Human gut metagenome, whole genome shotgun sequencing project. | reverse complement strand
GTGTTATTACCAAGGCCGTAGCGGATCACGCCCTGCAGGCGCTGGAGATCGACTATCTGGGGCTGGATCCAGTGGACCGGCGGATGCTGCGGGCCATCATCGAAAACTACGGCGGCGGCCCGGTGGGGCTGGAAACGCTGGCCGCTACCATCGGCGAGGAGTCCGTGACGCTGGAGGATGTGTATGAGCCGTACCTCATGCAGTTGGGCTTCCTGACCCGGACACCCCGTGGCCGCTGCGTCACCCGGAAGGCATATGAGCACCTGCACATAGCTTTTTTAGGACAGGAACAGCTGGAGATATAAGGAGTAGGAGGAACCTCTTATGGGTAAACTGTTTGGCACGGATGGCATCCGTGGTATCGTTGGTGAAAATCTCACCGTAGAACTGGCTTTTCATGTGGGGCAGGCAGTGGCCGCCGTCCTGACGGAGGAGAAGGGGAGCAAGCCCACCATTACCATCGGCAAGGACACACGTATCTCCTCGGATATGCTGGAGGCGGCGCTGATGGCGGGCATCTGCTCTGTGGGCGGTGACGTGATGCCCCTTGGCACCATTCCCACACCGGCGGTGGCGTATCTGACGGTGCTGGAGCAGGCGGATGCGGGCATCGTCATCTCGGCATCCCACAACCCCTATGAGCACAACGGCATCAAGGTGTTCAACGCTCGGGGCTATAAGCTTTCCGACGAGAGTGAGGCCCGTGTGGAGGAGCTGATTCTCAGCGGCGCTCCCATGGACGTCAAGACCCACGGCGAGATCGGCAAGCGCCTTCACGGGATGCGGCAGATGAAGCGGGATTACATCGACCATCTGATTTCCAGCATCGACTGCGACCTGTCGGGCCTGCGGGTGCTGGTGGACTGCGCCAACGGCGCAGCCTCTGCCACGGCGCCGGATCTGTTTGACGGCCTGCCCCTGCACGCAGATTTCATCCACCGAGAGCCAGACGGCGTGAACATCAACGACGGCTGCGGCTCCACCCACCTGAAATCCCTGTCCGAGGGCGTGGTGGCCGGGGGCTACGACTTGGGCATCGCCTTCGACGGCGACGCCGACCGCTGTCTGCTGGTGGACGAGACGGGCCATACCATCGACGGCGACAAGGTGATGGCTGTCTGCGGTGCCGATTTGCGTCGTCACGGAAAGCTCTCCGGCAACGCCATCGTGGCTACGGTGATGTCCAATCTTGGCCTGCACGAGTACTGCCGCAAGGAGGGTATCGAGCTGGTATGCACCGCCGTAGGCGACCGCCATGTGCTGGAGAAGATGCTGGAGTGCGGCTACGCCATCGGCGGTGAGCAGTCGGGCCACACGATCTTCCGGGAATACGCCACCACCGGCGACGGTGAGCTGACAGCCCTGCAATTCCTGCAGGCCCTGCGGCGCTCCGGAAAGCGGGCCTCCGAACTGGCATCCTGCTGTCCCCAGTATCCACAGGAGCTTATCAATGTGGCCGTATCCCACGTTCCCGGCGTCAAGGATGCTATCATGCAGGATCCCACCCTCCGGCACGCTATCGCTCAGATGGAGCAGGAGTTGGCCGGGAAGGGACGTGTTCTGATCCGTCCCTCCGGTACGGAGGCCCTGATTCGGGTCATGGTGGAGGCGAAAACCACCGAGGTTGCCCGGAAAGTGGCGGAAGATTTAGCTGATCTCATAAAAATTCTGTCTGAAAAAATACAGTTTTGACAAATCGACGTGGATGACTTGACAAATTCTTTAGTGAAAAGGTATAATAGACTATGACAAAGGATCAGGAATCCGGCGGCGCCCCTCTGGAACAGCTGCCGGACGAGGCGTTGTGCCGCCTTATCAGGGAGCAGGACCGTCCGGCGGAGGAGGTTCTGGCCGCCCGTTACCATCGGGTGGTTCGTTCCTGCGCCCGGCCCTATTTTCTGGCGGGCGGAGACAGCGAGGACCTGATGCAGGAGGGGATGTTCGGTCTCATCAAGGCCATGCGGGAGTATGACCCGGACCGGGATGCCTCCTTCCGAACCTTTGCCGAAACGTGTATCCGCCACCGGCTCTATTCCGTTGTGAAGGCTGCGGCGGCGGGGAAGCACGCCCCATTGAATCAATCGGTTCCCTTGAATCCCTCACTCTTTGAAGCAAATGTTTCCTTTGCACAGCCCGGTCCCGAGGATCTGCTGATCGACAGGGAGAAGGCTGTCAGCCTGCTGGAGAATGTCCGCAAGCAGCTGTCCGAATTCGAGGTCATGATTTTAGGGTTTTATCTGGACGGTCTTACCTGCCGTGAGATCGCTGCGGCCGTCGGCCGGTCCCCCAAGTCGGTGGACAACGCCGTGCAGCGCATCCGGCGCAAGGTGGCTCGGCAACTTTCATCAGGCGATATCAGCAAGCGCTGAACGCAATATATTTTTCTCAAAGAGAGGGTAACATCATGTACGAAGACAAGACTTTGGTTTGCAAGGAGTGCGGTAAGGAGTTCGTTTTCACCGCCGGTGAGCAGGAGTTCTACGCTGAGCGTGGTTTCCAGAACGAGCCTCAGCGCTGCAAGGCCTGCCGTGACGCTCGCAAGAACGCCGCCCGTGGCCCCCGTGAGTACTTCACCGCTACTTGTGCAGCCTGCGGCGGCGAGGCGAAGGTTCCCTTCGAACCCAAGACCGACCGTCCCGTGTATTGCAGCGATTGCTTCGCTAAGATGCGTGAGAACGGCTGATCAGCCAGACTGACATATGATGCGGGAGTTGCCTATGCGGCGGCTCCCGCATTTTATATGCCCAGCCCGATACGGACTCTGCATTTTCTGTGAGTTTCACAGGCTGTTCATGATTTTCCTGTTGAAAAAGACGGAAACATGGGATATACTAACGATGTAAATATCAAACGGAGGTTTTGACACATGATCGAAATCAAAAAGGACACCATCATCGGTGATATTCTGGATGTTGCCCCTCAGACCGCTCCCATCTTCTTCTCCATCGGTATGCACTGCCTGGGCTGCCCCTCTTCCCGTGGCGAGACTGTGGAGGAGGCCTGCGCCGTTCACGGTGTGGACGTGGACAAGCTGCTGGAGCTGGTGAATCAGGAGGCCAACAAGGCCGCTGAGTAAAACGCAGCGAACGCATACGGTCATGGTGCCGTATGCGTTCCTTTCTGTCTGGAGGGAGGCCCCATGAAACGAATCGCATTGCAACCAAGACTGCGCCTGCTGGCGGAGATGACGCCGCCCGGCGGCCGTCTGGCGGATATCGGCACCGACCACGGCTACCTGCCGGTCTGGCTGCTGCAGGAGGGGCGCATCCCCTCCGCCATCGCCTCCGATGTGGGGGCGGAGCCGCTGGAACACGCCCGCCGCACGGCGGAGGAATACGAGACACAGGGGCTGGACTTCCGGCTCTGTAACGGCCTGTCCGGCATCGAGCCGGAGGAGACAGACACCGTGGTCATTGCCGGTATGGGCGGCGAGACCATCCGGGATATCCTCCGTGCCGCTCCATGGACGGCGGCCGGCCACCACACCCTGCTGCTACAGCCCATGACCAAGGTGGAGCTGCTGCGGGGCTGGCTGCGGGAAAACGGATACAGCTGCACCGAGGAGCGTCTGGTGCAGGACAAGGGGAAACTGTATGTGATCCTGTCCGTCACCGGTGGCCCCTCCGGTGAGGCCTCGGATGCGGAGCGGTACGGCGGCTTCTGTCTGGAGCACGACCCTCTGTATGGCCTGTATCTGGAGCAGCAGCTGCGGCGGCTTTATCTGCGGATGGACGGCCTGCACCGGGGCGGGGACGAGAGCGAGGCGGAGCCGCTGGCGGCTCTGGCGGATATTCTGGAAGGAAAGAAGGAGGCGTGGCAGCGTGGTAACGGTCAATGATGTAACGCGGATGATGTTCCGGTGGGCTCCTCCGGAGCTGGCCATGGACTGGGATAATGTGGGTCTTCTGGTGGGCCGGGGCGACCGGGAGGTCCACCGGGTGCTGGTGGCGCTGGATGTGTCTCCGGACGTAGCGGCAGAGGCAGCAGAGACGGGGACCGACCTGATCGTGTCCCACCACCCGGTGATGAACATCCGCTGGCACGCCCAGCAGATGCAGACGCTCCGGGAGGATACCCGGCTGGGCGGGCTGCTGACGGAGTTGGTGAAGCGGGATATCTCCACCATATGTATGCACACCAATCTGGATGCGGCGGAGGGCGGTGTCAACGACTGTCTGGCCTGCACGCTGGGTCTGCAGGATACAAAACCGCTGAATGAGGAAAAAATCGGGCGGATCGGCACACTTTCTTGTGAAAAACCCCTTGAACAGTTCCTATCAGATGTGGTAAAATTATTAAGTTGCAATGGACTGCGATACAGAGACGGCGGCCGGCCCGTTCACAGGGTGGCCGTGGGCGGCGGAGCGTGTGGGGAATACATCCCTCAGGCCATCGCTCAGGGCTGCGACACCTTTGTGACATCCGACCTGCGGTACAATGACTTTCTGGATACGCAGGGGCTGAATCTCATCGATGCAGGACACTTCCCCACGGAGGATGTGGTGTGTCAGGAGATCGTCCGCCGGCTGCGGGAGACGTTCCCGGAGCTGGAGGTCACAAAGTCCGCCGTACATGGCGACGCAGTTAAATTTTACATGAGATAAGGAGAGAACGATACTATGTCCGGACATTCCAAGTGGCACAATATCCAAAAGACCAAGGGTGCGGCTGACGCCAAGCGCTCCGCCACCTTCACCAAGATCGCCAAGGAGATCATCGTGGCCGTCAAGCAGGGCGGCAGCGGCGATCCCGCCAACAACTCCCGTCTGGCTACGGTGGTGGCCAAGGCCAAGGCCGCCAATATGCCCAACGACAACATCAAGCGTACCATCGACAAGGCACTGGGCGCCGGAAACACCGATAACTACGAGTCCGTCACCTATGAGGGCTACGGCCCCTGCGGTGTGGCCGTGATCGTGGAGGCCCTGACCGATAATCGTCAGCGCACCGCCCCGGAGATCCGCCATTACTTCGATAAGTTCGGCAAGGGCATGGGCGCTCAGGGCTGCGTATCCTGGTCCTTCGACCGCAAGGGTGTCATTGTCATCGATAATGAGGATGGCGAGCTAGATGAGGATGCCGTCATGATGGATGCGCTGGATGCCGGCGCCGAGGACTTCTCTCCCGACGGCCCCGTGTTCGAGATCACCACCGATCCCGACAGCTTCAACGATGTGGTGAAGGCGCTGGAGGCCAAGGGCTATACCTTCGCCAGCGCTGAGCTGGAGATGGTGCCGCAGACCTACGTGACCATGACCGGCGAGGATGACGTGAAGAACATGAACAAGCTCATCGATATGCTGGAGAACAACGAGGACGTGCAGAACGTGTGGCACAACTGGCAGCAGGACTAAGAAAGAGTCCTGCAAGAAAACGGCCCTTACATGAAAAAGCAGGCGGCGCTCAACTTCAGTTTGGTGCCGCCTGCTTTTGTGCATTTCACATTTTATGTGTTCCACACCGGAAAAGGCTGAGATCCATTTGTATTCGCAGAAAGGTTACATTTTGGGAGATAACTTCCGTCACGCCTATTGAAAGCTAAATGATTGCTATGCTACACTGCGTATACACACGAACAGAAAAGGAACAGAATGGAGAGAATCGAAACGGTTGAATTTACCAATATGTGCATGATCTGTGATGGCAGCCGAGTTGTCGTGATGGAGCGGGAAAAGCGGGACTGGCCGGGCGTCGCCTTCCCCGGAGGTCATGTAGAGCCGGGAGAATCCTTTACGGATGCCGTGATTCGGGAGGTGCAGGAGGAAACCGGACTGCATATCCGTTCCCCTCAGCTCTGCGGCATCAAGGACTGGTGTGAGGATCAGTGCAGATTTGTTGTGCTGCTTTATAAGGCAACTTGTTTTGATGGCGAATTGCGCTCCAGCCCCGAAGGCAGGGTCTGGTGGGAGGATATTGCCGATCTGCCCAAGCTTAAGCTGTCTTTGGATATGCGTGATATGCTTCGGGTTTTCACAGAAGAAGCTTTGAGCGAGTTCTTCTACTATCAGGAAGGCAGTGCGTGGAAGTATGACCTGAAGTAGTAAAACGGTGATAAAGAGCAGGGAGCTTCATGCTGTTCTGCTTTGATGCATCTGTTTTACGCTAAAAGGCATCCCCCGCGTTACACGGGTGCTCATAAGAAAGTAATTCCAGAAATTACGATTATGGCATCTGTCAGACGGGGTTGGTAAACGAGATAACGGGTATTCGGTGAAAGCCGAGTACCCGTTATTTTTTTGCCCATGCGTGGAAGCAATAGATTTATTCACATTTTTCGAGTATAATTAACTCATATCTTTCCTATCCTTTCCATTCCGAGATTTTTTCAAAAAATCTCAAAAAATTTTGGAAACATTGGAACAATTCAACCTTTCTCATGCCATATATAGTAGAGGGCTATTTCAAAACGATTGGAGGTGACGCTTATGGAGAAGCGGAAAAGCCCGAAAGGTTTCATTGTGGTGCTGCCCGATGAGATTATCGAAGTACCGCAGGACAGCGACAAATCATGGCTGACCCTGTTTTATAGCCTACCGAGGGAACTTGCGGAAAAGTGGAAGCCTGCCTATGAACTGCCCCGTTGCCCCTATGAAGTTTTGAGGACGGACAAGTACGACCACATCGTATGTGACGATATGTTCAAGTTGCTTGTGTGGGACTGCTACGCATGGAGCGCATGGCAGTCTTTCCAAGTGAAAGATCGCAAGGGTAATTATCGTGATATTCCCGGTACATGGACGCAGTACGCAGGATATTTTCCTTTGTGGCGTTTGTCATATAGCATTATCCCTTACATCCGCATGAAGTTTGAGCAGAATGGGCTTGGATTCCAAAATCTTTACAACATCCCGCAGGGCGTGGAAGTGCCGTGGCTGACCTATCAGCAGTTCAGCAATCTGATCGGCAATGTCACCGATATGGTAGTTACGGAGCAGGAATGGCAGCCCATGATCGATGCGATCTGGGAGAACCGCACCGTGGAGGACTACGAAACCACAAGCAGCACTGTCAAGACGGATTTCATGCGGAAGTGGCATCACAACCGCTCCGGCAAGCCAATTTCTCTGGATGAACTGATGGAGAGCGAGGATGGGGATATTTTCGATGTGGCAGACCCCCGTAGCGAATTCGAGAACTCTGTCATATCCGAAATGCAGATCGCTTCCTTTGCAGAAAGCACTATCACGGAGAAAGATCGGGAAATATTGAAGCTGCGTATGGAGGGCTACACCGAGCAGGAGATCGCAGACAAGGTGGGCTATAAGACCGCCAGCGCAGTCCATAAGCGGATCGCCAAGATCGCAGACGCTTATGAGGATTTTGTGACAGCGGAGTATCAGAAGTATTTGGACAAGTGAACAGACGAAGAAGCGGCAGCAGTTACCGAAATGGTGGCTGCTGCTTTTTCATGCCCGAAAGGAGGTTTTTATGAGCAGAGAACCGTTTGAAACCATGCCCGATGTGATGGACGCAAAGCAACTTGCACAGGCGTTGCAGATTTCCAAAGCGGGCGCATACAACCTTTTGAATGACCCGGATTTTCCGACCTTGCGGATTGGCGGGCGCAAGCTGGTGATGAAAAATGAGCTTGTGGAATGGCTAAAAAGCCACACAAATCGAAAAGCATGAAAACACGGTCAAGAGCCGGAAAAGTGGCAAATCAGCCGATAGCGAGAACCGGGACATACTCCGCATCGTTTGGAGCATTTCTATCGGAAAATCGTACCACTTTTCCAATTCAAGAGCCGAGAAAAATTTGTAAAAAACAGGAGGTTTTATGAGAACAGGACTTACTAAGAGAGAAAAGACAACTGCCATCTATTTTGACGAGTATGGCAGCATGATCGAGGTGCAGACCCATAATACCGACCTCAAAAAGCGGCTGTCGGCATTTGCGGCGAAGTACCCGGAGTGCTGCCGACAGATTGACGATGACGAGCAAGGCGAGCTGACCTTTGAGATTGAAAAAGGCAGATTGAGTTTCCGGCTGACTGCGCCGTACAGCGAGGAGCGGAAACAGGCAGCGAGTGAGTGGGCGAAAAAGAATGGACTAAAATATTGAGAAAGTTTTCAACGTGCCACACTGTTGTCGTGATGATATGATATAATCTGTTTATTCACACGGCAGGAGGACGGCATATGAAAACATTTCTTGCCCCGAACGGGGAGTATATCACTATCCCGGATGGCAGAGTGACAACATTCGGACTCAGCAAAGAACAGAATGAATTGGTCAAAAACGCTTTGCCAGCAAAGGGGTACGAACTGCTTGACACCGATGCTCCAACCGATCTGATTGCCATTTCTGCGGCGGCTCTCATTATCAATGCAGCTGCCTTGGATTCAGACAGCAAAGAAATGATTATTGATTATTACACGGAGATCGGAGGCTGTACCGATGAAACCGTATTCTGGCTTGGTTATCCCAAGCCCCCAAGGCATTTGCGGGCAAAGTTCAAGTGTTATGAAAATTTTGAAGGACTTGCCGCTAATCTGCAATATCACCTTTTATCGGCACACAGCAAATCTAAAAAAGCGAAAGATTTCAGCAAGAAAATGGCGGACTGCTTGATGATTTTATCCCTGATTCGTTCTCATCCCGGTATCAAGACACAGGAGCTTGTTGATAAGTTGGAGATACCGACGAGGACGATTCAACGGCATATTTCCGCCTTACAGGCGGCAGGCGAATGGATTGAGTATGATACTCACAAAAGAGGGTGGCGGCTTCAATATGGTATTTCCGTTTTGTTCGGAGATCATCTAAAAGATGAATAGTACAGGAGTCAAAATGTGAACGCAGCCGTTTATATGGGAAAGGAGGAATTGCCCAATGAATTTTGATGCGCTGTTTATAAAATGGAAAAGCAAGTATGACTTTAATGCGTTTATTCGGGATGGAATTGTTGATTCTGAACACTACGATAGCCCGCATATTCTATTTGTTCTTCGAGATATGAACTGCCAATCCGAGCTGGATTTGTGCGCCGACCTGCGCAAGGACGGAAGTGGGTGGAAAACTTGGAACAACATCAGTAGATGGACAAAGGCGCTTCTGGACGGCACTGAAGCGTATCCACGATCTATGCCGAAAGAAGAACGGGTGCGGCAGATCAGCCGTGTGGCAGTTATGAATCTGAAAAAAGAAGGGGGCGGTAGTCGCACAGATGGACACGAACTGGAACGGGCGGTTGAAGAGCAGTGCGATCTCATTCGTGAGGAGATCTGCTTGTGCAATCCAGATATCATCATTTGCTGTGGATTATCCAGTGCAGGTATGAAAGGAAACGCCGTGTTACTGGAGGAAAAACAGGTTCTTACGCCTGTTGAAAGCTGGAAATCATTCCATTCTCAGAGCTTTGACAGGGAATGGTATTACTACAGGGCTGTCATAAATGGGAAACGGATTCCGATTATCAGCTTTTGCCATCCGCAGGTCACAAATCTTGACGGTTTCAGAGGGCATGAAAAACTATTTATTCCGCTGTACCGAGATATGCTTTATATAAGGGAACTGTTTTTGAAAACCGCAACGGGAGGGGGTTGATATGCTGATGGATTTTGAATATATGTTTAGCGGCTTATCTGCTTTCGAAGTCGAGTGTAAGCTCCGGCAGATTATTGAAAACGCCCTCTATCAAAAATATGGTGACAAGCCTGATGAACTGATTAAGAAGCGGATCCTCGACGAATGGGTGGCTATGGAGCGCAGCGATACAGTGCTTGATGTCGCCGCTTTATACGAGCTTGTTATCTGGCTCAAGAAGAACAATCATCCATATTGGATGCGTGGATGTGCCGGCTCCAGCTTTATCCTCTATCTTTTGGGAATCACCTTTGGCAATCCGCTTCCACCCCATTACCATTGTCCTGTGTGTCATTCTGTTCAGTGGGAAACAGACTATCTTGACGGTTTTGATTTGCCGAAAAAGAAAACCTGCGAACAGGACAAAGCCACTCTTATTCCAGATGGGCACAATGTTCCGTGGCAGACTCTATGGGGATATGGAGAGCATGTTCCAGTATTTGATATTGACTTGCCGAAAAATTTGCGCGATGATTTTCTTGTTATATTGAAAAATCACTGGCTGCGAAAAAAAGAATCAGATGCTTCCGTTTCACTAAAAATGAATTCTGAAAAACTCAGTGCATCCCTTTCTAATATCAGCTTTGTGTTTCGCTTGGAGTGCTCGTCTATTCATAAAACTTTTCATAGCAAAACAGTGGATGCATCGTGCGTCAATATATCGTTGAGCGCATGGCAAATGCTTTTGGATTACTATGATGGTTATAATGAGCAGAGTATTCTTGGCACGAACACTTTTGCTGACTTGATTTCATTTTCAGGAATTATTCACGCAACCGGGGCATGGGACGATGAGGCAGTTTTTATGAATCGCTACCTCGATTATGCTCCGTCGGAACTGATCGCTTTTCGTGATGATATATTCCATTATCTCATAGCACATGGTTTCTTGGAAAAGGACGCATGGCGAGGAATGAATTGCGTTCGCAAAGGATTGGACTTGCCTGTTATCACGGAAGAAATGAAGCATTCCCGTGATAAATGGGTGTTGGATCGTTGTGAAAGAATAGAGTATCTGCTTCCTAAAGCTCATGCCGTAGAGTACATCATGTTCCGTTTGAAAGCAGCAATACTGCCGGAGAGTACACAGCGGATTTCAGCAGGGTATGCTGTAATAGACAATACTCTGGATGGCATAGATCGGTCTGATGTAATTATTTTAGGCGCAAGAGTCGCTATAGGAAAGACCACCTTTGCCCTGGATGTTGCATATGCCCTTGCCACTACAGCCAATAAAAAAGTTGCGATATTTACACCGACAGATAATGTGAAGAACATTTTGGAGGGGCTCAAACGCCGGGCGGATACAGATTGCCCTGAAAACATATCATTATGGACAGGAGATACTTTATGTACCAAGTCATTAAGAAATAAGCTGAATGCCAATGATGTTGATTTTCTGATAATAGACTGTCTGCAATCTTTTGAGCCAGTGGGAACTAAAAATGTAGAACAAGTTGAAACCACTATGCAAGAACTCAAACAACTGGCAAAAGACAAGAATGTACCGATGCTGGTACTTACACAATTATCAAGAAAAGTTGAACGCCGAAAAGAACATACTCCTCTTGTTAAAGATATTCCGCATTTCAAAAGCGTCGTCCCCTTTGCTGATAGTATTCTTCTGTTGTACCGCGAAGCGTACTATGATCCTAATGCTGACAGGAGCATAGCGTGGTGCTTTATAGAGAAAAATGCCCGTGGGGGATTGGGAGCAATGCCGTTGATATGGAATGATGAAAAAATTGGATTTGAGAATCCTGCACCTTCGTGTCATGCGGAGTAAAATCCCTTTGGAACAAAGGGCGCACTTCTATACAGGGGCAAGCCCTGTATCGTGCGTCCTACGGAGCGAACAAGGGGCTGCACCCCTTGCGCCGCTTTGCGGCTATCCCTGCGTACTTTACGAGTGGCGCAATTTGCTGACGCAAACAGCACCACTCGCAAAGTTTTGAATACGTACCCATGACCGTTTGCCGATTTTCGGTAGGCGGTCTTTTTATATCCCCACACCAAAATCAAGGAGGTTATGCACTATGGCAAAACAGAAAACCATCCCCGAACTGAAAGCCGAGCTCGCCGCCAATGAACGCCAGCTTACCCAGCTCCGGCACAAACAGCAGCAACTTGAAAACCGTGCCGCCTACTACGAAAAGGGAGATCGGCGCAAGCGGGCACATCATCTTATCACCCGTGGAGCAGCTATTGAAAGCATTGCATCGCTGACAAGGGTTTTGACCGAAACCGAATTTTACGCCTTTGCGGAAAAAGCCTTTGCCGCCCCGGAGGTCAAGGGCTTGCTTATGGAAGCGGTCAACGAACACAACCAGGCAGAACAGAAAGAGAGGTGTTGAGTATCGCACTCTATCATTTTCATGTGACGCAAATCAAGCGCAGCGCAGGACAATCCGCTATTGCGTCTGCCGCCTATCGCTCTGGCGAAAAGCTGCACAGCGAATACTACGGCGAGGACAGCGACTACACCAAAAAGGGCGGCGTGATCTGTTCGGAAATCCTGCTGCCACCCCATGCCCCGCCCTCTTTCTCTGATCGGGAAACGCTCTGGAACGAAGTAGAGAAAGCGGAACGGGGAAAGAAAGCGCAGCTTGCATACAGCTTTGACATTGCTTTGCAGAACGAGTTTTCCATGCAGGAGAACATCGAGCTTGCAAGGCAATTTTTGTTGGATCAGTTTGTGAGCCGGGGCATGGTGGTGGACTTTGCCGTTCACTCTCCCGACAAGGAGGACGGCGGCATATCCGTATCTATGAGGACAACGTGGCTGGGCGTATTACGGATGAACGGTTTTCCATGATGAGCAGGACTTACGAGGACGAGCAGACGCAGCTCAAAGTGGAAATCCAGAGCTTACAGCAGGAAATCGAAGTACAGGAACGACAAATTGAGAATTTGGAACAGTTCATCCAACGGGTACACAAATACGAGGATTTGGACGAGCTTACCCCTTACGCTCTGCGGGAACTTGTCAAGGCGATCTACATTGAAGCCCCGGACAAGAACAGCGGAAAGCGGCGGCAGAACATCCGCATTTCCTATGACCTTGTGGGCTTCATCCCGGTGGAAGAACTGCTGAAACAGGAAACGGCATGACCGAAGCCATGCCGTTTCTGCAAAAATACGATATTACTTTCTTACGACCCCCGCCCATTTGCCGGGGATGCCTTCGTATATCCGAATGCGCTTTACAGAGTCTCCTTGATCTTGGCTGCGATCTGGTCGGCGGTGAGGCCGTACTCCCGCAGCACATCCTTGGCCTTGCCGGACTGGCCGAAGCAGTCGTTGATGCCGATCTTGCGGAATTTACAGTTCACCTTGCCCATGAGGACGTCCGCCACGGCATCGCCCAGACCGCCGATGACGCTGTGTTCCTCCACCGTCACCACGTTGCCGCACTTCTGTGCGTACTTCGTGACGCAGGCGGCGTCGATGGGTTTGATGGTGTGAACGTTGATGACAGAGATATGAATGCCCTCTGCGGCCAGCAGCTCCGCCGCCTCCAGCGTCTCGCTGACCATCAGGCCACAGGCGAACACCGCAGCATCCTTACCCTCCCGGAGGACGTTGGCTTTGCCGATCTCGAAGGGATAGTCCTGCTCGAAAACAGGGGAGGCAAGCCGGGCGGTCCGCAGATAGGCGGGACCCTCCATTTGAGCCAGAGCGAAGGTGGCCTTTCGGGCCTCGTTGCCGTCGGCAGGGACGATGACAGTCATGCCGGGGATCATCCGCATAAGGCCGATATCCTCGATGGACTGGTGGCTACCGCCGTCCTCGCCCACGGACACGCCGGCGTGGGAGCAGCAGATCTTCACATTGAAACGGGGGTAGGCGATGGAGTTGCGGATCTGCTCATAGGCCCGGCCTGCGCCAAACATAGCAAAGGTGGAGCAGAAGGGAATGAGCCCCATGGTGGACAGGCCTGCCGCCACATCCATCATGTTGCACTCGGCAATGCCGCAGTCGAAGAAGCGGTCGGGATAGGCCGCCTTGAAAAATTTGGTCATGGTAGCCCCGGCCAGATCAGCATCCAGCACCACGATCTTATCGTTGGAAGCGCCCAGCTCTACCAGCGCCTTGCCGTAGGCTTCACGGGTGGCGATTTTTTCACTCATGCTCTCAGTCCTCCAATTCCTTCAAAGCCTGCTGGCGCTGCTCCTCGTTGGGAGCCTTGCCGTGCCAGCCCACCTGATCCTCCATAAAGGAAACGCCCTTACCCTTCACGGTGTGGGCCAGGATGCACTTGGGCTTGCCGGGGGCCGTGGGAGCGTCCAGCGCTGCGGCAATGGCATCCAGATTGTGACCATCGATCTCGTGGAGATCGAAGCCGAAGGCCCGCAGCTTGGCGGGCAGATCGCCCAGAGACATGACCTCGTCGTTGCGCCCGTCGATCTGCAGCCCGTTGTTGTCGATAATGACCGTCAGGTTGTCCAGCTTATAGTGGGCAGCGGACATGAATGCCTCCCAGATCTGTCCCTCCTGACACTCGCCGTCGCCCAGCAGCGTGTAGACCTTCACGTCCTGTCCCTGATGCTTGGCACCCAGTGCCATACCAACAGCGATGGAGCAGCCCTGTCCCAGAGAGCCGGTGGAGGCGTCCACGCCCGGAACCTTTTTGCAATCGGGATGCCCCTGCAGGATACTGTGGAGCTGGCGGAAGTTGGTGAACTCGTCCCGGCTGATGAAGCCACGCTCCGCCAGCACCGCATAATAGCAGGGGGCGGAATGGCCCTTGCTGAGAACGAAGCGATCACGGTTGGGGTCCTTGGGATTTTTGGGGTCGATACGCATCTGTCGGAAGAACAGGGTGGTCATCAGCTCTGTGGCGGACAGGGAGCCGCCAGGGTGGCCGCTGCCGGCGTTGGCCGTCATGTTGATGATGTCCCGGCGCACCTGTTTGCAAATGCGGGAAAGTTCTGCCGTATTCATGGGTAACCTCCATCTCATCATACTTCTTTTAGCATATAGCATTTGGACGGTAAAGTCAATGAATCTGCGGGAAAAATCCGGCGGATCACTCGTCTATCTTGCCCTTGGGCTTCACCCGTGACAGGGGATTGGCACGGGCCGCCACCCGTAGGGCCTCGTTGTCGATGTGGGTGTAGATTTCGGTGGTGTTCAGGTGCTCATGGCCCAGCACCTCCTGCACGGCCTTGACATCCACGCCGTTTTGCAGCATCAGGGTCGCTGCCGTGTGGCGCAGCTTGTGGGAGGAGTAGTGGGTGCTGTCCAGCCCTGCCTCCAGCAGATGCCGCTTCACCAGCGCATGAACCATGGAGCGGCTGATGCGTCGGTTCTGCTGGGAGAGGAACAGGGCGTCCTCGTCCCTGCCGGTGATGGGTCGCCGCACCGCCAGATACTGCTCCAGAGCCGCCTGACACGCCTCATTGAGGTAGACGATGCGGACCTTGTTGCCCTTGCCCAGCACGTGGAGGGCCTCTCCTTGAATGTCACTGCGGTTCAGGCCGATCAGCTCGGAGATTCGCAGACCGCAGTTGAGAAACAGCGTTAAAATACAGTAATCCCGCTCCCGATTAGGGCCGTCTACGCTGTCTAAAAGGGCCATGCTCTCCTCCAGTGTCAGATAGCGGGGCAGGGTCTTTTTCAGCTTGGGCGAGTCCATATCCTTCACGGGATTCTCCTCCAGCACATGGACCTTGTTGCAGAGATAGCCGTAAAAGGAGCGAATGGTGGCCAGCTTTCTGGCACGGGAGGCGGCGTTGAGTCCCTTTTCAGAGCGCTGGCTATTCTGGTGCAGCACCCGATCCCGACTGAGGTAGGTCATATAGCCGTAGATATCCGTCAGCGTCACCGAGGCGATGAGGTCCCGATCCACATCCCGGATGCTGACCTGATCCATAGGGACATCCCGCAGAGCCGGGTCACGGGTCTGCTTCAGGTAGCGGAAAAAATTCCGCAGATCCAGAAAATACTCGTCCACAGTCCGCTGGGAGTGGGCCTTAATGGTCTCATGGTAGGACAGAAAGTCCAGCAGCAGCTGGGGGGCCTCCTGCCGGTAGTCGATGGGCATGGTCTCACCTCGCAAAATAGCACGGCGTCGCCGCCGCTCTGCAGCTATTATACCATGCTGTGGGGATTTTGCAAGGCGCTGGGGTTTGCATCCTCGGCATGGGTATGGTATAATCCCAGCATAGAGCACCCCGACGGCGCATAGAGTGTGCCGGAGGGGGTGAGAGCCATGGTACTGTGGCTGCGGCACAGGCGGCTCCTGTGGAGCATTCTGGTAACGCTGGCGACCCTGCTGCTGACACTTCTGCTGACCGGACGGCAAACCCGGCCCACTGCGGTCGGCGGAGAGATATCCTCACCGGGGACGGTCATCGTGCTGGATGCCGGACACGGCGGGGAGGACGGCGGTGCCGTGTCCCCGGATGGCGTGCCGGAGAGCGGCATCAACCTGCAGATCGTCCGAAAGGCGGAGGGGCTGTTGGTGTTTCTGGGCCGCAGCGTCCGATTGACCCGAACAGGGGAGGAGGCCATCTATTCTCCGGAGGCCCAGACCCTGCGGGAGAAGAAGGTGTCGGACCTGAAGAACCGTGTGGCGCTTATCAACGCCCTGCCCCATGCGGTGCTGCTCAGCATCCATCAGAACAGTATGCCCCAGCACCCCGCTGTCCACGGGGCGCAGGTCTTCAGTAATCCACAGGAGCCTGCCGCCGGGCTGGCGCAATCCATCCAGCAGGCGCTGAATCTGACAGTAAACACCGGAAACGAAAAGACCGCCAAGGCCATAGGGGACTCGGTGTACCTCATGAAGCACATCACGTGTCCGGGGGTGCTGGTGGAGTGCGGCTTCCTGTCCAACGCCGACGAGGCGCAGCTGCTCCGACAGCCGGAGCAGCAGAAACGTCTGGCGGCGGCCATTGTGGCCGGATACTTGAATTTTGGGAATCATTGACAAAAAATAAGGGGATATCCATGAAAGCGAAGACAGTTTTTTTCTGCACGGAGTGCGGCAATGAGACACCCAAGTGGTCGGGACGCTGTCCCGCCTGTGGTGCATGGAATACCATTGTGGAGCAGACGGATAAGCCGGTGAAAAGCGGAAGAAAGTCTGTTTTTTCCACAACTGTAAAGGCAGAACGCATCACAGAACTGGGCACCTCTGACGAGATCCGCTTCCTGACGGGTATGGGGGAGCTGGACCGGGTTTTGGGGGGCGGCGCCGTCAAGGGATCACTGGTCTTGGTGGGCGGTGCGCCGGGTATTGGCAAATCTACACTGATGCTCCAGATCTGTAAAAAATTGGGAGAGTTCTCCAAGGTGCTGTACGTTTCCGGCGAGGAATCCACCCGCCAGCTGAAGCTGCGGGCGCAGCGGCTCCGGGTGGAGAGCGAAAATCTGTATGTTTTGTCGGAGACGTGTTTAGGGAATGTCATGGAATGTGTCCGGGAGGAAAAACCGGATGTGCTCATTGTGGACTCCATCCAGACGCTGTATAATGAAGAGGTGGATTCTCCCGCCGGCGGCGTGGGGCAGGTGAAGGACTGTACCATGGCCCTGATGCAACTGGCAAAGGGACAGGGCATTACGGTATTTGTCATCGGCCACGTCAACAAGGAGGGCTCTATCGCAGGTCCCAAGGTGTTGGAGCACATGGTGGACTGCGTGCTGTACTTCGAGGGCGATCAGCACATGACCTACCGCATCCTGCGGGCAGCCAAGAACCGTTTCGGCGCCACCAACGAGATCGGCGTCTTTGAAATGATGGACTGGGGCCTGAAGGAGGTGGAGAATCCCTCCGAAATGCTGCTGTCGGGCCGTCCCAAGGATGCACCGGGGACCTGCGTCACCTGCGCTATGGAGGGAGCCCGCCCGGTTTTGGCGGAGGTGCAGGCTCTCATCGCTCCGGCCAGTGCCGCCAATCCCCGGCGCATGAGCAACGGCTTTGACTACAACCGCTTTGCGATGCTGCTGGCGGTGCTGGAGAAGCGGGGGAATCTGAAGGTCTCCCAGTGTGATGCATACCTGAATATTATCGGCGGTCTAACGCTGGAGGAACCGGCGGCAGATCTGTCCGCTGTGGTGGCCATCGCCTCCAGCTATCTGGACAAGCCCGTTCCCAGCCATATGGCCGCCATCGGAGAGGTGGGGCTGTCTGGGGAAATACGGTCTATCAATCACATGGAGCAGCGTCTATCTGAGGTGCAGCGACTGGGTTTCACGCAGTGCATCGTCCCGGAGCACCGGGTCAAAGAGATGAAAGAACTGCCGCATCTGGAGCTTCTGCCGGTACAGAACGTGGCGCAGGCTCTCCAGCTGCTGGTACAGGGAAAGCTGATGAAGTGATGCGAGAAAAAGTAAGAGGGCATATGCCCTCTTACTTTTTTGTAACGGATGTAATATAGTAATACTTTACAGTGACTAATAGAAATTCCTGGTTTTCGGCGACCTGCTTTCGGGGGATAAGCACCATCCTTGACACGCTAAGAATTGCCAGATATTCTGTTATGTCTGCTGACAGCGAAGGGTAAGGGCGAATCTCAACAAAATATGTACCCACGTCAAAAGAGAGCGAGTATCCTGTAAATTATCCATATGAAGGAGATTCTCTTCCTCACGACCTGTTCGGAAACTATATAGAGTGTTCCGGTAAACTGGTGGTAGGCGGCAATTCAATTGAATCGATCATTCTGATAATTGCGCCGTTTGCTACATCATGGGAGGAGGGGAGATTTTGCTGCTGCCTTTCATAGTCCAGCGGAAGAAACTCCGTCATCGTCCCTCGATATCGCTTGGGCAGGAAGGTATTCTGGCAGCGGGGATTCTCCCGTTCCCTGATGGCCACCGTCTCATAAAACCGCTTCCATAGGGCTCGGAAGCAAAGCTCCTCCTCACCGGGCAGGGCCAACTGCAGGCTGTCTACCCGCATCATTCGGGATCGGCCGCTGCTGTATAGCAGTAGGTCCTTGTGTGTACTGTCGTAGATAAAAAAGGCTTCGTTGGCATAACGATTGCAGAAGTGGTTTCGCAGCAGGGGGAGGACTCGATTTTTTGGCTCGATTTCCGCTCCCAGCACGCCACTGTACTCGGAAAAACGGATGAAGCCACGCAGCTTCTCTAACTCGCCGCTCATGTGCCGCAGAGCCTTGGCCACGGGGTAGTAGGCCGCATCCGACTGGTTTCTCAGGAAATCCGGTCCTTCGTCCATCAGCTTGCGGACAAAGGTGTAAAGGTGTAACTCTTTATCCTCCATACAGGTGAGAAAGGCACGGTGCAGCAGCTCTGCGGCACGCTTGGAGCGCTTGAAGATGCCCCGGTACACCCGTCGGGCGTGCTCCGGCACCGTCAGGATGCTGCGGACGGAATACAGGGAAAAACACTCCTCATCGCTGTAAAAGGCGATGGGGAATTCTTTGTGTACATAGCTTTCAAACACGCAGCAAAGGAATCCGTCGAAGCTGCCGTCGTATTGAAAGACCACATCCTGCCATGCCATCGTATCACCCCGCCGAGTCAAACAGTGACAGCTGCCGGCACTCTTCCGGCGGCAGCTGCCCTCGCTCCATCGCCTCTAATTGCCGCTGAAGGGTCTGGGCGGTAAATTGCAGGCCCTGCCGCATTCGGCCGCCGCAGGTGATAAAGAACTGCGCCCTCTTCAGCACCACCCCCAGTTTTTTCAGGTCCTCGAACCGCAGCGTACTATGGCGGCGGGCCGAGACGATACGCCGTGCGCTTATCGGGCCGATGCCTGGCACCCGTAGCAGCGTCTCGTATTCGGCGTTCATGATCTCCAGCGGAAACTGTTCCAGATGTCCGATGGCCCAGTGGCACTTGGGGTCCACCAGCGGATTGAAGTCCGGGTGCTGCTCGTCCAACAGCTCCTCGGCCCGGAAGCCGTAAAACCGCAGCAGCCAGTCCGCCTGATACAGGCGGTGCTCCCGCAGCAGAGGGGGCTTCGTATCCTTGGAGGGCAGCAGACTGTTCTCGACTACCGGCACATAGGCGGAATAGAACACTCGTTTGAGACGGTACTTCTCGTACAAAGACTGGGTCAGGTGCAGGATATGGCGATCATTGTCCGCCGTGGCGCCCACAATGAGTTGGGTGCTCTGTCCGGCCGGGGCAAACACCGGGGCGTGGCGGGACTTCACCAGTTCTGCCTTGCTCTCTCTGGCCCGGTCCCGAATCTGTGCCATGGGCCGCAGAATGGCCTGTTTGCTTTTATCCGGAGCCAGCGTTTGCAAGCCCTTCTGAGAGGGCAGCTCGATGTTAACGCTGAGCCGGTCTGCCAGCAGCCCCAGCCGCTGCACCAGCTCCGGCGATGTGCCGGGGATGGCTTTGGCATGGATATACCCGTTGAAGCGATATTCCTCTCGCAGGATCCGCAGGCACTCGATCATCCGTTCGGTGGTGTAATCCGGGCTTCGCAGCACGCCGGAGGAGAGGAACAGCCCCTCGATATAGTTGCGGCGGTAAAAGCCGATGGTCAGCTCCGCCAGCTCCCGTGGCGTGAAGGCCGCCCGGCGGGTATCGTTGCTGCGCCGGTTGACGCAGTACTTGCAGTCGAACACGCAGCTGTTGGTCATCAACACCTTCAGCAGGGTGATGCATCGCCCGTCGGCGGAGAAGCTGTGGCAGCAGCCGGCGATAGAGGAGGTGGTGTTGCCGATCATCCCCGGCCGGGCGCTGCGCCTGACGCCGCTGGAGGTGCAGGCTGCATCGTATTTGGCGGCGTCCGTCAGGATGGCCAGCTTATCCAGCAGCTCCATGCCGTTACACCGTGCGGCGGCGCTGCTGGGGGCGATCCAGCCGGTCGATGACATGAATGGCGCTGCCGGAGAAGAAAGCCACGCCCACCACCATCATAATAAATCCAAAGGTCGTCATAGTACATACCTCCTGTGAAACTTTTGTTCGACCCTCATTATAAGTCGAACATCCGTTTCTGTCAATAGGAAATCGAACAAAATTTCTATATTTCTGCAGAGAGGTTGACCGGCCCCGGATTTTGTATTAAAATAGTGGAAAACAACAAGCAGGGGATAAAAAATACATGAATGAATTACAGCAGCGTTTTATTCGGGCAAGGCGGCAGGCCATCGCCCTGAACTATCAGCATCTCAACGACAAGCAGCGGGAGGCGGTGCTCTCCACGGAGGGGCCGCTTCTTCTGCTGGCCGGAGCCGGCAGCGGCAAGACCACGGTGCTTATCAACCGGGTGGCCAACCTTCTGCGCTATGGCCGGGGCAGCGACACGGAGGAGATCCCCATGCCCATCTCCGACGATGAGGTGGAGTTTCTGGAGCAGTATGTCCGGCATCCGGCCCCGGAGCAGAAGCCCTTGGCGGATTATCTGTGTGCCGTGGAGCCCGCCCGCCCGTGGGAGGTACTGGCCATCACCTTCACCAACAAGGCTGCCAATGAGCTGAAGGATCGTCTGGAGCGGATGCTGGGGGAGGAGTCCCGTGATGTGTGGGCCGCCACCTTTCACTCCGCCTGCGTGCGGATTCTGCGGAGGGACATCGACAAGCTGGGCTTTGACCGCAGCTTTACCATCTACGATACTGATGACACCAAACGGCTCCTGAAGGACATTCTCAAAGAATTGGAGCTGGATGAAAAGACCTTTCTCGTCCGGGAGATCCAGACCATCATCTCCCGCTCCAAGGATGATATGATCCTGCCGGAGGAGTTTGCCGCTCAGGCAGAAAAATCTCAGGATTGGCGGCGTAAGCGCATCGGTAAAGTATATGCGCTTTACAACCAGAAACTACGGGACGCCAATGCGCTGGACTTCGACGATATCATCCTCCACACGGTGGATCTGCTGCGGACGGACAGGGAGACGCTGGCCTACTACCAGCGCAAGTTCCGCTACGTCCTCATCGACGAGTATCAGGACACCAACCATTTGCAGTATCTGCTGGCTAGTCTGCTGGCAGGGGGACATCGCAACATCTGCGTGGTAGGCGACGACGATCAGAGCATCTACCGCTTCCGGGGGGCCAACATCGAGAACATCCTGAATTTTGAAAAGCAGTATACCGGCGCCCGTACCATCCGTCTGGAGCAGAATTACCGCTCTACACAGAACATTCTGGACGGGGCCAACGCCGTTATCCGCCACAACACCGGCCGCAAGGGCAAGACTCTGTGGACGGAGAACGGAAAAGGGGAAATCATCACCGTCAAGACCTGCTTCAATGAGTCCGACGAGGCCAACTATGTAGTGGGGCAGATTATGATGAACTACCGTCGGGGCGTCAACTGGAAGGAACACGCTGTGCTCTACCGAACCAACGCCCAGTCCAACGCCATGGAGTATGCCTTTAAGCGCAACGGCGTCCCCTATAAGATCATCGGCGGCATGAAGTTCTTCGACCGGGCCGAGGTCAAGGATATGCTGGCCTATCTGTGCGTTATCAACAACCCCACCGATGATCTGCGGCTGCGGCGCATCATCAACGTACCCTCCCGCAAGATCGGCACCGCCACGGTGGATAAGGCGCAGGTGATCGCTACGGAGGAGGGGAGGCCCCTCTATGAGATCCTCTGCCACGCATCCGACTATCCAGAACTGAAATCAAGCGCTGTAAAGCTTCTTGCATTTACAGATATGATGGAGGAAATGCGCCGCCATGTGGCCGATCTGGGGCTGGTGGAGTTCTACGAATATGTATGTGACCGCACCGGCTATGTGCGGATGCTGCAGGAAAAGGACGATATGGAGAGCCGGGGCCGGCTGGAGAACGTACAGGAGTTGGCCTCCAGCATCATGGGCTTTCTGGAGAACGAGCCGGAGAACCCCACTCTGGCGGGCTTTTTGGACGAGGTGGCTCTATATACGGATCTGGACAGTCAGGCGGACTCCGACAACTGCGTCACCCTCATGACCATGCACAGCGCCAAGGGGCTGGAGTTTCCATGCGTGTTCGTAGTGGGCATGGAGGACGGCCTGTTCCCCGGCAACCGGGCCATGGGGGATGAGGAGGAGATGGAGGAGGAGCGGCGACTGTGCTACGTGGCCATGACCCGTGCCAAGGAGAAGCTAACCCTCACCAATACCCGGCAGCGCACCCTGTACGGCCGTACCAGCCCCGCTATGCCCTCCCGCTTTCTCAAGGAGATCCCGGAGGAGAATATGGAGTGGCTGGGGAAGCCCGAACCCCAGCAGGTGGCGTCCCACTGGGAGGGGGAGTGGCAGCGTCCTGCCGCTGCGTCACAGGTACGTACCCGTCGGGAGGAGCCGGTCCGATCTACAACGGCTCCGTCCGCTCCGTCGGTGCGGGCTCGCTCCGCAGCACCCTCTGCGCCCCTGATGCAGCTGCGGGCCGGCGACAGCGTTCGCCACAATGCCTTCGGAGACGGTATGGTGCTCAGCGTCCGGCCCATGGGCGGCGATGCGCTGGTGGAAGTGGCCTTTGACAAGATTGGCACCAAAAAACTGATGCTCAAGGCCGCCGGGACCCATCTGACCAAGCTGTGAGAGGGATAGACTCCCTGCGTTGGCGCAAAAATGCACGGAATGTTCGGAATATTTGCTTAGAACTTCTTGAAATCTCTCCCGGCGTTTGCTATAATAACCCCAAAGGATAAACCCATCCACAATGGTAAAAAATTCAGCACAGAAAGGAATCGTTACCATGATCTATACTGCGGAAGTACAGCATATGTGTCCGGTGGCCAAGGGCGCTTACCACGGCCCGGCTCCCATCCCTGAGGAGGGGAGGTGGGTGCAGGCCAAGGAAATCTCCGATATCTCCGGCTTTACCCACGGTGTCGGCTGGTGCGCCCCTCAGCAGGGCGCCTGCAAGCTGACCCTGAACATCAAAAACGGCATCATCGAGGAGGCACTGGTGGAGACCATCGGCTGCTCCGGTATGACCCATTCTGCCGCCATGGCCTCCGAGATCCTCATCGGCAAGACCATTCTGGAGGCGCTGAACACAGATCTGGTGTGCGACGCCATCAACACCGCCATGCGTCAGCTGTTCGAGCAGATCGTATATGGCCGGTCTCAGTCTGCCTTCTCTGAGGGTGGCCTATCCGTGGGCGCTTCTCTGGAGGATCTGGGGAAGGGACTGCGCTCTCAGGTGGGTACCATGTTCGCTACTAAGGTCAAGGGGCCCCGCTATCTGGAGATGGCCGAGGGCTATGTCACCCGGCTGGCGCTGAACAAGGACGACGAGATCGTGGGCTATGAGTTCATCAGTCTGGGTAAGATGATGGACTTCATCAAGAAGGGCGACGACGCCGCTGCGGCGCTGGAGAAGGCCAAGGGTCACTACGGCCAGTTCGAGAACGCCGCCAAGTACATTGACCCCCGGCAGGAATAAGAGGAGGACAAAGAATGGCACTGTTTGAAAGCTACGAAAGAAGAATCGACAAGATCAATGGCGTCCTCGCTCAGTATGGCATTGGCTCCGTGGAGGAGTGCCGGGAGATCTGCAAGGCCAAGGGCTTCGACCCCTATGAGATCGTCAAGGGCATCCAGCCCATCTGCTTTGAAAACGCCTGCTGGGCGTATACCGTGGGCGCAGCTATCGCCCTGAAGTCCGGCGTCAAGACCGCTGCCGAGGCCGCCAAGATGATCGGTGTGGGCCTGCAGTCCTTCTGCATCGACGGCTCCGTGGCCGAGGACCGGAAGGTGGGTCTGGGTCACGGCAATCTGGGGGCCATGCTCCTCAGCGATGAGAGCAAGTGCTTTGCCTTTCTGGCGGGCCACGAGTCCTTCGCTGCTGCCGAGGGTGCTATCGGTATCGTGAAGAACGCCAACAAGGCCCGTAAGGAGCCCCTGCGGGTGATCCTCAACGGTCTCGGTAAGGACGCTGCCCAGATCATCAGCCGCATCAACGGCTTCACCTATGTTCAGACGCAGTTTGACTACTATACCGGCAAGCTGAGCATCGTCCGGGAGATTCGTTACTCCGAGGGTGAGCGGGCCGACGTCCGCTGCTACGGTGCCGATGATGTCCGGGAGGGCGTGGCCATTATGCACCACGAGGGTGTAGATGTGTCCATCACCGGCAACTCCACCAACCCCACCCGGTTCCAGCATCCTGTGGCCGGTACCTATAAGAAGGAGTGCATCGAGCAGGGGAAGAAGTACTTCTCCGTGGCCTCCGGCGGCGGCACCGGCCGTACCCTGCACCCGGACAACATGGGCGCCGGTCCCGCCAGCTACGGCATGACCGATACCATGGGCCGGATGCACTCCGACGCCCAGTTTGCCGGTTCCAGCTCCGTCCCCGCTCATGTGGAAATGATGGGCTTTTTGGGCATGGGCAACAACCCCATGGTCGGTGCTACCGTGGCTGTGGCCGTGGCGGTGGAGGAGAGCCTGAAGGGCTAAGGCTATGCTGCTGAACTGCGTATTCGTTGGTTTGGGCGGCGCAGCCGGTTCCATCTGCCGCTATCTGCTGGGGCTGCTGCCCCTGAAACCGGTCAGCGGCTTTCCGGCTATTACCCTGTGCATCAATATCGCAGGTGCCTTTGCGCTGGGCCTAATCGGGGCGCTGGCGGGGAAGTATGCCAAGCTGAACCCGCAGCTGCTTCTGTTCCTTCGGGTGGGGGTGTGCGGCGGCTTCACCACCTTCTCTACCTTTTCCGTGGAGACGGCAGGTCTGCTGCAAAGCGGAAAGACCGGCCTTGCGATGCTGTATACGGCGCTGAGCCTGCTGTTGGGCGTGACGGTGGTGCTGCTGGGGCAGCGGTTGGTGCGGTAAAGCGGCAAAGAAGAGACATATAAAAATGGCTCCTGACAAGCTGTCAGGAGCCATTTTTTTGTTATTACGGGATGCCCGTTTCATTTCGATTATCTTCCGGCAAAGGACTGCACACCGCTGTTGATGAACTGCCCGGCGAAGCGGGCTATTTCCTCCGGGGATTCCCTGGTGCCGTCCTGAAGCCAGCGCAGGGCCAGCATCAGATTTCCCGGCACGATGAAGGCGCAGAAGTAGTGGATCTTCTCCCGGTCGCCGGGACATAGCAGGGACAGATACGCCTCGATGAAGTCATCCCGTAGGATGCGGCAGATGCGCTCTGTATAGGCCCGGTCACCGTAGCCCCCCAGCAGCACCTTGCACAGGTCAGCGTTCTCTCGAATGAAGGCGTAGAGGTCCGTCAGGAAGGGGTAGCCGCCGGTCATGGAGTCCCTGGGATCGTGCCGCCGACAGAGCTCTGACAGACGCTCCGCCATCTCATCCTCCAGATGCAGCAGCAGGTCGTTGACGTCCTTATAGTGGATATAGAAGGTGCTGCGGTTGATATCCGCCTGCTCCGCCAGCTCCCGGACCGAGATGCTCTTGGCGCTCTTCTGGGTCATCAGATGCATCAGCGCCAGCCGCAGCTGCTTCTTGGTCTTTTTTACCCGTCTGTCAATGGTCGTGCCATGCATAGTCAACACCTCCGTATGCTGTAGAATAAACTGACCTTATTCTACCATATTCGTCCCTGAATAATCAACATTTTGTTGGATAAAAGACAGAAAAATTTACATCTTCTTAAACCATATCCCTTCTAATGGGCCGTCCCGCCGCATATGCTGGGAGCAAAAGCTGATAGGATTCGGAGGAGAAGCATATGAATCGTTCCACATCCATGTATCAGGATATGGCATCCCGCACCGGCAGCAGCATCTATATCGGCGTGGTGGGGCCGGTCCGCACAGGAAAATCCACCTTCATCAAACGGTTTATGGAGACGCAGGTGCTGCCCAATATTGAAAACGACTACCGACGGGAGCGGGCCAGAGACGAGTTGCCCCAGAGCGGCTCCGGCCGCACCGTTATGACCGCCGAGCCAAAGTTCGTACCGGAGGAGGCCGCAGAGGTGCGTCTACCGGACGGCACCTCCTTCTCCGTGCGGCTCATCGACTGCGTGGGGTACATGGTTCCCGGTGCCGTGGGGCAGTTCGAGGATCTGGCGCCACGGATGGTCATGACCCCGTGGTATGACCATGAGATCCCCATGACGGAGGCGGCGGAGCTGGGGACTCGGAAGGTCATCTGCGACCACTCCACCGTGGGCATTGTGGTCACCACCGACGGCAGCGTCACGGACATTCCCCGCAGCGACTATCTGGAGGCGGAGGAGCGGGTCATCCGGGAACTGCAGGAGCTGGGGAAGCCCTTTGTGGTGCTGGTGAACTCCCTGCATCCGGAGGAAGCCCGTCCGCTGGCGGAGGAATTGCAGCAGAAATACGGTGTGCGGTGTCTTGCGGTGAACTGTCTGGAGCTGGGGGAAGGGGACCTGCAGGAGATTTTGCGGAGTCTACTGTATGAGTTCCCGGTGCAGGAATTGCAGCTGTTTTTCCCGGAATGGGTGGAGGCTCTGCCGCCGGAGCATCCCATCCCAGCGGGCCTTTATCATGCGGTGGGGCAGGAGGCCAGGCGGCTGGAGCACGTCCGGCAGCTGGAGGGCTGCATGGCGGCGCTGGAGCAGTCGGAGCAGATCCGATCCGTGATGCTTCGGCAGATGGATCTGGGGACCGGCGTGGGGCAAGTGGAGGTGCAGCTGCCCCGAAGCCTGTTCTACGATACGGTGAACCAGCAGACGGGGCTGAGCATCACCGACGACGGCGATCTGATGGAGCAGCTGGTGACGTTGGCGGGCCTACGAAAGGAGTATGACCGGGTGGCGCAAGCGGTGTCCAGTGCCCGGAGTACCGGCTATGGCGTGGTGATGCCGTCGGTGGAGGAGCTGGAGCTGGAGGACCCGGAGATCGTGCGGCAGGGAGGACGGTACGGCGTGCGGATGAAGGCCAGTGCTCCGTCTATCCATATGCTGCGGGCGGATGTGAGCACCACGGTGTCTCCCATTGTGGGGAACGAGAAGCAGTCGCAGGACATGGTAAACTATCTCCTACAGGAGTTCGAGGGAGAGCCGGGGAAGCTGTGGGAGTCCAACATCTTTGGCCGCAGCTTCCACGAGATCGTGGGGGAGGATTTGCAGGCGAAGCTAAAGCGGATGCCGGAGGATTCTCAGAAAAAGCTGCGGGAGGCGCTGGAACGCATCCTCAACGAGGGAAGCGGCGGTCTGATCTGCATCATTCTGTGAGGGGACGCATCCATAACGAAGAGAGGCAAGGCCGATGGCCTTGCCTCTCTTCGTTATGGTATCCTTATTTGCGGAGAATCAGCAGATAGTCCTCGCCCTGCGGGGCGGAGGTGATTTGATAGCCGTTGTTTCCGGCGAAGCGGGTGATATTGTCCACGGCGCAGGGATCGTCCACCAGGACCTGGATCTCGGCGGGATTCTCCTTGGCGGCCTTCTGGACCATAATCACCGGCATGGGGCAGAGCTGTCCACGGGCGTCGATCATACCTTAGCCGCCTCCTTCCGGGAATTCAGCAGGGAGATGGCCAGCAACACCACAAAGCCGATGACCACAGCCACCTTGCCTGCGTTGGCGATACCGCCTACCACCACCTCACCGGCATCATTGGCGCTGTCGGGATTGCCGGCCAGTGCGAAGTTATGGGCGAAGGCAGCACCCACGATCATACCGAACACAGTGACGGCGCTGTCACCGTTGCCGGAGCCGGCCAGAATCAGCTGACGCAGGGGGCAGCCGCCCAGCAGCACGCTACCCCAGCCCACCAGAACCATGCCCAGCAGATTCCACAGGTGGCTGCTGTGAGCGATGGGCTGCAGATCGAAGCCCAGCTTGAAGCTGCCCAGCGCCAAATTGCCGATGAAAACGGTGACGAAGATGGCAATGAAGCCATACAGCAGGTGATTGTCCTTCACCAGAATGGAATCACGGATACCGCCCACCATGCACAGGCGGGACTTCTGAGCCAAAGCGCCCACCACCAGAGCAATGAGCAGGGAGACGATGGCAGGGGCGTGCATAGAGCCGGGGCCTGCCTCGCTGGCGTGGAAGATGGCGGGGACCGCCAGCACCAGTACTAGCAGCACGAACATCACCACGGGAAGGGTGGTACCCTCCACCAGCTTGGCGGGATAAGAGCGCTTGAGGCCGAAGCCACGCTTAAGGAACACGATACCGATGAGGATGCCGATGACGAAGCCGGCCAGACCCACCAGAGCGTTCAGGTCGCCACCGCCCATACGCAGAACCATCCGCAGGGGACAACCGAGGAACACCAGTGCACCGATCATGACGAAGGCGCCCAGCACGAACCGGGTGGCGGGGGAGGAACCGGTCTGCGGACGGAACTCCTTACCGGCCAGAGCCATGATGAAAGCACCCAGCACTAGGCCGATGATCTCAGGGCGGACGTACTGCACCTTGGCAGCACTGTGCAGGCCCACGGCACCGGCGATATCACGCTCGAAGCAGGCGATGCAAAAGCCCATGTTAGCGGGGTTGCCCAGCTTGGTCAGCACCAGAGCCGCTACGCCCACCAGAACGCCGGCAATGATGACCAGCCAATTCTCTTTTTTCATTACAAAACTCCTCTCTCTTTTAACAGCTTGTTCATATATCATACGATAAAATACAATTTTTGTCCAACAAATGGTTCCTATAGAAAAGAGCTGTTATCGAATCATTCGATAACAGCTCTTTTTCGATTTTTGAATGGATCAGAGATTCCGGCGAATGGCCATCTGGCGGCAGAAGCGGACAAAGGCCTGCTCCGACTGGGAGAGGATCGTCTCTCTGGGGTAGACCAGATAGATACTGCGGTGCAGTCCCTGCGGGTCCATGGGGAAGGTCAGCAGGCGGCCGTCATCTACCTCAGACGCCACAGAAAGGGCTGATAGCACCGAGACGCCTACGCCTTGGGCGGTCATACGCTTGATGGCCTCCGGGTCATCTACTCTGGCCACGATGTGCAGGTCCTGATCGGCAAGGCCCATATTCCGCATATAGGACTGCACGGTGCGGTCCGTGCCGGAGCCCTCTTCACGGGCTACCGTCGGCTCCCGCAGCAAATCACGGCCATAGACATTCTGCTTCTTCAAAGCCTGATAGTGAGGATTGTTGGCGGTACACATCACCAGATGATCTTCCAGCATGGGGAAGTAGGTCATGGAATCCGGCTCCAGCATAGCTCCCACGAAGCCCAACCGCACGGAGCCGCTGTGGAGCAGCTTGTGGATCTGGGCCGAGTCGCCCCGGCGCAGATGGTAGCGGACGCCCGTAATCTGCTTCATATACTGAGCCAGCAGCTCCGGCAGCAGATACTGCGCCGGTACCGTGGAGGCTCCCAGCAGCAGGGGAAGGCCTGCGCCATCCTGATTCTGGAGGACCTCCTCCAATGCAGCGCAGTCTGCCAAGATTTTTTTGGCTGCCGGATAGACCCGCTCGCCCTCCGGTGTCAGCCGCACCCGGCGGCGTGCGTCACGGTCCAGCAGGCGGGTGGACAGAGCCGTCTCCAGTGCCGCCAGATGTGCGCTGACGGTGGACTGGCTGAGGAACAGGGCCTGCGCTGCCTGTGTAAAGCTCCCCAATTCCGCCACGGCCACGAATACCTGGATCTGTTTCAAGCTGAATTCGCTCATGTCTGCCTCCTTGCTGCGTGATACTTATAGAAATATAACACATTTTTCTATGTCTCGTCAAGTCGTGGGGCTCCGGCTGGCGAGTTTTGTAAAATCGCCGCCGACCGTTGCCAAGTCGGCTCATGCGTGTTACAATAGAAAAAACGATGATGAACGGGGAGGAAACTTGCCATGCTGCTGGCGATCGACATCGGAAATTCCAACATATCTGTGGGGCTGTTTGACAAAGCAGGGAAACTCCTGTTTCTCTCCTCCATCGACACCGACAGCCGCAAAACGGCGGATCAGATCAGCATCGACCTGATGAATCTGTTTGCACTGTACCGCTATGATCTGAAGGACGTCACCGGTGCCATCTTTTCCAGCGTGGTGCCGCCTATCAACTTTATGATGACCAAAGCCCTGACCCGGCTGCTGGGCGAGCCACCCATGGTGGTGGGCCCCGGTGTCAAGACAGGGTTGAATATCCGCATGGAGGTCCACAACCAACTGGGGGCCGATCTGGTGGCCAACGCCGTAGCGGCGCTGGAGAAGTACGCTCCGCCCATCATTATGATCGACATGGGGACGGCCACCACCATCTCCTATATCTCCGCCAAGCGCAGCTATGAGGGCGGCCTGATGTTTCCCGGCGTGCGGCTGAGTCTGGATGCGCTGTCCGACCACACGGCCCAACTGCCGGATATCTCCTTGCAGCATCCCAAACAGTTGATTGGGAAAAATACAGAGGACTGTATGCGCTCCGGCATCGTCTACGGCACGGCGGGAATGCTGGACGGCATTATCGACCGCATCAGGGAGATGTTGCCGGGTGAGCAGCCCACCATTGTGGCCACCGGCAGTAATGCGCCGGTGATCGTACGGTATTGCCGCAACAAGGTGTATTATGACAAATATCTTCTGATGAACGGCCTGTGGGCCATCTATCAGAAGAATCGCTGAACCGCAAAAGTCTCCGCACATAGATGCGGAGACTTTTGCGGTTCCATCGGATCAGCATAGCGATGACGAGATGGATGACCGTATTTCAATCCACGCATTCCATGAGGAGTGCGACAATTTGTCCGGAGTGATGCGATTGTCAGAAGTGACCCGAGGTTATCCGGAGCCAACACGAGCGCAGATACCGCAAAACGGGGAAAAGCTTGTTTTCTCCTCTTCCTGATTGAACAAAATTTTTATTTTGTTCAATCTTGTGTGCCGAAGAAAAGGCTCCCCCGCTGGAGCCGAGATGCTGTTTTGCGTATCATAGCAGACGAACGAATGGTTGTCAAGTTTGAACAAAATAATTGTTATTGTTCAGTCCGTGGAGATAAGGTTGTTTTCGGACAAGCTGCCTCTACCAGACCAGTTGCTCACAGATGGCTTCCGTTTCACGCAGCACGTGCGCCTACACTCGCACGTGCTGTTTTTTCCGCATCGAACACTGAGCATAGGCATCTCTGGAACAAAATCTCCCCTGCTGCAACAGAAACACCGACCCGGATGGATCGGTGCTTCTATGCTTTATAAAACGAAAGGAAGTATCCTATGGCTGACAGAGATTGTGAAATCAAAAACAAGGATTCACAAATTTACAGAAGTTGCAGGGGGTAATACTGAACCCCCCGCCCTTGTGAGATATGCACAAAACAACGGTGAAGAAATTGTGCAGTCTCACGACGATTGTGAAATCGTAAACTAAGATTCTCAAATTCTCAGAGGTTACAGGGGTAATACTAAAAGATAATCATACAGTAAATTGAAAATGCACATTCAAACCGCAGTCCGCAGGAACCTACGGCGAGTGCAGGGCTGGAGACGGTGCGGCGCTGCCGCAGCCCTTAGAGGCCACGGAGCCGCAGCCGCTCCATGCCCGGCTGCATGAACTGACGCACGCAGACGCCGGGCGACCGGCAACGGCTGCCGGGCCTCTACTCGCCTGCCTACGAACTGCGGCATTTTTAATGCGCTATAAGCGAAGATAACAGCAAGGTAATGTGGGGACACATGAATGCCGGATAAAATCGCATAGAGATGCCTTAAAACGCCAGCAAACAGGGTAAGCGCCGCCTACCGGAACCGTTCCGAACGACCATAAGTCACGGAATGAACAAAACATCTCGCATTTTGTTCAATCTTGTGTGCCGAAGAAAAGGCTCCCCCGCTGGAGCCGAGATGCCGTTTTGCGTATCATAGCAGACGAACAAATGTTTGTCAAGTAAGTCATCATGTCGTACGGCTCAATCAACCCCTCCCTCTTTAGCCGGAGGGGTTGATTGAGCCTATAAGAACCTATTGCGGATTAGAAACTTGAAGCTTGCGTGATATCTTTGATACTCCGGCAGCGATATCATTAAATACTTCCCAAATACTTCTAAATCCCGTCACGCTTCTAAAATTTCCCGGAGCTTTGCCAGTCCCTTGCGCTCCAAGCGGGACACCTGTACCTGAGATACCTTCAGGATACGGGCAGTTTGCTCCTGTGTCATTCCCCGAAAAAAACGCAGAAGTATGGTGATCCTTTCCCGCTCCGGCAGGCTGTCGATGGCTTCCCGCAGCGCTATTTTTTCTACCATCCCCTCCTCCGGGCTGTCTGTCCCCAAGGTGGATTCCAGCGTCAGGCCGTCGATGGTCTCCTGCTGGAGGGATTCCAGCGGCCCGTTGGCCAACTCTACGGCGGCGACCTCCTCCACAGTCATTCCCGTCTCCTGCGCCAATTCTGACAGCTGCGGTTCCCTCCCCAGTGCATGGCGCAATCGTTCACGTGTATAAAACAGGGTCTGGCCCTTTTCCCGGAGGCTGCGGCCCACCTTGACGGAGCCGTCGTCCCGGAGAAAACGGCGGATCTCACCGGCGATTTTGGGGACGGCGTAGGTGGAAAACTGCGTTCCATATGTGAGATCAAATCCCTTTACAGCCTTGATAAAACCAATACATCCCAGCTGGTAGAGGTCGTCTGTATCCACGCCGCAGCCGCTGTATCGCTTGACGATGCTCCAGATAAGCCCCACATTTTCCGTCAACACCTGCTGACAGGCGTCATTGTCGCCATTCTGCGCCCGATCCAACAGCGTCAGCAGCTCGCTCATCGCTTCGCCGGGACACGGGAGGCGATACGCTTACGCATGGTGACGGTGGTTCCCTTGCCGGGGGCAGACTTTACCGTCAGTTGATTCATAAAGCTCTCCATGATGGTGAAGCCCATACCGCTGCGCTCCTCGCCTCCGGTGGTGAACAGCGGCTGCCGGGCCTGCTCCACGTCCTCCATGCCGCAGCCCCAGTCACGAATTACCAACTCCAGCGTCTGATTTTCCAGCAGCCGCAGCTTCATGACGATCTTCCCCAGCTGATTTGGATAGGCGTGGACGATGGCGTTAGTCACTGCCTCGCTGACGGCGGTTTTGATGTCTCCCAGCTCGTCCAGCGTAGGATCCAGCTGGGCGGCAAAGGCCGCTGCGGCCAGACGGGCAAAGCCCTCGTTGCTGCTGCGGCTCAAAAATTCCAAGGTCACATAGTTCTCCGGTCTCCGCTTCATATGTACTCCCCTCTCATCGTATGGTCAGATAACGTTGGAGTCCCGCCGCATCCAGCACTCGGCGAGCCTGTGCTGCGGCACCGCAGACATCTGCCGTGCCGCCCAGCTCCTGCATCCGCTGCCGGGCCCGGATCAGCAGGGCGATGCCGGAGCTGTCCATAAAGGTCACGCCGGAGAGATCCAGCGTCAGCTGTGTAGGCAGGGTCTTCTCAATCTCCTGATCCAGCCGCCGCAGGAGCCCCTTAGCGCTGTGGTGGTCCAGCTCACCTGAGAGGCGGATGAAGATATGGCGGGCCTCGCATTTTACAGAAACTTCCATTGGGATCGCTCCTTCGTGCAAAAAATAAAATCACCGCAGATCCTTCGATCTGCGGTGATTATACATGATGAAGCGGTTATTTTCTGTCAAAAACGGGGGCTTGGAAAAATCATCCACGCATGGCCGCAGCGGACTCCTCCAGCTTGGCAATCAGCGCACGGGCCTTGTCGGCCTTCTCCCGCTCGGCATTGACCACGGCCTCCGGGGCCTTGGACACGAAGCTCTCGTTTTGCAGCTTCTTCTCGATGCGGGCCAGATTCTCCTCTGCCTTGGTTTTCTCCTTGGCGATGCGCTCCAACTCCTGCCGGATGTCCACCAACTCCGCCAGAGGCAGATAGAGGGTGGCGTTGTGGGTGGCCACGGTGACCATACCCTTCAGATCCTCCGGAGACTGCGCCTGAACCTCCACCTCGCTGGCGTAGGCCAGCCGCATGATGAAGTCACGTCCGCCGGCATAGATATCCGGGGTCTGAGTGACGATGAGGATCTTGGCCTTCCGGGAGGGCGGCACGTTCATCTCGGAGCGCCGGGCCCGGACGGCGGAAATGGCGTCCTTCACCGCCTCCATGGCGTTTTCCTCCTGAGTGAAGGCGAAACGCTCCTGATACTCCGGCCACTGGGCCCGGATCAGGAAGTCGCCCTCGTGGGGCAGCGCCTGCCAGATCTCCTCGGTGATGAAGGGCATGAAGGGATGCAGCAGCTCCAGCACCCGCAGCAGCACATAGCACAGCACGTTCTGAGCCGCCAGCTTGGCCTCCTCGTCCTCGCCGTACAGCCGGGCCTTGGTAAGCTCGATGTACCAGTCGCAGTACGTGTCCCAAATGAAGTCGTAGATCTTGGCGGAGGCCACGCCCAGTTCATAGGCCTCCATATTATCCGTGACCTCCCGGATGAGGGTATTCAGCTTGCTGAGAACCCACTTGTCCTCCAGCTCCAGCTGCTCCGGTAGCTGTACATGGTCGATGGTGAGGTTCATCATCACATAGCGGGAGGCATTCCAGATCTTATTGGCAAAGTTCCGCATGGCCTCACACTTCTCCACAAAGAAGCGCATATCGTTGCCGGGGCTATTGCCGGTGATGAGGTTGAAGCGCAGGGCATCGGCACCGAACTTGTCCGCCATCTCCAGCGGGTCAATGCCGTTGCCGAGAGACTTGGACATCTTGCGGCCCTTGTCATCCCGGACCAGACCGTGGATGAACACCGTCTTGAAGGGCTCCTGCTTCATCTGCTCCATGCCGGAGAAGATCATACGGGCCACCCAGAAGAAGATGATATCGTAGCCGGTGACCAGCACGGAGGTGGGGTACCAGTACCTCAGGTCCTCGGAGTCCTTGTTGGGCCAGCCCAGCGTGGAGAAGGGCCACAGGGCGGAGCTGAACCATGTATCCAGCACGTCCTCCTCACGGGTCAGGTGGGTGCAGCCGCACTTTTCGCACCGGGTGGGATCCTGACGGCTGACGTTGATGTGTCCGCACTCGTCGCAGTACCATGCGGGAATCTGGTGGCCCCACCACAGCTGACGGGAGATGCACCAGTCATGGACGTTCTCCATCCAGTTGATATAGGTTTTGGTAAAGCGCTCCGGCACAAACTTGATGGTACCGTCCTTCACCACCCGGATGGCCTCCTTGGCCAGAGGCTCCATCTTCACGAACCACTGGGCGGAGATCAGGGGCTCCACGTCGTTGTGGCAGCGGTAGCAGGTGCCGACGTTGTGGGAATAGGGCTCGGTCTTGACCAGATAGCCCTGCTCCTCCAGATCCTTGACGATGGCTTTGCGGCACTCGTAGCGGTCCATGCCGTTGTACTTGCCGCCGTTTTCGTTGATGGTGCCGTCGTCGTTGATGACACGGATTACCTCCAGATTGTGGCGCAGGCCCACCTCGAAGTCGTTGGGATCGTGGGCAGGGGTCATCTTCACGGCGCCGGTGCCGAAGCCAATCTCGCAGTAATCATCACCCACAATGGGGATCTCACGGTTCATGATGGGCAGGATGCAGGTCTTGCCGATGAGGTGCTTGAAGTGCTCGTCCTCCGGGTTTACCGCCACACCGGTGTCGCCCATCATGGTCTCAGGCCGGGTGGTGGCCACCACGATATCGCCGCTGCCGTCGGCCAAAGGGTAGCGGATATGCCACAGGTGGCCGGGCTTGTCGGTATACTCCACCTCGGCGTCGGACAGCGCCGTCAGGCAGTGGGGGCACCAGTTGATGATGCGGCTGCCCTTGTAGATGAGGCCCTTGTCATACAGCTCGCAGAAGGCCTCACGCACCGCCTGAGAGCAGCCCTCGTCCATGGTGAACCGGGAGCGGGACCAGTCACAGGAGGCACCCATCTTCTTCTGCTGCTCCACGATACGGTTGCCGTACTTCTCCTTCCAGGCCCAGACACGCTCCAGGAACTTTTCACGACCCAGATCATAGCGGGTCAGGTGCTCCTCCTCCCGCAGTCGCTCCTCCACCTTGATCTGGGTGGCGATACCGGCGTGGTCGGTGCCGGGAAGCCACAGGGCGGAATAGCCCTGCATCCGCTTGAAGCGGGTGAGGATATCCTGCAGTGTGGAGTCCATGGCGTGGCCCATGTGCAGCTGGCCAGTGACGTTGGGGGGAGGCATGACGATGGAAAAGGGCTTCTTCTTCGGGTCGGCGTCCGCCTTGAAGCAGCCGTTGTCCATCCACATCTGATAGATATGCGGCTCCACCTCACGGGGATCGTATACCTTCGGCAATTCTTTACGCATATGTTCTCTCCTTCTGATTTGGATTTTATCATCAAAAAAACCGCCCCGCTCCGCCGATGCGGAACAGGACGGACTGTGATCCGTGGTACCACCTGTTGTTCGGGATGACTCCCGCACTCATGGGGCAAGCGCCCCGCCCCGATAACGGAGGGCATACCGTTGGGACCTACTGCCGTGTTCAGTCCAAGGCTCCGGGACGACTTGGGCGGCGCATCACGGGAGCTTACACCCACCGCTCCCTCTCTTAGCTTCCGCACTCCGCTTACTGCTTCCCTTCCGTGCCGTTACACAATATGTATGCAGTATAATACACTCCCGGAAAAAAGTCAAGTTCCCCTTTCCCTTTGGGCGGGGCGGTGCTATAATAGGGAGTATCCAAGAGAGGAGGCGCCGCCTTGCATATTCTGGAGCATTTGCGTACCGTGAACCGACACCGCCATCTGGTGCGGAAATACTGCTTCCGGTTGGGACTGTACTGGCAGGGACTGACCCATGATCTCAGCAAATACAGCCCCACGGAGTTCTGGCGCAGCGCCAAATACTATCAGGGCTACCGCAGTCCCAACGATCAGGAGCGGCTGGTCAACGGCGTCAGCCTGTCATGGCTCCACCACAAGGGCCGCAACCGCCACCATTTTGAATATTGGATCGACTACTGCCGGGGCGAGGACGGAACGCCCTTCATCGGCGGCTGCAAGATGCCGGTGAAGTATGTGGCGGAGATGTTCTGTGACCGCATCGCCGCCTGCCAGGTGTATCAGAAGGAGAAATACACCGATGCCTCTCCCTACGACTATTTCCAGCACTCCAAGGGGCATCTGTGCCGGTCGGAGCACGGTCACGGCTTCATCCATCCGGAGACCAGCGAGCTGCTGACCCGGTGGCTGCTGCTTCTGAAGGAGCAGGGCGAGGATGCCGCCTTCCTTCAGATCCGGCAGGAGCTGAAGGAGCTGCGGAGAGCGTAAATACCGGACAAAAGCCGCTGTCGATCCATTGTGTCGGGGGCGTCTTTTTCTTTTCGGCGTTTTTCACAGGCTTCTCCATAATTTATACAGAATATTGCACAACTCCCGTGTGGGGAATCCCGTTAAAAAATGGCAGCGGCGGGGGTTGTGGAAGTATGTGCGCCGTGATATACTGTATGACCGTGAGAGGAAAAATGGTGAAAAGGAGGAACATATGATGGAGAAAAGCGGGAAAAAAAGTTTATTTTCGATTGAAATAACCACAGGGTCCCTGTGGAAAAATATTCTGCTGTTCAGCCTGCCGCTGATGATGACGCAGGTGCTGGAGGTGCTGTTCAACCTCAGCGACGTGGCCATTGCCGGTAAATTTGCCGACTATCTGGCGCTGGGCGCTGTGGGCTCCACCACTCTGCTGGTATCCCTGTTTACGGGGCTGCTCATTGGCATCGGCAGCGGTGTCAACGTGGTCGTGGCCCGTGGACTGGGGCTGGGCAGTCACGAGGACGTGGAGAAGACCATCCACACCTCCCTGCTCATCTGCAGCGGTATCGGTATCGTGGTGTGTCTGGTCTGTCTGCTGCTGGCGAAGCCCATGCTACTGCTGCTGAATACCAAGGAGGAGTTGCTGCCCGGCGCCGTGGGGTATCTGCGGATCTACGCTTTGGGTATGCCGGCCATGGCGGTATACAACTTCGGCAATGGTGTCCTCAGTGCCGCCGGGGACACAAAGCGGCCTCTGCTGTATCTGAGCATTGCCGGCGTGGTGAATGTGGCCCTGAACCTGTTCTTTGTGATCCAGTGCCACATGGCCGCCCTCGGTGTGGCCACCGCCAGCGCCATCGCCCAGTGGCTGTCCGCTCTACTGATCATGCGGCATCTGATGAGCCAAAAGGATGCCTGCGGAGTGCATCTGAAAAAGCTGGGCATCGACAAGGCCTCCGCCAAGCGGGTGCTGATGATCGGCATCCCCTCCGGCCTGCAAAACGCCATCTTTGCCGTTGCAAACCTCTTCGTACAGATCGGCGTCAACAGCTTCGATTCGGTGATGGTATCCGGTAGCTCGGCAGCTGCCAACGCCGATACGCTGATCTTCAATATGATGTCTGCCTTCTATACCGGCTGCGCCACCTTTGTCAGCCGCAACTGGGGTGCCGGAAAGACGGATCGTATCCTCAAGAGCTACCGTATCGTTCTGCTGTATTCCTTTCTGGCGGGCAGCATCTGCGGCGGACTGCTGCTGCTGTTCGGAGACAAGTTCCTTGGACTTTTCGCCAATGAGGCGGACGTGATCGCCGCCGGTATGCAGCGGCTGAAGATCATGGGCTTCTCCTTCGGCGTCAGCGCCCTGATGGACGCCAGCATTGCCGCCTCCCGTGGAATTGGGCGCAGCATCGTCCCTACCATCATCGTCATCATGGGCTCCTGCGTGTTCCGGGTCATCTGGGTGTACACGGTGTTTGCCTACTTCGGCACCATCCCCTCCCTGTTCCTGCTGTACATCTTCTCCTGGGCCATCACGGGCATTGCCGAGTGGGCCTACTTCCGGCACAGCTACAAGAAATACATCCTGCACGGACAAATATGGTAAACGAACGCCCCGGCCAGTTGACTGACCGGGGTGTCTTTTTTCGGTTCTGGTTGCACATACAAACAACTGGCCCTCCGGCATACTCGGAGGGCCAGTTTTACAGCTTATTCAGGATACGCTTACTCGGCGTCCTCGTCCCCGTCGTTCAGCAGAGCACGGATGGACAGGGAGATCTTTTGCTTCTCCTCATCCACAGCGGTAATCTTGGCATCCACGATCTGGCCCTCGGATAGAACGTCACCGGGCTTCTCGATGCGGCGATCGGCAATCTGGGAGATGTGGATCAGGCCATCCACACCGGGAACGACCTCAGCGAAAGCACCGAAGGTCATCAGCTTCACGATACGGACGGAAGCCACGTCGCCTACCTTGTAGGTCTCCATGAACTTGTCCCAAGGATTGCAGGAACGGTCCTTCACACCCAGAGAGATCTTGTGCTTCTCGGGATCGAAGGAGATGACGTACACATCCAGCGTGTCGCCCACAGAAACCACCTCAGCGGGGTTCTTGATGCGGGACCAGGACAGCTCGGAGATATGTACCATGCCGTCCACGCCGCCGATGTCCACAAACACGCCATAGCTGGTCATGGACTTGACGGTGCCGGTATAGTGCTTACCCACCTCGATGCTCTCCCAGATGGCGGCCTGAGCAGCCTGACGCTCCTCATACTGCACGGCACGGATGGAGCCCACCACACGGCGGCGGGCGCGATTGACCTCGGTGATCCGCAGGGAGACGGTCTGGCCGATCATCTGGCTCAGATCGGCACCACGGGGCTGACCGCTCTGAGAGGCGGGAACGAACACACGCACGCCCTTGACGTTGACGACGATGCCGCCCTTGTTCTCCTCGGTGACCTTGCCCTCAAGAGTGGTTTTGTTCTCGCAGGCCTCAGCGATATCCTCCCAGACCTTCACGGCGTCCAGACGCTTCTTGGAGAGCATAGCGTAGCCCTCCACGTCGTTGACACGGATGATGTAGGTCTCGATCTCGTCACCCACCTTCACCACGTCCTCAGGCTTCACGCTGGGATCGGCGGACAGCTCCTCCACGGAAATATAGCCTGCCTGCTTGCAGCCCAGATCCACCTGAACCTCGGTGGGACCCACGGCCGTCACGATACCGGTTACCTTCTCTCCTGTATTTAAAGTCTTAAAGGATTTGTCCAGCAGTTCCTCAAAGCTCTCTTCCTGGGGTTCCATGTTCTTGATTTCTTCGCTCATTGTTGTATATACCTCCTTAATGATGCCCGCCGGGGTGGACGCGCCGGCCGTAAGCCCCGCCATTGTGCATCCGGAAAGAAAGCCCGTCGTCAGCTCCCCCGCCTGTTCGATCTGATACACGACAGGGCAAGCCTTACGGCAGATCTCCGCTAAATGCTTCGTGTTGGCACTTTTACGATCTCCGACCACGACCATTACGTCAGCCTGAGCTGCCAATTCGGCTGCCTCCAACTGACGCCTATGCGTAGCGCTACATATTGTATCAAAGATTTTTGCGTTTGTACACAGTTTTTTTAAAATTTCTTTGGAAGTTTCCCAAATTGTTCGGATGCAGGTGGTCTGAGCCACCGCCGTCAGGGACAGAGACTGCCGGGAAGGCTCCTGCAGGAGCCATTTTTCAAGCTCCTCCGGCCCCGGAAAGATGACGCTGCGATCCGACCAGCTGGCCACACCCATGACCTCCGGATGCCGAGGCTCCCCAATGATAAGGGGGATACGCCCCTCCCGGTCGGCCTGCGCCACCAGCTGCTGAATCCGCAGCACGTTGGGACAGGTGGCGTTGACGCACACGGCTCCCAGTTGCTCCAGACGGTCAAAGACCTCCTTGCGCTCCCCGTGGGAGCGGATGATCACCGTCTCGCCGGGGCGGACCTCCTCTACGGAGTTCACCTGTCTGGCCCCCAGCGCCTCCAGCTCCGCCACCACATGGACGTTGTGGATGATGCTGCCCAGCATGGCGCAGCCGCCCTTTTCACGGGCTGTCTCCTCCGCCAGCTTCACAGCCCGCTCCACGCCGTAACAGAAACCGGCGCTTTTGGCTACTCTTACCTCTGCCATTGGATCCCTCCTAGCGCATAGGCCCGACGCATGATCTCCTCGGCGTTGGACTGATACTCCTCCGCCGTTCCCTTCCGGCCGGTATATACCGGATCATAGGGCTTTCCGATGATGATGGACACCCGGTGAAACAGGCGCTTGTCCCGGCCGATGAACACCGGCACCAGCGGCACGCCGGAGCGAATGGCCATCATGCCTACGCCGCCTTTGACATCCACGCTGCCGGGCTCTTTGACCCGTGTCCCCTCCGGGAATACCAGCAGATTCCAGCCGTCCCGCAAACTCTGGATGGAGGTCTTGACGGCGGCGATGTCGGAGTTTCCCCGATCCACACCGAATACGCCGATGGCCCGCAGAAAGGCTCCCACCACGGGAATTTTCATCAGCTGCTTCTTGGCCATGATCCGCAGGGGGAAGTCCTGCCGCATGGCGCATATCAGCAGGATGGGGTCCACGGCGCTGGAGTGATTGGCGCACAGCAGTACCGGCTGATCCTTGGGGAGATTTTCCAGTCCCTCCACCCGCAGCGGGTGAAGAAACGTGGCAAAGGGCCGCCATGTGGCCCGGATAAAGCGGTAAAAGCGATTTTTTACCATCCGATCCTCTCCTTTATCATGTGCAGCAGGGCCTCCCGGCTCTGGTCAAAGTCCAAATGGCTGGTATCCAGCAGCAAAGCGTCCTCCGCCTGCCGCAGGGGTGCCGTCTCCCGGTGGCTGTCTGCCCAGTCCCGCTGGAGGATATCCGAGAGCACCTGATTGTAGGGCTGCGGCGTTCCCCGCTGCTCCAGCTCCTTCATGCGGCGCTGGGCCCGAATCTCCGGCGAGGCCGTCAGGAAGATCTTTACCTCCGCCTGCGGCAGCACTACCGTGCCGATGTCACGACCGTCCATCACCACACTGTGGCTGCGGGCCAGCTCCCGCTGCATCTCCAGCAGAAAGGCCCGTACCTCCGGGATGGCGGAGACCACCGAGGCCCAGCGAGAGATTTCCGGACGGCGGATGACGTCCGTCACGTCCTCCCCGTTGAGCAGCATATGCTGCAGGCCGTCCTCACCGTAGGCCATGCTCACCTGAATGTCCGGCAGCATGGCGATGATGGCCGCCAAATCATGCGGGTCTGTCTCCCGGCGGCAGGCGTACAGGCCGATGGTGCGGTAGATGGCCCCGGTATCCACGTAGAGGATGCCCAGTTCTGCCGCTGCGGCCTTGGCCAGTGTGCTTTTCCCTGCGCCGGAGGGGCCGTCAATGGCCACGGCGTATCTCTTGTTGTCCATGCGATTCGCTCCTTATTCCTCTGCGGCACTGACCCCGGCACAATGGCCGGTGGCCCATGCGATCTGCAAATTAAAACCGCCCGTATAGGCGTCTACATCCAGAATTTCCCCGGCAAAATACAGCCCCTGTACCAGCTTGGAGGCCATGGTGGCAGGCTGCACCTGCCCTACCTTCACGCCGCCGGAGGTGATGATGGCCTCCGCCACAGGCCGTGGCCCAGTGACGGGCATGGTGAAGTGCTTCAGCAGCTGCACCAGCGCACGGCGCTGCTCTCTGGTCACGGCGTTGGCCTGCTGCTGGGGGTCCATGCCCAGACGGTTCAGTATCACCGGCACCATGCTGTGGGGAACCAGACCGGAAAAGATGCGCTCCACGCTGCGGTTGGGGGCCTCACCCAGATCCCGCAGGATGCGGCTCTCCAGCTTCTGTTCGTCCAGCGCAGGCTTTAAGTCGATGCTGAGACGGTAGGTCTCCTTCTCCCAATTCCGCAGATGGGCGCTGGCCGACAGCACCAGCGGCCCGGAGACGCCGAAGTGGGTGAACAGTATCTCGCCAAATTCCCGGAAGATGGCTTTCCCTTTCCGGTTCAGCACCGTCAGCTCTACGTTTTTCAGAGCCAGCCCCTGCATCTGCCGGCAGGCCTCGTCCTCACTGACCAGCGGAACCAGTGAACCGTGGGGCGGGACGATCTCATGCCCCAGCTGCGCCGCCATGCGGTAGCCGTCGCCGGTGGATCCGGTGGCGGGATAGCTGACGCCGCCGGTGGCCAGCACCACCGCCTCCGCCGGGTAGGTATCCTTCTCACCACGGACGCCGGTGACAGCACCTTCCTCTGTCTCGATGGAAACCGCCCGGTCGTGCGACCAGTGCACCTTCAGGCGATCCAGTCGGTGCTTCAGAGCACCGGATACATCGAAGGCGCAATCAGACTGGGGAAAGACCCGGTTGCCCCGCTCCGTTTTTAAGGGGACACCCAGCTCCTCAAAAAAGGCCATGGCATCTTGGCTATTAAAGGCGGAAAAAGAACTGTAAAGGAATTTTCCATTACGGGGGATATTTTGCAGAAGCGCCTCCTCCGTACAGTTGTTGGTAACATTGCAGCGTCCTTTTCCCGTGATATTCAGTTTTTTTCCCAGCCGCTCGTTGGGCTCGATCAGCGTGACTTGCGCCCCTCGGCCGGCAGCGGCAATGGCCGCCATCATTCCGGCGGCTCCCCCGCCGATAACTACCACTCTTTTACTCATCTTCCGTTTTCCCGAACACACTGTATTGTGACCAGACCCGCTCCAGCTCGGAGAAGGTTTCCGGCACCTCTTCGTTTTTCCGCTGACCCACCGTGACAATCAGGGCATTCAGCAGGCTCAGCGGCGCTGTGATGGAGTCCACAAAGGAAATCATGTCGCTGCGGACCAGCAGCGCTGCCGAGGCCAGCGGATACAGGGGGGCCAGCGTACTGTCGGTGATGGCCACCACATCCGCCCCCTTTTCTCTGGCGTACTGCACGGCATTGACGGTCATTTTGGAGTACCGGGGAAAGCTGATAGCCAGCAGCACATCACCGGGCTGCACCTGCACCAGCTGCTCGAAGGTCTCCCCTGCCACGGCGTTCTGCACCAGTGTCACATTTTTGAAGATCAGGCGGAAATAGAAGTTCAGATACCCCGTCAGAAACGATGACGAGCGCATCCCCAGCAGGTAGATGTGCTGTGCCTTCAGCAGCTTGTCCACCATCTGCTCGAACTGCCCCCGGTCCACCTGCTCGATGGCGGTACGGAGACTGTCCATATCCCGCTGCATGACGCTGGTCAGCAGATCCCCCTGCATCTGGTCGTTGGACACCTGAATGCGCTGGATGGAGGTGAGCTTTCCACGGATCAGCTCCCGCAGATCCCGCTGCATCTCCGGATAGCCCTCGTAGCCCAGCTGGGCGGCGAAGCGCACCACCGTGGACTCGCTGACCTCCACCGTCTGTCCCAGCCGGCTGGCGGTCATAAAGGCCGCCTTGTCATAGTGCTCCAGAATGTAGGCGGCAATGCGCTTTTGTCCCTTGGAAAACTGTGGCATTTGCTGGCGAATGGTATGCAGCACGTTGTTATTCAACCCCATCGCTTCCCTTCAAGTCTTGTAATTCCTCATCTGTTAAGTATCTCCACTTGCCAGATGGAAGGTTCCCCAAATGCAGGGTATGCTCCTGCACCCGCCGCAGCCGCAGCACGGAAAGCCCCGCCTGACGGCACATCCGGCGGATCTGCCGGTTCTTGCCCTGATGGATGACCACCTCCAGCACCGCCGTCTCCCCTTTTTGGGACAGACGGCGCACCTGTGCCGGTTGAATGGGCTCCCCCTCCAGCATCCGCATCCGGGAGAGCCGTTCCTCGGACCCCTCCAGAGCGCCGGATACCGTCACCTGATAGACTTTGTCCACCTGATGCCGGGGGTGCAGCAGCTGTTGGGCCATGGTTCCGTCATTGGTGAACAACAGCAGCCCCTCGGAATCCTTATCCAGCCGTCCCACGGGGAACACTCTCCGGCCGCAGTCCGCCACCAGTTCCGCCGCCGTTTTGCGGCCCCGCTCGTCGGAAAGGGTGGTGACGTACCCTCTGGGCTTGTTCAGCATCAGATACACCGGCTCCGGTGCCGCAGCCACAGGCCTTCCGTCCACCAGCAGGGTATCCCGCTCCGGGTCGCCGCTCTCCCCCAGTCCGGCCACCCGGCCGTTGAGGGTCACACGCCCCTGCCGCAGCAGTTCCTCTGCCGCCCGGCGGGAGGAGATACCGCAGCGGGCGATCCATTTTTGCAGACGTTCCTCCACGGGATCCCTCCTTACGGCCCGAAGCCAAATTCATACAGGGCGGCGTGATCCGCCCAGTCGTTGCCGTCCTGTAACGTGACGGCAACCAGAGTCCGCCCGTTTCGCCGGACGCAGCTCACCAGCGTCCGCCCCGCCGCACGGGTGTAGCCGGTCTTGAGACCGATGCACCCGTCGATGCTGCGGAGCAGCCGGTTATGATTGGTCATGGTGCGGCCGCCCACCGTAACGCTGCGGGTGGAGCACAGCCGCACAAGTGTTTCGTTTTTTACGGCGCAGGCCGCCAGACGGGCCATGTCCCGTGCCGTGGAATAGTGCCCCTCCTGATCCAAACCGTTGGGATTTGCAAAGGAGGTACCGGTCATGCCCAGCTCCGCCGCCTTGCGGTTCATCTCCGCCACAAAGCGCTCCAGACCGCCGCAGTGGTCCGCCAGAGCCAGCGCCGCATCGTTGCCGGAGCACAGCAGCAGACCGTACAGAAGCTCCTCCACCGTCACCCGGTCGCCGGGCTTCAGATACATGGAGGAGCCCTCCGCTATGTGCTGCTGGGTCACTGTGACCACATCCCCCAGACCGCCACGCTCCAGCACCACCAAGGTTGTCATCAGCTTGGTGGTGCTGGCAATGAGCATCTGCCGGTCGGGATTCTTTTCGTACAGGACCTCCCCCGTATCGCCGTCCATGAGAATGGCCGCTGTAGCGGAAGTATCCGCCGCCCACGCCGTGGGCAGGCACAGCAGCACGATTGCCGTCACTGCCGTCAGGATTCGCTTGTACACAGAATCACCCTCTTCCCTCAGGTGATCCTATTCTATTCCGTCAGAAGCTCTCTTTTTCCTCTTTTCTCTTGTCGATAAAGTGCTCCACCCGGTCCATGACCTCCGGGACCATCTCCACCACGCGGGCCGCCGTGGTCACGGCAGGCACGCCCACCGGCAGCACACGGGTCACACCGTCCTTCACCACCAGAAACGCCACCGGCTCCACCTTCACACCTGCAGTGCTGGCGCCGCCGAACATGGCGGGGGTCTGCTTGCCGTAGTCCCCGCCACCGCAGCCAAAGCCGAAGCTCAGCCGGGACACGGGGATCAGGGTCACGCCGTCCGGCGTCTGGATGGGCTCACCGATGATGGTGTTGGAGTCCACCATCTCCCGAATTTTGCTCATGGAGGCATCCATCAGATCAATAAGGGAGTGATTCTTCTTCTCGTTGTTTTCCATAGTATAGCTTCCTTTCTTTATGATGCGGTCTGCTCCTGTGCCGGCGGCGGAGCCGCTTTCACAGATTGTTCGATTTCCTTTTTCCGTTTCCGCAGCCATTTCAGCAGCGGGATGCCGAAGCCCAAGCCGATGATGAGCAGATCACCGATGCGGAAAGCGACACCTGCCTCTCCCTCTATTTGGGTGCGGGCTGCACCGAAATCCGCTCCCAGATGGATGTGCGGGTCCGGTATCTTCAGCAGCCGCTCCAGCTGGGGCATCAGCGTCCACATGGCGCTGCTGGCCCAGCCATAGGTCTGCGCCACGGCAGCAGGGTCCTCCCCGGCAAAGACCACGGACAGACGCAGGGGGTCGATTCGCATCCGCCGCCGGGTCCGAGCCAGCGCCCGCTTCAGGCCCTCCCACAGGTACGGCAGCACCGAGCGGACATCCTCGAAGCTCAGAGAGAGCTTTTCCCGCTGCCTGGCGGGCTTCTTCTCCTCCTGTGCTTCTCCCTTGGCTTTTTTCTTCTGCTTGGTCTTTTGCTCTGTCTCCGTCTTTTCCGGCCGGGGCAGCAGCTGGATGCGGGCCGGACCGGCTATGACCGTCAGCTCCAGCTGTTCACCGAAGCGGAGGTGTACTCCCACCCTCAGCAGCAGAAGCAGGATAAGCAGCAGCAAAATGCCGCCGATGATCCACAGTGCCACCAAGCCGATCCCCCCTTTCGCCGTTTATACGGCAGTTTTACGCATTTGCATCATCCAGCACGGAGCCGTCCTCCGCCAGACGCAGCTGGCCGTCGGCCTCCATCCCCGGCATCTCCGGCAGATCCTCCAGTGAGTTCAGGTGGAACGCCCGGAGGAACGCTTTGGTGGTGCGGTACAGCCGTGGCCTTCCCGGCACCTGCAGCCGCCCGCACTCCTCGATAAGGTGCCGGTCCAGCAGCAGCCCCACGGTATAGGAGCTGTCCACGCCACGGATCTGATCCACATAGGCCCGTGTGGTGGGCTGGTAGTAGGCGATGATGGTCAGCACCTCCAGCGCCGGCTGGGACAGCTTGGCGGGCTTGCGTATCTCAAAGGCCCGACGGATAACGTCGGCATACTCCGGGGCGGAGCACAGCTGCCAGCTGTCCTCCAGACGCAGCAGCCGCATCCCACGCCGCTCAAAGCTGTAATAGTCCATAAGCTTTTGCAGCACAAGCTCCGCCGTTGGCCGATCCAGCTCCGCCGCCAGACAGATGCGGTCGATATGCACCGGTTCGCCGGAGGCAAACAGGATGCCCTCCACGGCGGCCTCGATCTCTTTCATTTCCCGTGTTTCCACGCTCATTCCTCCTCCGTCTCCTGACAGGTCACCGTGCAGTCGGCGGCAGAGCCCGCCAACCGGATGATATGGTTCCGGCACAGCTCCAGCACCGCCATGAATGTAGCCACCAACTCGCTGCGGCTGCGGCTGCCACGGAACAGCAGCAAAAACCGGGTGATGCCGTTCCTTTTCAGCCGCTCCACCAACTCCTTGGCCTTCCGCTCCACCGGATACGGCTCCCGCTTGACGATCTCGTCAAAGGCCCGCAGCGGCGGTGTCTCCGCCTGACCCCGGCGATCCAGCACCTCCTGCATGGCGATGACCAGATCCCCCGGCTCCTGATCGTACTCGTATACCTTGCCCCGCTTCATGGGCTCCGGCCCACGGGTCAGGATGCTGCGGCCAAATTCACTCATGGGTCCCATGCGCTCCGTCAGCTTCCGGATGCGGGCGTAGGCATCCCCACGCTGCCGCTCCGCCAGAGACTGGATCAGTGCGTCCATCTCGCTCTGGGCCTCTTCATCCTCAATGCTCAGCAGCATCCGGGTCTTGATGTACATAAGGTGAGCCGCCATGGTGACAAATTCGCTGGCCACCTCCAGATCCATCTGCTTGCGCTGCTCCAGATACGCCAGATACTGGTCCAGAATCAGTGCAATGGGGATATCCTGTATCTCGATTTTATTCTTGTTCAGCAGAAACAGAATGAGATCCAGAGGCCCCTCGAAGTCCTCCAGCGTCTCCCCTGTTTTGGGCTGTACCACTTTTTCCAGTTTGAAAATGGGATGATCCAATGTTGACACCTCAAGAAAGGCCGATGATCCGGCAGAATATCCGAAATACCCACGCAATGGCGCTGTTCAGCGCCCCGCTGCCCACGTCCAGCAGTACCAGACCCCACAGCACGAACATTCCGATGCGCTCATACCGCAGCATCGTGTCGTACATCCGATCCGGCAGCAGGGAGAACAGCACCTTGGCACCGTCCAGCGGCGGGATTGGCACCAGATTGAAAAGGCCCAGACCGATGGAGAGCACCGCCGTAGACACTAGAAAGTCCAGTATCCCCTGATTCAGTGCCGAATAGGCGGCGTGGTCCACCATGATCCGGGCGCCCACCAGCAGCACCAGTGCCAGAAGAAAGTTGGAAACCGGCCCCGCCAGCGCCGTCAGCGCCATGCCCTGCTTGGGCTTTCTGAAGTAGCGGGGATCCACCGGCACCGGCTTGGCCCAGCCGAAGCCCAACGTCACCATCATCAGAAGACCCATCCAGTCGATGTGCCGCAGTGGATTCAGACTCAGCCGGTGCATCCGCTTGGCGGTGGGGTCTCCCAGGGCATAGGCCGCCAGCCCGTGGCAGGTCTCATGGGTGGTCAGACACAGGAACACCGATGCCAGCCGCAGTAAAATATCTCGAAGGGAGCCGAAGTCCAGCGCTGCCCATAGTTCTTGCAAATAGTTCAAAGAAGTTTTCTCCTATCGACATAAGATCATGTCGATTATACCAGATACTATCTCCAAATACAAGGTAAAATAACCAACTCCTTTCCCTTTGTTTCACAAAATGAAACTTTCAGTTGACTTGTTATAAAATGCCTGCTATAATCAGTACGAATATATACAAGGAGGCTATCTATGGGTTCCTTTTCCTATCATGTGGGCCAGCGGATCAAGAAGTACCGCAAGAGCCGTGGCTACACCATCGAGCAGTTTTCGGCCATGATCAACAAGAGCAAGGCCACCCTTTCCAAGTACGAAAACGGCACCATCACCATCGACATCGAGACCCTCTACGACATTGCTCAGGCGCTGAATATCGACCTGAAGTGCTTTATCGACTATCAGCCGCCGGTATTTCATCAGGAGCAGGTGCTGACGGGCAATTTCTATTTCAACACCCCGCAGGCCTATATGTACTACTTTGACGGGCGCATCCATCAGCTGGTGCGCTCTCTGCTGCGCTTTTCCCCTGCCGTCGACGGCGAGGGCATCGACGTGATCCTCTATATGGGAGTGGAGAGCTTCGACGATCCGGATCAATGTCAGCACCTCTTTACCGGCGAGATGAAGCCCTATGACACCATCACCCATATGGTTCTCCACAACCAGATCAATGCGGCGGAAAAAATGTACATCTGTATGCTCAACCCCATGCAAACCCGCACCCCGGCGGTTGGAATGCTTTCCGGCATCGGCAGCTCCCCCTTCTTCGCCCCTGTGGCCCTGAAGGTGCTGATCTCCAAGGAGCTGCTGGAGGAGAACGACCGGCTGCTGGACACCGTGAAGCTGGATAAGGACGACTATCATCTGCTGAAATACTACAACATGATGGTCATCAACCGGCCCGCTTCCCTGTTTCTGGAGCCCTGAGAACCCCAATATGGGTAAAAAGAGCTGTAAGGCTAAGTTGCCTTACAGCTCTTTTATTCAGCTCATTTTCACGATCTCACGCCGCAGACGCAGGATGATGCGTTTTTCCAGACGGGAGATGTAGGACTGGGAGATGCCCAAGCGGTCGGCCACCTCCTTCTGTGTCAGTTCCTTTTGCCCCCACAGGCCGAAGCGCATGGTGATGATATCCCGCTCCCGCTGGGACAGCATCCCTACGGCGTCGCTGAGCAGCTTGCGGTCTGCATCTGCCTCAATGGGCCGCAGCACCACGTCCCCCTCCGTCCCCAGTACGTCGCTGAGCAGCAGCTCCTTGCCGTCCCAGTCGGTGTTTAGTGGCTCGTCGAAGCTCACCTCCGTCCGCTGGCTACTGTTTTTCCGCAGGAACATCAGAATTTCGTTTTCGATGCAGCGGGAGGCATAGGTGGCCAGCTTGATGTTCTTATCCGCCCGGAAGGTGTTGATGGCCTTGATGAGTCCGATGGTGCCGATGGAGATCAGGTCCTCGATGTTGATGCCGGTGTTTTCAAACCGGCGGGCGATATACACCACCAGCCGAAGATTCCGCTCGATGAGCGTCTGCCGGGCCTGTGGGTCCCCCTGCTCCAGGCGGGCGATGACCTCCGTCTCCTCCTCTCTGGTCAGAGGCGGCGGCAAGGTGTCGCTGCCGCCGATGTACATGATCTTATCCCGCCTGCGCAGACTGTGCAGCCACGCCAGCAGCCGCCTGAACAGCTTTTTCATGCTTCCTCCCCTCCGTTCCGCCCCACAGGGCCTGATACCCGCCGCCGTCGCTGACCGGCCCCGGCGACAGGGCCACCAGCGTCCGGGGATATGTAGTGCCGCCGATCTGCACGCTGTCGCTGCAAACCGCCAGCAGCAGTCCCTCCGGGGCTCCTATGCTGCAAAAGGGCAGCAGACTGAACCGTCTGCCCAAGTCCGTGGCGTGGAGTTGGGCCATGCGCTCCTCCGGCGGGGCCCGCCGGGTCACGATTCGCTCCACCTCCGGCGGCAGAAGCCCGCCCAGCGACGTCTGCTCCAGCACCAGCACCGGCTGTCCGGTGACGGGGCTTCGCAGGGTGTTTCCCGTGTCGTGCAGCACCCGCACGGCACGACTCTGTCCTCCGATGGATATGGTTGCGTCCATGATCTCTCCTCCCCCATGTCTGGCCGCCTGCCGGAATACCAGATGCAGCAGTCCAAAAAATCCCAACGCTGCGCCCAGCAGCACCGGCCAGCTGATCTCTGCCCGATACAGCCGACCCACATATGCCGCCACGGAGCCGGAGGCCAGCCCCAGCGCCAGCACCAGACCGCCCAGCCCTCCGGCCAGCAGAAAAAACAGCGCCGTCAGTCGCCACGGATGGGCCTCCCGCCGCCACGCCGCCAGCGCCATAGCGGCTCCCACAGCCGTCCGGCACAAAGGGTGCGACAGCCAGCTAAGCCCCGGCAGGAACACCGCACCGGCATACAGCGCCCCGACGGCGGCGCACAAAGCCAGCCTTCCCCTCCGCAGGGGGATGCCCGCCAGCCGGGCCGTGGTCAGGAGCAGCAGATAGTCTACCAACAGATTCAGCAGGAGCACCCGGTCCAGATACACCACCGTCACGCCGCTTCCCCCCTTCCGCTGGACACATTATACCGTCCGCCGCCGGAAAAAAGCGTCAAAAAAAGAGAGGACCCCATCGGTCCTCTCCCCATGTGCCGCATACGCCGATCCCCGGCCGTGGGTTCACAGGCTCAGGTATGGCACAATGAGCGTTGCCAGCATCAAGACAGCCAGCAGCAGAGCCACGCCCATGGCCAGATAACGGGTCCATTTGGGTCTCATATCGATTCCTCCTCTGTGATCATGCGTTTGATACTTTTCTCCAGCTTTCGGCGGGGGGCCATGACCTCGTGTCCGCAGCCGCAGCAGCGGAGCTTCAGGTCCATCCCTACCCGCAGCACCTCCCAGCGGCGGCTGCCGCAAGGGTGTTCTTTTTTCATCTCTACGATATCGTGCAGCTTCAGATCCATAGGCGCTCCTTTCGTTCAAGCACGCCTGTACCGGCGCATAGTATGGGATATCTGAATGTAAGGGTGTGTCATGATGGAAGAATATAAATGGCCGCTGCCGGAGGGATTCCGGAAGCCCTGTACGCTCCGGCAGCTGCAGGATGCACTGGCGTCCCACGAAACACTCGCCTCTCCCGTCCTGCGGTGCGATGCCCAGCGCAATCTGCACCTTCGGCCGGGAGGCTGCAGCGGCATCATCCCACAGGATCAGGTGGCGGCGCCGTTTCTCTCCGGCGCTCAGCGGGATATCGCTGCGCTGTCCTGCGTGGGGTGCAGCGTCTGTTTTCAGGTGACAGGTCAGCGCATAGCAGCCGACGGCAGCACGGAATTTCTTCTCTCCCGCCGTCTGGCGCAGGAGGAGGCCATGGAGCACATCCTGCGCCACGGGACGCCCGGCATGGTGATTCGGGGGCAGGTAACGCATCTGGCACCCTTCGGGGCCTTCGTGGATGTAGGCTGTGGCCTTGTGGCCCTGCTGCCGCTGGCGAATATCTCCGTGGCACGCATCCGCCATCCGGCGGAGCGCTTCGCCCTGCACCAGCGCATCCGTGCCGTGGTGCAGAGCATCGACCCACAGCAAAAGCGCATCGTCCTCAGTCACAGGGAGCTGCTGGGAACGTGGCTGGAGAACGCCGCCCGCTTCCGGGTGGGCGAGACGGTGCCGGGCATTGTCCGCAGCTGCAAGCCCTATGGCTGCTTCGTGGAGCTGACGCCCAACCTGTCGGGCTTGGCGGACAGCCGGGAGGATATCCCGGAGGGACGGCTGGTGTCGGTCTACATCCGCTCCATCCAGCCTCAGACCGGCAAGATCAAGCTGCAGATGGTGCAGGAGCTGGGGCAGCCTGACTTCCCCACGCCGCTGCACTATCAAATCACCGGCGGCAGCGTCAGCGGCTGGCGCTATCGCCCTTGATCTCGTCCCAGTAGCGCTTGGCGGCCTGCTCTGTTTTGTTGGGGCCGTATTCGTAGTAAACAGCGTCCTTTACAAGGTCTGGCAAGTATTGCTGCTTTACATAGTGATTGGGGTAAACGTGGGGATATTTGTAGGTCGGGACCTTCCCCGTTCCGGCGCTGTCGGCGTGGACATTCTGCAAGTGCCGTGGCACCGGCCCCACCTTGCCGTGGTCGATGTCCTGCATGGCGGCAATGATGGCATTGTGGGCGGAATTGGACTTGGGAGCTGTGGCCAGCAGCACCGCCGCCTCTGCCAGCGGGAGCCGTCCCTCCGGCAGGCCCAGCTGCAGGGCAGCGTCCACGCAGGCCTTCGTTACCACGATGGCCTGTGGATAGGCCAGCCCCACGTCCTCCGCTGCGATGACCAGCAGCCGGCGGCAGGGGCTCAGCAGATCTCCCGCCGCCAGCAGCCGCCCCAGATAGTACACCGCCGCATCCGGATCCGAGCCACGGATGGATTTTTGCAGCGCCGACAGCAGGTCGTAGTGCTGATCCCCCTCCCGGTCATATCGCATGGCGCTGCGCTGGGCCAGCACCTGTGCATCCTCCGTCGTCAGGAGCAGCCCTCCGTCCCTAGGCTTGGCGGACTGATACAGCAGCTCCACAGCGTTGACAGCCTTGCGGACATCCCCGCCGCACCCGGCGGCGATGAGCCGGGGAACCTCCTCCTCCCACGAGAGGGGCAGGCTGCTGCGCTGCTGCTGGAGCGCCAGCGCCCGCTCCACGGCAGGTACCGTCTCCTCCGGTGTCAGGGCCTTGAACTCGAACACCGTGCTTCGGGAGAGGAGGGCGTTATACACGTAGAAAAAAGGATTCTCCGTGGTGGAGGCGATGAGGGTGATCTTGCCGTTCTCCATGAACTCCAGCAGGCTCTGCTGCTGCTTTTTGTTGAAGTACTGGATCTCGTCCAGATACAGAAGTACCCCATTGGGGGCCATCATGGTGTCTACATCGCCGATGATCGCTTTCACATCCTGCAGGGACGCCGTGGTGGCATTGAGGTGGTACAGGGTCTTTTTCGTCCGGCGGGCAATGATGTTGGCAATGGTGGTCTTGCCGGTGCCGGAGGGGCCGTAGAAGATCAGGTTGGCCTCCGCCCCGCTCTCGATCAGGCGGCGCAGCAGCGCCCCCTCCCCCAGCAGGTGCTTCTGTCCTGCTACCTCGTCCAGTGTCTGAGGTCGTATTTCATCTGCCAGCGGCCGCATCACGGCACCTCCTCTTCGCTGCGGGCCGGAAGCTCCGTGTCCGCAAAATCAGTTGGATTATACCACATTCTTTTCCGGTTTGCACCCCCTATTTGCATTTTTCCCGCCGGTCTGGTACAATGGGTGAGAGGTGATGCACAGATGAAAAGCAAACAGGAGATCTCCGCCATCATCACGGCGCTGAAGGCCCTGTACCCCGATGCACAATGCTCTCTAGACTACGGCAAGGACTATGAGCTGCTGTTTTCCGTGCGGCTGGCGGCCCAGTGTACTGACGCGCGGGTGAATCTGGTGACCCCGGCACTTTTTGCCCGCTACCCCACGCTGGAGGCCTTTGCGGAGGCGGACGTGGATGAGGTGGGACAATACATCCACTCCTGCGGCTTCTGGCGTGCCAAGGCACGGGATATCGTAGCCTCGGCCCGTATGCTGCGGGAGGAGTTCGGCGGCAGAGTGCCGGACACCATGGAACAGCTGCTGCGGCTCCCCGGCGTGGGGCGTAAGACCGCCAACCTCGTTCTGGGGGATATCTACGGGCAGGAGGGATATGTCTGCGACACCCACTGCATCCGCATCACCGGCCGTCTTGGCCTTACCGACGGCAGCAAGGACCCGCTGAAGGTAGAGCGGCAGCTACGGCAGTGCATCCCGCCGGAGGAGTCCAACAACTTCTGCCACCGGATGGTGCTCCATGGACGGGCCGTCTGCACCGCCCGCTCTCCCAGGTGCGGGGAGTGTACCCTGCGGCCCTATTGTGACTTTGGGCAGGGCGCAGAAAACTGAATCCTTATATCAGACTGCCGGAAGTACGCATTGCTTCCGGCAGCTTTTTGCATGAGGAGCAGGCACTTTTCCCGCTACCGCCACATATATTGGCAGTATCAAGACCTATCCAAGGAGGCAGCTTATGGATCAGAAGGAACTTATCGACCGGCTGCGCCGGGACCCTAAGGCCGTGCAGTCGCTGATGACCTCCGCCGACGGTCAGCGGCTGATGCAGCTTCTATCTGGCGGGGACGGTGGGCGTACCCTTCAGCAGGCCGCCGGAGAGGCTGCGGCGGGCAACACCTTGCAGATGGCGCAGATGCTCAAGAGCGTCATGTCTACCCCGGAGGGGGCTGCCCTGCTGCGGCGCATCCGGGACAGTCTGCAGGGATAGAGAGGAGGACGGCAGTGTGTCGGAGATGGACGAGAAACTGAATACACTGCTGTCAGACCCCGGCAGCATGGCCCGGATCATGCAGCTGGCTCAGCAGCTCTCCGGAACTATGGGCGGTGCAGAGAAGAGCACACCGGAGCCGCCACCTCCTCCGCCCGCCGATCCTAAGGATCAGACGGGCAGAGGGACGGCAGGCTTTGGCGGATCGGGCGGGCTGGACCCGGCGCTGCTGGGGAAGCTTCTGCCGCTGGCACAGGAATACGGCCGCAGCAACAGCGCCTCCATGCAGCTGCTGAACGCCCTGCGGCCGTTTTTGAAGCCGGAAAAGCAGGGCAAGGTGGAACGGGCGGCACATCTGGCAAGGCTCATCCATCTGGGGAAAAAATTCCTGTCGGAATGGGAGGGATAGCGTGTATAACCGGTACATCCGCAACGAGCAGGGGGCATACAGCCGCATCCCCCAACAGGAACCGGCTCCGGGGCCCGTTTCCGGGCGACTGCCCCCTCCCCCGCCGTCGGAGTCCCCGCCGCCGGGCGGCGACTCGTCACCGGGCCCGGGAGGGCCGCCGCCCAAGCCGCAGGAGCCATCTCCCCGTCCGCCGGAGGGACGGTTTCTGGACCGGCTGCTGTCCCGGCTCCATCTGGGGGACATCGACTCCGGGGATCTGCTGCTTCTGCTGATCCTCTTTTTCCTGTTCCGGGAGGAGGCCGATGAGGAGGTCCTGATCGCCATCGGACTGCTGCTGATTTTGTAAAAAAGGACCGAGCGGCACAGCCGTTCGGTCCTTTTTTACGTTGTAAGGATCATCTCCTGCCACGGCGGAAGATCTTGCCCAGCATACTGCTGACCAGTCCCCGCTCGTAGCGGTTCATGCCGAAGATCCACAGACTTCCGGCATAGACGGCCACGAACACGCAGCCCCACAGAGCGATCTGCAGATAACTGCCCACCTGAGCGAAGCGGGCGATCAGCACCGCCACAATGGCCGGCAATAGCATGGAGGGCAGCAGCTGGGCGATGCGCCGCCAGAACCGTCTCACATCCAGCCCGATCCTTTTGCAGTAGTACCAGTTGATGGGCAGGACGTTTCCCAGCAGCGTGACGATAAGGATGCTGCTGGCAACGCCCAGCAGACCCCACTTCCGGCACAGGGGGATCATCAGCACCACGTTGACGCCTGCCGCCGCCAGATAGACCCAGGCCCGGAACTTGTGCATCCCCTTGGCCCGCAGAATCTCCAGCCCCACGAACTGGATGGAGGACATGATGGTGGAGAGAAACAGCAAAATCGCCACGGGATAGTCGATGGCAAAGCTGGCGTCGCCCTTGGCCCACAGCACCACGAAGGGGCGGCCCACCGCCACAAAGCCCAGAAACACGCACATGAGCATGATGAATTGCAAACGGCCTGCACGGGTCATCAGCCGCCCCAACTCACGGGTGGGGGTGTTGGAGGCCACCATGCGGTGTACTCGGGGGGCCAGCACATTGGAGATGGCCATGGCGAAGGACAGATAGTACACGTTCAGCTGATTGGCGTTATAGTATACGGCGCTGAGCTCCGTGCCGTGGATCCATGTGGTCATCAGGGTACCGATACCGTAGTTCACCTGATCCACCACCACGGCGATGAACACATAGAAGGTAAAGCCCATCATGCTCTTCATGAGGGCGAAGTCGTAGCCACGGAAGCTGATGGGCATCCGCAGACGGATGAGACAGTAGAAGGCCTCCACCACGCCGCTGACGATGGTCAGCATCAGACTCAGGATAGCGATGGCCGGCGAGTGATACCCCAACAGCAGCAGCGGGATGGAGATCATGGGGCTCAGCACCGACTTGGCCATGGCCACCAGCTTCAAAAACAGATACCGCTCGTTGATATTGACATTGGACTCGAACACGCTGATGGGGAACGACAGAGCCGCATTGACGGACATGATCCGCAGCAGCTTGGCGCCCAGCGCCAGTTCCTCCTCTGTCCACTTGGCACCGAACACGTTCTGCGGATGCGCCGCCAGTGTGAAGCCCAGCACCAGCAGCACCAGACCCAGCACCGTGTAGGTCACAAGGAACATTCCGTTCAGCTTGGCCATGGTCCGGCGGTCCTGCGCCACCTTGGCCTGAGAGTAATACCGCATATAGGCGCTGCCCAGTCCCATACTCAGCAGCAGAAGATATGCAATGATGGGGCCTACGGAGCCGTATACGCCGTATTCACTGGTCCCCAGCTGCCCCTTCATGATGGGGGCATATACCAGCGAGAGGATGGTGCTCACTGCCATGGAGACATAGGAGAGGATCGCACCCGCCCGCACTTGATTTACCTGCAAAAAGTCATCTCCTTCCGGGCAGGCATACCGTCTGCCGAAAATATGATATCAGTTCATTATACCGTATTTGTCACCCCCTGTAAAGCGCCAAGTTTCGCTCACGGAGGTGAAGCTTCTATGAAGCAGCTTTACCGGTTACCATCGAGCCGCAGACTACCTGAAAAAGGTTTTCGACATTCTGAACACAGCGCTCTTGATAAGGACAAAAAACAGGGGGCGTGATGCTCCCTGTTTTCCATTATTCTTCCTCAAATAAAATTTGCATTACTTCATCCATGTCAATATTTTCTTCTGTAAAAACTATATTGCCATCGATTACATGTCCAATGACCCGTTTACCAAAATTTCCATCAGAATCACCAGAAACACATACAAACTCACCATGCTTCATCGTCGCTTCTGAATTTGCAGCAACTCCGTATGCATCAGTCTGCTCTATACAGTAGAAATTAAAATCAGGGAATGCCTCAGCTACCCTCTTTGGCATTTCTCCCAATGAGGAGTAGATATCATCATATTCATCTGCGTCAAGACCAATTTCAAAGTCCACCTCAATGATATTGCCGTCTTGGGCAATTTCTTCCTCGTAGGCATCAATTCCTTCAAAGCAAGAGTGTTCGTGCTTTGCACACAGCGGCAAAAACATTGGAGATGACGGCGGCCCTTCAGGGGATGTAAAACTGGCGGAGAGGTATCTCTCCGCCAGTCTCTCATGCTCTGGGATGAGCCTTGTTGTAGATATCCTTCAGCTGCTTTTGAATCACGTGGGTGTATATCTGCGTGGAGGAGATATCCGCATGGCCCAGCATCTCCTGAATGGCTCGCAGGTCTGCTCCGTTCTCCAGCAGGTGGGCTGCAAAGGAGTGCCGTAGGGTGTGGGGCGTGATGTCCTTTTCGATGCCCGCCGTCTCCTGATAGTGCTTGATGATCTTCCAAAAGCCCTGACGGCTCATACGCTCGCCATTCATGTTGACGAACAGGGCCGTCTCCGTCTCGTTGGCGATGATCCGGGGCCGGATGTCCCGTATGTAGTCCTGAAGGGCCTTCACCGCACCGTGGTACAGGGGGATGATGCGCTCCTTGCCCCGGCTGCTGCAGCGGATGAAGCCCGCTGTCAGGTTCACATCCGTCACGTTCAGCCCGATGAGCTCCGATACCCGTATGCCGGTGGCGTACAGCAGCTCCAGCATGGCATGATCCCGGAAGCCCTTCTCGTCCACGCAGCGGGGCTGCTCCAGAAACAGCTCCACCTCTTTGTTGGTCAGTATCTCCGGGTACTTCCGCTCTGCCCGGTGGGTCACCACCGCCTTGGCGGGGTTGGCCTTCATGACCCCGGCGGCCTGCATATACCCATAAAAGGATTTCAGCGAGGCGGCGCTGCGTGTCACGGTGGCCGGGGACTTCCCCCGCCGCTCCAGATACCTCAGGTACTCGTTGATGGTATCGGTCTTGACCCGCCGCAGATCGGCTGCCCCGTTTTCCAGCAGCCAACTGCGGAACTGATTCAGATCCCGCAAATAGGAGCTGACGGTGTTGGCGGAGGCGTGCTTCTCCTGCTCCAGATAGCTGCCGTATGCCGCAATATGATCCGCCAAGGTCCTCAACTCCTCTCATGATAATGTTCCCAGTGCCCACTGCACCAGCCTCGGTACCAGCGTCAGCTCCAGCGCCATACCCAGAAGCAGCAGCGCCCCGCAGACGGCCAGCTTCCTCCAGCGGTTCTTCTCCCCTACCAGCATGGCCGGGTAAATGCTGCACGGCAGCACGATCAGGCACCGCACGCCGAAGGCCGCCAAGGCCAGTAAAACGCCGCTGCGCCCCAGCGCAGCAGCGAAGCAGCCCGCAGAAAAGGAAAGAAAAAATCCCTCCGCCGCCAGAACCGGCAGGATCAGCGCCGCCCCGGCGGCGCCGCAAAAGCCCAGCACCGTCACCAGCAGCGGATAGCGCAGGTACACCCCTGCCACCCGCAGCAGCGAGGCGGTGCGATCTGTTGTCTCACCCCATACGGCGGCGTACTGCCGCAGATAGGCGGCCAGCTCCGTCCGGGATGCCTCCGGCACGCTCCGGGCCGCCAGCTGCCCCAGCAGGATGCCCCCGCAGAAGCAGAACCCCAGCAGCGCCAGCCGCCATAGGCCGGTGCGCCGTCCGGGCCATCTGTGAAAATGTGATGCTCGTCTCATGCGGCCAGTCACCTCGTCTCATCCTATGAGACAAGCCGGCCGGATAGAAGCGCAAGTTCTGCGGTCTTTCCGCAGCCGCAGCACGACATAACTCACGAGGTTGCCATAACATATGATAGGGCAAACGCTGCATTTTCGCAAGAGCTTTTTGCTGGCGCTGCTGTTTTTTGTAAATTATGTTAAATAGTTATGTAAAGCGTGTTATGTAAATCTCGAAAACCTCGAAAAATCCCCTCCTCCCCCACGCAAAGGAAGGACAAGATATGGGGCGGGATTTTTTTAGACCGCCACCACATCTTGCCCTCCTCCGTCCCGGCGGCGCAGGGATACTTCATCCGCTGCCGCCGTCATGGCCCGTCAAGCAAAAAATGTCTCCCAGAGAGATTTTCGTGATTTTCACTATGGAATACTCTATATCGTCCCTCGATGTTGCCGTCCCCGCCGAACAGGCTTCTTTTTCCGATGCCGTCTCCCCTGCCCCAGCACGGCTCCCAGCAGCGCACCAGCCACCACCGCCAGCGTGATCCCCAGACCGTGATGGGCAAAGGCCGCCGTACCGAACACCGTCAGACCCACCAGCCAGATCAACACATAAGCCCCTGCCGCCAGCAGCAGCGAAGCCTGCACGGTGCCGCTGCGCCCCCGCACCGCCACCCGCACGCCCAGAAATGCGCCCAGCGCCCAACCGCCATAAACCCACGCAGCCACGCTCCCCATGGGCAGGATGCCCTTCACCGCCAGCAGCGCCCCAATCACATCCGCCGCAATGCTGGAAAGAAACAGCGCCATCAACCCCAGCCAGTCCCGCCGGCCCCACGTCAGTTTCCCTGCGGACATAAAAATACCTCCCCTGAATCGCTCTTACTGCAAGCATATTCAGGGGAGGGTGCTTTATTCGCTTTTATTCCTCGGTCTTATCCTCGGTGGTCTCCTCGACCTTCTCCTCTGCCACAGGTTCACCCTTGGACTTCTTGGCAGGGCGCTGGGCAGCGGCCATCTGCTGATCCAGCGTACCCACAGAACCGATGGCGGACTTGACGAACTCCATGCGGACCCGATCCTCGCTGGTCTCGATGACCACGGTGCGGTCGGTGATGGCCACCACACGGCCATAGATGCCGCCGATGGTGGTCAGCCAGTCGCCCTTCTTCAGGCTGTTGCGCATTTCCTCCGCCTGCTTCTTCCGCTTATTCTCGGGACGGATCAGGAGGAAATAGAAAATAGCGATCATCACGACGATCATAATGATCGTGGAGGTCATGTTGCCGGCACCGGCGGCCGTCGTGCCGTCTGTAGCATATGCGAACTGAATCATGGGACAAAACTCCTTTTTTCACAATATGGTATGTATTATACTGGATTCTGTTCCTGTTTGCAAGAGGGACAGGCCAGTTTTTTGGAAATCCGCTGCAGAACACCCAGATCAGAGCTTTTCACCGAGTTTTTGGCTGTACTCCGCCCGGAAATCCGCAAAGCAGCCGGCGTCAAGGCTCTCCCGGATGCGCCGGGTCAGCTTGTTATAAAAGTACAGATTGTGCATCACCGCCAGACGCATCCCCAGCATCTCCTCCGCCGTGAACAGATGACGGAGATAGGCCCGGCTGAACCGGCGGCACACCGGGCAGTCGCACGCCGGATCGATGGGCCGGTCATCCAGCTTGTACTTGGCGTTTTTGATGTTCAGGGAGCCCTGCCACGAAAAGAGCTTTCCGTGGCGGGCGTTGCGGGCAGGCATGACGCAGTCGAAGAAATCCACACCACGGGCCACGCCCTCGATGATGTTGCTGGGGGTCCCCACACCCATGAGATACCGGGGCTTATCCTTGGGCATATAGGGTTCCACCGCCTCGATGATGTCGTACATCACCTCCGTGGGCTCCCCAACCGCCAAGCCGCCGATGGCGTAGCCGTCGCAGTTCAGCTTGGCGATCTGCTGCATATGCCAGATCCGCAGGTCCCGATAGGTAGCCCCCTGATTGATGCCGAACAGCATCTGGCGGGGGTTCACCGTATCCGGCAGGGCATTCAGGCGGTCGTGCTCCGCTTTGCACCGCTCCAGCCACCGCAGGGTTCGCTCACAGCTGGCCTTGGCGTAGTCGTACTGGGCCGGATTTTCCACACACTCGTCAAAGGCCATGGCGATGTCCGACCCCAGATGGGACTGGATCTGCATACTCTCCTCCGGCCCCATGAAGATGCGGTGGCCGTCCAGATGGCTGGCGAAGGTGACGCCCTCCTCCGTGATCTTCCGCAGACCCGCCAGAGAGAACACCTGAAAGCCGCCGGAGTCCGTCAGGATGGGGCCGTCCCACCGCATGAACCGGTGCAGTCCACCCATCTGCCGCACCACGTCATCACCGGGGCGTAGGTGCAGATGATAGGTGTTGGACAGCTCGATCTGGCATCCCAGCTCCTTCAGATCGAAGGCATCTATGCCCCCCTTGATGGCCCCCTGTGTTCCCACGTTCATGAACACCGGCGTCTGCACCTCGCCGCCGTGGGCGCACCGGAAACGGCCCCGACGGGCGGTACCCTCCGTTTTAATGACCTCAAACATGGAATTTCTCCTTTATCATCGTGGTTATACTCCCCTTATCTTACCAGATTGCGCCGTCAAGTCAAGAGAGAGATAAAAAGGTTGAAGCGGCGGGAAACGTATAGTATAATATAGGTCACGGAATTTTCCCGGAAACTACGGAAGAAACAGGTCATTTTCTATGAAAACCAGTGATTTTAATTTTGAACTCCCCCAAGAGCTTATTGCCCAGACCCCCATTCCCCGGCGGGATGCCTCCCGCCTGCTGGTGCTGGATAAGGATACCGGTGCATGGGAACATCGCCACTTCTACGATCTGCCGGACTATCTGCGGCCCGGCGACTGTCTGATCCTCAATAACTCCCGTGTTCTCCCGGCCCGACTGCTGGGTCATCGGCTCCCCGGCGGCGGAGCCTGTGAGATCCTGCTGCTCATTGACCGGGGTGAGAACACGTGGGAATGTCTGGTGCGGCCCGGTAAGAAACTGCGCACCGGCGCCCGTGTCTCCTTCGGAGATGGGCAGCTCACCGCCGAGATCACCGAAGAGCTGCCCGGCGGCAACCGGCTGGTGCATTTCGAGTACGAGGGCATTTTTCTGGAGGTGCTGGACCGACTGGGAAAAATGCCCCTGCCCCCCTACATCAAGGAGGAGCTGCAGGACCGGGAGCGCTACCAGACCGTCTACTCCAAGGTCAACGGCAGCGCCGCCGCCCCCACCGCTGGACTTCACTTCACTCCGGAGCTTCTGGAGCGTGTGCAGGCAATGGGTGTAAAGGTTGGATACGTGACACTCCATGTAGGGCTCGGCACCTTCCGGCCCGTGACGGAGGATACCATTGAGGGCCACGAGATGCACAGTGAATACTGTGTCATCCCACAGGAGACGGCAGATCTTATCAATGAGACCAAGCGCAGCGGCGGACGGGTCATCTGCGTCGGCACCACCTCCTGCCGCACCGTCGAAAGCTGGGCCGCCGAGGACGGCACCATGACCGCCTCCGCCGGTTGGACGGACATTTTCATCTATCCCGGCTATCGATTCAAGGTGTTGGACGGGCTGATCACCAACTTCCACCTGCCGGAGTCCACCCTCATCATGCTGGTATCGGCGCTGGCGGGACGAGAGCACGTTCTGGCGGCCTACGAGGAGGCTGTCCGGCAGCACTACCGGTTCTTCAGCTTTGGCGACGCCATGTTCATCGCCAGCGGTGCGGTGCCGCAGGCGTGAGTATATCCCCTTTGATACGCATAAAAAATCTCCCTTCGATAGAAGGGAGATTTTTTCGTTTCTGTTTACTTGGTGATACGGCGGGCTTCGATGTAGTAGCGCTTATCCTGAGCGTGACCCATGGAGAAGGTCTTGCGGGGCAGCACGCCGTCAGCCATGACGGTCTTAAAGAGCTGTTCCTTCCCCATGGCCGGCAGCAGGAAGCCCATGTTGCCGGGCTTGGAGCCCAGTTCACGGGTCACGTCGTCGCCGTGGATATAGTCCACCTCGCCGCCGTTCTCCTTCAGGTACGGATCGATGACCCCCTGCAGGGTACCCACCGCCAGCTGTACCTTGGGATCAGGGACGGTGATGAAATGACTCTCACCGTTCCACACGAACTCAATGGTGTGGCCCTCGCCCCGGCCCTCGTAGGCGTTGGGGTAGGCAGCCTGAAATGCCTTCATGAACTTCTCGTGATCCACGCCGAACAGCACCCGGTGAATAGGCTCGAACTGCAGGGCGTCGTCGTGGTTGTTCACCACCTCCACCAGCGCAAACCGGGAGGGCAGCGCCAGATACTCCTCCGGAGTCTTGCCCTTCTTCTGCTCCTCATAGCAGGCCTTGGCGGTGGCCAAAGAGTGGTTGCCGTCGCCCACGGCGAACAGCAGGGGCGCCGCGCCGGAAACGCCGTACTTCTTCTGCATGGCCTCGTCGGAGGCAAGGCCCTCCAGTGCCTTGGCCACAGCGTCCACCTGCTTGTCGGACAGCTTGTAGCCCCGAATATGTCCGCCGTTTTGCATCAGATCGAAGTCATACAGCTTCTCCATGGTATCGGCTGCCGCCGTCAGCGGCTCGATGACGGTCTTATCGGGATCGTCTACCAGCAGCATCACATGGGGCAGCTCGATGGGAGCGTGACGGCGCACCTTGGCACGGGGCGGGATGCGATCCAGCACTGTCCCCTCGGTGGCACGAATCAAGGCGCCGGAACCGGGGGTGAAGTCGTAGGCGTCCAGATCCACCATGCCGATGAGGCCATGGCGGATGCGTCCGTCGGACTGCTGGCGCTCCACATAGATCAGGGAATCCTCCAGCGTCCGGAATATGCCGTCCTTCAGATACTGCTCCATGGCGGCGTTGATGCAGGAGATGTACTCGTCCACGTTGGGGGCCTTGAGGTTGGCCTCCGGCAGGATCAGCCGCAGGGTGGACGGGGCCTTGCCCACCTTCTCCTCCACCGCCTGCCAGTACTCTGGCTCGGAGGTGAACTGGTCACAGGCCACCACAGCCCACTTGGTCATGTCCTGATCCTTGGGCAGCAGGATATCTGCTGGGTAAAAGCCCAGCTTTTCAAAGGTCTTGTTCATGTTGTTCCTCCTTGTGTGTGGACGCCGCCGGAGCTGTGCTGCCGGCCGCCCGTTGATTCGTTCCTGTTCTTCCTGTATTATACAATAGCCCCCCCGGCTATTTCAACGTCAATTCCGCAGAATCTGAAAATATTTTTGTCGTGCTGACGAATTTTCTGAATAATCCATCGTCAAATGGGCAAACTGACAGAGCAATCTCACAGATGGGAGGTTTGACCGTGAAGATCGTAGACCGCATTGCCCTGATCCTCGTCATTATCGGCGCTCTGAACTGGGGCAGCATCGGCCTGTTCCGCTTTGACTGCGTGGCCGCCATATTCGGTGGACAGCTATCGGTATGGAGCCGCATCATCTATACACTGGTGGGCATCGCCGGACTGTGGTGCATCACCCTGCTGTTCCGGGAGGACGATGTCGAATAACCGAAAAAAACCGCTGCGTGACGCTCACGCAGCGGTTTTTTATGTCTTATTCCGCAGCCGGAGACTCCCGCTCCGCCGCCCATTCCGCCTTGGCCTCCGCCAGCACCTTTCGGTCATGCTTGGTGGTGAGACTGGTCTCATCAAACCGGGAAAAGAGGTCCGGCCGCCGGGTCATGGTGCGCTTATAGCGCTCCTTTTTCCGCCAGTCATCCACCTTCCCATGGTGGCCCGACAGCAGCACCTCCGGAACCTTCCGGCCGTGCCACTCCTCCGGCCGGGAGTACTGCGGGTACTCCAGCAGACCGTCCCAATGGGACTCGTCGGTGTAGCAGCTCTCCTCCGGCAGCACCCCAGGCACCATCCGGCACAGGCAGTCCGCCAGCGCCATGGCCGGTATCTCGCCGCCGGTCAGTACGAAGTCCCCCATGGAGATCTCCTCGTCCACGCACTCGTCGATGAACCTCTGGTCCACTCCCTCATAGTGGCCGCACACCAGAATCAGCCGCTCATAGGACGCCTTCAGCTCCTTGGCCACCTGCTGGTCAAACACCCGCCCGCAGGGGGAAAGATAGATGGTGTGTACCCGCTCCCCCGCCTCCTGACAGATATGGTCCCAGCAGCGGTACAGCGGGTCCGCCTGCATGACGGCTCCCCGTCCTCCGCCGTAGGGGTAGTCGTCCACCTGCATCTGCTTATTGGTGGTATACTCCCGGATCTGGTGAGCGGTAATGGTCACCAATCCTCTGGCCTGCGCCCGCCCGATAATGGACTGCCCCATCATGGCGTCGATGGCGTCCGGGAACAGGGTCATAATGTCAATCCTCATCCGTGGCCAGTCCTTTCATGTTCCGCACCCGCATGGTGCCGGTCTCCATGTCCACCCCACGAATGAACACCTCCCGCACCGCCGGGATCAGATACTCCCGCTTCCCCCGGACCTCGTAGACCTTGTGGGCCGGATAGTTCAGCACACGGGTGAGTCTTCCCAACTCCTCCCCGTTCTCGTCGTCCAGCACCGTCAGCCCCTCCAGCTCGGCATCGAAATATTCGCCCTCCGGCAGATGGGCATCCGTCCGGCGGATGAAGACGGGCTTTCCCTTCAGGGCCAGCGCAGCATCCATATCCTCCACTCCCGGCAGCGCCAGCAGTACCGTGGACTTGTGGACCCGTGCGCTCTTCACCTTTGTCTCTTTTCCGCCGATATACAGCGTGTTAAACGCCGCAAGAAAGGCCGGATCGAACCCGGCCGGATTCAGCTTTACCTCGCCCCGGATACCGTGGGCGTTGACGATCTGCCCCACGGGGATAAATTCAGGCCGCATAGAACCCCTCCGCTGTGATAGTTTTCTTTATTATACCACGCCCCGTCCCATTCTTCAATCTTTATTTACAACCGTTGTCACCGTCGGTAACCTTTCTGTAACCAATGCCTCGGCAGCTGCCGTTTTTTACCTGTCAGTTACCCGCACAAAACCGTGAAAAGTGGTGTGTAACCCCATGAAAAATCCAAAAAACTTGACAAAAGTGGGTGGAAGTGATATACTCCTCCCATATTTCAAAAAAGTAACAAAAGTTACAAATGCATTGCGAGGTGATTTTCCACCGCCCCGAACCCCGGAAATGAAGGGCGGAATTGGGAGGTTTTTTATGAAAGAAGCAGTGATTAGAATGGAGACGACGGCCCGGCCAACAACGGACCGATCCGCATCTCCCCGACTCTTGAAGGGGTTGCTGCTGGCAATTACTCTGGTGGCTCTGCTGGCCACCACCGTGATCCTCTGTCAGCAGGATATCGAAAACCCCAGCTATGTATACATGATCCTGGACGAGACCGGAATGCAGATCATCGACGGCCGGCCCGACGGTGACCGTACCACGGGTCTGCTGGATATTCGGGCCGACAACAGCAGCCGGGACGCCCAGCTGTTGCTGGTAAAGGGCCAGCAGGTGCAGGTAGCCGACGCTCAGGGCGCCACCTATCTGGTGACCACCCGGCGGGAAACGGTGGATAACCTGCTGCGCCGGTCCGACGTCACCGTGGGCGACGGCGAGATGGTCGTGGTGGACACCACCGGCGAGACGCCTACCGTCTCCGTTATGGCAGAGTATTCCCAGACCCGTGACGTCACCGTCACCACCCCTTACAAAACAGAGCGTGTGGTGAACCATATGCTGGCCAAGGGAACGGAACAGGTGGTGCAGGAGGGCGTTCCCGGCACCGTCGTCGAGAGCTACAAGGACACCTACCGGGACGGCAAGCTGGTCTCCACCGAGCTGGTCAGCACCACCGAGGACAACGCCGTCACCGAGATCGTCGAGTATGGCACCATGGTCTCCTCCGTGGAGCGATCTGACTACATGGTGGACGTGACGACCTTTGATGACGGCACCGGCTATCTGCTGTTCGCCTCCGGCGACACCATGGCCTTCTCCTCCGTGTACGGCTCCTGTGAATCCACCGCCTACTCCATCCACGGCTGGACGGCCTCCGGGCGGCCCACCGCCTACGGCAACATCGCCGTGGACACCTCGGTGTTCCCCTTCGGCACACGGTTCTATATTCTGACCAACGACGGTTATCTGGAGTACGGCATGGCCGTGGCCTCCGATACCGGCAGTGCCATCAAGGGAACAAAGCTGGATCTGTGGTTTGACTCCTACGACGATGCATGTTCCTTCGGTCGGCGCTACTGCACCGTCTATGTTCTCAACTGAAGCTCTGCAAAAAAGAACCCCCGCTTCCTCTATGGAAAGCGGGGGTTCTTTTTGTAAAACATGATTCCTTTACAGATATCATCAATGGTACAGCTCTGCGTCATAGAAAAACTGCCGCACCGCCATCTCATATGCCCGGCAGTCCCCAGCCTTACGCACCTGCCGCAGCAGGGTATCCGTCTCCCGGAAGGACCGGGAGAAATAGTTCCACAGCTCCCGCATATGGTGCAGCACCGGCACGTCGCCGGAAAAATCCCGGCAGTACAGGCCGTACAGCCGGTCGTGAAACTCCCGCAGCTCCTCCAGAGACGCTGCCGGGCCTCCCATCGCCTGCCGCAGCAGGGACGGGTCCGCCACCAGTCCACGGCCTACCATGACGGCGTCGTCGGGAAAGGTCTCCCCCATCTCCCGCAGGTCACGGACGGTGGTGACGTCCCCGTTGTAGCACAGAGGCAGCGCCGTGTGCTCTGCCGTCCAGCGGAACACCTCCCGGTCTGCCGTCCCCTTGTAGAACTGCGTCCGCACCCGTGGATGCACCGTCAGGCGGCAGATAGGGTATGTCTCCAACAGGGCCAGCAGCGCCGGCCACTCCTCCGCCCTCTCCCATCCGATACGGGTCTTGACGGAAATTTTCATATCCGGCAGGGCATCGAAAATGCCGTCCAGCAGCTGTCTCAGCAGCTCCGGCTGGCGCAGCAGTCCCGCCCCCTTGTTCTTTCCCGTCACGGTGCCGGAGGGACAGCCCAGATTCAAGTCTATCTGCGCCCAACCACGGCCGCGGCACTCCTTGGCGGCCCAGACGAAGTACTCCGCCCGGTTGGTGA